>Ga0114957_1005708_pt1 | contig 10203 bp, 14 predicted proteins | sample BantaG_FD_87175 | JGI IMG/M metagenome (GOLD analysis project Ga0114957, IMG submission 87175) | Marine algal microbial communities from Bantry Bay, Ireland - BantryBay_4 metaG | ecosystem: Host-associated > Algae > Red algae > Unclassified | place: Bantry Bay, Ireland | collected 2014-11-21 | reverse complement strand
TGATGTGCGTTTCCAGTGCGCAGAGCTGCATGAGGAGACTGTGTAAGTAACTCACATGGTTCCTAGCCTTTCCATTGGTCCACGTACGCTGTTGAATGATTGCAACCACTCTGCAACCGCCATGTTTTGGAGGTCAGCAATAAGAAGCAGGACGAGAATCGGACATGGTATCCCAGGCAATCACCAGAGGAGCAGGGAAAAGAAAAATCGGGCGTGACTCTCTCTGTCGGCGGTGCGCGGTGCTTCATGGAAAAGAAGCACTTGAGCGCGGGCAGTAGATCACAGTCACATAGAACCCTTGGGCACGAAAAAGAGAAAAACACACGAAAGAGGCGCATTGCGTATGATACACCGGAGCCGACTGTGATCTGCGCAGTAACGTTCACGTCACAAAAGACGTCGTGAGGTGGCGTGCATGGAAGCTATAAGAGTAGAGCCTGAGCGCATCTGGGCGTGTCGGCGAGGAGGGAAGCCGGAGGGGGTAGGCCGGAGGGGGAGGGAGTGAGGAAGACGGTGGGTGCGATTGTAAGTTCGCGTGCCGCGAGAGCCGTCATGTTCCGACTTTGTCGTCATCACGGACTCTGGCGGGCTCTCGAAGGTCGTGCTCGTGGATCGGGCCTGCGGTGGCTTCGACCCACAGCGCCGAACTGCCACGTAACTGGCCTGGGATCACCCCCCGTGGATAGGAGCCTCTGCGGGAGATCGTACGGGACATGATTCGCATCAATTCTGCAAGGCGATGTTTTCGTGCGGCCGCGTTGTGCCGCCGAAAAACAACCCAGGCACAATGATAGCATATCATACGTATTGGCGCGCCCGACCACAGCTGACAGCGTGTGAGCCAGCGTTATCTGGCACATCCCAGCACGACGTGCGCGCTTCAGCGCGTCTTGTTATTGATTTCTCCAAATGAGTACGCTGACACAGAAAATACACGCTGTGGAGCACGTTTTTGACCGCAATCAGCAATTGCCACTTGTTGCCCCCTTGACTGCTCGAATTCATGGATTGCGTGAAATGGCTTGTGGCACGCACATTGGGGGATATGGTAGTATGCCACCTACCGCCGTCACCTGTCGAAATCCATCTCAACTAGAGGCCCAGATCGCAGAGGGCACGACAGGCCCAGGGTCACTTAACAGGCCATGTCATTGGGATGGGTAAAAAGACGTTCAGTATGTGTCGCAGGTAACGGCTTAACGGGAGACTTGCGATAGTACCGAAGTTCGGAAATATACACCCATATCGGGTAACCGTTACATCTTCCGAATCGTCCTGGGTTTTCATCCTTGGTTAACGTTTTTGTATTTACGCCTTGCTTACTGGGCTTCGTTTGTGCTGGAGCGATGCGTGGTTTACTACCTTCCACTCCCAGTGGGAGTGGGTGGCCCTGTTGGGTCGGGGTGCGTGTCTATGTTGGGACCCCTTTTTGCGTGTTCTGGGCGGGGTCCCTGAGGGTATATGTCATGGGAGGTCTGCGGTGCTGGCCCCGACCCCCTTCGCCCACCAAGTATACATTCGGCTCCAATAGTGCTGAATCGTGCTCGTCGGGGTGTACCCGGCCAGGCCAGTTGTGTGTTGGCGGTTCCAGTGTTTTCTTCCGGGGTCCTTACTCGGGACTACCGGGCACATGGCACGGTCGCCCCCCGAGCTGGGGGTAAGCGTGCTGTGTTGCCGCAGGGGGTTACTTCCGCATTGTTTTTTTTTATTGATTGCTTGCCTATCCTATGCATGCCGGCACGCACTGCGATCGTTTGTGATCGGACGGTCGATCGACCAGTGCTCTCGTTTATACCAAACCACCATGGGCCTGGGGTCCCCGTCGTAGGCACCACCCGGCTCCCCATCGGATGCCGTTACACAAAAGGTTTTTCTTCCTAGCCTCCACGGTGATGGAACTCTCTTTATTGCTTGGCTACGGTCAGACGCAATACACAGATAATTGAGCCAACGTTATTGATACCACCTTTGGTGGATCATCAGAGCATACCCTCGCCTACGTCGTGCCTCGCGGCTTCGTGTTTCCGAGAACTTTCTTGTTGCCTCGTGGCATTGTGACGGTGTGGATACGGTCGTATGGCGCGCGCGGTGTTTTCCATCGGCTTGTGGTCATTGTGCCAGGAGCATCGCGATTGTGGTCTTCGGCTGGCGCGCGGGGCGCTAGCCACGGCGGAGCGCGTTGTTCTGGTTCCAGTTTGTCTACTGGCGGAATTGGGCGCGGTAGATATGGACAGTTGCCAGCTGGCTTCCGGCCGCCGAGCGAAGGGCATGGAAATCCTGCCGCCTCCGATGCGCCAGCGGACAGATCTCCCACTCCTTCCGTCCCTGCGGCTCAAGCTGCCTCCGAACAGTTGCAGGTTGGGGAGAACCCGAAGGCAGCTATTGAAGCACTTCATCGTCTTCTGAAGGTCGAAGAACAGAATAACAAGTCTTTGGCGCTAGCCCAAGACAAGTTGGTCGGCGACTTCGAGACCCTGCGCAAGGTCGACTCCTACGAGAAGGAACGCCGTGTGGCTAAGTCTCGCCGTCAGTCGGGCAACACCATCAAAAGTGCCAAGAAGAAGGGAAAGGTGACGAGGGGCAAGTCCGCCCGCAAGGACGACCAGGCTGACGCCGTGCTTTCATCATCCTCTAATGATTCTGCCTCTGGGTCGAACCTGACGTCGTCTGAGGACGACAACTCGAACGCGACGGACAAATCCTCCTCGGATTATGGCCACGGTCCACCAGGCCCACCGTTGCCCCCAAGTGGGTCCTCTCCGAGCAACAGCCAAAGCGAATCTGACGGGACAACGCGCAAGCGATCAACAGTTCCTACCACACGAAGGGAGTGTGTTGAGAAAGAAGACAGAACAAAGGTGGTTCGCCGGGCTAAAAGCCATTTCAAGACCCTTTTCAATCATCGGATTTATGCACTGCTTCGACGTTGACTGACATGCACCTCTAAAGAGAAACAACGATCATACCGTCTCAACAAGCGTTTAGAAGGGGCATTCCACGGCCAACAGCCGTTTACAGGAGCCCTACCCGTGAGCACCTTCACGTTTTTATTGACCTTCCGTCGCGCTTACGATGTAGCCGGGCTGACACACGGCCAAGCCCTTCCCCCCGTAGTCTTCTAACTATCGGGGAATTCTAGGATGGCGTTCTCTAGTGTGCTGAGTAGCACACTCGGGAGAAACACGTTACGCCACCCGTACAGACGGGGACGGCGTCTATTAGCTTCTTTCGAAGTACGCGACTCACGCAACAATGGCTCACGCCTACCAAGACATCATCACGCACGTGACTGTGTTCGAAAGTCAACTTGAGCCTCCAGTTGCGATCGTTTCCGCATTTCTGATAAGTGGAAGTGCTGCATTCCCCACGGTGAGTTTCTGCCTATGCGAGCGTGATTTGATCTGCCCGTTTTTGCAGCCGGGATTTGAGCACGTCGCGTTCATGCGTGCCGTGTTGCCGTCAAAACAGCAGTGCTCGTTTGACGCTCGTTTCACGGAATTGTGTAGCAGTTCACGCCCAATCACGTGCACGATGGCCCGCCATCTGGGCAAGGACTCAGTGCCGAGAACTTTCGCGGCCGCTACAGACACAACGGACATGCGGCTCTCCCTACCGCGCGCATCCAAAGCGCCAACTGGCAAGCTTTATGGTGGTCGGATGAGCAAGGCGCCTTCGATGATGAAATGTACACGTCGCCGCGCTCAGCAGGGAAGATAAAGGAAAATTGGCGATTGGCACGCACGTCTGGCAGGCAATGGCCGATCGCGCCGCTACACTCCTACCCCTCGCGAGTACCCAATGGCACGCGCACGCTGCACCCCAGGAAGCGGTGGGTGTGGCGGCCCTGGCGCCGCCGCACCCGGTCCGGCCAAGGCACGACCTCGCCCTTCCCCCACTTCGTCATGAGATGCGGCCCGGCGCCGTCGCAGCTCGCTGCACGAGAATCACTACGACCATGATAGGGGGCTTTTCACCTGCACAGGAACCATTGGCGGCCGTCGCCAACGCCGGGACTCCGCGTTCTGCCGCGTCGGTCTCCAAGTCTGTCGACGCCCCGGTCCTGGGGCGACTAAGTGTCAGAGCACAAACACAGCGTCTCCGCTGGCCGTCCTAGGTCCCGGCGGACGACCATCCCTCCCTTCGCGCTGCTGCCCTTCGGCACCATTGCCTCCATCGCCCAGGCCGCTGCGGCACTCTGCCCGCTACCCCGCAGAGCCATCTCGCCCCCATGCGACAGGCGCCACCAACCGGCCCGCCCGCAAAAGGTGTCAGTGTCAATCCACTTCCTGCCTCAGCACGCGAACTGGCGACGGGCAGTCGCACTGCCGCCCTGCCAGCCACATCTGGTCAGCATGCAGCGACGGGGGCTACAACCGCCTGCTCGGGGCCAAGGCTGTTGGTACGGAGGGCCGCTAGGGCAGCAGTGACGTCGAGGGCCATCGCCCTCGGGGCCGTCAGGCCCGAAGCAGGTGGAATCGGCAGAGGTTGCGGGAAGGAGGAAGGAGCGCGGTGATCCGTTTGCGTACCACAGCCGTCCGGGGGCGTGCGAAGAATTCCATCCGCGACGCGCCTGTGGTCTGAGGAGTCGGCACTAGTGCACAGGGAGCGGACGTGAGCTCCACCATTGTGGCGCCGCGGTAGGACCACTCTGGTGCCGTCGGCCCCGTGGTGTGTAGGGCGTTCCTTCCGTGGCTAGGTCTTCCTCGCTCTGTGCTCCTCATCGTGAACGAGGCCCCTCGGGGGCGGCGGCGGCGGCAGTGGCGGTGTCATGATCGTGAAAAACGCGGTCTGTGGATGTGGATTGAAGATTGCCAGCGTTTATCCTCCAAATACTGAAGGCCCGGGGACCGGGCACACACGTATTTCCGGATGTGAGAGCGACTATCAGCGTTCGTTGATCTCTGTGATAAACAACAATAAGCTCTCGTTGCTTCCGAGATCGCCTCTCAGCCATTCGAGATGTGGATAGGACTTTCATGTGTCACGTGCACACAACGTGAGCCACCATGTGTCCACCCAGCATCCGGCTCAGCGTGGCATATATCTTTTCATAACTTCATGAGTCCACATCCGGTTGCCCTTCTATCTGCAGCCCGGAGTCGCTGGTGCCGACTATGTTACAATTTATTTGTCCCCATTTTTAAATCGGACAGCCCTGCTTCATTCCTGCGCGGCTGCGAAATCCACCTATTCCTATGAATGCTGAGCAAAGGCGTGACGTTGACCCACAACCGCTCCCCCGCGGCTTTCCCTGATGTCCTCCACCAGTCAGATGGAATCCAATGCGCCGCGACGAAAAACAACCGTGACCTCGCCAGTGACTTCTAACACACCACCTCACATGCAGGCTTATGCCACTACTCACACCGGTCGACGAGCTCCTCCCCTCAGCAACCCATGGCTGCATTGTTTTCGCATTCTTTGCCTCAGCAAGCTCATTTTTTTCCTGCTCAAACGCAGCATCAAGAAAACTTGTTGTCCCTGCCGAAGGTCAAAGTTTCTTTTTCACGAAGCATGGTCCCATTATTTCAGTACCGCACTGCCATCTCGGCATCTCTTCGTGGCTGGCTCTGGTATTATTACAGGCCCCTCGGTCTCGGAACGTCGCCTAACGCAGAAAATGGCCACAGACCGGACAAGACTTGCTTGTCAGCGTCGTCAGAAGTTCTGGAAAGTAAGCTGCATTTGTTTGGGGCATGATCCCCCTTATGATCGAGAGGGGCCATGACAAAATTTGTGTACTTCACTCACCTATATTTGTTCCCAATGGCGATTGGTTGCCGGCACTGCTGGAAAGGGCACGAGGCGTTTGCCCGGCTGTCGATTCTGGAACACGTCAACGTTGATGCACCTGTGGCCGTGCACAGCGGTAATGGTGCTATATATATATACATATATATATATATATAACGGCGGCTTCAGTCACACAGCGTAGAGGTCCTTCCTTCATGTCTATTCTCCCCCCCGAAGATCACAGCAGCCAGAACTACCACCATCTATCAACTGCACTTTACCTGTCTGCTGTCCAGCACTCTATGTGGGCTTCGATGTCACATCCTAGGCCCTCTATAAAGAACGACAACACTGGAACAGTCGCAATATGTCAAAAGCACGCAGATTACTTTCAACTATCCCAGGAACCCCCGTGTCCTGCGCAGTAGTCGTCTACAGATATGAGATGCCTCAAAACCACATTGAACCGTCCTGCACAGCTACCAGATCACACACACACTCCTATTTAAGCCGTGCGTACCCTCAATGCGATGTTATACAGTTTGTGCAATCTGACACCAGCTGACTGTCGGTGGCCACTGTTAAGGGCACGGGGGAAGCAACTGATATGTGCAATCCCGTGCCCGCGGCACCCGCCAAGTCCCCGCGGATGGGTGGCGGCTCCCGGATAAAACGTCACCCCGATCACATAGAGGGCTACTTATGTTCTGGAAGAGCTGCTGGCGCGCCGGCCTTTTCGGCTGCCGACGGCCGCCGGTCGGAACGGCGGCCGTCGGCGGCGGCGAAGCCGAAAGCGACGAGCCGCGCCACCGCCACTACAAGAAATATTGTCCTGTATATCCCAGGTTAGTGGTCCCTGAAATCCCGGGTCGCTCGACCAGGAAACAGCTCTCAGAAAGCCGTGAGGCACTCGCAATATACCGACTGTCCCGAGATGTTGGTGGGTGGGACGTGCTCAGCAGCATCGTGCACCAGTCATCGCAACCCGAGATCCTACAGATGACAATTCACTCACAAGACGCCACATTGCAAAAATGATTGGCTGAGAAGGGTCCTATCAGGCCACCAAATTGACAGCGGTATGACCCACTGAATGACCATACTCGACATTTTTCAACTGGCCCATGTACAGAACTTCTGTCTGTAAACATCGGTATAAAAACACTTGACATACCCCCACTAATGCCGTTCTTGTTTGGAATCGTGTACTTTGATCGATTATGATTCTGCCTTTATTGATTAGTTTGTTTGTTAAATACCTATGTATTAGGCGACAGCTACGAAATGGATGCAAGAACCTCTTGCGCCGACCTGAAGGCAGGGGCATGGGTGCCATCCTGGTCACGAAGCGCGGTCGGTACAGCAGGTAGCAGTGAAGGTGCCGCTAGCGGTGGCGCCGGCAACGCTGTGACCAGGGCCGCTGGCGTCGGCAGCGAGATAGCTTTGGCATTTTGTGCGCGGTACTCCGCGGTAGGCATGTGCTTCACGCCCTTAACGTGATTGGGAAGTCACGTTTTACGTTATCGCATGCACGTTTTTAACGTAATCACTCATCACGCCCAAGCAAGAAGGGGCGTGAACTGGGGCGAGATCTCAAGCAATAATGACGCCGACGACGAACTTAACATTGTGCAATCCAATGCACTGGAGACTTTGGCAGGGGCGCCCTCCTGCGGCCCAAGACGATCAGCCCGTCGGCTCTCGCACGCCGCCCCAAACGCCACGGGGTTGACCCCCTCCTAGACTGGTGCGCCTCGCACCTTTTCTGCGTCGGTGGCTGCGGCTGCGACGGTTGCTTCTGCTTCTGCAGCTGCCGCGGTTTTACAGCCGCGGTGGTTCCGAGACTGCCTGGCCGCCGTCCTTCGTCGTACTCCCGCCCTCTCCCGCCCATAGGGCGAAGCCACACGTCTTCCTCTCCAACCTGCTTGACATAGAGTTGTACTTGAAGGATGCCAAGGCAGCCTTCGGTCCGTGATTGATTTGTTTTACACAGCCCCAAAGCTGGTTGCAATGATAGCCGCCCGTCCGAAAGGGGTGCTACATAACCACGGAACAAGTAGGTTCAAGGACAATGGGTGCTATTTTGCGTGTTTACGCCCCTAAAAGAGCGTGATCAGGGGGTGATCGGGCGTGATCGGGCGTGACACGCCCTCACGCCCCTGGTTTGGGGGCGTGAAATACAAGCCTACTCCGTGGCGATCGTAGGGAGCCTCAAAAAAACGGCGCACGCTCCCCACAACCTCTAGCAAGCGGAAAGGCGCAGCTTCAGGTCCTCCAGAAGCTCAATAGCGGAGGCCGGTTAGCCCAGCGGATGGATACAAAACGTCACCTTCTCGAAGTAGGTCGCTGCCCTCTTGTCCATCCAATGCAGCTCCTTCTCGTATGCGGCAGAGCTTTCCAGCTCAAAGGCGTCAACGATCTTCATCCGGTTCACGGATTTGCAAGTCGGCATCGACAAGGAGCGGCGCCCCGCGTGCTTGTTCATGTTAAACTCAACCCCCCCCCGTCCGATGGTGCGCTCCCGGATGTGCTCTGTAATTTTTGGTCGGGAGCGGGCTGGCGCCTGGACCTCGGGTGAAGCGTGCTCACAGCCGGAAATGGCCGCCAACCTGCCCAAAACGCGTCCGCCAGAGGACTGGGAAGTTGCCCCTTGCGTGGTCGGAGACGCCGACCGAACCTCAGTTGGCCGCCGTCGAAGAGGCGGAAGCGGCCGCGCCGAAAATTGGTTAGGCGCCTATACAGACATGCCCGTAGGGGAGATGCCGATCTTTGAACGAAATGACGGCGCCGGCGGAGTCGCACGGCGATCCGATCCGGATCTACGCCGTAGATGACGCGGGGCGGTGGGGGGCAGTGGTGGATGTCGCCGTAAATAGGCTCGCGGCTGCCGCCACCGCCGCAGTCAACTCTGCTGGGACACAGTTAAAGAAAGGAAAGAAACCAGTCGAATGAAAAGAAAGGCAGAACGAGATGATAGCAGCTCGAACCATGGCCACACAGGGGGGTGGCAGTGACCATATGCGTTTGAGAATCCTTCCATACCAGGGAAGGTCAACGGTGTGACACAGAGAGAGAGAACCCGCGCACCAATACCGCCCGGCCAACATATGAGACATGTCGTGGACAGGCAAGGTATGCCGGAAAGAGATGAGCAAACAGAAACTGCAAAGCACGAACCGCCGTCAACGTCAGCGCGTGTACGTTTGACCCGGGCCATAGCGGTCTGGACGCCACGGAGACAGTTGTGCGGAAGGGACCCGATGCGCACGTGGTCGGTCAAGCACAGAAAAAGCACAAAAACACAGAGCGCCAATGCGGTGGGACGGATTGTGGTGACGTTCCCGGTGGCGAGGCACGTGCCTTTGGCACGACGGCGGGGGAAGTGCCGGGCGCGACGACGATGAGCACGGCAGGCGGTCTGAGGGCGTGGGCGCTGCTCGCACATCGACGACGGTAGCTCGTGAGGAGCCCTTTAGATTCATTCGGCCTGAAAAGACTGTGGGCAGTCAACCCCTCCGGAAGCGCCCGCGAACGGCGGTGGTGGACGCTTGCCTCTCGCTCGAGCGATGCGTGCGCCACCCCCTATCGTGACCTCGTGACGAGCCGCCCCCCCCGTGATCGTCGACGAGCTGGGTGGAGAGAGATCCCACACGCTCCACCGCGACTCCCACATTCTAGAGCGCAGAAGCCCCCTCGCCCTGGGAGAAAGCTGGATAGACGGCGGCTGCTGGCCGCCGTCGGAATTCTTTAAGAAGAGGTCTTCAAGTCAGATTTCACGGCGGGCTCGAACATATGCGGCACTAAGTGAACAAGCACAGACTTTCGAAACAAACAAGTCCCCTGGCAACACAAGCCACCCTGCTCTACTAAGTGCCCGAGAACGTCTCTGCACTAAACAAAACGAATTGCACCCCCTTCCGCTCCATCGCGCCGACCACTTCTGCCAAAGCCTTGGTGAGCACATGGTAGCGCGTCCCTCTCAAACCAAAGATGCACTCAAACCCAGACTTGGTCGCAGCGTAATCGTAATCGCCGGGGCGGTCCTTTGCGGACTCATCAGGCTCCACGTGAGAACACGCCGTCGGGCGCCCATCGATAACAAACTCCTCTTAATGCAGGGCAGCGGCAAACGTAGAAGCAGGCCGCTCTTCCTGTGGGCCCCCTCGACGGCGCACCAGTTCGGTAGAGTTGCTTACCAGAAGGTAGTTCCTGCGCCGGTGCTTCTAACAATCCGACCAGAGGGGCCGTGACCCATCAGTTTCCCTTAAGCCACCTCCAAAAGGTAGTGTATCATCGCGTGGTACATTTGCAAGACGTGGTCAAGTTGCACACATTTGTGTTGGGTCATTTTGGGGCGTTACTTTTGGCGTGTTTTCGATTTGATCTTCGCTTTGCTCTAGTGGTTTTTGATTTGGGGAGTGATTCCATTTGGTGCGAGGGCGTGGGCGTCGGTGTGGGCGCGAGAGGGGG
>Ga0114957_1005707_pt1 | contig 10203 bp, 7 predicted proteins | sample BantaG_FD_87175 | JGI IMG/M metagenome (GOLD analysis project Ga0114957, IMG submission 87175) | Marine algal microbial communities from Bantry Bay, Ireland - BantryBay_4 metaG | ecosystem: Host-associated > Algae > Red algae > Unclassified | place: Bantry Bay, Ireland | collected 2014-11-21 | reverse complement strand
TAAAATCGATCATTCCTTCATTAATAATCAATAAATGAATAATTCAATATGTAATCCACGACCTTTTTTCATCATATAAGCATATCTGTGAATTATATAAATTAAATTAATGTTACGAATAAATATGCCGCGTATGAAAATTGGAAAGATTGGAGGATTGTTACTTTTAATAGCCTTAATAGGGTTTACTAATTTTACTATGGAAGATAATTATGGTGACCTATGGAAAAAGGTAATAGAATTTGAAAACGATCGGAAGCCTAAATCTGCACTCGCTATTGTGGAGAAGATATATAATAAAGCATCACGAGAAAAAGAAAATATCCAACTGACCAAAGCCATTATTTATAAGGGTAAATTTATCATGCAGACAGAGGAAGAAATCTACGAAAATGTAGTTACCCTATTTAAAAAAGAAATAGCAAAATCCCCGAGCCCGACCAAGGAAATATTGCAGTCTGTAGAAGCCACATTATATAGCCAGTATTTAAATCAAAACAGATATCAAATACAGCAGCGAAGTAGGATAGAAGGGTTTAAAGAAAACAACCCTGTTTCCTGGCCTACTAATACATTTATAGAAAAGATCGCATCCAGTTTTAAAGCATCCATCGATAACCCTGAGTTACTTGCAGAGCCATTAGATAAGTATGACGAGCTGTTAGATATTTATGATGATGAGTCTTTAAAATATTATCCTACTTTGTATGATTTATTAGCAACGAGAGCTTTTGACTTTTTTACAAGTAACCAATCTTACCTCACCGCTCCTGTTTATCAGTTTTCGGTCAACGATAAAAAATACTTTGCTCCTGTCGATAATTTTATGGCGATGACTATCGAGTCTAAAGATTCCAGTTCGTTACTATTAGAAGCATTACACCTCATACAAGATCACCTAGAATATAATAATGATCGTCCAGAGGCAAAGGCCTATATTAATATAAGACGACTCGATCTCATTAATAACCAATCGAGAATAGCAGAGAAAGAAGCACTTTATTTAGAACGACTTTTAGCATTGGAAGAGGATTATAAAAAGTTATCTGTACATCCAGAAATCTATGTTCGCTTATCCCAGTTGTACAGTAATCGTGCTACCAGAAATAATAAGGAACATACAGATGATTATATAACAGCACTTACATATTGTAAAAAGGCAATCGATCGATATCCAAAACATTCCGCAACAAACAGATGTATAAATTTATATAATGGCATAACTGCTCTCAGTCTAAATGTAGTCAGCGAACAAGCTTATCCATCAGATCAAGACTTATTATTAAAGTTAGATTATAGAAATATAGATAAAGTTTATCTAAAGTTGTTTTCTATGAGTAAAGAGGATAAGAAACAGATCGAGGATAATCGAAATAATGATGATATTTTCAAATTTGCAAAAAAGAAAAAATCACTAAGAGAGTGGTCACAATCGCTGTATAACGATGGTAAATATTACAATTTAAATGCAGAGATTTCTGTGGCCTCATTACCAGTCGGATTTTACGGTTTAATGATAAACGATCAGGAAAATATTAATGACGAAAAAAGTGTTTCTCGTATATTATACTTACAAGTAACAGATCTTTCTTACCAAGTTTTTCAGGGAGGAACGACCGATATTATTACGGTTATGCATCGCGGTACAGGAGCTCCGATAGCAGAGGCGATCGTGGATGTTTATACTAATGTTTATAATCGTGATAAAAGGAAACAGGAAAAAATAAACTTGGGGACTTATACCACGGATAATAATGGGCACACAACTATTAAACATAATGGAGATAGGAATAATCGTAGGAATTACTCTTTAAGTATAAAAACAGATAAGGACTTTTTAGAAACAAGAGATAATCATTATTTTAGTTCGCGTAACAGAAATACAGGATACGAGCGAACCATCTTTTATACAGATCGTGCTATTTATCGTCCAGGACAAACCGTATTTTTTAAAGTATTACGGCTGAGTATCGATGATAAAAGAGTCCCGAGTATTAGCAAAAATGAAGAATTAGAAATTGATTTTTATGATGCTAACGGGCAATCCGTTTCCGACTTGTTACTAGAAACAAATGAGTACGGAACAGCGAGCGGATCTTTTGTCGCACCTACTGGTGGGCTTAATGGTGTGATGACCTTATCACATGATGATGGAGGCACAAATTTCCGTGTAGAGGAATATAAACGGCCTAAATTTGAAGTAATCGCCCTACCACAAGAAAAGCTGTATCAGCTTAATGATAGTGTCAACGTAAAAGCAAATGCGATTTCTTATGCAGGTGCTTCCATAGATAATGCACGAGTGGTTTATAGAGTAAGTAGAGGAGTATCTTTTCCATGGTGGTACTGGGGATGTGGTTATCGATATCCTTATTACTCTGGCAATACTATGGAAATTACAAATGGAGAAACGACTACTGATAAAAATGGGGATATAGAGATCACTTTTGATGCGGTGCCAGCAGATGAGGTTTTGTCTAAGTGGAACCCGATGTACTCATATACCATCTACATAGATGTAACGGATAGTAATGGAGAGACGCACAGCCTAGTACAAACCGTTAGGATAGGAAAACAATCTCGATTGTTAAAGTTCATTTCGATTCCTAGTCCATATCTAGCGGATAAAAAAGAGCAGGAATTAAAATTAAGTATTACCGATTTAAACGGAGCGGACAAGGAAGGTAAAGGAACGATCACTTTTTATTCGTTAATAGAACCCGATCATGTAAAAAATAAAAGGTACTGGGCACATCCTGACAGTATCCTTTTATCTAAAGAATTATTTGATAGTAAGCATACTTCTTATTCCTGGACAGAGGATGATTTTAAAACTTGGGAAACTAAAGAACAGATTAGTCAAATCAGTTTTGATCATAATGGGACGAGTGAGTATTCCATTCCTAAATTAGAAGGAGGCATCTATAAAGTAATCGCCACGATGCAAGATACCGACGGTGAGGAAATTATTAAAGAAGCTTTTATAAATGCCCTAAATTTTAGAAAAGCAAAGTTTCCTAAAACCCAGCACTTATATTATGCTGTAGATAAATCATCTCCAGAATCGTATAAACCAGGTAATAAGGTAGAGCTCTATTTAGGATCACCATCAGAAAATCTAAAAGTTCTTTATAGAGTAGAGAAGGACCGTAAAATTACAACCCAGAAATGGATCAATTTAAAAGGACAGGAACGTATAAAAATTCCAGTGACGGAGGCTGATCGAGGTGGCTTTGTAATTCTTCTGAGTTATATTAAAAACAATCGTCCTTATCAGGAGAAAATAAATATCTCCGTTCCGTGGAATAATAAAAAGCTAAGTGTAGAGTTTATAAGTTTTAGAGATAAGACTTTACCTGGGTCTGAGGAGGAATATAAATTAAAAATTTCTGGTCCTGATAAGGATAAAATTTCGGCTGAGTTACTCGCCTGTATGTATGATGCATCTCTAGATGATTTTATTTCTCATCAGTGGGATGGTCATTTTTATCCGAGCTATGGATCCGTTTATAACAGTGTCTTTCCTGGTTTTAACCAGCAAGGTTCTCGTTATGCAAGGAATGAAGGTGCCTATAAAAATCGATTAAAATTTAAAGGAAAGCATTTAATGTTTCCAAAACTATATGATTTTGGGTTAGGATTCCATTATAATCATTATGGTATCAGTGTACGGGGTTCTAGGTCAGGTGCAACAGATCATTATGTAGATGGTGTTCGATATGAAAAAGAAAGTTCAGTAATGGATGAGGTAACCATTAAAGCTTACAAAACACCCATGATTCAGCAGGATAACACCACGCAAGGGAAAACAGTTTCTGCAGATCAAATAAGTGCTCTACCTACTAAAAATATTAATGCTCTTGCCTCCACTACATCAGGAATATCAGTAGAGGATGGTGATACTGAAGGAGATGGATCAGGTGGCGGAATAACTGACGCTCCTAAACCACAAATCAGAACAAATCTAAACGAGACGGTTTTCTTTTACCCACATCTCGAGACGGATAAGGATGGTAATGTCTTGATTTCTTTTAAAATGAACGAGGCATTAACTAAATGGAAGTTGATGACTTTTGCACATACTAAGGAGCTACAAACAGTAATGGAAATTAAAGAAGTCATTACCCAAAAAGATCTCATGGTTGTTCCTAATCCACCCAGATTTTTGAGAGATAATGACGAGATTGTATTTACTTCTAAGATTAATAATCTAACAGATAAGTCGATAAACGGTACGGTAAAATTAGAGTTATTAGATGCGATAACGATGCAGCCTCTAGAAGGGATTACGGCTTCCGCCAATGTAAAGCAAGATTTTATAATAGAAGCAAAACAATCTACTGTGGCTAAGTGGACTTTAAATATTCCAGAGCGAAAAGTAGATGCGATTACTTATAGAGTCATCGCAGTATCGGGAACACACAGTGATGGAGAAGAGAATATTTTACCGGTATTGACTAATAAGATATTGGTCACTGAGACGATGCCACTGACCGTAGATCCTCTGGAAACAAAATCTTTTACATTTCAGGAATTAGCAAATGCGGGAACATCCGTAATCCACCAAAATTATAGTCTAGAGTATACGGCTAATCCTGCCTGGTATGCGGTGCAAGCCATGCCATATATAAGAGGTTATTCGAGTCATATTACGCCATCTTACATATTTAACCAATTGTATATTAATGTTCTAGCATCGCATATTGTAAATAAACATCCAAAGTTAAAAGCGGTTTTTGATGATTGGAAGAGTATTGATAGTGATGCCCTCGTAAGTAATCTAGAAAAAAACCAAGAACTAAAATCAGCAATACTAAAGGAGACACCATGGGTTAAGCAAGCGATGTCTGAAACAGAGCAGAAGAAAAATATTGCACTACTTTTTGATCTTAATTTGATTTCCTATCAGCGTAAAACAAATATCAATAAATTGCAACAATTGCAAAATCCGGACGGCGGATTTTCATGGTACAGTTCGCAGAGATCTAATCGGTATACTAGCCAGAATATACTAGAAGGACTAGGTCATCTATCACGACTCGGGATAAATGTAAAAGAAGATAGTAGGCTAGCACCCATTATCAATAATCTCATCCGTTACTGCGACGAACAGATCAAACAAGAGTATGATAAAAGAGATAAAAAACACAAGTATCTCTCTCATATTGCAGTGCATTATTTGTACACTCGCAGTTTCTTTAAAGAGATGCCAGTTACCATGCAAGCAGATGATGCTTTTAAGCATTATCTAACATTGGCGGAAGCCAAAGTCCTAGATTACGGAATTTACAAAAGTGGAATGATCGGTCTTATTTTAAATCGATATGATAAAAAAGATGCCGCACAAAAAGTAACAGAATCCTTACTAGAGAGAGCACTGACCCATGAGGAGCTAGGTATGTACTGGAACGAAGGGAATGGATTTAACTGGTACGAGTTACCGATAGAGAGACATTCTATGATGATCGAGCTGATGGTAGAAATGGGTAAAAAAGAAGTGGTAGATTATCTAAAATTATGGCTACTCAGGAATAAACAAACTAACCACTGGAAAACGACCAAAGCCACAGCTGCTGCGATTTATGCTTTACTGGTAGAAGACGAGGAAGGCGGAATGAATAAATGGATTCTAGACGCAAAAATCCCGACCATAAAAGTGGCTGGAAAAGTGATAGACTTTAGCGACGATACACAGGCGGGTACAGGGTACGTTAAGCAGTCTTGGGATAAATCAGAAATAGATTTGGCTCTAGCCAATGTAGAAATCACTAACCCTAATGACCATGTCGGATGGGGCGGAATATACTGGCAATATTTTGAGGATATGGATAAGGTAAAGACCTTTGAAAAGACACCATTAAAACTCAGGAAGTCTCTGTATAAAAAAGTACTAGATGATAGCGGCAAAAAAATAATTCCCGTGACAGGAAAGAATTTAAAAATAGGAGATAAGCTGATCGTAAGGATAGAACTGGAATCTGATCGCTCGATGGAATATCTACATCTTAAAGACATGCGAGCAAGCGGGCTAGAGCCGATGTCGACACTCAGCGGTGATAAATGGTCTCACGGTCTAGGGTACTATCAGTCGAGTAGAGATTTAGCTACAGACTTTTTTATCGGTTATTTACCTAAGGGTAAATATGTTTTTGAGTATGATCTTAGAGTGCAGCATGCTGGAACATTTTCTAATGGAATCACTACGATACAGAGTATGTACGCTCCAGAATATACGAGTCATAGTAAGGGCGAAGTTATTACTGTTACGGAAAATTAATTGCTAGATAGTATCAGTCCGATCGCAAGTAGAAGGAGGATGGCGATCTTTGCCCATTTTGTAATCGTCCAGAATCGATCGTTTTTAAGATATGGACTTAGTCTTCCAGCAAGAAAACAAACGAGGGTAAAAATGATGATAGCTTGTACAAAAAAGATGGCACCTAAAATGATCATCTGCACGCTAACCTTATAACCATCTGTAGTAATAAATTGCGGAAATAATGCAATAAAGAATAAACTGACTTTTGGGTTGAGGACATTCATAAAAAACCCTTTTCGCCAAAGCGAAAAAAAATGATAGTCCTTTTGCTTTGTTTTATGTTGATCCTTAAAAGCAGGTTTCTTTTCAGAGATGGCACCATAAGCGAGCTGGAAAAGATAAATGGCTCCTATCGTTTTTAGTATAGTGTAAGCGATATCAGATTGCTCGATGAGTAGACTGATACCTGTCGCTGCGAGTATAGTATGGATGATCAGTCCAGAGACGAGCCCGAGTGCGATAGTCCACCCTACACGAGCAGATTTAGAAATGCTCTCTAAAACAACATATACGATATCTGGTCCTGGCATAAGCGTCAGTAAAACTGATGCCGCAATAAAAGACAGGATGAGATGCTGGTCCATATATTTTATGTTCTGACTAGATAAAAGGATATCTATATTTAAGCATTTAAAGACTACACTACGGTTTATATAGATATCAATTTTACTTAAGCCCAACAAAATAAAAAATTATAATGAGTTAGAATATTTAAGCATAAAATGAAGAATTTAAACGTTAACTAATTAAGGCTTAATCAGTAGGAGAGATATGGGAGAGCGTTATGCAAGAGATTTTGACAATAGATTTAGCTGATAAAGGACTTAAGGAAGACTTAATTGTTTTATATTTCACAAAATGTAAAATTAAATTTCCGTATTTTACAAATAAGAAAATACTACTATATTGTTAACCACTAATTTGCACTAAATATTTAAAACCATTAATATGAAAAAATCACTTTCCATATTGGCACTATTAGCCTTAGTCATCGGAATACAATCATGTTCTAAAGACTACGGGGATAATTTTGAAGGCGATTACAAAATTCAAGATTGGGAGGTGTTATCGCAAAGCCTAGATTTACCTTCTAAGTATTATGATTATAGTAATCCTGTATTTTTTGGAGATCCAGCAGAGGTGACTTTAGGAAGAGTATTATTCTATGACGAAAATTTATCTGATGCAGGATTAATTTCTTGTGCATCCTGTCATAAACAAGAACTAGCATTTGCAGATGATAAGGCCTTAAGTGTAGGTGTAAGAGGAGAGGAGACCGCTAGGAATTCTATGGCTCTAGGCCAATTTAGAAGTTTTAGAGAGTATTATGCAAGTTCTAATCCATTACCTATTTTCTGGGATGGGAGAGCGACTACGTTCCATGATCAGATGATCGAGACGATGTCTAATCCTGTAGAGATGGATATAGATATAAATACTCTAGTGGAGAAAGTAGGGAATACTGACTATTATAAGATCCTTGTAAAAGATGCGTTTGGTACAGAGACGGTATCAGCAGAGAGAATTACTACTGCTCTAGATCAGTTTATGAAGACATTACAAAATGCAGATTCTAAATTTGATAATCAGCGTGAAAATCATAGTCTGACTTCTAGTTTTTCAGGTTACTCACCCTCGGAGAATAGAGGTAAAGCGTTGTTTATAAATAATAATTGTAATTCTTGTCATTCTTTAGAAGGTACTAATACCGTAACGTTTGCTAGTAACGGTTTAGAAACGTCGTATTCCGATTTAGGTTATTTTAATGCTACTGGAGAATCAGCAGATAAAGGAAAATTTAAAGTCCCTAAACTAAGAAATATAGAACTTACAGCTCCATACATGCATGATGGTAGATTTGCAACATTAGACGACGTACTAGATTTCTACAGCTCAGGAATCCAAAGTCATGTAAACTTAGACAGTAGACTAAAGCAAAGTGGATCACCTCAGCAATTTAATTTTTCATCATCAGAAAAAGATGATTTAAAAGCATTTTTAATGACACTTACAGATCAGACGATGCCTTTTGATAAGAAGTGGTCAGATCCTTTTAAGTCGTAAAAAATAACGAACATAAAAATTTAATATATAAAGACCTATCGATTTTTTGATAGGTCTTTTTTTTATTTAATAATAAATATCAGTTTTAAAAAAATGATGTAATGAAATTTATAGTTTATTTATTACTGGTATTCCCATTGTTATTGAAAGGACAGAAAACGGACTTGGTTCCATTCTTAGAGGAAGAAAAATGGGGTTTATAAATCAGGACTTAGAGGTAAATTCCTGCAGTGTTTGACAGCGTCTCTGTATTTGTAAAGAATCGATCCATTATTAAACTTAAGAATAAATATGGAGTAGTGGATTTTTCTGGAGCATACGTTATCAAACCTAATTATTATTCTATCGAGCTTAGGCAATATGTTTTTATGACTAAAGTGTTTAAAAAGTCGAAGACTAGATGTTATTCTTTAAATGGTATTCCTGCATTATGTTCTTTTAGCGTAGGCTGTGGGCATTTTAATAGCGATAGAGCATTTTGGCCCTATGTAGGGAGTATCTTTGAAGAAAATAACAGGTATGCCATTTCTTATTTAAAGAATATTGAATGTGAAGGGGAATCTTTGAGAAATGAAGAAGATAAAAAAGCATACCTAGATACGACTTCCTTCGTTTATGATAAAATCATTAAATACGGCATATCCTCATATATTTTAAAAAAAGATAGTCTAATTGGAATAATGAATTCTAATCAGTTTTATGGAGATATAGAATGCTTGTATGATACACTAGTTGAACAGAGGCAATATGGTCTATTGGCTCTAACAAGTATTAATAAATATCGACAAAACAATTTTGTGGGGTCTGGTTAATTATCATGGTAAAATTTTAACCCCACCGATTTATACTGTTGTATCATTTACAGAAAACGAGCACCTCGTATTAGTTCGGGATCAAAACAAGAATAATTTTTATGTGGATTATACAGGGCTGGAGTATCGAAAAAATGTGGAGTAAATATTTTCTTTAAACCACCAAAAGAATAGATTTACGAATTTATAGTCTATATGAAGAGCCTGAGCCTTATCTTATTTATACTTTTAAGTGATTTTGGTTATGTTTCTGGACAATACTCATTAAAATTAAATCAGACTAAAGTTGTAGAATCGTGTGTGAACATATTTAAAAAACATGCTAATTTTTTGAACTCCTCAGTTCTACCTATAAATTCGAAAAAAGAAATTTCAGGATATCTCGATACATTAATTTCACATATTATTAATGATCAGTAAACGCAATATTACGAAGACGTATATAGATTAGACCATACCGCAATTCAGCAAATGCCATCTATAATAAAGTCATACAGAATAGTATCTACGATGTCTTTAGGTCCTGATGAGCTTGGACCAAAAATGGCGAGAATAGCATATGCCATCGACTTGTTACAATACTTAAGTAATTTGCCTAAATCAGAATATCTCAATTATTACTATGAAGATTTATACTTCGAGATCGAAAGAATATTATGTTGGATGGATACGGATACCACATTATTATTAAACATCGATTTTATATTCGGTTTAATGTATAAAGAGAAAAACAAGATGAGATGTTTAGAAAACTTTGAAGTACACCAGAGATAATTTTCAACTATTTTTTTTAATTGCCTGAGATACTTATCGTCCTTAATGAATACCCAGAATGCACTCGTATATCCGAGTAGTTGGTATCATAATAAACACAACTAACTATTTAAATCTGACAGACGATTTCGACCGCAGGGTAGAAATAATTTTTTGGAATTTAGAATTTCCCTTTTTTGGAATTTGACGACTTTGGTACAAAGTCGTTTTCTATACTGCCATTCTCATTCGCTC
>Ga0114957_1005706_pt1 | contig 10203 bp, 8 predicted proteins | sample BantaG_FD_87175 | JGI IMG/M metagenome (GOLD analysis project Ga0114957, IMG submission 87175) | Marine algal microbial communities from Bantry Bay, Ireland - BantryBay_4 metaG | ecosystem: Host-associated > Algae > Red algae > Unclassified | place: Bantry Bay, Ireland | collected 2014-11-21 | reverse complement strand
TTTTTTAGATGAGGTTTGCATTTTTTGAGATTCGTTGATGCCTGAGCATCAAGGAATTGAAAAAGGTGCAAAGATCGCTAAAAAAAACATTTTTGATTTTTTATCTTTCTGGAGTGGACTCAGCATTAAAGCATTGCAACATTGTAGCATTATTTACATTAAAACACGCATTACTATCAATGTTGGCATAATTTTTTAATATTTGTTATTAAGTTCAATAAATTATGCGCAGTTTTTCATTTCATTATAAAACAAATTCATTATGGGTAACATAAAAGGTTTTATGAACATTGGATTTGTTATTCTTTGTTTAGGGTTATTGTGGTATTTATTCACCACTGATTCTACTCAAACTGGCAACCTTCAAACGAATATTCCTAAGACCACCAATCCATATCCAAAAGAAAAGACCAGACCGAATAGAAAGTATCCTGATGACCTTTCCTTCAATCCACAAAATGGGTCAAACCTAACACCAGCAGGACCGTCTCAGGCTTATTCTGGTAAAATATTAGGAGGAAAAAGACGTTTTTCTAGGGATGGGAAGCTTGGAACTTATACTGGTCCTTTGCGTGGAGACAATCCGCACGGTTTTGCTGTTTTTGAGTACGACAATGGCGATATGTACGTAGGGGAGTACCAAAATGGAGCAAGAAGTGGCTATGGAAACTCCATTTTCAAAAAACGAGGGCAAGTCCAGTTGAGAAGGTACTCAAATGGTGAGATGAAAATGAAGGAAAACATTAGAGGAGCTAAGTACGGAAGCTTAGCATTTATACATGCAGGCACAAAAGGAACTTATTTAGGCCCTATGAGGGAACGCCAACCACATGGTTTTGGTTATTTTAAATATAGTAATGGGGATATGTACGTTGGATCATATCAAAATGGAGTGAGAAACGGCGCAGGAAATTTAATTTTTACAAATGGTGATGTCTTGTTTTTAGAATATGACAATGGCAGAGAGTTGACAAGAAGCTCTAAATTTTAGAATATCTGTATCAATTCACAAAATCAAATCACAATGTATGTTAAAAAATGCTATTTGTTTATCAATAACCCTGTGATCTGCTAAAAACTGCTAAAGCTTATAAATATTGGCATAATTTTTTGATATTTGTAGTTAGTAAAGCGAAAACAATAACTTGACCCATTTGAATTATCTTTTTCTCTTCTACTGCATCAGGAAAATCATTCCGTAGCCCTGCTATGCAATATTTTTCCTTCTTTGTATAAGAAAAAAATATTTTCGGTCTGACGTTCGGTCAAATTTGGCTCAACTTATTATTTCCACTTTACTTAAGTTCAGCTCCCTGAAATTTATGGATGCATTGCATCCTGTTAAATTCTAGCTGATTTAAAACACACTCGCGTATGGAAAACATAAAAACCTTTATGAACATTGGATTTGTTATTCTTTGTTTGGCATTATTATGGTTTTTGTTTACTGCTGACGGATCATCTGCATCTACTAGCAAATATAGTCTTAGAAACCCTGGCCTTGATAAAGTAGTAAATAATACCCCTCGTTCCTCCAATCCTTATGGGACTGAAAGAAATATCGATGAACGCTATAGACAAACAGCACCTAGAAATTACACTGAACCAGCACCAAGAACTTATAACGAACCAGCACCTAGAGAATCTAGAAACTATGGTCGGGAATTGGAATATGCTCAACCAAAAACGGAATCTAAAAAAGGAATTTTGGATAGATGGTTAGGTGGTGATGATAAAACGACAAATCGTGTCATAGAAGAGCATCCAAGAAATCCTAGAGATGACCAATTTGCAAGAGATATTTTGGACGGAGATAGAGGCATTGAATATGAAAGGAAACCTTCTTATAGAGAAGACCTTCCGCCAGCTCCTCCGCCTGTTACCACAAATGACAGGTACATGGAGCAACAGCAACCTGCACAACAGTATAATTCTGGTGAAATAGTAGGACGAGAAAAGCGTTTTTCAAGAGATGGTAAATTAGGAACTTATAGAGGACCTATGCGTGGAGGTCTGCCACACGGCTTTGCTGTTTTTGAATATGATAATGGCGATATGTATGTGGGTGAATATCATAATGGGGCAAGAGGTGGTTTTGGAAATTCGATTTTCAAAAAACAAGGAAAAATTCAATTGAGAAAATATTCGAATGGAGAGAAGCTGATGAATAAAAACATCAAAGGTGTGCGATACGGAAATATGGCATTTGTACATGGTGGTGTAAAAGGTACTTACTATGGTCCAATGAGAGAAAGGCAGCCGCATGGTTTTGGATATTTTCAATATAAAAATGGAGATATTTATATAGGGTCTTATCAAAAGGGAAAAAGAAATGGTGCAGGAAATTTAATTTTTGCAAATGGCGATGTGCTGTTTTTAGAATATCAAAATGGTAGAGAATTGAATAGATCCTCTAATTTTAATTAATTTCGCTTTACTAATTAAACACAAAGGCATTTATAGTGTCTAATGTAAAATAGAGCAAATGTGCGATCTCTTTGTTAAAGATTGTACATTTGTTTTTTATTTTTTCAGCATTCCTTGAATTTCAATAAAATAATATATGAATTTTTACGGTAGTTTTTTAAAATTTTTAATTGTATTTTTATCTGTTGGCTTAGTTGTCTCTTGTTCTGATGATGGCGATGATTCAAAAGTAGATGCAATTTGTGATCAGCACACGGCAACATATGGCGGTGATGTAAAAGAGATCATCAATTCTTCTTGTGCCTATGCAGGTTGCCATGTAGATAATTTTGCATCAGGTAATTTTACGACTTATGATAGTCTGAAATCACGTTTGGATGATGGTAAATTTGAGGATAGAGTTTTAATTTTAAAAAATATGCCTCCTGACTATGCTCCAGAAGACAATCCGTCAGAATTGACAGATGAACAGTTAGAGATTCTGACTTGTTGGAAAGATGCAGGTTATCCGGAAAATTGAATGCTTGAATGCAAGAATGCTTGAATGCTTGAATGCAAGAATGCTTGAATGCTTGAATGCAAGAATGCTTGAATGCAAGAATGCTTGAATGCAAGAATGCTTGAATGCAAGAATGCTTGAATAAAGGCATTATAATGTTTTTTTCATGTCGCTTCATTGTGGATTTCCAAAATTTAGTGTTATATTGAAATAATTATTATTAGAAAATTTAATACATATTGTTGTTAATTTTTTTTAATGATTTTTTGTTCGCCCTATCTTTTATACTTTCACACCACTAAAAGACGTTACAATTAAAATCATCTAAAGCAAAATATAAACAGAGGAGTTGATGTTTGCACATCAGCTCTTTTTTTATATCTAATTTTTTAAAAGACTATGACAAACAACTTCAATTCTCTCTCTCTAGTAGTAATATTTTTTATAATGCCACTTGTAATAAATGCACAGACACAAAAGTATAGCCTACTTGATTTTTATAAAAATGATACAAGGTTAGATTCATTAGTAGATTCTGTTTTTAACACGATGAGTGAGAAGGAGCGTGTTTCGCAAATGATCATCACTTCGGCAGGAGAAAATGGAAAGCCAGACCCGACCGTGGAACGCCTTATTAAAAATAAGATGGTTGGCGGGGTGATATTTATGAAAGGCGGAAAAGAAACGCATAAGAATCGAGCAAATAAATTTAATAGACTTGCCTCTGAGTCCCAGTCAGTGCCATTGCTTTTTAGTATGGATGCTGAGCCTAGTTTGTTGAATAGGCGCATTATAGGTTCACCAAAAGTAGACGATACTTACAGCATTAAAACCATTGAACAATGCGATGCCATTACCCATATCATTAATAAGGAATTAAGATACATTGGTATAAAACATAATTATGCACCCGTTTTAGATATAAGCGTAGGCAATGCGGCTATTAAAAAAAGGAGTTATGGAAATGATCCTTATAAAGTGAGGGATTTGGCGAATGTATTTATACAAAATTCTAAATACAATGGAATCATTGCAACGGCAAAACATTTTCCAGGGCATGGTTTGGTAAAAGGGGATACACACACGCAGTCTGTTTATATAGATGGTGAAATGAAGGAAGTGGAAAATTACCAGCCAATTATTGATGCTGGTGTTTTGACGATAATGGTAGCACATATTGTTGTAAAAAACAATAAATCATACAGCACCGATGGCAAACCTGCCACCTTATCAAGAAAAATTGTAACGGATTTATTAAAAAATAAAATGAACTTCAAGGGTTTGGTGATTACTGATGCAATGAACATAATGAAGGCAGTAACCATCTACGAAGATGCCCCTTTACAAGCATCAAAAGCAGGTTGCGATTTGTTGTTAATGCCAAAAGATGAGGCAAAAACCATCAATTCTATATTGAAGGAAATGAGCAAAAGTGCCCCTTACAAACAACAGGTAAACGAATCTATTAAGAAAATTCTGAGAATGAAAATTTGCGCAGGACTGATTTAGGTAATTATGAATTATGAGTTATGAATTCCTGTGTTATTTGCGCCTAACATGAACTGTAGAGACAAGGCATGCCTTGTCTGATGGTTATGAATTATTCAATTACGAATTTAACCTGTATACAAATATTCTCACATTCTCACATTCTCACATTCTCACATTCTCACATTCTCACATTCCGCATTGAAGCATTGTATTATTGAAGCATTGAAGCATTGTCTTGTTGCGTGCCTTTAAGCAGATAGTAATCCTTAATTAATAAGTGATATAAAAACACACCGACTACGTACATTGCGGAAGTGATGTAGAAAATGCATCCATAACTGATGTCTAATTGGCGCATATATCTAAAAATGAGAGAGCTAAAAACCAGCTTCCTGCCCAAATAGAGGAAGAGAGCGCACTCATTATTTCTTGGTTCTTTTTTCCAACGTAATACATGGTCATTTCAGAGGTCATTGGATTTGCCAAATTCATTAAAGGTTGTCTAAGTACAAATGCTATAATTGCAATGTAAAGACCAATTTGTAGATGGCTGATAAAATCTGCCGATGCCATTCCAATCAAGGCTATGATAGACAGGCTTTGTGTGACCGTAACCGATTGATAACCCCATCGCTGTTTGATTTTTGGGGTCAGCAAGGTGCCACAGGCAATAAGGAGAGAAGTGATGACACCTAAAATAGCAAATTCATCTGAATCCATTCCAAAAGAATTGTAGAAGAATAAATTGATAAAAGGGATGGTCAATCCAGCACCAGTGGCTATAATAAGAATAGGGCTTGCCGCTTTGAAAATGATGCGCCAGTCGTAGTCCAGCAGTTTGTTTTTATTTTCTTTTGCTGTGGGAATATTTTCTTTGCCCTTTATTTTAAGCAAAGAAAAAAGCGATATAAAGCCAAAAAGACAAAAGCAGATTAACATTTTATCATCTGAAAAATAAGAAGCATTTACTCTTTTTAAAATATTAATTAGCAAACCACCAAACACAATTCCCGCACTCCAAGAAGCAAAATTTAGAGAAATAGCTTCTGTGTGTTGCTCTTTGTTTACATTTCGTAAAATATATGGAATTGTAATAACATATCTAGTGGAAAGCGATAAGCCTAAAACAGCAAAGCAAAGATAAATGAGTTGCGTTTGTCCCATACTTATCATCCATAGTAATAATACAATGGAAAGCGGGTAGGTGAGACTAATGATAAAGAACAAAGGACGTAAATTTCTGGTTTGGATATACATTCCCAAAGGAATAGCAATTACCAAACTCATCAAATATTGGATAGAGACATAGGAGGCAATTTGAGGGTCAGAAAATCCTAACTTGCTCAAATAAATATTTAGAATTAAAAACACACCACCATCCAAAATCGACATGTTTAGGATGGCGAATAGTAAGTAGCGTATGTTTTGATCTAATTTTGTGTATGATTTTAAAAAACTTAACACCTCATTTTTCCATTGTCGTCTTTAAATAGGCAAAGATTTATTAAGGCTCATGGAGGAATTTAGTGGAAAAGCTTTTGGCTTTTAGCTCTTGGCTTTTAGCTTTTAGCTCTTGGCTTTTGGCAAAAAGCTAACAGCTAAAGACCAACAGCCAACAGCCAAATGCCAACAGCCAAAGACCAACAGCGTTTCCACTAAATCCTTTCATGAGCCTTTATTAATCACAAATTCTTATTTACGAAATTTTTAATATTGTTATATTCATTAGGATGAAACCATTTAATATTTTCATCTTTTCTAAACCACGTCATCTGTCGTTTTGCATACCTCCGAGAATTCCTTTTCACCAATCTAACTGCTTCCTGCCAATCATATTCTCCATGTAAATGTGCAACTATTTCCTGATATCCAACAGTATTCATAGAATTATATTTAGCAAAAGGCAATAGTTTTTTTACTTCGTCTAATAACCCCACTTTTACCATCAAATCAACTCTTTGATTAATTCGCTCATAAAGCATTGCTCGCTTTACGTTAAGCCCAATCATAATGATTTCAAAAGGCCGTTTAGTGACAGTAGATTTTTCTTTCAATTCCGTTATTTTTTTACCCGAAGCAATCATCAAACTAATTGTTCGAATCAATCTTTGCGAATTTTGACGTTCGCCGTTAGTAAGATTTTCAAAATAACCAAGATCCAGTTCTTTGACTTTATCTTGCAAAAAAGTCAGCCCTTTTTCTTCAAAATTTTTGATCCATTCATTTTTCAACTCAGTTTTTACTGTTGGTAGGTCGTCAAATCCATAGCAAACAGCATTTATATACAAACCTGAGCCGCCAGTCATTAATACCAAATCACTTTTTTTGTGTAACTCATTTATTTTTTCAAGGGCTTCTCTTTCAAACTGCCCAGCATTATAAGCGTCCTCTAAAGAAAGGTTATTTATAAAATGATGTGGCACTTTTCAAGCTCTTCTATGGTTGGTTTTGCCGTTCCTATATCCATCTTTTGATACATTTGCCTAGAATCACAAGAGATGATTTCTGCATTAAAATCTAAGGCTAATTTCAGGGTCGTATCCGTTTTTCCAACAGCCGTAGGACCAAGAACAACCAATAGATATTTTTTATTAAGAGACATTAAAATTGTTTTGTAAATAAATGTACAAACGCCACAAGTTTTAAGGCTCGCGGCGTTTGAAATTACAACATATTATTTAACTAAAAACCAATATCTTAATTTTTTTATCTATCTGTATTGTTTGCAGACAAGGCGTTTGGACAAAGTGTGCAGACAAGGTGTGTAGACAAGGTGTGCAGACAAGGTGTGTAGACAAGGCATGCCTTGTCTCTACATTATACATTCATATTATTGTATTTTAATTAGAAATAAATGAATTTCCTACTTTACTTGAATTCTTTTTCTAAAGGTTATAGTCAAGTACATTTATTATACCATTGCCATCGGCATCCCAAGTAACATATTTATTTATTACAGCATTGTTCAACCTCCATTTGTTATAATCGTTAACATTTACATTGCCATTGCTATCAAAATCACCTGCATACATCGCATATTGTCCATTTAATTCTTCTAGTTGCCCACTTCCCATTGCTTTGTTTACATTGGTGGTGAAATCGTAAGTGACTCCATCAGATAATGAAATATAATCAGCGGATAGAATATCTAAATGCGTTTTATGTCTAATGGCAATGAAATAATCACCAGCTAAACTTGGATGAAATTTTACACCTCTGCTTCCGTCAGTTTCCATTAAATGACCATCTTCATCTATTAATACTGCCTTTTGAACTACTACATTACTAGGGTTGAAGCGGTCTCTTAATTCAATGATTACCCAATCAATAATTCCAGCAGGATATTCATTCATACTAGCGTTTGAAGCTAAGTTGTAAGGTGCCTCAGAAAAAGGGTGCTCAAAAGGAATCAAGTTAGATGTTGCAAGACCGTTATTTAATTGACCATCTTCATTTAAAAAGCCTTCTAGCAAAACAAGGACATCAACACTTATGGAATCATTTCCTACATTGTAGGTAGAAGGATCACAAGAAGCAGAATGTGAACAAGCATTCAAACCTAAACTTTCAAATCCAAGAAATTCAGGTGGGTATTCATAAGTATTTGCAGAACCACAAAGAGCATTTATATCCATACTTTGTTCCGTAATATATTGCAATCCAGCAACATCCGTACAAGTAACTGGACTTCTTCTAGATTCTCCTACTGAAAAAATATAGAACAATACATCGTCAGGATTTAAAGAGTGTTTTAATTGTGCTCCGTGTAATAACTCGTGCGTAGCGATTGATTGAAAATCTAGTTGACTACTACTAGGACCAGATTCAGAGAAACTCCATTTAATAACCTCTGGTCCAGTGCTTGCCCTTTTAAATTTGACATCAACCCCAGTCATTTCCCATTCCGCACCACAATTAGAAAACTGTCTATACATTTTACCAAGAGCAGTAGTCAACGGCTCATTAGTATTGTCAAACATAACAATATTTTGATCGTCATCGCTAACTGAATTTGTACTAGTGGTGCCATCCATAATAAAATTTAATCCACTTTTTCTTACAGCTAATAAAGCTCTTTCAAAAGCATCGAATGCACCAGAAGTGGCGAAGTTTACACCGCTATACGATGTGCTAGTCGATGCTTTGAAAGTATAGCCCCCCAAATCGTTGTCGTTAATCATGTGTGTTAAAAAGCCCTGTGTTTTTGATCTTGCAAAAGTTATGGTAACTTCCTCATCAGAATGTATTGTTGTGTTGTCTGACGTTGTGATTTGGATTTTTCCAGAGCCAATTTTTTGAGGAACAATTAACTGAATGTTTTCATTGGTCCAAGAAATAATATTTTCTGCTGGAATCATTACATGCTGCCCAAAGTTGCTACCGACACTTATCATAGCAATACTAGCATTTCCAGTATACGATCCAAGTTCGTTGCCGTCAATAGAAAGGATGCTTTCCGTTCCTGATCCTATATATTGAGGAAAAAAGCAATATATAGAAGGGTCTGAATTTATATCTGTGGATTTAAGATTTTGATCAATATTTTTAATGCCTGCTAATTTAAAAGTATTTAATTCTGCGTATTGAGTGTTAGAAGTTTGTGTGATTCGCTTGTAAAAATTTTCACTAATATTATCGTAAGTACTATAAGTATCAAAAGCAATATTTTTTCTAATATCATACTGAACAAAACCCAAGGATTCCTCTTGAGAAACAAATTGATTGTTTGCATTTATATCAGAGTCTGCCATTTTGTAGTTGGCTTTGGCAGGTGTAAGAAAGAATAAACCAACCTCCCCAGTTTTAGAGTCCAGGTTAGGTTCCACGATGTGCATTTTATTTCCAATTTCACCACCCTCGGTGATTAATAAAATTTCATCATTAACAATATTTCCCTTAAATGATTTATAAATCAATATTCTATTAGCCGTAAGAATAATTGAATTGTCATTTGACCAAAAAGGTGTTTGATCAATGATTTGTCCCTCAATAATGTGTGTGTTAGAATTAATTCTAGACTCAAAACTTTTATTAATTAAAAGGCAGTTTCCTAATACTGCATTTGATAGGCATAGAAATACTAGGAACACTATTGTGAGCTTAGATGAGAACATAATTTTTTTCTTTAGTGTGAAAAAGCTGCGGAAGGAAAAATTCGCGGCAGGGAACATATAATAGCGAATTGTAATGTGTTTTACGGAATAAATTTGTGAAGGTTTGGATTTGTTAAATAAATATTATGAAATATTTATATATGATTGGGAGTCAAGAGATGTGGTTTGGGGTTTTGGTGATGTTTGGGATGTTGTACAAAAAATTACATCTGTATAGCTGTTTAAGCTAACCTAAAGTTACAAGATCACATTTGTACAAGGTACACAGTATCTAATTGTCACAATCGTAACTACACCATTCGTAATTGAATCATTCGTAATTAATTATCTAAACCACAAAAACACAAAGAACACAAAGTTCTTTGCGCGCTTCGTGTCTTTATGTTATTTAAATGTTTCGATGTTTTGTTGTGTGTGAGGAGCTGTTCCTAAACACACAAATCTTAAATGAAAATTAATTCAAAATAAAGGAATGTCCAATTTTACTAATGTTGATTTTCCAAAGGTTGTAGTCATCTACATTGATGATTCCGTTTCCGTCGGCATCCCAAGAAAGATAGCCATTTAGTTGGGCGGGAGCGGATTTCCAAACATTGTAATCCATAACATTTATCACTCCATTGCAATCAAAATCTCCTGCAAACATTGCGTAAGTGCCGTTTACATTTTTTT
>Ga0114957_1005705_pt1 | contig 10203 bp, 11 predicted proteins | sample BantaG_FD_87175 | JGI IMG/M metagenome (GOLD analysis project Ga0114957, IMG submission 87175) | Marine algal microbial communities from Bantry Bay, Ireland - BantryBay_4 metaG | ecosystem: Host-associated > Algae > Red algae > Unclassified | place: Bantry Bay, Ireland | collected 2014-11-21 | reverse complement strand
TCAAATAGATCAGCCAAATGACGACGGTCAAAAGCCACATTATGGGCCAATAAATTCAACGGTCTAGTAGTTCCCCAAAATTTTACGATCAGATTGGCAATTTTAGTGACAGCTTCTTCTTCATCAATACCATTTTCTTCAAGGTAATCAAATGTCAATCCGTGAATGTCCTCAGCATACTTACCGAACTTGGGTCGCTCGATTCGTTGAGCCTTGGACTTCTCATTCCACTTTATCTCCAAATATAATTCTTCAATCGGCTCAAGAGTATCGGCGTCAGCAACAATAATACCCCATGAGATAGCCTGATGACGTTCTCCGGTTTCAGTATTCAACAAAGGATCGTTATTACGTATGCAGACCCCTGTTGTCTCGCAGTCGATAGCGAGAATGTATTTGAAATGTGATTTTTTACGTGCTGGCATTTGATTTTTCCTTGATAATTGAGCTGGCCTTTATCGGCCAGCTTTTTTTCGTTCTTTGTCTTTGCGTTGAGCTTCAACCCAACCAAAATCATTAAGATCAAATGAACGTGATCCCGGCGTAATTGCATTGTGTGTACCGTCAGGAGTGATGAACCAAAACCAACGATTCCACCGCTCAGCTTCTACTTGTCCCGCTTCACCATCAGTAAAAACAAAGATAGCATCATAGTAGTCTAGCTCATTTTCAACGTGCTGTCGAATACACTCGAAGCTGGTACCGCCACCACCTTCGATGTTAAATGGCGGCTTAGACGATATAGGACGAATCTGTGTGTCGAATGTAAAGTATTGTACAGAGAACAGATCACGCGGTAAAGACATCGCATTGCGAAGAAAGAACTCTGTATCATTCACACATGAACCGGATACGTCCAGATACACCACAACCTTAGTCTTTTTGACTTCATCAAATATGAAATCGCCGGGCAGATCGACACCAGTCTTCAGCAGAACCATCTTGCGATCAACGAATGCCCAATGACCGCGCATGGTAGCATCATGAATACTCTTACAGATACTTTTGTAGAGCTTCTTCCAATGTCGCTGTTTCTTGATAGGCACATCGAAGCTATTCTTCTGATTCCCGGTGACGGTGCCAGCTTTCTTGGCTTTGCGATAAGCAATACGCTTACTTGCTTGCTCAACTTCAGCACTATCAGGATTGGCCTCTTCAAACTCTTCTAGAGCTTCTTCGATAGCATCACGAACATCCTGAGACAAGTTGTCTTGATTCTCTTCAGAGAATGTATGATCATCAATGGTTTGAGTACCATCATACATACCGTCAACGGCGCGCTGCATAGACTCTTTAATAGCATCGGTCAATGTGCCATCTTTAGCCATCTGCTCAAGCTTCTCATTCATCTTCTGTTGTTGCTGTTCTTGGCGAGAAACCAGCAAAGAGTAATAAAATTCAGCAGTCTCATTATCAGATACAGGTCGGATTTCTTCTTTAAATACAGTATCCAACCAGCAATATTTGTCTGGATCAGGAAGATCAGACTTTTCAAATGCATAACTACGCAACAATAGCTCATTGATTGCAACATCGGCAGCAATGTTCTTAAGTTGTGCGTTGCCATCCTGAAAACGCAGTCTCAAGAAGTGATTATTAAGTAAATGCAGTTGTTCATGACAAATTACAAATAATCGACCACGCGGAGATAGTGTATTCCAAAAGTCCTCATTGAATAAAAACTGGATGCGGTCATTTTGACTGGTGACCGCAGCGGTAGGTACTCTATCAGACCAGTAAACGTCAGCAATACCCCAAAATTTACGGAAAAACATTCCGTTGTCTTCGAGTTGCTGAACTAATTCTAGACGATCTTGATTTGAAATCTTTCTCATGATGTACTCTGTATGCCAGTGGATAGGGGGCGAGTATATCATACTCGCCCCCTGTTTTTATGCTAGATAGATTACATTTCCAGCATTTTTGCGGTGTGCTCATAAGAACACATGGCGAGATACTTAAGAATCGCCGGTTTCTTGTCATAGAAACCTTTAATGATGTCGTAAGGGAAATCATCTTTCTTATCCCGAACAGCAACACACATGACTACGGCATACTCAAACCCGGTATCAGCTACACTAGTCATACCCTCGAAGTCAGATTCATCAAACTTTTTGATGAAATCAGGAGATGCCTTGTCCTTTACAGAGTCGAACACAAACTGGATATGTTGACTATGCCACAGTTGCTCAGAGAGCGACGATTCTACCGCAGGGTTCTTAGGTCCATTGTAGTTACGAAGCATGATATCAACTTCCGGCGATTCTCGCAACATGTTGAGCTGATCAGGAAGCAGCTTGCCGACATAATCGACTGCCATGTCCATTGAATAAGTTTTCAACTCAGAAAACGCCTTGACAACATCAACATCAGTTGGGGTTGTGCGTGAAGTGATTTCCTCCAAGAAAGACTCAGAGTCGGTCATCCAGCGTTCGGCATACGTACCAGTCCCACCAGTGAAGTCTTGTAGTTTGCGAATAAGCGCTTCAGGGCGAGCCATTGGCGTTACAACATCAGCCACATCACCGCCCATTTGGTACATTTCCAGAGCATAGTCTAAGCGACGAGGTGAAACATCATTACGGATATCTTCAGGAATTTCATCCCACCATTTGATGGCAGTCTTTGACATATGAGCACCAAACTTCGAGGTGAAATAAAGCTCATCTGGCTTGTACGGCAGTTGATAGAAGACATGGAAACGGTCCTTCTGTGCAGGATCAAGCTCTTGCACGTTAAACGTCTCGTTGTCATCATAAGGGTTGATAGCAGCCCAAACTGCTTTCAAGTTCTTGAGCTTGCGACCGTTGATAGATTTGAACTGAATCAACTCCATTACAGCGTTACGTACACTGGGTGGTGCACGGTTGAATTCGTCAAGGAAGATGAACTCTACGCTGTCGTCAGCGAACTCTGTCGGCTTGATGAAGTCAAGGAATGACTCTCCGTTATCGTTCTTGGCTTCTTTCGGAACGCCAATCAGTGTCAGGTATGGGTCCATCAGTGAAGCGGTGAAGTACTTGTAACTAAGGTTGTTACGCTTAACCATTGCCTCGATGATGGTAGATTTACCAACACCTTGTTGACCTTCAACAAGAACGTTAAGGCCGTTCTTGATCCAAAAGTCCATCTTTTCGTCGAGTGGGGAAAGTTTCTTAGTCATCAGTTTTTTTGTCCTTTATAGGTTGGTTTGTGTTGTTGACTTGCTGAGCATTCTACATGCTTTTCAGAGTAAGTGTGTCTATTTGTTCACATTTTTAAAATCTGAATAAAAAAGGAGCCGAAAGCCCCTTATCTGTAGTGCCGATACTCAGTATAACACAATTAAATGCTTTCTACCCATACTCCATTAGAACCCACGTATCCCCCACCTTCCTTGAGCTTTCGCCTGATGCTAGTTGATAGCTTATCACTACCATTACCACTCAATGAGCGGCTTGCAGAGCGAATAGATGAGAATTTGGTGGTTGTGTCGGATGCGTAAGTAACGAGTACTGGATTGCCAGTAGTTTTTTGTGTTGTCATTTTAATCTCCTAAAGATTGTAGTTGTGATCCATTTCATAGTGGATGGTCTGGACCATAACCAAAGGGTGCCGCAGTGTCAAGCACTAATTTTGGAATATTCTTTTATTTTTGATATAAGTGAATCAATGTATTCTTCTTTTTTCTTAATTGACATTCTATCATTGAAATCTAAATATGAAACTTCCAGAAGCATGATCCCAGACTTTTTACATAATCGTCGTGTTTCTTCATCCCTTTTTTGTTGGAGTAATAAATCTGAAGGCCCATTACGATGAAAGAACTTATTATATTCATAATGTTGTATTCCATGATATTCAATCGCAATTCTAAGTAACGGTATGAAAATATCAAGTTCTAAAAATCTATGATTTTCTGATTGCAAAATGTATCTATCATTGAATAATATCAATATATCATTTAATTTCAAAAGTAACCGTTCGGCCAATTCTTTTTCTGATTTGCCTCTTTTGCAGCTTGGACATCCACTGCCACGCAAAATATTGTTTGGTGTAGCTAACCACTCATATCCACAATTATGTCTAAATAGTATCTTGGTTTTTGCATTTATGTATGGATCAATTGCTACAACCTCACTATTAGATTTAGCAAGTTCTTGAATAAATTCGGTTGCTGTTTTCTTCAACATTCCACTACATTTACCACAACCAGCTTTACCATTCAATAGAGTAGATGGAGAGACCAACCACTCCCTCTCACACAAATCGTGTTTAACTAATATTTTGGTTTTGTTATTTTTATATCTACCAAGTACTGTCATATCTGGTGATTGTAATTTTGCAGCTATTACAAATTCTGTATGAGTCGGTTGGTATTTCTTACTACATTTAGAGCATCCACGACCTTTGAGTAACTGGTTAGGTGTCGTATCCCATACTCTTCCGCATGTCGTATGCTCAACTCTTATGCTATCCTTATTAGATATATACGTAGTCAATACTTTGATATCAGATCGGATACTATATAGTCTATTTAAAAATTCGTTATGGGTTAACTTTTTTGCCATCCTATGCCATAACAATTTTCTTTATATAAGAGATTCGGTCAGATACAGATTCTTGTTCGATTTCATGTAATGGCGTGGTCGATTTTCTGAGAAAATTTCTCAAAACAACATCAATAGATTCTCCATACAATGAATTGCTGTTCCTAACACCATCATTGAGTATGTCAAATTGACCAAACGGTAGTAAAAATACAGAAGTATAATTGGTGTCATACTCACAACAGCGCTGATAATAGTCATTTATATTTTGATTGAATATAGTTTTTGATCCAAATGTATACATATAAAAAACAAACGAGTCCATATATGTCCTTTCGGTAAAATAGATATCATCACTATTTACAGCATCCTGCTCATCACTAAATTTACGTTTAAGTATTTCATCTTGGAATCTAAGTGATAATTCTGGTTGCATATTAACTTCATCCAATGATACATCCCAATCTGCTAATATAGATCTGCTTATCTTACGCTCAAGGACATTGTATCCTTTTTCTTTAAGTCCTTCTAGGACTGTTGATTTACCGGAGCCTTGACTCCCTGATACTGCAAATAACATAATTTAGTCTCCCTTTCCATGTTTTAAATATTCCCAGTAGTATCCGGGTTCCATACTTGGCAACTCTGCCAGTAACATTGATGCATATTGGACTATCTGAGTATCAATCTTCCCACAGTCCATTATAACGGTAATCACTCCTTCCTGTACACTCACATGGGGAGGTATATTGTCAAACTCATGTAAGATATCGTCCACTTGTTTCGCCATATCTTCAATGTCCATACTAGTGAAATGACCGTTAGCAATTATTTTCTCAAAGGCCAACTCATATCTATATTGGGTTAATGTCATAATTTCAACTGACATGGTGTCGTCACCAATACCATCAAAATATGTATTTCCCATATTCTCAAGCAATTTAAGTTCTTCTTCCCGACCAGCCAATCTACGCAATGCATTAGGTCTAACAAGAAATTTATGTGTTTGGTCAGGTATGTTCATTTTCTGCTTGGGTTTTTCAAAAGTTGATTGTTACAATGCTTTAGATTCTTCAACAGCAGAAAGTATACTTAATAGATCAAGTGATTCTTTATTGTTCTTACGAAGCTTCTTCGAGAAGTAATCACGTTTTGTCTTCGTGCGAGCTTGCTGCATTTGTTGTCTCAGTGAAACAGAAGTTTTTACTAATTCCAAAAAATATTGGCGGGCAATTTCAATTTCTAGAGATTCATCGTCAGCTGGGGGATTTCGCTCTTGAGATTTGTCTGGATCGTTCATGTGAGTGTCCTTTAACTAATAGACTTCATATTACTACAAATTCACAAAACAATCAACAGTTACTGTGGTAGTCCAAGTATTTCGATGAACTGGACATCACCCATTGCCTTCTGAATATATCTCTGACTACCATCCTCAGAAGATGTTTGACGATATGGAATATCGGTTGCAGAAAGTATATCACGCTTAATGTCAAGGGAATCTTGCATATTATCACTAGTGTTAAACTGCCAAAGCTCATCAAATGAACCAGATTCGTTTCTTCGTTTGTATATAAGATGTGCGTTTTCAATTCGACGTATAATTCCACGACGATTGGGATTATCTTTTACAGTGTATTGACCATCCTCAAGACCTCCAGCGTCGCCAATAAAATTACCATCTTCATCAAATTCAAGATCAGCAATTTCTTCACCCACTGGTTCTTCTACAAATTCATCCTCAGGCTCTTCGTCTTTATTAGAACCTTCTTCTTCACCATCATTCTTAGCTGCATTAACCTCTTTTTCTATCATATGATAATAAGTATCAGCAGTTGCTGGCTTGATACCAAGGCGTTGCATCATCAATTTTTCTATATCTTCTTGATCATAAGTACCTTGGATGATCATCGGTTTTATCATCCGACGAGCTTCATCCTTCTTATTCTCAGTAAGTAACAATTGTTGTAATAGTGTAGGCATCAAAATTTCTCGTTAACCTACGTATTTAGTGATTCTATTGTGTTATTGGTACAAAACCTAAGTCATTGATTATATATAAATAATATCAACATGAGATTACAATGACAAATAGAAAAATAGCTAAAATCATCAGGGAAGATTATCCATCAGCATATAAGGGTTATCGTTTCATTACTCTGATTCAATTCAATGAAGAGAAATACCTGTCTATTGTTGATAGATTAACTGATAAAAACATATCTGCTTACATCCTTGATTTATGTGGCCCAAAAGGCGTTAGTGAAGAAGATGTTCTTAACATTGCTTATGAATGGTCCCAATCGGAAAGAAGAAATTTTCCAATATCATATGAGTTTGCCAGATTGGGGCTATCAAGTCAAGTATCTTTATTATATAGATCGTTCAATGTTGACTTTGTTGAGAGGATAATAGGACCATTGCCAGAATTAGAATTGAACAAAGCAACCGTCAAACGCAAGAAGCGTAAGACTATGCCTAAGAATATTCAGATTAACGAAAGGTAATCTTTAAAGCTACCAATAGATTCCTTAATCGGTTCTTCAGCCGGTACATCAGTTGTTTTTTTAGTAGCACCAATAACCAGTTTTTGACCTTCTTCAGTAACTGCACCAGTTTCATCAACAATACTAGCTTCCAATGCGTATTTGTTTCCCAATCCAGTAGCTGTATATTTGTCATCCTCAGAATTAACAACCATTTTCATTTTAGTTAACTGCTGCAAAGCACCAGATAAGTTATTGCTGCTTGCCAAAATGTCATCCGCTACACCACCATCAGAATTAGCTATAGTAGCAAGAATAGCCTTTTGGTGGTTGGTCAGTCGAATCGTATCGGTCACTTCTTCATTTAAAAATTTCATAATGTTATTTATATTAAATCAGATTTGAATAGATGTAATTGTAGCTTCACTGTGAGCGCGTATGCGGTCGCGTGAGACTTTTTAAAATAATAACCACCGTTGGGTGGTTTCTCGTATAACTCTTGCCTGAGAGCTTGTCTGCCACGATTTGATGCATTCACGTACTGTTCCTTGAGATACCACTTTCCCGGACGTACCAATGCTATACAATCAGCAACATCTGGCACTGATTTTGGCTTTATCAAAGATACAAGGCTATAATGTTGGCCGAGTTGGAAGATTCTATCATAGATACTCTGGTCCAGTAATAAATCCCAATCTGGTTCGATTTTAACAAGTTCTCTAATTTCTTCTTTGGATTCAAAATTATCCAGAAGATTCAGACGTAAGAAATCAATTTTGTAGAATCCTTTATCTTCAGCACGATCATACGGGATTGCTGCTAGGCCAGTTACCGGATCGGTAGGCATAGTCTGAAAATAGCAACCAGCTTGATGTTTTTTGATCTCACCTTCTTTGGTGAAGATCATAGCTCTCACAATATTTGAAAATATATCTGTTGGATCAAACGTGGAGCACAGATCTATATCGATGTCGATAGTTTTTTTAAACCTTCGTATGAATGAGTGACTATATTAACTGAATTATACGTCCGAGTCAATAGCTTCTACTGTTATCATCGCAGAGCTACACGATTGATCTACACCTGAATCTTGGAACAATGTCAGTTTAATACTATTAGCAGTATTAGGCATACGCACAATATTTGTAAATGATTGATTTAAACCATCACTCCCAGAATCTGGTGGCATCTTATAATGAATCTCATAACCTACTCCAGTATCCATTTTTACATATACCTCAGTATCTGGTGTTGCAAAATTACGCCATTTAACATGAGCAGTAATTCTGTATAAACCTACTGATCCTGCATCAGGAAAATTTTCCAAATCAAAATGACTTCCCGTTGCATTAAACACACCATGCTCATCTAGTATAGTGTTGTAATTTGTTACTAATGTAACAGTATCCGTTGGTACATCAAAGGATGAAGTTTTGTGTACATGTGCAAGTGGTGGTCCACCACTTTTATCATCAACATATTTCTTGGTTGCAGCATCGTTGTCATTGGTTGGTAGTTTTAGATTTGTTATTTTATTATCTGACATGACTAATGCGCCAGTCATCGTATCACCACTTTTTAAGACTCTGCTTTGTATATCACTACTAAATCCATTCACGGTAGTTTCAATATTATCAAATCTAATATCAACATTCTGGTCTAAGCCGATCAAATATTCAAACTCTGATGCTGATACGCCAGTTGCACTTATATCAACGATGTCTGCCAAATTTAATGCAGATGGATTCCATTCACTAGTAACATCATTAAATTTAAGAACTTGTAAATCTGTGGGTGTGGATGGGTAAGTCACGTCAGTCAAATCGTCTAAAAATGATGCTCCTGAGTCTGCTATTTGATCATCAACATATAGTTTAGTGGTAGCATCAGAATCATTTGTCGGTTCAGCTAAATTAGTAATCTTGTTATTTGACATATGCAATTCGCCTTGCATATTATCTGAACCATCTCGCTTCAGTCTATCATCAAATGAGTTTTTAATATTTTCAGTTGTATTACTAAGATAACCAATTTCCGTAGCGGTAACATTACCACGAAGATCAGAAAGATCATTTATATCAAGTGATTTTGGTTCCCAGTATTCGTCGCTGAGGTTCCATTGGAGTACTGCAAGGTTTGGTGGCAACGTACCATCAGATATTATTTCAACATCATCCAATTCACTTAAAAATGTTACTATATCATCTGAGTTTGGTGCATTATCTGTAAAATATTTTAAATTGATTGCATCCCCATCATCAATAGGATCTGATAAATTACTAATTTTATTATTACCCATATCAATATCGCCTTGCATCGATCCACCAGACGTTGACAGATAACCATCAAATACACTGACAAATTGACCATTGATATAAATCTTAAGTTTATCTTCTATGGTGTCATACCATACTTTACCAGTTGTAACACGGGTTGGTTGAATTGGACTTGCTAGTACATCATTTGAGCCAATCCAAGTTCCGTTGTTATATACTAACAATTCTACTATAGGCTTATATCCCACTGCATTTGGATCAATATTCCCTTCCACTGTTGCAAAATTCAATGATATAGTAGTTTGATTTAATGGACTATTAGGCTTACTAATCGCTCTTCTTAAAGTAGTTCCATCGAACCAAAATTCTCCATCAACGAATGTAGAGGGCATACCATCAGTTGGTGTAAACGTAGTCCATGATGATAGGGACTTATCCCACATATACCAAGTCGTATCATTTCGAACATAATCAATACGACTTGCCCATACTTGACCATTAATTGGATTTGTTGGGGGTGTTGATCCAGAAAAATTCTCAAGGATGTTGATCATATTTTCAGATATGCGTTCACCGTAATTAGCAGTACCCCTACCTATTAATGATATACTCGTAGAAGCTTTAATAGCACCTGTATTTAATTTTGAACTTAAAGGATGTACTGTACCATCGATAGAAAATTCTTCTATTAGAATATCTTCACCATCAAATGGATTAGTCTTGTTTATAATATATGTCATGCCAATCTATGGCTCCATCTACCTCTACCAACAACTAATGATTTAAATACTGTGCCCGGTGATTCAGCACCACCAAATGTTTCTTTAGACCAACGCCAAGAAACATAATGACCATAGACATTATTATCACCATCTGGTTCTTGTAATGGGATGGTAAATGTTCCTTGAAAAT
>Ga0114957_1005704_pt1 | contig 10204 bp, 11 predicted proteins | sample BantaG_FD_87175 | JGI IMG/M metagenome (GOLD analysis project Ga0114957, IMG submission 87175) | Marine algal microbial communities from Bantry Bay, Ireland - BantryBay_4 metaG | ecosystem: Host-associated > Algae > Red algae > Unclassified | place: Bantry Bay, Ireland | collected 2014-11-21 | reverse complement strand
TAACTTGTTTTTTGAGGGAGGATTTAGGGTTAGCAGCTTTGTTTGAAGGAACCTTAGAAAGACTTAGTGAGGAACGAACTTTAGTCTTTCTTGGGTTGCAAGTTTAGCTGCGTAAGCAAAAAAGAAGAAGTTTAGAAATGCATTAATTTTATATAAAGTCGTGATTTTTTGGTTCGTTTTTTATCAAGAAAAAATGAACAGGTTAAATCGTTTATAAATTATTTGGAGTTTGTAATTTCTATACTTTCATTAATGAAAAATTACCGAACTATTGTGATGGTGAATTTTTAATAAAAGAATTATTGATACAAATAAAATGAAAATTTTATACTTATTTATTTTGGTTAATATTTTATGTTGTTCAGTTAAGCAGCATGATTTAGTAACGTACAAGGGCGATCTAGCGGTCAAATTAATAGTGGCACTAGAAAGTTCATATGTGCAAGTAAATGAAAAAGGAGATACTATTTTTAATGTGTTAGATCATATAAAATATTCAGATGGGATTAATCAAGAAGAGGAATATTTAATTAAATATATTGAAGCTTTAGAGGAATATGAACTTACAGATTTGCCTTTAATAAAAGTGAATTTTGACCCTTCTACGGATGCTATGGTTTCTGTTTTTTTAGAACCTAAGGAATATGAAAAAATCAAACATATTAGTCACGTTGATTTGGAAAAGGAAGATATGAAATTGAAGTTGGAGTTTACAGGAACTGAAGTTGCATTTGGTATGATAAAACTTTACGAAATTTTATCCTTTGAAATAATACCAGGAAAAACAATCATCATTAAATAAGTTAAGTTGCCGATAACCAATTCACAAGTCACCTCGTGAATACCTTCTCGCCAGCGGAAAGTTAATCCAAAAATAATCACTAATTGTCGAAAGAAATTAGTGGTTATTTTTTTCTAAAGTATTTTATGAAAATATTTTTTTAATGATAAATAGAATACTAAAATGGAAGAAAGATTTATCAATTTAAATTCGCTGATATACGAATCATATATGTCTAAAGACCTATTGAAAGTCCAAGAATTATTATTGGAATACCAAAATATAGCAGTTCAATATAAAGGTCATTGGAATTATGGAAATGCTATTCACGTTTCAAATATTTTTCTTGGATTGATTGCTGTTGAAGAAAATAATATTGGTAAGGCAAAAGAATATTTAATCAACTCAGGATTAATTAAAGGTTCGCCTCAAATTAATTCTTTTGGACCAAATATGATTTTGGCAAAAGTATTGTTAGAAAAAGGAGAAACGGAAGTGGTTTTAAAATATATCGACCTCAGTAAAAAATATTGGAATTTTTTTGTGAGGTTTTTTTATTTAAGAAAATGGAAAAAGAAAATTCGTAATAATCAAAATCCTAATTTTAGAAGCCATCTTATTTATCATCTGAACTCCCCTAAATTAATAGATATTAATTCGCTACTCTTGCGAACGCAGCATCTAAATGGAAATTAGACCATGGTAAAATGTGTCTGACAATCATCTGTTGATCTTTTGCTAGGTTGATGATTTCTCAAAAAGTTTTATAAATTTGTAATTTGAATTATTCAATATTTCAATATCATTTCAAACCCAATAAAATGAAATACCTATTTTTATTTATCCTAACCTTGTTTATTTTTTCCTGTGAAAAACTCATAGAGTTAGATGTCCGTAATAATGCGGGTATGCTCGTTGAGTTAGAAATTAATGAAGGAGAAGGCTCTAATGAATTTTCAATTATACAAAATAGATTCTCAGATTTTTTCCCAGATTATAATATGGAAATAAAAAAGGTAGGAGAGGGGAATCAATATGAAGTTCAATTACCAACTTTTATCAGTTCTAATTTTGTCGGTATGTTAATAGGTGGACCAGGGAAGATTACTTTGGCACCTGAAGTAGGAGATAAACTGGAGCTTACAAAGCTTCAAATTAAAGATTTAAAACTTGGAAGAAATAATTTTGGGGAGCAAATCATGATACAATTAACCGAAGACTATGGTGAAAAATGGGAAGCTATGACTGAAAAGAATATTGGCAAAAAGATAACTGTCATGGTAGATGGAATGGTGGTTTCTAATCCTCGTATAAATTCTCCGATAAGTGTTGGAAGATTTTCTATAGCAAATGAAAATAAAGAATATTTAAAGATGTTGCATAGTTTATTAAAAAATCCTGCCGATAATATCCAACAACCAAAATTTCAAACGAAGTTATTTTTAAAGGATAATGAAGGCGCAACCGAATTACCCGAAGAACTTATTCAAGAATATTACGCACTTCAACATGGATTCTCCCAAAATAAACATGCAGCCTTTCAATTGATTGATAATCTAGTATTGCCAGCTGATGCTAAACATGGATTAAAAGAAGATATTGGAAGAATGATCGAAAAGGACATAGGAGGATATTTAGGTTATGTAAAATTTAACCTTTCTCAGTTTCAAGATGTTTTGAGAAATGCGAGGAAGCTTTATGATCAGATTTTGTCGAAGCAGAAAGTAATGGAAGAACAGCGGCTTCGTGAGGTGAAGAAGGATGATGGCTTGCCTTTTTAATCAAAATCAAAATGTCAATCAAAATCAAAATCAATAATCAAGATTGAATGTCGATATATTCAAGTATGGCTTTGATTTCTTTATCAGAGAGATTTGGAAAAGCAGTCATTGGTGACTTATTCCATTGTAAAAATAAGTCATTTGCATATTGATCTCCTGTAGTTAAAAACGCTGGAGAATTTCTAATCCACGCATATAAGTTTTCTTTGTTTTTCCACCTATCCAAAACACCTTTTAAAGCAGGTCCCGTTAAATCCGCTTTCATGTTTTTAGCATGACAGGATGCACAATTATTTTTAAAAAGTGTCATTCCTAATTGGAAATTTTCGTTGTCTTTAAACTTTGAAATAGGACTAATATCAATTACTCCGCAACCTCCCATTTTTTCTTCCTCAGAATATTCCAAATAAAACCCATAACTAAATAGTAAAAATAATAAAGCTAAAAATGCGAAAACAAGGGTAGTGAAATTTTCGAAATGCAATCTGGTATTCATGATACAAGTATTTTTTTGTGAATAAAAATCACGCTGCACTACATCTTAAATACTTGATAAAATTACGAAGGGATTACTGCTTAAGCAATCAAGAGATTTTGAAATATTTCTTTAGAATAGTTATAAATAAGACCAGCAATAAATGGGCTAGGATCCAACTACTTTAAGAAAATAGAAAAACGCAATTGGAATATTTAAACACATGAGACCTGCGGTCTTACGAAAACTTCTTTTCTCTTCACGAGTACCTGAGGCAAGCAATAAAAAAATGAAATAGATTAGATTTATCAAAAAAGCAATTGGGAGATAGTACAATCCTAAAATTATAATATCGAAATTACTTGGTAGGCTAAATGCCAATAATAATAACAAGGTCCCAAAAGCAAATGAAAGAATTGCCAGAGTAATCCCATTTCTATTTAATCTTTTCTGTCTAATAGGATCTCCTTGATTTTCTGGTTCATTGAAATTATCGTCTAATATTTTATCACTCGGTTGGCTCATATACTTTTTGTTTTTTTATAAATAAGGTGAAATGATCTTCATATAAATTAATGCTATTGGAATATTCAAGGTCATAATCCCAGCCGTTCTTCTATAACTTTCTTGTTCTTCGGGAGTCCCTTGTTTGACACATAAAAAAAGGAAAAACATCAAATTCATTACAAAGACTATGACATTGTAAAACGCTCCAAGAATAATAACTCCATCATTAAATTGAGTGATGAATGCTAAAGCAAAAAGGAACGTTCCAAATATAAATGACCATTTAGCTAAAAATATTCCAAACCTATTGGTCAAATTATTCTTAGATGAATTTTCTTCTTTGAATTCTACATCTAAAATTTCTTCGTGATAAGATTTCATAAGTTTTTATATCTTATTTTTTAAACACAAAAGATGGACAAAAGATTTTTGCACATATGATGGTGAATCACAAAATCGTGTGCAAAAACCTTTTGTCCAACTTTTGTATCTTTTGTATTTAAAACATCGGATGCGCAGGTTTATTTTCCAAAATATCTTCAATCTTCTGATTTACCTCTTCCGTAATTTTCGGAACAATTTCCAATGAAGTCAAAGTCTCTTCCAAGTGATGCACTTTTGATGCACCCAAAATCACCGTACTTACATTTGGATTTTTTGCACACCAGGCAATCGCTAATTTTGCCAAACTCGTTCCTAGATCATTTGCCAAGTCATTTAATTTTCGACACAATTCTAACCGATGAGGATCAAGTGATCGTTCTCTCAACCACTCCAAACCAGCCATACCCAATCGAGTCCCTTTTGGCATTTGACCAATATATTTATCCGTCAAAACTCCAGAGGCTAGGGGAGACCAAATCGTTGTTCCCATTCCTACTGTTTTATAAATTTGATTGAACTCGACTTCTACTTTATTTCGATGAAACATATTATATTGAGGTTGTTCCATCGTAGGCCCAATCAAGCGATAATCACGCGCAACCATATGTGCTTCCATGATTTCTTGCGCACTCCATTCAGACGTTCCCCAATACAAAATTTTTCCTTGCTGAATTAAATGATTCATCGTCCAAACCGTTTCTTCCATCGGTGTATTTTTATCTGGTCGATGGCAATAGTACAAATCCAAATAATCAACTTGCAATCGTTTTAAAGCGGCATCGCAGGCTTCGATAAGGTGCTTCCTACTCAATCCTATTTGATTCGGTTTTTTCCCACCGTCTCCAAAAAATGCTTTGCTTGAAACAATATAGGAAGAACGTTCCCAACCCACTTTCTTTAAAATTTCTCCCATAACAATTTCAGATTTTCCATTGGCATATGTTTCTGCATTGTCAAAGAAATTTACCCCTTTGTCATAGGCTAATTTCATCAAATCCTCAGCAGTATTGTCACCAATTTGTTTTCCAAAAGTTAACCAAGAACCGAGTGAAAGTGCGCTGACTTGTAAACCTGATTTTCCGAGTCGTCGATATTCCATAATTTGTGATTGTATTGTTATATGAAAATGTTTTTTTCGAGTGAAAAGATAGTTATTTCGTTTTTTGAATCAAAATTTTTTTTATGTACGCTTTGCTAGACGTACGCTTCGCTTGTGGTATGTTCGCTTTGCTCACTTGACGTTGGACGTACGCTGCGCTTGTCGTTTCGAATAATGTGGATTTACGTATTACTGAAACGACAAGCGCAGCGTACGTCCTACGTCAAGTGAGCAAAGCGAAACGTACCACAAGCGAAGCGTACGTTTTTCACTTCTCTACAATTTCCGAAATTTCATCTAACAATACATTTCCATTATAAGGATCATCAATCATTTTATCAAAAAAAGCTTCAATCATGATGCGATGATGTTCCATTTGAGGAGTGAATTCGATTTCTATTTTCTTCCAATTGATATGGTCAATGGGTTCGCTTTCAAAAAGCAATTCTTTAGTTTGGCACTCTTCTCCAATCCCCCAAATTCGAATAATTGCTGGTTGAGTAAACCTTGCAAGTTTCATGGTCATTGCATCTGTACTTTTAAAAGTATCAGACATGGCTGCAAATAAACTCATGGAGTAAGTCTTTCCTTTTTGAACTGGTTCTTTTAAATATTGATAAATAGATTCCCGCGTAAAATTGGAACGCACCACTAAACCTACATAATATTTCCCTTTGTATGGAGCATGGTTTACCCCATAGTGTCGAGTCTTAGCGGAGTGGGTATCAGGTGGGGTTTCATTTTTTCCACCACAGTATTTCCACCCTTTTGGAATGGCATTAGCAGTAGGTGGTCCCCAATCAAAGGAAGCATTTTGAAATGAAATAGTGTCTTGCGAAAATGAATTATTTATAAAAAAGAAAAGGAAGAGAAAAGGAAGAATGTAAGGGGGGTGTTTCATAACTTATTTTGTAACTATCCAACTTAGGAATGGAAAAATAATAAATGTAGTTTTTGACGGTCTATTTTTCCGTCATTTTTTTCAAAAAATCCCGATAGCTATCGGGACACGTAGCGAAGGCTATGCAATCCTGCCCGACGGTCAGACGGGGATTTTTTTGAGAAAACTGACAAAAAAATTCCCTCGTCAAAATTCTACATTTATTAATTTTCCATTCCTTAGAGTTGACATCTTCTGCTCTCCTTCTTTTTGCTCCACGGCTAAGATGACATCTCCATGCTGAATTTGTTGAACGTTCTACATTTTCCGAAAAAATGTAGAACGTCTAACGTAAAAACTATTTTTTCGTAACCTTAATCAAAGTTCCTCTTTGAACTTGATCAGAAAGTTCCATTCCATTTACAATAGCAAACTCATTGAATCTATTAGATTGTACTCCTGCACTTCTTAAAGCTGCAGATAAAGTGGAAGTTTGAGAAACAGTATAAATATGAATTCGCTCAGGGTTTACATCAATTTTTGAACGGTCAGTTAATCGGTCAAATCCTTCCATTGTGTTTCGGAAAAGATTTTTGTAAGCAATGAAATTTTGTGGCTCCGCCATACCGTGGAATAAGTAAATAGTTTGACCATCTTGGATAAAGTAACTTACGATCCTCAAAGAAACTTGCCCTTGTTCATTCGCTTGTTCTGTTACCACAGCAGTTGCTGGAAATCCATTTACATTGATGTTCTGTCTTTCTGTTTCTTTTAATTTGTTGTTGGTAACAAAATTAGTAGCAGCCTCTGCTAAAGTTTTTTCAGGAGCCAATGTGAAAATCATCATTGCCTTTCCATCCTTAGGAGCCATCTGAACTTGCTGAGGAGAATTAGCCAATTGCCAACTTGTAGGTACAGGGAATTTGAATTTTAATTGAGGGTGGTAAAAAACATTATTTTCTACATACCCTTGCTGAGGATCTTCACCATAAATTAATCCTTCCAACATTCTTAAATATTCATTCCGACCTTCTTTAAAGGTTTTGCCTGGATACTTTGCTTGTTCTTTTTTAGTCAGTTCACGTACCTTCTGAAAACGATTTAATGGATCAGGGTGAGTTGACATAAATGTCGGAATACGTTGTCCTGCATCACCTGATAATCTATTTAATGTTTTGAAAAAACCTGCCATATATTTTGAATCGTATCCAACTCTTGTAGAATATTCTACCCCCAATTCATCAGATTCACTTTCATGGTCACGACTATTTTTTAACATCATTAATTGAATACTTTGTCCTGCGGATTCTGCATAATTTCTAAACTCTTTAGAAAGGGCAATCCCTGCAATTAATCCAACTTGACTCAAAATTTGATTCCGTTGTTGCTTTGCAGAGTGTCGCCCTGAGATGTGCCCGATCTCATGACCCAATACTCCTGCAAATTCTGCCTCATTATTAAAATGAGCCATAATACCTCTGGTAAAATAAACATAGCCGCCTGGTAAAGCGAAGGCATTCACTACAGGTGAATCCAATATTTTAAATTCATACTTCAAGTGAGATCGATGCGAAATTTTGGCCATCTGTTGTCCTTTAGAATCAATAAAGGATTGTAAAGTTTGGTCAGGATATAATCCAAAACTTGCGACAATACTTGGATCAGATTGATCACCAAGCGCTTGTTCTTTTTTTTCCGACATGACAAATGCCTCTTTTTTTCCAGTAATTGGATTTCTGGAACAGGCAGCAGCTATAACTAATAAAGTCAAAGTAAGGAATGTGACTTTTAGAATTTGGATGCTATTTCTTTTCATTTTAAAGTGTTTTTATTCTTATTAAGAAAGTAATAAAAATTTTACTCTCAATTATTTAAAAGCATTCTATTAGGATTTTGTTCACTAAGTAATAGGATAATAAATCTAAGAGTTGTATTAATTTAGACCATTTTAAACGAAATGGTTACTAAAAAAATATGTTATACAAACGTTATTCTTTTAGAAAATGGGGATATTAGGCGAAGCTTAATTTCTGCAAAAATGATGAAAAATATTGAATATTAATAGGTTTCTTAATTTTATACTTTGAGTCAAAAGTATTCGACAACATTAACACATATATACTTATACACCTAAACACAAGAGGGTAGCTTTAGTGTGATGGCCATTCTAATTTTAATCAAAAATATAGATTATGAAAAAATATTACTTTCCCTTTCTTTTTTTCTTATTGATTGGAAATGCATTGGTGGCTCAAGTTGAATTAAAGCTGAATGGATATGGTTTCTTTTATGATATTCCATATGTTTCTGTTGAATTTTTTTTGAATAAAAATGTTGGATTAGAGGTTGGTGCAGGGCTATTGAATAAAGCGAGGGGGGAAAGTATTTATGATAAAAAATTCATGTTTTTTATAGTTGGTAAACGCTATCTATTTGAGCATAACGAGAATTTATATGATAATACTTATGTCGGGATGTATGTTTCTGGTCAAGTGGAATACCGAATTTTTAAACATATGTTTCCAGCAAATTATAAAGAACCCTCCTTTGTCGTAGGTGGAATGATTGGAAGAAAATGGATGTACACCAAAAAGATTTTTATGGAGGGTAACCTTGGACTTGGTTTAAAAAATTCGAAAAAAACTTTTGAGCCGAATATTTTTGTTTTTATAAATGATGATGAGATAACGAGGAAATGGACAACTGATATTTTTTTGAGTTTTTTAGTGGGGTATCGTTTTTGAACAGAGCTTTAAAGTAAGGCGACTTTTTAAGTCGTCCAGTTATTCGACAAACACAATTTACGTGTCGAATAACTTGACGGCTTAGAAAGCCATCTTACTTCGTAATCCGCCGATCTCTTGCTACGATTCTCCATTCTTTATTGACCCATCCATTTTTATCTACTACGAATGCTTTTTCATATAATGCACAAGTTGGACAAATATGAATAGGCACTCCATAAAGAACCATCCCTACTTTATATTTTGAATTATTGCCTACGTCTAAAACAAGGTGTTCTTCGCTTTGTGAAACTGCTTTTGCATCAGGTAAATTTAGAAAATGAACTCTTGGAAACGGATTCTCCGCCGCAATACTTTTATGTCCTAAATCAACACAAATAAAATTATCACTAGGTTTAGAAATGATTCTGCTGATGACCAAAGCTGCGTAATTAAATTTTTGTTCAGGAAGTAAATGATTATAACCATAATCCCATAACAAACAAGTTCCGGGACTACAATCAATTTCATCCCGTTGTGCATGAACGGTAAAACTAGGTGATCCTCCTGCTACAATTTTAGGTTTTTGGAAACCCATTGATTCGATTTGTGAAATTAATTTTTCTACCAATTGAAAACATTTATCACTCCTTTTTTTTCTTTGAGAAAAATCAGTATCTCGAATATGTCCATCATAAACGTGCAATCCAACAGGTTCTATCCCTTTTACTTTTTTACAAAAAATAAATAAGTCTAAAGCACGCTGATCGGCAAATACACCTGTCCGATGTTGTCCTACATCTAAATCTAACCAGACTTCAACTATTTTATTTTTTTCTTGAAAAACATCGGAAAGGTGTTGAGCGGCATCGTGGTCATCCACTAAACATGCATATTTTGTTTTTGGAAAATGTTCTACTAATTGTAGCAGTCGATTAGCTTTTGGCCCAACAGGCTGATAGGATAACAATACATCTACAGCTCTGGTTTGTCCAAGCATTTCGGCTTCTGCAATGGTTGCACACTTAAATTTATGAATACCATTTTCTTGTTGTAGCTGAACCACTTCTGCCATCTTATGAGTTTTGACATGTGGACGTAGCCGTTGTGTGTTGCCTACGATTTCTTGCATTCTCTCAATGTTTTTTTGAATACGATGAGGATAAATGACTAGGGCAGGAGAGTCTATTTCGTGGATATTTTGGATTTGGTACCAGGTCATTTTTTTATTGGATTTTTGATTTTTTTAAAGAAGAATTTGAATAAGGGAATAAGGATTTACGATTTATGATTTGAGAAGTTTTGTCGAATAATAGTGATAACGCCATTAAAATTATTCGACAAAACTTCTCAAATCATAAATCGTAAATCCTTTTTCCCTTATTCTCTTTCTCTTCTTCAAAATAGGTCACTCGATTTTATTCTAAATTAAATTATTTCTCCAAATTCGCAAGTCCTTCAATACATCGTTCCACTTCTTCCATCGTATTATAATGACTAAAACTCAATCGCAAAAGACCATCTTCCAAATCAGGAACATGCATTGCCTTTAATAACCGATAAGCATAAAAATG
>Ga0114957_1005703_pt1 | contig 10205 bp, 11 predicted proteins | sample BantaG_FD_87175 | JGI IMG/M metagenome (GOLD analysis project Ga0114957, IMG submission 87175) | Marine algal microbial communities from Bantry Bay, Ireland - BantryBay_4 metaG | ecosystem: Host-associated > Algae > Red algae > Unclassified | place: Bantry Bay, Ireland | collected 2014-11-21 | reverse complement strand
GGGGGGGGGGGGGGGGGAGGGGGGGGGGGGGGGGGGGGGGGGGGGGGGGGGGGGGGGGGGGGGGGGGGGGGACGCGGTGGTGGCAAGATGCAGATCGTGGACTGTGTCCGGTCGTCGACCATTCAATATCACTCTCGGAATCGTCATATATTCTTGTTCGCAATCCACCACCGCTTTCCCAAACAGAATCAGAAAAGTCTGCAATCCGATTCCGGTAAGCGTTCAAGGACGTGAACTGGCACACACTTTGCTGCGATCTCAAATCACACTGGGGTGTCATTACCAGGGCGGCCCCTCAACCTCATATCTGACTCCCAGCCGACGAGATCAACCTCGGCTTGTCTCTCGCACAGAACGAGCCGCTGCCTAACCAAATTGACTGGTTGCCCGTCCCATCCGACACTGTCTGGCGGCAAGTGCCTTTGACGCGTCGCGCGTTTCTAGTCCCGATTCGAAAACCCTGGCAACCAGGGTCGAGAAGGCACGATTGAAGTGCCCCACCTGGCTGATATCCCTCTCTGAGCGAGTCAGATGTCGGGTATCTTGTTGACCGTCTCTTATTGAAAATGACCGGATCAAGCACTGCCATTGGCACACGCATGATGGATCTTCAAAGAATATCTCAGACAACTCGACTGGCCAATGACAAGTTGAGACGGGTGCAACGATATATGCAAGAGTTCTCGGCAGGGAGCTACTGTTCCACCACATTTGAGAGCGCCGTCAGTTTCTCCACCACGGGCACAACATTGGAGACAGGCCCGTTAATTCCGTGCCTTTTCTGGCATCGGCCGGGCTTCTATTGTCGCAAAATTCTGGAAAGGCGTTTCTCCACTGTCGCGACCAGTCGCGCGACTGCGACGTACTGCCTGGAACCTATCATTTCGAGCTTTTTTTCGCCGATGGTTCTCGGAGTGTTGAGTGGGTCCATGGACGTTGATTAGCTCTCAGTGGAACATCTTCGACTTGTCACATGTACCGGTCACTGTTCATGCCGCCCGAGTGTCGGAAGACTTGTGCAGCAACTGTACGCCGTTTGAAAGTGACGGCGATGGTTCAACGCGGCCGTTGCACAGCAGTTCGTGGAAGAAAAGGAACCAGAGCACCTGAAATAATAGAACGGTACGCAGAGCAAGGGAAAAAAGAGGACATCGGCAGGGAAAAGGACAGCAGTCGTCGAGTAAGAAACCTGCTAAGTTACCTGGAGCGGTCGCTGAGATGCAGCCACACCATGACCAAGTTATCAACTCCACAGACGACTTCGGCGTATTTGATGTTTTGAAACGCGGCATGGCTGGCGCCGCCGCTTGCCAGCGACGTCGGCGAGGGCTAAGTCGCGATCCCCCGCACCGTAACGAAGTGACGATGGCGGCGCGACCGTATCGGCACACGCGCGGTAGAAAAGACAAGTACGGAGCGTTCAAAAGCATATTTTCACAAAAAATGCGAGAGAAGATAGTGAAAATGCGTAGAAGCAGCCTTAGCTTCGTCAGAAGACACAAAAAGCGCAGGGAAACCATGGGACGCGCGGTGTTCGGCGGTCTAACTGTAAGAGACGGGAAACGGCCGAAAGGTGACGCACGAACCATAGAGTACCGCGTGCTACAGCTCTGAAGCTCGTGGGTGGTCCAAAGAACTGGGGAGGCTCGGGAATGGGGATGGCCAATGTAGCGTACGCGTCGGCACAGCCACGGCGAACACGGACTCGCGATGATGACACAACACTCCATGCGATCAAAGGCGGCGATGGCGGCGACGAGGTTTTTCCGAACATTCCAATATTTTTGAAGGAGCGGTTGCCCCAATCGTCGGCGGACACAAACTGAAGCCAAGAATCGCTATGTACGTACTGTGACGTAGGACTCAATATTTCGTCCGACCAGGACGCTCCCCAACACGTTTATGGCTATGATGAAGGCGCACAACCAGTGCCTGAGAAATCCACTGCGCGTCAGAAACACTGCCAATTCGGATGTACGAGCAGTGTGGTGAATGCCGAAGATCGCAATCCGTTGCGGACCAGGGCTTTATCGCGACATAACGATCGATTTCACTGTTGATCGTAGTCCGTCCCGAATACTTTAGCCCCGGTCCGCGTTACAGTCGGGGTCCATCCTGGATTGCGCATGACTCCTGTTGCCCTGTTGTCTAGCTGTGATATGGTCATCAGCTGATTGCCAGCGAGAATGATGTTAGTGATCAGTTTATAGTCGAATCTGTGTGTCTCTGGTGCAGGCCTGGCACTGGAGAAACCAAATTGGCCGCTGGGCCCAGCACGACGCGGCGTTGGCTCATGCAAGGCCGACAGCGTCCGCATCTACCCATCAACTGTTTTAAAACGGAAAGGAAGGTTGTTCACGACAGAGCCGTGGACATTAATTCTTCCTCATGTGAGCCGGTGACCAGTGGAGCACCTTCTGAGAGGCGCCTTCTGAAGCGCGGTGCACAAGAGTCCACTCATTGGGCGAGTATCTTGCCGAGAGGGTACTACAAGCTTGCAGAGACGTCAGAAATCACCGTAGAGGCCACGTATGAGGCAACAATTTCCGGCGACCCGCAGCAGAGTCTTCCACGTGTGCGTGCGGTGCACTTTATCTTGCCACAGCCCCAACGAGGCGGCCACGAAAGTGAAACTCGGGCACAAGTGAGCTGAATCGGCCATCATGCTGTTCATCTGTGAACACCGACTGGCAACGGGCTTCTACCATCGCCCGTCGGGGCCTGGAATCGCTGATCTGTCTTGTTCCGCTGGAGCTGTTTCAGAGATGCAGTCCAAACTGCAACAGATTTGAGTCCAAATGTGGCACATGTGACATGTCGATTGTACTACAGGTCTCGGTCGAGCAGCGCGTCTTTCAGAAAATGACAATAGGACGTGATGAATCTGGCCATTTTCAGGTTCAGAGTGGGTGTGTGGTCTAGTGGTATGATTCTCGCTTAGGGTGCGAGAGGTCCCGCGTTCAATTCGCGGCACACCCCGATGAGAGGCGATTTATCGTTTTTCTTGTCGAACCACGCACATGAGCATACTGTGGGCAATGGTGGATGCAGCCTGGCAGACATTCACGTCCCATGGCCGTCTTCCAGACCAAGCCTTGCTGCGAGCATTTTGACGGGAGTATCATGCGAGTTAATTTTTCGGGCAGATAGTTGTATCCGTGAAGCACATCGACGCGTCACCCATACTTATGCTCGGCGAGTGGGACGTCCCTAGTGTCTATTCCTCTGATCGCAAGGATGAATTGGTTCTCTCTTGAGGATCAATTGATCCTCACCGATAATCGTCGATTCTGAGCTGTTTGCATATGAGAATGGGCTTTCGACGGCTCACTACTCATCCCATTCTCTGTTTGTATTCAAGGGGCACTCCGTATCCACTCCACCACCATGTCTGATTCAGGCAGACGCGAGGGCCGTCACATATCGAAAAAACTGGCTCATCGCACGTTCCCTCTCTACACAAAAAACGCTCGCATCTGAAGACCTAAGAGAGCTCACAGCTCCGACCTCCACAAACAACGCGCCTATATCGGCACCCACACTGTGCGCTCAATCTACTGCGCCTCGAGATTGTGAGTAGCCCGCAGATGCTGCGAAAACCACTGGCGGCCCTCCCGCGGTGCACACAAAAAGACGTCCTCTCCACCACACTCACGGCAGGTCGAACACACCAAGGTCGTGCGTCGCGTGTTGCAGGCTCGGCAGTTAGGCTGCGCCAGGAATGCAGATTCAGAGGAATCAGTCAGCTTCCTGCGCTTCAACGTGGGCGTCAGATGCGTTCCCACGCCGTAAGATGGTGCGACTTCACGAAGCCCCGCCGCCGATGCCGACACGGCAAGATCTCGCAAGCCTGTCGAATCGTAGCCATTCTCGATTTGGTCCGCTGCCAGGTTCTCGTAGAAGTGCCCTTGAGTTTCGCGACCCAGGGGGCCACGAGCTCCATCGTAAAGTATCCAGGAGTCCGCAACACGCATGCCGAGGATAGACGTATTCACTCGCGTCGACCAATCGTAAGTTCCGTACTTGTTCTCATGCCGTAGATCGTCCTGTCGGCAGCGATCGTGGCGATTGATTTGGGCACACGATTGATAGTAGACCTCCGCAACTTGCGGCTGACGGATATTCACGGCCACACGTTCCGACTCCTCTGCGCCGGTTCGCCGTCGCAGCCGCTCAATTGGTGCCCCGTCCAGACAGGTAGATGTTGTCGAAATGCAGTAGCGACGGTCACGATCCACCCACATCGCGGCCATCAGGTCGATTGGGCCAGCCGCACTTCGATGGTACAGTAAGGCGCTCGAGTCACGAGACGGCACCGCCAGCGTTGAGAGAGCAGCCATCGGGTACCGTGTCGTGGAGCTCTTTACCACACCGTCGAATCGCAAGCCCATACTTTTCAGCTCCAGGGCCGCCTCGACGCTGGAAAAGTACGAATCTCCGCACACAACTATATCCGTACCCGCCCAGTCGGAGACTACGCGCTTCAGGACGACAGTCCCGTGAAGCAGGCAGCTCTCAGTAGGGGTCAGTCGCTGGCACTGGTCCCCTGCAGCAGTCACGAGTTGGAGGTAGAGCATAATACCGCTTCGCCCACATGCTGTGTGTTTGATCTCACGGCCATTTTCAGGCTTACGATCGATCGCCACATACATGGGTACCCCCCGGTCGCTCCATCCGCCCCCCTGGCCGTACCATTTGCTCATGGACTCACTAGCACAGAGGGGGTCACTCGATCTCACGTGTGCCACGCGGTAAGCGTTAAAGGATGTGACAGAGTCATCCAGTAGCGACCATCTGCGACACACGGAGCTCACATCAGGGTCCGTACACTCCTCACTATAGGTCATGCAAGACCACAGCGAGTCAAGACGGTCTCGTGACATACCTGTGAGCTGTCCAAAGCCAGGCGCCGGGATGTACTTGTTGCACGCCGTCGTACTCCAAAGCTCGGACCGGGACCCGAACTCGTACCGGGTGACCAAGAACAAGACCCCAACGAACTTGAGGACTTTTCCCGGCTGCGCGCAGCAGGCGAGCAGAAGGCTTGACAGAGGTCAGCCTGACCATCCGACTAAGTCGTTCCAGAAAAAGCATCGCCAAAAAGTATCCAAAAAGTATTCGAGAGCACGACGCGTGGGGCCTGGGCCCACGGCGTCACCCTCCTCCGCAGTGGTCTCGCCCGACGGCGGACGGAAGGACCACGACCGGCGCGGATCGATGCCGCCGATGAAAAGCGACACTGCCTCTGCAGACCAGGTGTAGTCCTGGACGGTCACAGGGGCCACATTGCGCTCTCCTGCGCAGCCGCGCGCCGTCATCTTGCATGTCGGAGTGAACGTCATATCCTGGGTGGGTGCGTCTGGGTGAGACGAAAGCGAACGAGAGGTAAGCGGCGCGCGAGAGCCTTGCGGCATCGATCCCAGAGGCAACCGCGCAGACGCCTGGGAGGGGCGCTCCATAGGCGACTGGGTCATCGGCGGAGCAGCACTGCACTGCACGTTCAGCTTCATCAGATGCTTTTCGACTTGTCCGCTACTGATTTGCCACGTTGCATTGACGCCCATCATGGAACGCCCGTTCTCGACCTCCCGAGTCACACTCTGGACCACCCCTGTCACCAGTTTCGTACCGGAGCACGACCCATACAATTGGGCGCATTCCGAGACGTGCTTAATGTGCACAGCCTTGGCATGAACCGAGGTATCGACCACCAGGCGGGGGTCAAGAGATCGTCCTTTGTCGGTGACGAGCACACGAGTCCTCGAAGTGAGGGATGGAAGGCGGAAGGAGGCGGAGGAGAGGCGAGAACAAATAGGCGGGGCGGACGGTAGAGCTTCTAGTGGGACAGCCCGCGCCGCTCAGGGAAAGCGCCGTATCTGGCCAACCCCGCCATTTTGCGGACGCCCAAGTACTGCGACTGGTGAACAGGCACCTCTGAGTCCATTTATGGTGTCAGAGTTAAGCAGTTGTAGCGCCAAGCGAAGCTACACGCGTTCCAGAAAGGGGATCAATTGATCCTCTGAGGATCAATTGATCCTCCAGGGGAATAGACACTAAAGTCTGGCGACATCGGATCGTACCGGGTATCCAAGAGCACTACCCGCATTCTCGATTCTGGATAAGTGGAATCCCGTGGCAGCTTCCAGCCGTACGGAGCCGTGACCACATCACCATCCTGACGAAAACATACCTCCCGAGGACACAAGTGAAGTTCTCATTCCGGATCTCAATTCCAACAAGAATCAGTACGGAGAACGAACATGGATACCGACAGCCCAGAAGTTTAAGAGTAGATACTTTGGGTACCCTCTCAGCCCGGTTTGGGAAGTGCTCATACTCGCACGTCTGAAATTATGTCGTACTGCCAGGCAGAACTAAGTGGCTGGATCAGAGCGGAATGCCGCAGTCGCGGTCAAACCTGATACTCTTCGTGGAGCCTGCTCTGAACACCGCACTCATGTGAACGTGATTGACCGCCAATAGCAGATTAGGTGCTCACATCGTGATTGAAATGCGGATGTCTTGCCGATAACACGCCCGTGTGCTTTGCAGGGCTTCCCATCTACGCTGTAATTGACCCCATTGTAAACAGCGACAGGCTCCCCCGGGGCTCTGCACGCCGCTCCATCGCACGAGACTTTCTCCTCGGGATGCAGCAATACGTAAGCATCGGTCGTGCGCCACGCGGGAAAAAATTGGTGCTGTCTCTTATTGCACTGGCACGCCATGCATGGCACGCCCCACCGGCGGCAGAATGTCATACGTACATCCAGGGCGTCAGAGGTGTCAATGCCGGCTATGACGCGTGTAGGGCAGCCGCGCAGGTGCTTTGGCATGTCACAGGAGGTCTGGGAAGGTGGCCCGCCTCAGGGCACTGCCATCCCAATTATCACCAACTATCGCAAACTAGCGCAAACGATCGCAGCTGCTTGCGGCTCCAGTGGCTCCCGCGGGGCTCTACACGCCGCACCATCGCGCGAGATCATCTCTAGGGGATGCAGCAATACTTTTGGAGCCGTCGTGCGCCGCGCGGGAGCAAGTTGGTGCTGTTCCTTGTTGCACTGGCACGCCATGCATGGCTCGCCCCACCGGCGGCAGAATGTCATACGTACATCCAGGGCGTCAGGGGCGTCAATGCCGGCTCTGTCGCGCGTAGGGCTGCGCACGGCAGCGGTGGTGCCGAGGCTGCCTGGCCACCTGATGGCTACTCATTTTACGCCCGGTCTCTCGCGGCGCGCATGTGGTAGAAACCTAGCTGGTTCTCCGCGACAGCGTGATCACAGCGTTGGCGCTCTGCGCTATTTTCCCGCAGTACCACATTTAGACACATTTCTCACTGGTTTTCTTATCTCGCTCCTCCAAGGCTACACCCTGGGAGGTCCGAGACCAGCAGATCGCAGGTCAACAGGCGGTAGAGGCGTGCAACCCAGCCCGTCGTAGCGACCTTACGGTGGGTTCCTCCCCTCCCTCGCGGCCCGAACCGTGGAATTTTTCCCCCGTCACGCATCCCCCATGTGACGCCCACACAACACCCAAAAGACCCGTGCAGAGCGTCCCCTCCCCCGCCGCTCGCCGCCTTCATGCCCGCCATAGCCTTGCCTGTTGCATTCGGCAGGGGCTAAGTCCAGTACTTATGCCCCTACCGGGACTTGCGCCCGTCTCTCCGTACTTCGGATTGCGGCCTGTGGGACGGCTGTCCCTCCCTCAGTAGCCCTTCCTATTCGGGCCAGGGGTTACTCTTTCGTCTCTCCTTTTCGTTTGTTTTCGTCCTGTTATTACGGCGCCGATCTTGCCCCGCGCCGCCCCGTCTTGCTCGCCATCTAAATCTTGGCGTCCTTCTCGAGTCTTAGCCTTTGAGCGCCTTTTCGCCGTCTAGGTCCTCTCGGTAGGTTGACCCTTTGGGTCCTTCTCTTTTGTACTGTCAGTGTGGTTATAGGGTATTTGTTCGCGCCTTTTTTGTTGCAACATTGCCCATCTGGTCCCCGCCGGGGCTCGCACTTCATTTGGGCGCCGGGTGGCGGCACTTCCGGCCTGGTGGGCGGTCACCCGCCGCCAGGCGGCGGCGGCTCCGGCAGGCGCAGCCTGCCATCGTGTGCAGGGTGCGGTGGTAGCCACAGTGGCCGAGGCCCGCGTCGCTGCGGCAGTGTTCCGACTGACGCTGGCGAGTTCGTACGCGGCACGCCAGCTCCCTTCCCCTCTGCGAAAACGTCGTGGCGCTCGGCGGCAACGACGGCGGAAGCAACATGCTGCAGCGGCTGTAAGGACGTCCCGTGGATGGCGGCTGTTGTACATGGGCTGGTGGCTGGGTCGGTTGTGGAAGTAAGGAGGTCACCGCCGCCGCGGAGGTCGCCGCCCGCCAGCGCCGGGCGGGGGATGGCTTACGGTAATAGGGGTCTGCCGCTCGCCACACCGCTTCCCCCGTGGGGAAGAGGCGGCGCCCCCGGCTGCTTTCATCAGAAGGTAGGGTGTGAGGCACGCCCATGAGGGCATCTTCAGTGCCATTGCTCAGGGCAAGACCCGCGAGAAAAATGGACGGGGGAAGGGGCGCATCAGCTCCGCCGCCCCCTCTGCGACCAGTCCCATGCGCCTTGAAGAAAAGTACCGTAGCTGCCGCGCGCGCTACAGCAAGAGAGGCTGTGGTACAGGCAAAGCTGGTAGGCGGTCCGGGTGGCCGCCTTGGCGAATGCGGCGCGTCTACCGTGCAGACGACAGGGTTTTCACGTTAGGTCCGCTGTGTAGCGGATCCGCAATGCGACCGCAATGCCAGCGGCAGCGGGTCACCGGTGCAGTGGTACGGCAGTGCGACAGCCGTACTGGGGGCTGCGCGGTGGCGGTCCTGCGCGTCGGCCGTGCGGCTATCGTAATGGCGGCAGCGGGTCAGTTATGCAGCCAGTTCGGTGGCGTGGGCACGTCAGTCATTCGGCCGCTGTGGTGACGGTAGCGCGTCAATGCTGCGGTCGACATTTTGGCGGTGGCACGTCGGCGGTGCGGCCGCTCTGGTGGCGGCGGCGGGTCGGCGTTGCGGCGGGTCGTTGGTGCGCCCGCTTTGGTGGCGGCGGCGCGTCATTGGTGCGTCCGCCCAGATGGCGGCGTCTCGTCAGTGTTGGTAAAGCAGCAGTAGGGGCGGCGGGTGCGTGATGCGGTCGCTGAGGTCGCGTAGGCCTTTGCGAAGTGCCGCTAGTCGGCAAAGTTGCTGCCGAGTTGGCGTCTTCGTGTCGACGGTGCGGCGAGTCTCCCGTTCGGCGGCCTTGCTGGCGCGGAGCGTTAGCGGCTCGGCTGCAGTAAATCCGGCGGCGGATCTGTGATGGGGTTGCCATGGGGGCGGCGCCGGGTCGGTGGTGCGGCGGGTCGGCAGTGTGGCAGAAATGTTGGCGGCTGCCGGTTGCCGGTACGGCCAGTAAGCGCTGCCACGGCCATAGTGGCGGCGGCGAGTCCTTTGTGTGGCTGCTCTGGTGCCGGCCACGAGTCGGAGGGGCGGCGTGTCGGTGGCGCGGCGGATTGGCGGCGCGGTGGGTCGGCAGTGCGGCAGCCGCGTTGGCAGCTGCATGTCGCCGATGCGGCAAGTGGGCGCTTCTGCAGCCGTTGTGGCGGCGGCGGGTTGGAGGTCTGACCGTTCTGGTGGTGTCGGCGCTTCATAGGTACCAGCCCCGTGGTGGCTGCAGCGGGTCGGTGGTGCGGCCGCCGTCGTGGCAGTGGCGTCGAGTTCGTCTCTTGGGAACACGTTATTAAGAGTTCGAGAACCTCTCACGGCACCGAAGCGGGTGTGTGGTCTAGTGGTATGATTCTCGCTTAGGGTGCGAGAGGTCCCGCGTTCAATTCGCGGCACACCCCTTGCAACGCGAATTCTTTTGTAAAGTGCAACGAATGTGTATCGTGAAACCTATTTGCTCTCCCCAGTGATGCGGTAATATTCCCAAAGTGGGGACTGCGGCGCTGCGCGCCCGATATTTCTGTACCCTAAATGTGACCGCTCATGCTGGTAAAGTCATGCACGTTGCGGTCCTTTACGGGTGGTCGTCGCTGCGCCACGCCCACCCTATACATCCCCGCCCCCGAAGGTCCAGCGGGCCGTCAGGGAATCACCCATCACCAATCGCGGACCCGCGCTGACACTCATCACAATTCCCTCGCGCCCACACGCAATTCACTCCGGCACGCGGTCACAAATCACCCACGCAATCCCGGCGCGCGCAATCTCCCCGTCG
>Ga0114957_1005702_pt1 | contig 10206 bp, 11 predicted proteins | sample BantaG_FD_87175 | JGI IMG/M metagenome (GOLD analysis project Ga0114957, IMG submission 87175) | Marine algal microbial communities from Bantry Bay, Ireland - BantryBay_4 metaG | ecosystem: Host-associated > Algae > Red algae > Unclassified | place: Bantry Bay, Ireland | collected 2014-11-21 | reverse complement strand
GTCGTAGGATAACCACGGCGCATTGTGTCCTTTCAGCCAGCCCAGCCACCCCAAAATCGTGCGTATGAGTCGCCTGCGGAGGCGGTACACTGCCACGGCACTCTAGGCCCTCCCTGAAAGACCCGTAGGCTCCCCGCGCACACGTAGTCGTGGCCCATGACAAGTTATGGGCGAAGGTATCACAAACACACTGCACCGACGCTGGCCGCTACCGCAGCCGGCTGCTCCCACACAATCATCACCACCAGCTGCCCCACCCACACCCGACGGCCGCGGACCACCCACCCCAACAACCGCCACACGCCACCCGCCACCGACAGCACGCCCTCCCGCCGAGGGGTCGCCGTACCCGACCGCGGCGGCGGCGGGGGCGGCGGCGGCGGCGGGGCGGCGGCGGGGGCGGAAGCGGCGGCGGCGGCGGCGGCGGCGGCGGCGGCGGCGGCGAGGGCCGGGGCGGGGGCAGGGGTGGCGGCGGCGGCGGGGGCGGGGATGGCGGCGGCGGCGGCGGCGGCGGGGGCGGGGGCGGCCGGGGCCGGGGCGGGGGCCGCAGCGGCGGCGGCGGCGGGTGCGGCAGGGGCGGCGGAAGGTGCGGGCAGGCCGCGGCCGGGCGGTGCGCAGGGGCGCGTCGCCCGCAGATCGACGGTGGCCACGGACACGTTGCGGCTGTTTCTCAACGAGAGTGTAAGCTAACATTTCCACCAATGAGGTGCATGCGCGCAGCCTTCAACGCCGGGGGCAGCCTTCAATGTAGGCTGCCTTTACCTCACTTGACACACCCCCAGTTACTTGACACACCCCCAGTTAAGGGCGGACATTGGGATCTGGACACGTTTCGCCATTACAGCCGCCACGTGAACATTTTCTGCCTTTCACAGAAGTCTTGCACCGCCGGTGCAACAACAAAGACGCGCGCCTACGAGCCGCCACCCCCCCTCTCCCCCCATCTATGTGCAGCGGCAGAGTGATTCGGCGGCTGCCACGGGGATATCTTTGTACCCCCCGTAACCTGAGTCCGGTTTTTCGCGCCTGGTGACCCCACAGGCATGGCGTCGTCAGCCAGCCTACCTCCTCCTCCGCCTTGCTCCCAAAGGTACGTACACGTTTGTCAAAAAAGCAATAAAAAAGCAACATCTATTTTCCCTGTTGTTTGCTGCACCTGAGAGAGGAACTCGTGGGGTACCAGTGGCCCCGGGTGGGTCCCCTGTGCTGACCTCAAAATTTTCTGTCTGGTCGTTGGGGCTGTCTGGTGCACTCATGTCTGGCTTTCGTGTCTGGCTTTCCACAGCGACGCCGCTTCGGCCGCTCTGCGCGCTCTTTTCTCTCAGCAGGATCACGCATTCGTGTGTGTTTTGTGTCACCAAGCATGCCTGCGCACTAACGCGGCGGCGGAGGCGTTGGTGGCACGGCGGGACGCCGGGCTGTTGACGAACGCTGCCCAGCACGCATTTCTCGACGCAATGCCCCAGCGCCGGTGCAAAGTGGCGGGCTGGAAGGTGCCCGGCGGGGTGCACAGGAGCTCCTGCAGTGCATGCTATCGTCGCTCCCCTGCCACGGCGCCCAAGCCGCGCGTCATGTGTGCATCCAAGATTCATGACAAAGTCTCCACAAACAAGGCACCCACTGCGCACCCATCACCTGGAATTATGCCTTTCCTGTGGTCAGGGGCAAAAGCGGCGGAGCAAGCCGGGCTCTCTCGCCTCGATCTCGAGAAGGTGTGCCCGGCCTGTCGCACACTAGCGGAGAAGCGCAACCGCTCTGCAGCCCCTTCTATCGGACCGCTTGCGTGCCCACAGCCTGGGGCCCCAAGTGCGGGAGGTCCAGCTGCGCACCAGAGCGCGGATGTGTCCCTCTCGCTCGCGCGGGTGGAGGGACCCGCCCTGACTGGGAGTGTGGCCGGGGAACCAGCAATGTGTGCGTCGACGGGCAGCGCGGCCGTCGCAGCCGCTGGTCCGACAGGGTGTGGCGCTGGCCGGGCGTTGGATGCGGTTGGGGATTGTGCACGGGCCACCGTGGCGGCAACGGTGGGCAGTGCCTACGTCGCATCTGGGGCACTCACTGGCAGCGGGGCAGGCCTTGAGGCGCGCGCTGCCGGGCCCAGCGTCGATTTGGCCATTGCCACTGTGATTGCCGCCTGTGGCTCCCTGAGCGAAGCCCAGCGGCGGTCTGTCGATGCCATTGTGAGCGCACATCTCGTGGCTGAAAATCCGAAGGTATTCCGGGCCAGGTCGGGCAACGGACGGGATATTCTCTACACCCGCCAGACAGTGCCCCACAAGGCCATCGTGGGCCCGAGACAAGCCCGTCGACGGTCCCTCGAAGCGTCGTCGGCGGTCGCAAGACTGTGCCGCGACAGCGAGGCGGCCGTGGAGAAGATCCTTGGTGACGTGTGTCGGCGGGCCCAGGACGCTGGCATTATGGGATCCTCTGAGACCTGGCAGCGGATCCGCCCCCTCATGGGCGGGTCTCTGAGCGGACTTGCAAGTGCGGCGGAGATGCGCGCTGATGGCCGGGTGGCCTTCTCCGAGGTCCGCAACCATGTGACCTCTACGCCTGTGGGGGCCACGCTGGTGAGCGTGCGGGCAGCTGTCGAGGCCCTGGTGGCAGATCTTGTGGCCCGCAACCAGTTCATCGAGCGGCCCGTTGAAGGACATCCGGCCGGGGAGATTCTGCTCTCCTTTGGCCTCGACAAGGGCGGTCGACAGAGTTCGTGCAAGGCCATCCTCGCTTGTGTCAACCAGCCTCATCCATGCGGCCGGGACAACACAATCCTTTTTGGGGTCTTCCATTGCGAGAAGGACGACTACCGCTCGTTGGCAGCTATGGCAGAGCTGTTTGCACCTGATTTAGAGGACCTACGGAGCAACGGAATAACCGTGGCGGGCGTCACGCGAGTAGTGCACCTGATCCTGATCGGGGACTACTCATTCACTACCTCCATTGACGGACACGCAGAGGCTAGCTGCCGTTTCCGTGCGTGTACTGCTGCTGCCTCGCGCGACCGTCTGCCATCAGCCGGAGACACTTTCCAAGATATGCCGATTACGGCACTATGCAGGACGGCAGCCGCGCCGCGCGCATGCCCCGCACGCTCCTTCACAAAATGGAAATGGCGGCGCTGTTTGTCGACGGGCCTCTGCCGACGATGGTGGACCCACCGGCGGCCGCGAGGACCCTGTCCTACGAGCGTCGGCCACTGATGGTTTTAGCACCCGAAGATATTGTGCCGATGCCCTTGCACGTTACACTAGGCGTGAGCCCGTGGATGCTGTCGCTGGGGGTGAAGACGGTTGCATTTGACGCGGGCGCGGAGCGGGCCGAGGCGTATGCGGTGGCGCTTGCTGGCGCGCTGCGGCAGGACGTGGGCGTATCTCCGGTCCCCTATTGGGGAGGCACGTTCGAGGAAAATGCGTGCCACAAGATTGGGAGGTGCCTCGCAGCCGTTTGCGACGTGCTGGAGGGTTTCGTGCTTCCCGCGCGTGCCGCGGCCTATCGGCAAGCGTGTGAGCTGTGGACCGCTCTGCTGCCGGTATTGAACCGAGCAGTTATCTTTGGGGCCGACGAACGGTCCACCTTCCGGCGGCAAGCAGCCGATTTTGTGGACCTCCTCCGTTCCAGTTTGGAGTGGGCAAGCATCACGCCCCAGCTACATGTACTCGTATGTCACGCTGCTGATTGGCTGGAAACGTATGGGTCCTTTTGGCTCTTCTCCGAGCAGGGACTCGAGGCCTGGCACGGGTACTTCAACCAGAATGCCACGGTTTTTGCAGCGGAATCTTTTTTGGAGAGTTGCGTGCGGTTGGTGGAACGGACCGCCGTGAGCCGGGGCCCTGGTGATCTCGTGTTCAACCGTGGGAAGCGTTGGGCTTCGGCTGCCGCGGATGCTCGGTGTGCCAAGCGGCCTGAAGACCTGCGGACCGCTCGGGCTCGAATCGCCGCCGGTCGCGGCACGCGCCAGTTGGCGGCCTGCGCGGCCACGTCACGTGCCAACGCCGACAAGTGGGCTTCTAACGTCTACCGGGCGGCGGTTTGCAAAATTGCAACCTACCGTGCTGGGCCCGGATTGGCCGGCGGGGCGGCTGCCGCCGCATCTGCGGCTGAAGCTGCTGCGGTGGCGGAGAACCAGGCGCTTCTCGAGAGGGCAGAGGCGATCTGTCTGGAAGCACTGCTGGAGGACTGGACCAATTAAATGTGTAGATTCTTGTGCCACAGTATCAAGGGGGGCGCTCCGATGTCCCGACTTTGCGCTTCCAGCTGCGGCTGGCGACGCAGGCACAGCGGGACGGGCCGATATTGGGCATCCGCCCCAGACGAGTGACAGGTGCCCTAGATTCAACGGAACCGGATCACGAGAGATGGCCTGCGCAGGTGATCCGGCGTGATCCGGATCATGAACGCGCTGACGACGGCGGAGTTGTTTGAAAGAGGGTCGATAGTTTTGGATGTCTCTTTGATGCCTCCTTTGCAATTCGTGGCGGCTGAGGCCGGCACAGACGCAATGGAGCGTTCTTGCGTGAGACAGCTCACACAAACCGTGACACGCCTGCAAAAAGTCGATTATGACCGTGCCACAATTTCACTGAAGTCACATTTAGCTGACACCGCAGCTTCCAGCCAATTGATAGCCGAGAATCCCAATGTCCGCGCTATCAGTGTATTAACTGGGGGTGGACACTGGCGATCATCGTCATTCAGGCTCTGTGACCTTATCTTGACGGTGAGCACAAGTGAACGTGATCGACTAGAATATGTCTGTGGTCTGAACGGCGCAGCAGAAGTGTTCGCAAATTTGGTGAAAAAGAGATCCATGGACGGCAGCCACGCGATCTCGGTTGCAGTGACACAGGCGCGAGCAGTGGCCGCAAGCGCCCAATCAGTGTCATTATCTCACTTCTGCCTCCGTTGTGTGGTGCCCGGTAACGTGGTGAGACGCGTGGGGGCATCACTTTCTGACAGTCGACCCGGGTCGAAAAACCGACCTAAGGTCACGAGGTGGCCTCTCCAATCGTGTTCGTGTGCGAAATACATATGGCACATCCGCAAAAAATGGACCCCTTCCTTTTGCGGGCGACACATGCCGGGAAACATGCTGTCAGCAAACGTGTGGCATCAGCAGCCATTGGCATGAGCGCGTTTGTGGACCGGTAGTATTTTTCAAGCATCTCGGGTGCACAGACCATTCACGGTTTCCTCTATTGAGACCTCTATTGAGAAACGCAGCCGACCGTGGAAAAATGCAAGGCCGCGAGCTGGAGTTTTCCATTAGAAAGCTGTTTTGCATCACGGCCACCCTCGAGTCTGGTTTCCCCCCCCTCGCCGATCGTCGGCATGTTGCCCTTGTTCCCCCTTTTTCCAATCGTATCAGCGCTGTCGGCAGAGGTGCCTGGCGCGACACCAGGGGCCGTGTCGCGTCGTCATCGGGCGGTGTTTGTTGCTGCGTAGCCCAGCCCCAACGCCTAGAACCCGTCTCCGGCAGCGGTCCAAGGTTGCGCACACGTCCTTGGCAGTTAACGGGCTCGAGTCATCGTCCGGAGTTAGTGGTGGCGCTGCAGCCAGGCGCTTTGGGCGGGGACAGCGTCGGCGGGAGGCGGGCCTGCCGGTTGTCTTGAGGCGGCATTGGTGGTGCAGCCACGGCGCCGTGGGCGGGCACGTCGTCGGGCGGATGCTGTTAGGCCCGTCGTCCGGCGGCGACTGCGTTGCCGCTGCAGCCGCGGAACCGCGGGCGGATTTGCAGTTAGTGGGTGGCGGGCCGGCCCCTTTATGGGCGGCAACGATGCAGCGCAGCGGCAGTGCTCCTGGCGGGCACGACGTTGTCGCGGGCGGCTCTCTCTGCCGTCGTCGGGTGGCGGTCGTCGGGTGGTGTCGCTGCAGACGAGGCAGCAAGACGTGCGGTCACGTGGTTTGTCGGGGGCGGACGCGAAAGTGGTTGCGCGGCATCTGTTAACGCGCGGACGCCCCGCCGCGTGAGCTCGAGTCGTCAGGGGGGGCTGGGCGGCTCGATTGTCATATGGCGCTTGTTGCCGCGCGGTCGCCGCGCCGCGTGCGGTCACGTGAATCGGCGGGGGCGGACGCGGCGGTCGTCGCACGGCGTCCTTTTACGCGCGCACGCGGCGCCGCGTGCGGTTGAGGCGTTGCGGGAGGGTGTGCGCGTCCGCGGTCGCTCGGCGTCTGTTGCGTGGCGGACGAGGCGCTGGGTGCGGTCAGGTCGTTGGCGGGCTGCGTTCGAGGCGCTGGTTGCGCGGCGTCTGTCGCAGTGCGGATTCTTGGCGGCAGGCATTCGAGTGGCCGGGCGAGGTCTGCCGTGTAGCGGTGTCGGTGCGGCAGGCAGTCAAGTGGTTGGGAAGGCCCGGACGCGGCGGTGGCGTCGTCGTGGACGCGCAAGTCTTGCGGTCGTCGGTCGGCCGCTGGTGTGGCGCGCACACGGCGCTGTTGCTCGTGTCACTGTCGTTGGGGGGCAAGTCGTGCGATCGTCGGTCGGCCGCTGGTGCGGCGCGCACGCGGCGCTGGTGCTCGTGGCATTGTCGTTGGGCGCAAGGCGTGCGGTCGACCGTCGGCCGCTGGTGCGGCGCGCACGCGGCGCTGCTGCTCGTGTCGTTGTCGTTTGGGCGCAAGTCGTGCGGTCGTCGCTCGGCGGCAGGTGCCGCGTGCACGCGGCGCTGCTTCGCGTGTCGTTGTCGTTTGGGCGCAAGTTGTGCGGTCGGCGGTCGGCAGGGGGAGAGTCCGGTGTGCATTCGAGCGGGCATGTACAGTATTGAAGTGAGGTTTGTTGCGCTCGCCATGCTTCGCAACGGCGTAGCCCGTCAAGTCATATACGAGAACGTTGGCGTCAAGCGGTCGACTCTCAAACGGTGGGCGGCGTACCATCGCGACCAGGGACCACCCTGGCACGACCCCGTTCACCGAAACCTCCATACGACGAGCTGTTGATTCGATGACCGCCTGATGTTAGCACTCATCACTCTCGTTCGGGAGAACCCCCGGGCACGCCTGCGCGAGCACGCGGCGATGCCTGCCGCGAAGCGCGACCACCCCAGCGGGGAGTTCGTGGGTCTGCGGTGCTCACGCAGCACAGTCGACCTCCGTATGCGACGGCTGGGTTTCACGCGAAAGGTCGTCCTGCGGCCTTTTCGAGAGTCGCTGGACGCCGTTCGAAGAGCCCACGCCGTTGCTTGTTTGACGATCCCTCGGAGGTGCATCGTATCAGTCGACGTAACGAACACGGATGGCGGCGACATTTATCCGCCTGTACGGACGGGCGCTGGTCCAAGAGCGATCACGGGAGCGCGGCCGGGATCCGCGGTCTGTGCCCAGGACCAGCACGACGATGGCTGTTTCGTCTGACGGGAGCATCCTCGGCTTCCAGGCCGTGGTTGTGCGCGAGGGGGGGCTGAAGGCGGCGGACTGGCGTCACTTTATGCACCTTCTGATGCCGAAGCTCGGTATGTGGGTGCCTGGGCGGCCGTGGCATCTATAGCCGTCCAATTGCGTGGTCATGTTTGACAACGCGCCCATACACAATATCATGGGCGACACCTTCCTGGGCAACAACGGCGTACCGTTTTTGCGTCTTCCTGCCGACAGCCCGGACCAGCAGCCAATCGAAGGTGTTTTCAACGACCTGAAGGTGAATATTCGAAATCTGGTCTACGTGCGACCCGATTTGCTAGACGATTCGCACTTGTTGCAGGCCCGGGCGGCAAGTTTCATCACGCGCCGCCAAGTAATTGGCCAATTTGATCGTGTCGAAAAGGTCCTATCATCGATCCTGGTTGAATAAATTCCAGTCGCTCGTGATCGGACGGACAGATTGTTGGCTCCCAGCAATCCTTCATATTCACCAGCACCGTCTGACAGCGAGTGTGTCGTCTTCATGCGTCGCACCGAACCTCCTCCAGCGATGTCGTTGCCCGCGCGTCTGGAAAGCATCTTAAATCGGACAGGGAGTGATTGAAGCACGTGGCCTGCGATGGTCGACAGCTGCCTCAACATTCAATCGACGTGATCGATCGTCTTCTGTTGATTGGATGGTCTGTCTTGATCTACGATCTCTGGACTACAGTGCGTCATGGTCGTCCCGCCACCGCTGGGGGTACGTACATAGGCGCTCAGCATCTCCAGCCACGCCAACGATGAGCACGAAATCTTGGCTCCCACGTCTTTAACAACGCCTCCAACTGAGGCCGAGACGTGGGCGCGACAGGTGTTTTCAGCAACAGTGTCTCAGCACGGCACGTCTTTGGCTGCAGGGACCGCTGTGAGAGAAGGTTTCGCGCGGTGCGTCAATCTGTAGGTGGCCAATCCCAGCGGTGACCGTGGAGTCTCTTGTGTGCTTCCTCTCACATTCGACACAAGCAGTTGACATTCTCCCACGTCGCTGTCTACGTCGTCTCTCCGCTGTCCATTCGACACCAAAAAAGCACCAAGAAAGCAACATGGAGGGGAGGTTCTCGTGGATTGGTCCCCCGGTGTGGCAGGTTCCGCCGGCAGCCCCAGGCGCGCAGCCCAGTCCGTGACGGCCGCACTTGCCGATTTCTTGCAAGTCGAACGAGTTAAATTTAGTCGCATGGTCCACCAGATTTCGCATTTAGACACTCTTACGCCTTCCGAACGGAATGGGAATGGTGTCCGGTGGACATCAGTGGGCACGGGGTCGTTTCAATTCGCACAGATCGACTCTCTCGAGTATTTGTCTTCTCAAAACGGAATAAATTGGCAGAAGTGGCTCTCGTCGCGCGACTATTGTCGCGTGTCCCCGCCCAGAAACGTGCCACAACCCGCCTTGAGTGGGGGGTGGCACCGTGGAGGGTCCTGGAGGTGGGTGGCGGTTGCGCAACCGCGTTTTCTGCATCACTGTGAGGGAGGGGGTGTTCCCAGACAGCCGGGCAGTCGGGGAGGTGTCAAGGTTGCTGTTGCGTTGTTGTCGTTGTCATTGTCGTCGGCGGCCGCATCGTTGCTGTCGACGTCGCCGTCGCTGTCGTCGTCGCCGCCGTTGTCGCCGTTGTCGACGTGGGTCCCGTCTTTTGCGCTACTCGAATGGTGCGCTTTGTGTCCTCTTCATCGGCGCTGGTCTCTGCAGGCACAACACCCCTCGCTGTGTGCGATATTGACACACTGAGGACGGGTTCGGGTCCAATAGGGCAGCTGACTGCAGCACTACGGCCGGTATCGTCGGCAGCCGTGCCCACCTGCATCTGGGTGTCATTTTGTGCATCGCACCGCATCTCGAGCGCTGTACATGACATCGGGACGGCTCTTGACGTGCTCCAAGAAATACTTGTTTGCATCTTGTCGTCATTTTCTAGCCCGTATATGTCATTTCTCTGCTGCAATGTCCTCGGCCGCGACAGCTCGATTCTAAGACTGGGAGCGTGAGGACTTGACCGCCAACATGAACTTAGGTCAGTCCATAATGATACCAAAGGCAGGCAAATGCGTGCAACCATCCGGCCATCCGCACCAACTGTGTCGGCTGGAGTTCTCCGATCCGGTTAGGACATCATTACAACTGCATCTCAAGCGTTAGGGTGGGTCCTCAATCCACCGCAGTGCGCCCAATGGCCCAAGTGAGCGTCACCGTGCCTGTAAACAAGCACGAGGAACGTTTTTTGAACACGTGCTGGGAGGCTATAGGAAGTAAACCGAGTCCGTGCAAGACTGATTGCAGATGAGACGTTGGATCTGCGGTCTAACAATCGCCAATCACGCAGGTGTGCCTTCTCGAAGCCACCAGAGAGACCCACAGCGAGGACGGGCGTCTCTAATGCGACCACGATTCTGGGTTGAACAGCTCTCACGGCCAAGACACTCCCAAATGACTTAGCCTGTGCGCGAGCCTCCGGAAAAGGGCCTTTCAGGCCGTCTGAGGGCATTTCCATCACACGCTTGGCAGTGATTCAGGACTTTGCTGTGGCGAGGACCCGAAGAGCTTCCACTCTTGGAAGAGGTCTGACGGGTGAGATGTCATCCAATGTCATCCAATGCAGTACAATGTCAGCAAAAACATGTAGATGCTAACAGAGGTCTCACGGCCAAGACACTCCCGAATGACTTGGGCTGTGCGCGAGCCTCAAAAAAAGGGCCTTCGAGGCCGTCTGAGAGCATCTCTATCACACGTTTGGCAGTGATTCAGGCTCTGATTTCGGCGCCGTCAAGGGCGACGCCGTCGGGGCCCGCGTCGCCGTCGGCTGCGCCGCCCCCCCCGCCGGCGGC
>Ga0114957_1005701_pt1 | contig 10208 bp, 8 predicted proteins | sample BantaG_FD_87175 | JGI IMG/M metagenome (GOLD analysis project Ga0114957, IMG submission 87175) | Marine algal microbial communities from Bantry Bay, Ireland - BantryBay_4 metaG | ecosystem: Host-associated > Algae > Red algae > Unclassified | place: Bantry Bay, Ireland | collected 2014-11-21 | reverse complement strand
CGCCGAGGTCGCCTCCCCCCACCCCCTTGGGCGGGGGTCCCGCGGGCCCATTGCCGCGCCGCGCCCGCCGGCCACCGCATGGGCCACAGCGGCGCCGCCACCGCCAACGGCGCGGCTGCCGACGGCGAGGGCCCCGCGCTCCTCCCCCCCCTCCCCCAAAAAAGGTCGGGGGAGGGGGGGGGGACACCAGGGCCACCAACGGCAGAGCCGGCGGCCACCAACCGGCGCCCGCACGGCGCACGACGGCGGCGCCCGTCACGCCGCCGCCGCCGGCCCGTGTCGACGCCGCCCGCGCGGCGCGCCGACGCGCAGACGTGGCCGAGGCGCGCCGCGGCGGCCGGCGCTGCCGCCTCGGCGTCGACCCGCGGGGCGCCCCCGCACCGCGCAGCCGCCGGGGGGCGACGCTGGGTGGCGCCGCGACCGCGTCACGCGTCACCAGCAGCCTCCACATCCTTGGCGCCCCCGTCGGCGGCCGCCACAGCGTCGTCGTCGGCGCCTCCACCCCCCCAAGGCGCGCGCTCCCGCCCCCGTGGGTGCTGCCGCCGTTCCTCCCACCCGCGGCGGGCGCGGCGCCACCGCCCCCGCCCGTAGCGCAGCGTAAAAACAACCACCGCCGGCGTTGCGACGAGCGCGTAGAGGAGCGTCAGCGCGAGCGCAATCGCCCGCACCGTCGACAGCCGGTGCCCCGCCGCGCGCGCCACGAGGAGCCGCCGCTCCAACACGAGCACCGTGCCAGCGAGGCGGCCCGTCGGGCCCCCCCCGCCCGCCACGTCCACGGCGTCGGGCAGCACCGCGTGGACGGTCCACGCCACGTGGGCGCCGACCCACCGGGCGCGGTGGCCCTCCACGACGACGAGCGCCCACACGGCCACGAGCGACAGCAGGCCCGCCGCGTAGACAATGTGAAAGACGATTAGGTGTCGCCCGCTCGACGCCACGGGGGTGGTGAGGGCCAGCCCGATTAGCGCGCCCACCTCTGGGAGGACGACGACGCCCGCGAGGAGCATGTCCCCAACCGACGCCTCGGGGGGTGGCTTGCCCGGCCACGGCCCAAAGAGGGTGTCGTCGTACTCGGCCGACAGCGCCTTGAGCCGCTCCGCCGCCGCCCGGTGGATCGCCGGCAGGGCGCGGAGCGCGGCGGCCACCGCCACCGACGACGCCTGCCCGCCGGCGCCGCCGCCCCCCGTGGACGACAGCGACGGCAAGCGCGCCAGCCGCTGCGGGAGGGAGGCGGCGAGGCGCGCCTCGGCCGCCGCCGCGGGGTGGATTTCCCGCGCGGCGCCGTGCGCGCCCGCCCCGCCGGCCGGCGGCGGGCCCGCCGTCGACAGCGACGCGGCGGTCGCGTTGATCGGCCCGGCCGGCCACGGCGGGAGGGCGAGCGCGCGGGCATGGACGACCACCCCCGCCGGGGGGACGACCGCCCACGTGATTTGGGTGGCGGGCCACCGCCGCCCGCGTGCGTCCCCCCGCGGGCGGGGCGGGGCCCACGGGTGGACCGCAGCGGCGCGCAGGCGGGGCGCCGCAGCGCCCCCTTGGGGCGCCACAGCGCCCCCTTGGGGCGCCACGCCCACGGGGGCGGGCGCCCCCCGGCCGCGCCGCGACGGCGCGTGGCGGCCGCGCCGCCCCCCCCCAAGGAGGCGTGACGTTGCAAAAAACGCGTCGGCGGGCCACCCCGGAAACGCCGCGTTGTAATCCCCGCAGCGCAGCCACGAGGCGCAGGTCGGGAGGCCGATCGAGGCGGGGTCAAAGGCGAGCGCCAACGCCAGCGCGTGCGCCCACGTGGTGTCCACGCCGCCGCCGCCGCCGCCGCCGCCGCCGCTGTCGCCGACGGGCGCCCCCGGCGGCGGGCCGCCGAGACGCCAGCCCCGACCGGGCCACCCCGACGCGGGGGCGCGCCCGCCGTGGACGGCGGGCGCGCCCGGGTGGCCCTCCCGCAGCACCACCGCCGCGTCGAGGTCCCGCCCGAGGGCCGACCCGGGCGACGCAAACCACGTGGGCGCCGCGAGGACGGCGCGGCCGAGCGACAGCAACCGCGTGTCGTCGAGGGGCACGGGGCGGGCGACGCCGTCGGCGGCGCGGTAGGTGAGGATGGGCGTGCCAGGCGGGGCGGTGGCGCCACCGCCGCCCCCGCCGTCGGGGCCTGCCGCCGGCTGCCGCGCCGCACGGGTGGTGTCGACCGCCGCCGGCACGCTGCACGCGTCGTCAAGGCAGATGCCGAGGCGGAGGCTCGACACGGCGGCCACCGCCAGCTCCTCGGCGCCAAACGCCGTCACCGCCGCGACCGAGCCCGCGAGGGAGTTGCGGTACAGGGTGGCCGAGGCGGCCACGTCGCCGCTCAGCGGGGGGCGGCCATCCTCACCCTCGCACCGGTTTTCAAAGCTGGGGGACGGGCGCCACGCGCCCTCGCTCGGCCAGCCGGTGCAGCCGTCGGCGCGGAGGGTGCGGCCACCCAGCAGCCCTGCGCCCGCCTCGTCCACCGCCCGGTGCAGGCACCGCTGCACGGAGGGGGCGCCCAGCTGCATGGCGCTTGAGTAGGTCGGGGAAGCGCACTGCCCAGCGGTCGGGCCCGCGGCCGCCACGTACGAGCATTGGAGGACGCAGAGGCGGGCGACGGCGCGCGCAACGCCGTCCGCGCTCGCGGTGGCAGCGGGGGCAGGGAAGGGCAGGTCGGGGGCGGTTGAGGCAGCAGCCGGGGCAGCTGCAAGGGCTGCTACCGCAGCGCCCACGACGGCAAAGGCCCGCCGAGGGCGGCGTGGACGCCCGCGGTGGGGCTGCCGCAGGGGCCCACGCGGGGGGTGACCGACGCGGGCGGCGGCGCCCCGCCGCCGGTGCACACCCTGCGTGCACGGGCGCCCCCGCGCCGCCATCGCTGAATGATCCAACGCGTGTCGCGGACAGCCCGGCCCGTGCGGACGCATCGTCGTTGGGACAAAGACGCGGCTACGCATGGCCCTGCAGCGAGCACAACTTGGGCGGGACGCGGAGGCACCACATCTGGAGGTTCCATTTAAAAAAAAACGCACCCCGTCAATTCGAAATGTAGGTGGGCTACAATCGACGGGGGGGGCTCTCAGGGTAAGGTTGGCATATCGGTAAGTTTGGTCGATAAACGAAATCGGTAAGGGTCGGTATCCCGATCGATAATCGGTTTTGGCCATTCGTTCAACGGTAGGTACATGTCGGTATGGTACTTATACTAGTATTTAACATTGAGAGGAACTCGACCGATGCCACGCAACGAGCGAGGCCCACTATACCGACCCACCCCCAGATGAGGGCGGGCATTCGGATTCTGACACGTTTCCTCATTACAGTGTACACGTGAAACTTTTCTGTCTTTCTCGGACATCTTGCATCGCCGTTGCGTCGGCGACGACCGACGCATACGAGCACTTCCCCCCCCTTTCTGCACCTTGACGTACAGCAGCAGCATCGCCTAGCGGCGGCTACGGTGATATCTACATACATCCTCGCATCTGCCGCAGTTTTTTTGGGTCTGGTCGTCCCATCAGCATGGCGTCGTCCTCTGGCGTACCTCCCCCTCCGCCGTGTCGCCAGTGGTACGTGCGCGTTTGCCAAAAAAGAGATTAAAAAGCGGTCAGCTTTATTTATTGTTTTTACGTGACGTGATGGATGAGGCCGTCCACAACTATGCTACACGGTCAGCAACACTAATCTCACGCCCTCTTTTTCCCTCGGCCACCACGTTGCGTCTGGTGCCCCCGCTTGATTGGTATGGCTGCTTTGTGCAGCGACGAAGCCTCCGCCTCCCTCCACAAACTGTTCCCTCAGCTGGACCACGCATTTGTGTGTGATCAATTCCACTAGGCATGCCTGCGCCTCAGTTCCGCTGCGGAGCAGTGGCTGTCTCTGCGAGATGGCGGGCGCCTGAGAAGCTCGGAGCAAGGCCAGTTTCTCGCCGGCATGCCTCGACGTCAGTGCGCGGTCTAGAGCTCGCCGTACCTGAACGGGGTGTCTCGCGGCTGTTGCCGTGCATGCTACTTCATCAAGCGTCCATCTCCCACAAGGAAGTGGGCCACATGTGCTTCCGTCATTCATGGAGATGTCTCCACCAACCGTCGTCCAACTGCGCGCCCAGGTCTGCGGATCCTGCGTATCCTCTGGGCGGATGCAAAAGCGACCGAGCAGGCGGCTCTTCCCTCGACAGATCGCGAGCCGGTGTGCTCCGCTTGCAGAATACTGGCTGAAAAGCGCAGCCAGGCCGCGACAACGGCCAGGACAACGGCCACGGTGCCTAGCCCGACCCGTCCTGCTGTCACTCCTAGCAGTGAATCCCCCATGCTGACCGGCACTGTGCCGCAAGAGGCGACACGCGCCCGCGGGCTTGCTGGCCCCACCGCCGGTGACACCATCACACCAGCGGGTGAGGCACACGCCATCTCTGCTGGCGGCGAGCGCGCAACAGCTTTGCTGACGGCGCAAGCCACAAGGGGGGGCGAAGTCGGGCTTGCGGGCGCCACTTCGGTCGCAGCCGCACACGTGTCGGTGAATTCCCGTCTGAGTGGCACGTGCGCGACGGCGGCGGCACTCATCGGTGCCAGGCGCTTAGTAGCGGTTGCAGATGCGCGTGACGCAGCTGAGCCGGCGCCGATGCCGCCGATTCGTCCCGCAGATGGCTCGCACCAGCAGGCAGGCGCAGCCCTGGACACCGTCCGGCCGGCAATCCACTCTGCTGACGGCGGCAGCGGGCTGGCGGACGCGACGCCAGGTGCCTTTGGGCCCAGTGTGGATGTGGCCTTGGCCACTGTCATCGCTGCCACTGGAACCTTCGACGAGGCCCAGTGGCAGTCTATTGTGGCCATCGTCAGCGCGCATCTGGTGGCTGAAAAGCCGCAGACGCTGCGTGCCCGGTCTACCAACGGCAGGGATCTACTCTACACTCGCCAGACAGTGTCAGTCAAAGCGGTTGTTGGGCCTAGACATGCCCGTAGACCGTCCCTGGAGGAATCGTTGGCCACTGGAGCATTGTGCCGGGACAACGAGGAGGCCATGGAGAGGGTCCTCGGTGACGTCAGCCGGCAGACGAGGGACGCTCGGATTTTGGCTGTGGTCCCATCGGCGGCGATTGCGGCTCTTCCCACACGATTGCAGACGCAATTCGTCGTTGCCAACAGTATCTCGTACGAGACGTGGCAGCGCATTCGGCGTTTCATGGGCGGACCGCGGAGCGGGCTGGCCAGCGCGGCGGTGATGCGGGCGGATGGCCGGGCGGCGTTTTCAGAGGCGCGCCACCGAGTGACGTCATCGGCATTGGGTGCCACGCTGGCGAGCCCGCGGGCGGCCGTTGAAGCCATGGTGGCGAATCTTGTTGCCCGGAACCAGTTCATCGACCGGCCGGTGGCGGGCCGCCCGGCCGGCGAGATTCTGTTGGCATTCGGGCTGGACAAGGGCGGTTGCCAGAGCTCATGCAAAGCGATTTTGTCGTGCATCAACCAGGCACATCCATGCAGTCGGGAAAAAATCATTCTTTTCGGTGTATTCCCGTGCCAAAAGGACGACTACCCGTTGTTGGCGGCTATGGCCGAGCTGTACGCACCTGATTTGGAGGACTTGAGGACCAACAAGGTCTCCGTCGCAGGCGTCACGAGGCCAGTCCATCTCGTGCTGCTGGGGGACTACTCGTTCACGATATCGTTCGATGGTCATGCGGGAGCCAGCAGCCGCTTTCCCTGTGTGTACTGCTTCTGTCTCGCGCGCATTACCGCTTCGACTCAAAAGATGATTCCAGATTTTGCCATTTATGGCAGTCTGCAAGATGGTAGCCGCGCCGTGCGTGTGCCTCGCACACTTCTTCAAAATACGGTGGTGGCGGATCTGTTCGCAAATGGTCCTTTGGCGGCGCTTCAAGATCCTCCCCCGATTGCGGACACCCTGTCGTACGTCCGGCGACCGCTGATGGTGTTTGGTCCCAAAGATATTGTCCCCATGCCCTTGCATACCACGCTGGGTGTGAGCCCATGGCTACTGTCTCTGGGGGTTGTGACAGCACGCTCAGCCCACTCCACCCAGCTGGGGGGAAGGCGAGCCAGACCGTGTCGCCGGGTAGTCCTGTCGGGGAATACCCGCCCCGAAAGGAAACCCAGAGGAGCGCACACTCACGGCGTCGACCGGGGGGAGACGCCTCGAGTGACAAACGCGAGTTGTGTGACCGGAAGTTTACTTGCCCGCGTCGGAGGCCTCGAGGCAACACTCACGCCTCGCCCTCTTATCCCGTCCGTTCCCCTCAGACCCTCCGAAAACCCCCTTCAGACACCCTCAAAGGACCCTCGGAAAACCCTCCTCAGACACCCTCAAAGGACCCTCGGAAAACCCTCCCCTCAGGGCCCAGGGGGCTAGTCTCAGCGGAGAATGGCCGAAGCTTCGAATACCGCCTTGAGTGGAGGCGGGGAAAGGGTGCTACGTGACACCCTCGCGGCGCCCCGGGGTCAGGGGCGCGGAGTAATATAAGTCAATGATCCAAGTCGGGTTTACACAAAATTAGGCCCTCAACTGGGGGCCCGCCCGGGGCGGTTACTAGTCCCAGGGAAGTCTTGGGATCGCGGTTATGGTTGGTGAGCCACGGGGTGATCACAAGTGGGTCGCGAACGGAACGATTTGAAATATGTGGCAGTGGGACATATTTCTTGGGAATATGGTTCCCCGAGTGTGGGGGCCATGTGCCGGGCTATCACAGGGGTTAAAGCCATTGCGCTTGATTCTGGGCCGGATCGGGCCAAGGAGTACGCGGCGGCGCTGACGGCTGCTCTGCATCGCAATGTCGGCGTGTCCCTAGCTCCTTACTGGGGGGGCACATTCGAAGGCAAGGCGTGCCATAAGATTGGTCGGCGACTGGCGGCGGTTTGCGATGTCCTGGACGGATTTGTTCCTCAGGCACGTGCCTCGGCGTACCGCCAGGCTTGCAGCTTATGGACTGATCTACTTTCAGTCCTGAACCGGGCGACAACCTTTGCAGCCGCTGAGCGCTCAACATTCCGTCGGCAAGCGGCTGAACTTGTTGACCTTCTATGGTCCAGGTTCGAATGGGCTTGCATCACTCCCAAGCTCCTCGTTCTCGCGTGTCACGCAGCCGATTGGCTCGACACCTACGGTTCGCTGGGGCTCTTCTCGGAGCAAGAGTTCGAGGCCTGGCATGGGTATTTCAACCAAAACGCCTCGGTTTTTGCCTCGTGCTCCTTCCTAGAGAGTTAAGTACGATTGGTAAAGCGAGCGGCGTTGTGCCGTGGCCCAGGCGATTCGGCTTTTAACCGCGGCAAGCGTCGGGCCCCGGGCTCGCCAGACGCCCGCTGCTCGAAACGTGCTGGCGATCTGCAGACCGCGCGGGCCCGAGTCGCGGCCGGACTTGGAACTCGGCAATCGGCCGCGTGCGCGGATGCTGACACTGTCAATGCGGACAAGTGGTCTTCAAACGTCTCCGTGGCTGCGGTGTGCAAGATTGCCACTTATCGCGCGGGATCCGAATCGACCACAGGTCCGACTGCCGTCGCATCTGTGGCCGCATCTGTCGCCGAGGCCGCAGTGACTGCAGAGAACCTACAGCTTCTCGAGGAAGCTGATACGATATGCTTTGAAGCGTTACATGAGCATTATGTAGCTTAGTGAAAAGAGCTGCCTTTTTTGTGCTGGGAATAATGCGGTAGCCCACATTTTGGACTAAGGCGCTTTCGGCGACGGCTGGCGAAGCGGCTGCTGCCGAAACCAGAGTCGGACGGACCGGGGTGTGCATCGGGCATGGGACAGCTGCCCTGGATCTGCTAGATCCAGATCACGACGGATCACGTGCGCAGGCATGTAGACACCCGCGCAGGTGATCCCGCGCAATCGGATCCTGCGCACGCGATGACCAAGACCGACTCCACTGGAAAACTTTAGACGGAGCTTTGATTTCTCTCTAGCAGTACGTGTAGATGGAGGCCGATACAGACACACGTGGAAGGCTTCAGCTGAGACAGCTCACAGGAGCTGTGACACGCCTTCAGAAAGCCCCAAATCCTGCCCACACGTTTTCCGAAAGGAGGCATTTAGCCGACAGTGTCGGTTCGAGCCAATGAATGGCCAAGAATCCCAATGTCCGCTTTATCAGTGTATTGAATGGGGGTCGACCAGCGCGGTGGGGCTCGTTGCAGGATCCAACACGACGGCGTTTTTTCCCCAATATCGCTCGTTTTTGCTCGTTGACGAGGGTACATTTTTCGTCAAAACCTCGTCACTCGGTTATGACATGCCTGATCGAGATTCTCGACTTCGACAATAATAGCTCTTGGCCTCTACTATAGGTCATTTTAAGTGCCCCGAAGTCCTGACAAGAAGACAATATAGGGCTACGCGCAAGTTGCGAACGGTCGTACAAGAGAGAGAAAGAGCCCCACAAGTAGGAGACAAACAGACTCAAGTGCAGCCCAATGACTCACTCAACAGCGCATGATTCGGCCGCACATGGCTTCCTCCTTGTTTTCTCGCCAACCCGCAGCGCGATGGTTGGCAGCCACAAACAACCATCGCGGCTAACAGAAGACTCATGTTGCATTGCCTCAGAAGTTTCACTGAGTGCGTTTCACAACGACTTGGTACGAACACGGTGACGACGCGAACACGGGGAACCTGCCCTCGGGGGCCGCCGTGCGGCGTACCATACGCGGAATCGCTCATCCGCACGCGTTTCAAGGCGGTAACTATCTCCTCTGCCTACCGTTCGACTACCGACCGGGAAGACCCCGGCACCGCAGACATCCCCGGGGTTGGTCGCGACCTTGAGCCCTCGGGGTCCAACATCTCCTCGTTCTCCCAAGACTGTGGCACCCGCGTCAGCCGGCAATATCTGCCAATGGCTGCGGAACGAACCCCTTAAGTTCGAGTAGCGGCAGCGATGGCGCTGCATGGAGGCATTGCGCTGCACATCGACTTGACTCGCTCAACGAAGGCGGTAGGGTCGCGTGGAATTCGCGGATTCAGCCGGGGTCACGAGCGGACCGGAACGCGCTCTCAGCCCCATTATTGGACGTCGGCGGCTCGCGTCGTTCGGCTCCGGATGTATCCCGCTTAAGCTTGGTGGATGGGACTGATTAATTCTTAGTTCAGTTGTGTTCCCATTCTTTGACTCCCCAGATCCATGAGAGCTGGCGTCCACATTGGGCGTATCAATTCCATATTGCTTGCTTGAATCCACGTGCAACTCGCACGGACAGTCGTCTTCGCAGTATCTCCGCACCCTGTGAGCGACTTAGTACGACCGCTTGCTAGCAGCGGGGTTTGAGAGCTCAACGAGCTTCATGTTCAAACATTGTTGCGACCCTACTCGCTTGCTAGATGAGGCGTCGTCGTCCCTTGTTACCTTCCTCATGCTCCATCTCACACCGTGCTGCTCCACATCACTTGAAGACGCTCTCCGTGACGGTCCTGGAGCATCCAATAACAGTGTGAAAAATGCAAGTACGTAGCCACAGACAAGCAGAATATGGAATTCGGCGAAAAAAGCTGTCACAAAGGCTTTCAATGAATTTTTTTCACCAGCTGGACAGGTTTCTCGTCACCGAGTCGAGAAAAAATCGGCCTCGTCGTGGATCCTGCAACAAGCCGCAGTGCGCAGACAGACCAGCAAGCCAGACGCGATACATACGATAGTGAGCGCACAAGGCACCAGTGTCTGGCAAACATAATCTCCCGCGCCAGTCCAGGTGGCCCGCTCTGCCCGAGCAAGGGTGCCCACTGCCATCTCATGTCTTGCCTGGGTGTCCCCAAAAGGTAGTGTGGCGGTTGCGCAACTGCCGCGCCACCACGTTTCCTTTGCGTCATACTGTTGGCAGCAGAGTGGGCGAGCAGTTTGCTATCGACGTGTGTGCATTGATGCATGAGGAAAAAGGGCGTGGCTGGGCATGCTAGAGAATAACTGACGGGGGGGCGAAGGGACGGGTCCAAGCAAGCCCAGGTCAGTCACGGTCGAGGTCGTCGCTCTTGTTGGGTGGAGTGCAGAGATGAGTAGTTGGTTAGGTCGGGTCATGGGATGGTCTGTGGGAGAGGTGCGAACGGGAGTGGTGCTCCGACTACACATCTCAGGAGTTCGAGACATCAAGAAACTTAAAATATTGAGTTATCGGTACGAAATCGGTAAATCGGTATACCGATCGGGAAACGGTATCCAGAATCGCAACGTTCGGTAAATGCCAACCTTACCCAAGGGAGGTGTGGGGGGG
>Ga0114957_1005700_pt1 | contig 10209 bp, 3 predicted proteins | sample BantaG_FD_87175 | JGI IMG/M metagenome (GOLD analysis project Ga0114957, IMG submission 87175) | Marine algal microbial communities from Bantry Bay, Ireland - BantryBay_4 metaG | ecosystem: Host-associated > Algae > Red algae > Unclassified | place: Bantry Bay, Ireland | collected 2014-11-21 | reverse complement strand
TTGACCGTCAATAATGGGGAACGGAGGGGTGGGGTGGGGAGCGCCGGCGGGAGGGGGACGAGGACGTAGCGCGAGAAGGAGCTCCCTCGACCCAGAGGGGGGAGGGAGGGGGAGGGCGGGCGGAGGGGGGGGAAGGGGACGAGCAGACCCGGAACTCGCGTCAGCGACCGCCGCGGCGCACCGACCGGCGCACCATCGCCGCACTGGCGCCAAACAGAGGGCGGAGAAGGCTCTGCCGTCAATACGGCTGGTCTCGCGCCAACTCCTGTCGAGGACAGGCCCAAGAAAAGGCGGTTCCCGAGGGGTCTTGGGATGCATGTGCTATCGCCATGTAAGTGTTGACATTCACTCCATCGCATGGACTTAATATTCTAAGCCAAGCGCCGAAAGCACGGCCATGTGTTCAGAACGAAGATCCGCAAAATAGAGGGCCTGCAGTGCGTGGTCTGGCTGTACCTCTCACTGGTCTGGCCCAAAGGACAGCGATACTTTCTACGCCCTGCGTCTCACTCTGGGGCTTGTACACAGAAGCGCCCTGGGGCACCATGGAGCTGGCATCAAAGCCACAAAAAGCTAGGACAGCCCGGTGTCGCTAGTTTTTCTGGCCATCCTGAACACTTTTTGTTTCGTTCGTAATTGTATCCTGAATCACAAGCCACTTGTGTTTTCTGTGGTCTGGGTGTTCGAGGCTGCTCGTTGGGCAACCACGGCACGACTGCCGCTACCGAGCACCACAGCCGTGCGGACGAAGCGACCACGAACACATTGGAACGGACGCGTGCTTCGAAGCAGCACTCTACACTGCGACATCAGGCGTGCGGAGCCCTCCAATTCTGAGTGAGGGTCCGCCTCGTACCATGATGGAGCCTGCGCATCGACGTTGAGCGGCGCGCTGTGCCTTCTCAATTTGACGCGTGCCACGCGACGAGGCGTTCAACGTCCCCTCCAAGAAGGCCCAAGGGGGCCACTGATCCGACGGTGAGATGGCAGATAAGGCAGGTGGAGGGCAAAAGGATGAGCTTCTGACGCATCGGCTGGCGAAAAGGAAGCACAGGCTAGCTAGGGCGTTGAGAAGTGCGCCTCACGGCCACCATCGGGGCAGCCACTCCGCACAAAGGACTGTGGACGAGGGGCAGCGGAGAGCAAGGCCAGCGGCTGGAATGTTCTGTGATTCGAGTTGTTGACAGGGTCTGGCTCATGGACCAAAGTGGCGCAATCGGGGCCCCCGCCAGCAGTGGCGGGACGCACCGTCGATAGGACCGACGGGCGCACTACCCCGATGGTCTGTCTCCTGTCTAGCAATGATCTGTATCGACTGCTCGCGCTCAGCGGTGGTGACGTGGGTGTGATTTGGTGACGCATGACGCGATGCGACAGCCTCCTCGAGCCCCACGGGCGAAAGCCCCGGGCCAGTGCTCAAACTGAACGGCCAGCGCAGACCCCATCAGTGTCCCTTCAGAAACCTGGATTCGACGACCATGGGCGGAGCACCAGCCAGGCGACGTGCCATGAAGGGCAGGCGCGTCGCCTGCCACAGAACGGAGCGGGAAGCAGGCCACGTGCCCCAGCGATTGCGGCCGCAGAGCTGCTGTGCCAAGATGGTCGGCGCTTCGTCACGCCCTATGTGGCATCCCCGCTCCGCGCGGGCAGGGCGGCGCGCTGGCGGCCACCGCGTCGGCTGCCCGCCGCCGCCGCACCGCCACTGTTGATCCGGCGGTGCCCTCAACGCGGCCACCTGCGGGGCCGCCCGGCCACGGTGGGCACCGCTGGTCAGGCGGTCTGCAACCACCGTGAGCGGCGTGGGGGGCACCGCCACCACCACCACCACCGGCCCGGCCACCAAAGGGGCGGCGAGCTCGCCCGCCCCGCCCCCCACCACGCCGGGCGGGTGGAATTCCGCCCTTCCAATGTGACCGACCGCCTGGAACGCAAAAAAAATAAAAAAAATAGGCAGCGCCCGGGTCCGAAATTAGGACGCCAGGGCGCTCGCTGCGATGACGTGGGTTTTCTAATCCCAAACCAGGAGCCCCACGGCGCCTCTGGGACGGGGGTGCCCGTCCCGTTAGCGCTAATTGGAGGCCCAAATTTGACACGACTCGCAGCGATGACGTGCAGCGCCTGTGCCATTGCAAAAGTGCCATTGGCGTCGACGTCGAGCGCAGAGGCAGGCGCCCCTGCTACGCGGGCGCACGCTCACCCGTGTTTCCGCGGCGCCGCCCGGCCCAGCGCCCGCTGCGTAGGCGCCTGTGCCTGCCGCCGCCGGTGGCTGCGGTGGCTGCGCCAACGACGGTGGCGGCAGCGGCGGCGGCGGCGGCGGCAGCGGCGGCGGCGGCGGCGGCAGCGGCGGCGGCGCGGGCGTCGTTGCCCGCCCCGCACGGGCGGCGGCGGCGGGGCGGGGGGCCGCGGCGGCACGCGGGCGGGGCGCGCCCCGCCATGCCCCCCCGCCCGTCACCCCTGCTCTTGGGAGGGATGGGGCGGCGGCGGCGGGCGCGCGGCGGCGGCTCTGCGGTGCGCCCAACACACAGACGCACCCTTTTGATACCCGACGGCCGACCGGGGGAGCGGGGCATGTCGGCGACGCCGGTCGCCGCCACGGGGCCAGACGGTTGGTGTGCGCGCGTCCCCGTCCCGACCACCAACCACCTACGATGAGGCGCCTCCGTCGTGCGCACGGCCGGCGGCCGGGCGGCGGGCGGCGCGGTGGGTGGTTTGCGGCGGCGCTCCTCGGTGCGGGGGTGCTTGCCGCGTCGGTGGCGGCGGTGGCGGCGGCGGCGCGGGGCGGCGGCGGTCGCGGCGGAGGCGGCGGCGGCGGCGGTGGCGTCTTTGGGGACGACGATGGTCCCCTGTCGCTGGCTGGCGGCCCAGCGCTCGGCAGCCGGTCGGTCGTCGGCCTCCCGCTGCCACCATCTACCAGCGGCGGCGGTGAAGCGCTCGACGCCGGGGTGGTGCCCCCCCCCCCCGTGGGCCGCCGCGGCCGCCGCGGCGGCGCGGCGCGGCGCGGCAGCGGCCACGTCAATGTCGTCACCCTCCCGTCGGCCGTCGCCCGCTGGTCGCCCGGTGGCATTGAGTACCCCGGCGCCGCCTCGCGGTCCGTGTTGCTCGTCAATGGCACCGCCGAGGATGCGATTAGCTGGACGTTTTACGCAGAGCCCAACCGCACCCTGGATGACTATGTGCTCGTGCAGCGGAGCAGCGACCCGGGCGTCCTCCACGCGACCGAGGACACAGAGGTGGCGCCGGTGAGCAACGGGGACGGCGTCTCCTTCAACGCGACCGTTGCGTTTGCGTTTGACCGCATGCCGGGGGTGTCGACGTACGCGTGGGAGCTCCGCCGCAAGGCCGACAACAGCCTGTACGACGCGCACTCGGTGACGTTTGTGGTGGCGGGGTTGGCCATTTATGGCACGTTGCCGGGCTCGCCGACGCCCGTCTTGTACACGGGCACGGACAATGCGCTCGACATTGACTACAAGGACCTGCTCGGCGACGGCAGCCGGACGCTGTACGCGTTTGCACAGTACCTCAACGGCACCAACTCGACGGCCGCGCTCGGGCCGGCGTCGGCAAGTGGCGGGGGGGATGGTGGTGGCACGGGGGGTGGCGGTGACGGTGGCGGCGGTGGTGTGGACCCCAACACCCAATTCTCACTGGCCGACCTGACGTCGACCGTCACGGCCAACCGCAAGGTTATTGACCACGACCCGACCAAGTGCGGCGCGACGGCCGGCAAGCTTGGCGGCAACAGCCGCGTCGACGTTGACGATGGGTGCGGCTTTGCGTTTGCCGCGGACGGGTCCACGGGGGAGGTGCTCTTTGGGTTGGCCTTTAATGAGTACCGCGCCGGCCCCGTGGCGGTGGCGTTTGAGTGGGACCGCTTCACGGCGGGCACCGAGTTTGCGGGTGAGCTGTACACGACCACCCTCAACGTCAATGTGCGGGGCAACCCGCCGGTCGTCGTCACGGCCATTGACGAGGACGTGCCACACTCACCGGCGGGCGGGGAGGCCCTCACCGTGACGGTGTTCAACAGCATCAACCGGCCGCTGCAGGCGTTTCGGGTGCCGGGCGCGGCGGCCGACTTTGTGCTCCGCAACGGGTCGGTGGTCATCCATGGGGCGCCCGACTACTACGAGACGGCGGTGTTTGAGACGGCGCCGGGGTCGGGCAAGAACTTGTCGTGGCTCCTCCTGACGGCGGGGTCGGACGGGGGCGACGGCGCCGCGGCGGGTGGTGGCGGCAACGGCACGGCGACGGCGGGCGGCAACGGCTCGGCGGTCGGCGGCGGCAATGGCACGACGGCAGACGGGGGCAGTGGTGCGGCGCCTGGTAGCGAGACCGGCGGTGGGAGCAACGATGTGGCCATTGGGGGGTCGAGCGTCCCGAGCGCGGCGGTGGACCGCACGCGGCCGCCCTTCCGCTTTGACTATGCCGGCACCGACTTGCAGTTTGCCGACGGCTCGCTGCCGTCTGGGGACGTGGCGGGCGGCTTCAACCGGACGCTCGTCGGCAACTTTACGGGCTGGGACCCAAGCCGCGGGGACGCGGTGCTCTTCTCCAACGGACCGCTGGACCCGTCGTGGACGATCTCGTGGACCGAAGAGTCGCTGACGTTTATGGTGCCGCCACAGCAGCAGGTCGGCAAGGGCCTCGTGTATGACATCTCGGTGGTGATGAACAGTGTCTTCTCCAACGCCATTGAGTGGACGTACACGGCGGGCCTGCTCGACGCCAAGATCGTGCCGTTTGGGACGTCCATGGAGGTGCCGGCGGGGACCAATGCAAGCAACACTGGCAGCGCGCCGCGGGCGGTGCCGCTGCACGCAGTGTCCAACTGTGGGGACTCGACGTACGTCGCCGTCGTGCGGGGTGCCAAGCCGTCGGAGCTCTCCTACCAGTGGTACCTGCGCAACGGGGCGGGGGTGGACGTCCTCGGCCTCACCGCCACGAATCACTCGACGCTGGCGGTGGACAATGCGTGGTTGGCGACGCTCGACTCGCCGCACACCCTGTCGCTCGAAGTCAAGACGCTCCACGGCGGCGGGCGGGCGGGGTTGGACCTCGTCCGCCGCAGTTACACGCTCATTGGGGTCAGCTTGGTGCAGCCCGAGACGCGGACGGTGGCACGCCCAGAGGTCGGCCTGCGGGTCATTGCCAGGGTCCAACTGCCGTCGTGCTACGAGGGGATGCCCGAGGTGCTCTACGACTGGACGTACGACCGCGGGGACGGGACGGTCATCTCGGCGCGTATGTCGTCGAGCAACCAGTCGATGGCGTCGGACGCCGGCGTCACCGCCGCCCGCCTTGGCAGGGAGCTGATTGTTCCCCAAGCGGACCTGCTGCCCGGCGTCCACGACGTCATGTTGTTCACGTCGATCAAGGACGACCCCGCGGTGAATGGTACCGCGCTCATTGCGGTCACGATCAACGCGTCGCCGCTGGTTCCGATGATTGGCAGCGGCGCACAGCGGGTGCAGTTGTCGGGCAACGAGTCGTACGCGATGGTCGGGACGGGCTCGCACGACCCGGACCTGCTCGATGGTAACCAGGCGCAGTACCTGCGGTACCATTGGGGCTGCCTCATCCGGGACCGGGAGACGGGCGACTTCTCGATGCCTTGCTCGGCGGAGATGTTGCCGAGCCCGGCACCCGCGGCCACGCCCACCCCTGATGCGGCGGCGCCGACACCGGCCGCCCGCAGGGCGGTGGTGGGGCGGTCGGTGCAGCCCAACGATACGACCGCGTACCGCATGCCGGGCACGTTTGTGGTGCCGCAGCAGGCGCTGTCGGCGGCGCGGTTGTTAAACCGCAGCGTCTTTATCCGCTACGAGCTGGCGGTGCAGGACGGGCGGCAGCCGGGTCGGGTGTCGCCGACGGTGATGCAGGAGCTGGAGCTGCTCTCCGTCATTGACGTGGCCGTGTCATCCTTCACGTCGGTCGCGTTCCGCAACGCGCGTGGGGATGCGGTGGACGCCACTGCCATCAAGGCGCATGACGAGTTGATCTTGTCGCCACAAGCTGATGATGGCGTGACGTGGGAGTTTTCGCTGTTGCCCCCCCACGCGGACCTGTTGCGCATGCCGGGCTCGCTGCTGTCGCGGCCGGGGTATTGGAGCCCCGGGCAGGACAATGCGTTTGTGCGGCGTCCTTTGCTCGGCTTCCAGGCGGGCGCGCTGATGCCGCGCACGTCGTACCAGCTGCAGGTCGAGTTCTTTGGCAGTTCGACCGAGTCGGGCGAGGCAGCGGTCGCGACGGAGCCCAACCGGGTGCTGTTCGACTTCGTCGTTGAGGAGGCGGCGCATCTGTACTTGGTGCCATTGGACAAGTTTGTCGGCACCACGGAGAAGCAGTGGCATGTGTCGGCCATCTCGTCGTTTGCCACCGCCGACGTGCTCTTCTTTTTCTACCTCATCGACGCGGACGGGAAGGAGGTGTGCGTCGACGGGTGTACGGGCTCGCCGCAAGCCTCTTTCCGGGTCCTGCGGCCGGGCGAGTACCGCGTGCAGGTGCGGCTGGTTGCCGCGTCGGGCCTGTCGGTGCTCGACTTTGCGGAGCAGCCGCAGCCGCTGGTCATCCGCGAGGACGCCAACCACTCCCGCTCCCTGGCCGCCCACAGCCGCACCCTGCAGGCGCGGCACCTGGCAGGCGACGACGGTTCCTACCTGCTCGACGCCATGTACCTCACCGAGTCGCTCACGGCCGAGGAGTCATCGGGCGAGGTCATTGCGATGGCGGCTGGCGCCGACGAGGAGCACGAGCAAGCGGTGTCGTCGGCCGTCCAGGAAATGGTCGACCGGGTCGTGCAGATCTCGGCGCTGAGCATCCCGACAACGGCGTTTGCGCGGAACCTGGTGACCGCCGCTGCGACCTTTGCGGCGATGGACCTGAAGCATCTGCCTGACGAGAACACCCTGTACCGCCTGGTCGCGATTGCAACCAACGCCATTGAGCGGACACCCGACTCGGAGTCGCTTGAGGCTTTCTCCACCCGCCTTTCCAATGGCGCGTCGCCCACCGGCCGGTCGGCGGCGGAGCTCGGCGGTGTCGTTACCGAGTTTTACGACCGCCTCGTGGAACTGTCGCTCCGCCGGAGCGCCGGCGGGTCGACGCGCTCGCGGCTGCTGCCGCGTCTCGGGGACGCCAACACGCTGCTGCTCGACCTCATGGAGCTGCGCCGGCAGCAGGTAACCGCGGTGACGACCAAGGACAAGTCATGCGGCTTCACCCAAACCCTGCGGATGGGGTCGGTGGCGGACACGCAGCTGTCGTCGGACTTGGTCGAGACGCTCGGGTCGTCGGCCGGCTCGTCGGCCGTCGCCGCCTCTCTGACCGTCGCGGTCATGTGCAACGCGGAGCAGGGGTTGTACCTCAAGGGTGACCTCGGTGCAGCCTTTGGCTGGTGCCCCGCTGTGTACGGGCGCGGGGCGGAGCGCAAGGTCATCTCCATCGCCGAGACGTTTGACTATGTGTACCTATCGGGCATTCGACCTGGGGAGGACTCGCGCTCCGAGTCGTCCAAGCTCGTCTCCGTCGACATTGACGAACTGAGCGCCGGCAACCGGCTGCGGGCGGCCCCGCGGGTGGCACTCGGCACGGCGCAGCCGCACCGGGCCGGCTCGACGGCGCGGCCGCTCACCCGCGCCTCCTCCTTTTGCTACAGCGTGACGCTGCCAATGGACCAGCAGCTGATGGCGCGCGCGGACGGCTGTTCTACCCTCGAGGCCTACTCCCTGGCGCCCGTCAAGCAGCTCAACGACGGCGTCCAGGGCCCCGGCGCGGAACTGTATGGGCGCAACTTTCGGAGCCTGTCGAGCGCCGCCACCGTCGGCGACGTGTCGGTTGTTGCCTCGTCGGACCGCCTCGGCCTGTTTGGTGCTCGCCGCGCCGACTGCAACACCGTCCTCCCCGTCTTTGGCGACGAGCTCCAAGGCGTCGTCCTCAACGCCCTCTTGGTGATTGGCCTCCTGTGTGGCATCGTCTTCCTCCTCCTCGTCGCCTCGGCGTGCACATACGTGGCGGTGACGTCATACGGGGACGGGGCGTCGGAGCAAGGCGCGGTCGCCGTCGCTAACTGGGTCGAGCGCGACTTTTACGGGCGCACGGATATCCGGCTCGACCTCGACACGCAGTCCCGCGCGCGCCCGTCGGCGGCCGCCCTCGGCATGGACGGGGGGGTGGCCGAGCTGGGCGTGGCGGGGGTGCCCGCGGCGTCTGTCCCTGGCGTGGTGGCCGACGACCCGACCATTTTTGGCGGCGGCAGCAGCGAGAGCGGCACGTCGACGCTCGCCCGCGGCGCCGGCGGCGGGGCGGCGGCGGTGGCCATCCCCGTCGGCAATGAGTTTGGCGTGCCGACCAGCGCGGACGTGTCGCACGGGGTGGCGGCCCCGAACGGCGTCGACGCGTTTGGCGTGCCGGTCATTGCGCCGAGCGACGCGGCGTCTGACACGTCGGCGATGGAGGCGTTTGCGGGCAGGGACGCGGGCAACGGGGCCGTGTCGCCAGTGGCCCCGCCCGTGCCATTAGTGGGGGTCCCGCCGGCGCCCGCAGTGGCGGTGACGCCCCCGCCGCCCGCCGAAGTGCCCGTCGCGCCCCCGCTGTCGGCCTTTACGGGGACGTCGCAGGTTATCACCCCGTCCGGGACGCCGCTGGGCGCGTCCCCTGCGGGGACACCACCGGGCGCCACGTCGTTGCGCTCCCCGAGCTCCGCGTGGGAGACGCCCCCGCGGGTAGAGGGCGTCGCCGCGGCGTCGATGCCGCCGCCGCTCGCGCTCGGTGCGGCGACACCGCCGCCGCCGCCGCCGGTCGACGGCGGCGGCGGCGGCGGGTCGTTGACGGCGTCGCCGCCACCGACGCCGCCACCCATGCCGGCGCCGCCGACTCCTCCGGGCTTCCCTCAATGACATGTGTATATAGCTTGATTGGTTTGCGGGGGACATAAACATTCTTGGTTGTTATTCTTGTCGAGCGTGGCGCAGGAGCGTGTTGCAGCTGTGGCGTCGTAGGACAACTCGGTGGTCTTCGACCGCTGAGAAGCAGTTGGTGAGCGAGGTGATGCCCTGTCGTAGCAGACGCCAGCAGTGGCAGCTGTCAAGGTGATGGGACGTGCGCTTTACCAGCAACAAGGGTTTGCAGGGCGGTCACCATCGACAGGAGCAAGAGCAGATACGCAAGCGCCAGTGTTGGCCGGTCGGGACACACTGCCGCTGTCGATGACAGAAAGGAAGGGCACGGGTCAAAAGGAATAAAAATGGCATCGGCCCCCGTGGCATGACAGGACATCGAGACAAAAAAAAAAGAGATGCTCCCGCACCGCCGCCATCCGCTCGCGAGCAACGCACGCACGCTAGGCCCCATACTCTGCGTTCGCCTTGACCACCTCCGCCTCCAACTCGACTGACCCGCCCGACGCCAAATACGCCGCCCCCTCCTCAGCCGCCAGCGCGCACACCTGCTCGTTGGTCAGGTTGGGCACCACCTCCCCCGCCTCGTTCCAACGCGTCGACGGCCGCACGCCCGAGCCGAGACACCGGCGGCACAAGTCCGTCTTGGTGCCGTCGCACACGCGGCACTCTTGGCGGTCCCGCTCCGCGTCCGGGCCAAGTAGCAGGTACCCGTTGCCAAAGCAGTGAAGGCACTTGACGGCGCCCTGGCCGTCGCACACGACGCACGCGTTGCCGGGCTGTTCGTACATGTACCACGAGCCATGGAGCCCACTCTCCTCGTCCGCATCCTCCTCCTCATCCGTGCCAATGGCGCCGGGGACGGCCACGCCGGGCTCTTGAAGCAGCCCCGACGACGGAGAGGAGGTGGTGACAGCCTCAGCGGCGGCAGCGACCGTGGCGGCAGCAAGCGACTCGGCTTCCGCGGCCGCGCCGCCACTGGCCGTGGCCGACGGCGGCGACCGCCGCAGCACCGCTGAGCATCCTGGCGGGCAAGCCGACCGGGGGGTCGGGGCGGGTGCCCGCCGGCCGCCGACCGCGGGGGCGCCTAACCTGCGGGCGCCAAGCACCGCCCCGTGTGGCGGCGCAAAGGCCGTGGCGAGCAGCTCCAACGGGGGGGATCGGGAGTTCATGGCGACGCGGACACGGTGCGGGAGGGGAGCGGGGAGGGGAATGGGAAAAGGAGCGGATGGAGGAGGCGGGGGGGGGGGGGGGGAAGGGGGGAGGCCGGAAGCAAAAGAGTCGGGGAGGTCGGGCTAAGGGGGGCCGCTGG
>Ga0114957_1005696_pt1 | contig 10213 bp, 3 predicted proteins | sample BantaG_FD_87175 | JGI IMG/M metagenome (GOLD analysis project Ga0114957, IMG submission 87175) | Marine algal microbial communities from Bantry Bay, Ireland - BantryBay_4 metaG | ecosystem: Host-associated > Algae > Red algae > Unclassified | place: Bantry Bay, Ireland | collected 2014-11-21 | reverse complement strand
TACTACCAGTTGGAAACCGCTACCGAAACCGCAACTCGTAAGATGATCTTAGTGAATAATTAAGAGTTAATTTGCCGAAAGGCTACTATAAAAAAGGCTATTCTACACTGTAGAATAGCCTTTTTGGATTTATTTTGATAAATAAGTTGACCAAACCCTATTTTCTCCGTCTAAATAAAAGTATATCAAAGTAATGAAAAAAATATATTGATTTGTTTTATGTTTTTTTCTATCTTTGTACACTGGTAACGATATTTCTTCGACCATAATCACATTTCACCTATCTCTGTACCTTGTGGTACAGGCTTGTTCCCAAACTGACTTTTCCCCCCCCAATAAATGATCTTGAGCTTCTTGCTAATTGTCGAAGATGGCCTTTAGTCCCTTCCTGTAGGAAAGCATCAGTTATTAAAGAACATTGTTTTACGAAACTTACAAAAAATACTATTATCATGTTGAAATGCTACTTACCTCATAGTGCAAGGCTAACCAGCCTGCTGTTATGTACTTTCTTTTTTTTATGTCCCATGTTAACTCAGGCACAGACCGGTCCGACAATCACTTGCGTACCGGGATTTTCTATTACCTGTGAAACGGATATAATAGTTGATACAACAACTCCTTTTGTTAGTACCGACTGTGGCCTTGGTATCAATTCGGTTACTTCGAGCGGTCCAGTGATTGCTGGTCCCAGAGGTTGTACTGGTGCTACTTATACCATAACCTATACGGTAGTGGATGAATGTGGACTTTCTGCCTCCTGTGATCAGACGTTCACCATCGCCAACCAGGTAGGACCTTCCATTATTAGCTGTCCAGCTAACCAAACCGTGAGTTGTAGTTTTAATGTATTTCCTCAACCTCACCTGGTTGCAGTAGAAAGTCCTTGTGGCCTAACGCCTGAAATTGAAGTAGTCGGTCCACAAGTATTTGGCCCAGAAGAATGCAGCAACACCCAATACATTTACACTTATATTGCCCGCGACCAATGTGGCAGAAGTGCGCAGTGTCAGCAAATATTTACCTTGGCTAATGAAGGGCCTGAATTTGTTTGCCCACCAGATATTTGTGTATTGGATTGCCCCGCTGACGGAGATATGATCGCTGCCCAATTTGCATCATTCGCTACGCAGGCGACCATCGTAAATCCTTGTGGAAACGTTTCTAACGTAAGCAATAATTTTGATCCAAGTCGTTTCATCAACGCCAATTGTGGAAGTGGCCCGATCGCTTACGAAAATGCAGTTCAATATCAGATCGTCACTTTTTCAGCAAGTGATGCTTGTTTTGGTTTTGATAATTGTACGGCTTTGGTGGTCGTAGTTGACAATACACCGCCAGTTATTACCGGATCACCTCAGCTAGGAATCCGAGAATGTAATGACCTCACTCAATCCCAGTATGAGGCTTGGATTCAGCAGAATTTAAACAATATGTCAGCGGAAGATGCTTGTAGTAATGTTACCTGGTCGGTCACTCCTGATGTACCCGTAGAAATTTGTGGTGCCAATGGATATGCCATTACAGAAGTTTTCTTTACCGCAACAGATGATTGTGGTAACAGCACCACACTTGAAGCACATTTTAAACTAAAAAATAATTTTCCACCTGAATTTGTAAATCCTATTCCAAACATCGAAGTAGCCTGTGGTGATCCTGCAGACTTTATTGAACCTGCGATTCGTAACGCTTGCGGTGAAACAGTTGTTACTTCTGTTGATAGCGAACTACCTGGTGGATGCGCTGGTACACCTACATTAGTGAGAACCTATACCGTTACAGATGGATGTGGAAATTCTTCTACTGTAACACAAACCATTACTGTCACTGATAATGAAGGGCCTATTTTTACAGACATACCACCAACGATCAACTTTGATTGTGGCGAAACACCTGTATTTACAGAACCTGTTGCAGTCGATGCTTGTGGAGGACTGGTTACCCTTACCTTCACAGAAGAAGTCGAGACAGGAAGCTGCACTGGCGGACAACAAATTAATCGAGACTGGACGGCAACGGACGGCTGCGGAAATAGTACAACTATTACTACTTCTGTAATATTAGAAGGAGATGATACGCCTCCAGTTTTTGTGAACGTTCCATCACCTGTTTCATTTGATTGTGGCGAAACACCCATTTTTGAAGCACCAACAGCAACAGATGATTGTAGTAGTACTCCAGTAACCATCACTTTTGTGGAAGTTCCACAAACAGGAAATTGTGTAGACGGTCGTCAAATAGATCGGATATGGACGGCAACAGATGCTTGTGGTAATACATCTACGGTGACTACTTCCGTTATCCTTGAGGGAGACGATACCCCTCCTGTTTTTGTGAATGTTCCTACACCTGTTTCTTTCAGTTGTGGCGAAACACCCACTTTTGAAGCACCAATAGCGGAAGATAATTGTAGTACTCCAGTAACCATTACTTTTGAAGAAATTCCTCAAACGGGAGATTGTGTAGACGGTCGTCAAATAGATCGAGTCTGGACCGCTACGGATGCCTGTGGTAATACATCTGCTGTTACTACTTCTATATTGTTAGAAAAAGACGATACGCCTCCGGTATTTACGTTTGTTCCTGAAACGCCGGATGTAGGATGCGATATTCCTGACTTTGTAGAACCAGTAGCGGAAGATGATTGTGGAACGGTTACGTTGACTTTCTTTGAATATCAAACGCCTGGAACGATATGTGATAATGGATATTCTTTAAAACGAGATTGGACGGCAACGGATGCTTGTGGTAATACAAGTGTAGTAACAACTGCAATCTGGGTCAATGCAGATGTAGATGCTCCGGTATTTACATTTGTTCCTGAGACACCGGATGTGGATTGCGATGAAGTTCCTGATTTTATAACACCGATAGCGGAGGATGACTGCGGAACGGTTACGCTAACTTTTATTGAATACCAATCTCCAACGGATGGTGTTATTTGTGAAGACGGAATCGCATTGAAGAGAGACTGGACGGCTACCGACGGTTGTGGAAACTCAACTACTGTAACGACAGTTATTTGGATCAATGCAGCTAACCCGACCACCGCTACTGTTGCTGGTTTAATCACCAACGAAGCAGCAGAAAGTATCGGTCAAGTTTCGGTTACGGCTGAAGGAAGTGGGGGAGCAGGAATGATGGGAAATATGATGACCGAAGTAGAAGGCGTATTTAATTTTGATTTACCACAAGGTAATAATTACGCGATTGAGCCTCAACGTAATGATGAGGTACGCAACGGAATTTCGACTTTTGATCTAATTTTAATGGGACAACATTTATTAAATGTTGAACTACTGGATTCTCCTTATAAATTGATTGCTGCGGATGTGAATAACTCCGGTTCTATTACCTCGCTTGATCTAATTGCTTTGCGTAGATTGATACTGCACCTGGATGATGAATTTCCAAGTAATACTTCCTGGAGATTCGTAGAAGCAGACTATGTATTTGGTCAACCTACGAATCCATTTGCAAGTACTTTCCCTGAAATGATTTCAATCAATGGGTTAAACGGAAATCAGCAGGCAGATTTTATTGGAATCAAAATAGGTGATTTGAATGGTACGGCGGTCCCCAATGAATTACTTAGCGGAGATACCCGTACAGGTAGCGTAGCGCAGCATTTGTTAACAGCGGACGCACGTTTAGAAGCGGATGATACCAAAGTGATAGAGATAAAGGCGAAGGATTTTACAACGATGCTAGGATATCAAATGACGATGAATATTGATCCAGCTAAAGCAGAAGTTTTGGAAATTATTCCTGGAGCGCTGCGAGGATTATCTACAGAGAATTTCGGTTATCATGGTACGAATGGCACTACGATTACGACCAGTTGGAGTACGACTCAGGCTTTGAGCCTAATAGATGAAACCGTATTATTTAGCCTGGTTATTAAAGCTAAAACAGCGGTCCAGCTAAGTGAAATTTTGACCGTAAATTCAGATATTACAGCAGCAGAAGCGTATAGTGAATTGAACGGAGTAATGAATATGGATTTGATTTTTGGAGAGGCAAAAGGATTTGATAAAGATCATTTTACTTTATACCAAAATCATCCTAATCCCTTCGAGCAGGAAACGACAATTGGTTTTTACCTGGACAATGCGAACGAAGCAAGTTTGACCATTTATACAATAGATGGTAAAAAACTCTTTGAACAGTCCAATACTTACGACGCCGGATACCATGAAGTAAAACTACAAGCCGACCAATTAGGGGAAGCTGGAGTGATGTACTACCAACTTGAAATCCCTAATCGACGTCCACAGACAAGAAAAATGATTTGGCTTAAATTCTAAATTGGAACACTAACCCGTACTTGGACGGCAATGGATGATTGTGGGTTAAGAGGTTATAATGCGAGAATAGAAAAAGCCATTGACGGGAGCAAATCCGGTCAATGGCTTTCTTTCAGAAGTAATAATCTATAGCACTCTTTGGAGCATTCACTGTTGACTCAACAGTAGCGTTATTATTTGTGTAGGTCTCTTTTCCCGAAAGGGAAAAAGGTCTTTTTAAAAGTCATATTTAACTGCGTTAGCAGCTACTGCAAAGGGTTGCATAATACTAATCTGGTCAATATGTAATACGCGACGCTCTCCTCTAAAGGTTACTTCTAATTTTACTTCGTATTGACCTGGGTTTTTGTAGATATGTGCACTTGTACTTTCTACCAATTCCTGAACTACACCGTCTCCAAAATTTAGATGATAGGTCGCATCGTGGTTAAAATTTTTGACTTTAAAATGGACAGGAATCGTTGCTTCTCGGTGTTAACCAATGGAAAGTTGATTAGAGAGAATAGGTTTATCTTGTTCAAATTCATCTGAATTGAAGCGTGCCAGATTACCATTAGCAATCCTTTCATCTACCACTCTTGATTGCTGATAAATTGCATTACGCTCGCTTTTATCTGGATCGTAGGTCATATTATTCAGATTGAATAACGTACCTCCAAATCCAATTCCCAAAAACAATATGATTAGTAAATGTTCGGGAAACTTAGCGAAATGATTCTCCTTTTTTTTGTCAGAAAGGGGTAACTGATCGTTATTTGTATAAACGTTCATGGGAGCTTGGTTTTAAGAATACATGCAAAAATTAATCCATGTATTAGGGGTGAATTATATTTACTTATCAGGATTGTCCGCACAATTATAAACTACACTGGCGTATAATTTTGTTTTTGTACTCGTTTAAATATAATAGTTAATTTGTCCACTGAAAGGTATAAAAATCCCTATAACGCAGCCTTCTAATTTAAACAGAGCAACTGTAAACATACAGGTTTAGCAGGGTATTTAGCTTTGGAGTGGAACCCCTTTTCAATAAAAATGGAAAAACATTGAACAAATATAAAATAATATTTATATAATAGCAAGTTAAATTAAATGTTTCTATAATTTCATTAAATAAAATGATAGAATTTATCGTTGCGCCAGTGGAGCAATGAGTTCTTCATTAGGTAATAAAAGCCATAGATTTCCATAATGATGGAGCTTACTAGCCATTTTTCGAGCAGGGTAACCAACACCCGTGTAGAGGTCAACATGGCCGGGACCTTTGATCGCCCCACCGATGTCCTGTGCGATTAACAATTTAAAGTCGTGACGTATCACTTCATTTTTATTATTAATAACAGGAACACTGCCCAACAAAATACTTCCCATTGGAATATAACGAGTATCTACTGCAATAGAATGCAACTCAGTTAAGGGTACAAGACCTGCTCCTTTAGGATTGGAATTAACTGGTTTGAAAAATACATAGGAAGGATTACTAAATAAAATATCCTCTGCATGTTCAGGATGCTCGCGAAGGTATTTTTTTATAAATGAAAAGGAAACATGTTGTGCAGTAGTCAACCCTTTTCGAATCATATAATTACCAATGCTGCTATAAGAATGTTTGTTGGTACCCGTAAATGCAAATAACTCAGTAGTTCCATTTTCGTATTCTACGATGCCAGAGCCTTGTACTTGCATGATATAAATGTCTGCTAAATTTTTTGCGTAGGCGAGTTCGAGTCCTTTACCTTTTAAAACACCTTTTTTGCCATCAATATCTGCGCGGGAAGGTAATTTTCCCTTCCAGTCTCGGGGAAAGGTATAAAGTGGGTAGGGAAACTCAGGAGATTGAGTATGACTCACTTTCAGTACAGGGGTATAGTATCCCGTAAAGTGAACATTGCCTCGTCCGTCCTGACCTTTGATTTTATAGGCATTCAGTAAGTGGGAAAGCATGGCGGGGTCATTATTATTAGCCTCCATCAGAATTTCAGCTGTTTTTTCCAACTGCTCATTGCTTACCGTAAGGTTGCCTACCTTTTGAGGAGTTTTGCGTTTTTTATATTTTAGGAGTTTTACCTGTCGCTTCAGTGCTTCAATCATAGGTTGATCGAGCTTGGGAAAGTGGTCTGTACTTATAGCCTGAGGTGTATATAAGACCGATTGGGCTGTGGCGACCTTGCTTTTTCCATTAGGCGCGATATCATATTCCTGTACGGGATATAAATCATCAGTAATAGAGGAGGATTTGGATAAATCTGTTTCTAAAGAGGGATGATAACAACCGAGGGTTGTTATCCCCGCAAAGAATAGCAGGGAATAGATCAACTTGTTCATGGATCAAAAATGCTTAAACGGGATTTTGTTTTCTTTGGTTTTGGCGGTTTCTTCAGTTGTAGCAATGTAGGTTTGTTCGGGCTTCTCCCAATTCGAGTGCAAATCTATATTAATAAAACGTATAAAGTCAATAAATGTTCCCTCACGCTTTTCACAGAACGCTTAACCAGCCAAAAGGTTCTACCATAAAGTGGGTATTTTTCGTTTTTTTTATTGGAAAAATTGACTTATTTCCCCATTTTCAACCTGGTTTCCGACATTTTTTAGCATAATTAACTAATTTTACATTTGACCAATTTTTTTTGCGTCATGCCTCTCAGTAATGGTCAAACAACAATCTACCAAGTTATGGCTGGCACTTTTGGTTCAATATTTCGTTGAAAAGCCTCGTCGATGCTAAGGCATCGCCTACTTTTTTCGCCTTATCTTGAACCAAAATTCCCTTGCCAAAATGCGGAACTTGTTACTTGGCCATTACTTAACAACAATTTAGATTAGAAAATCATCCAAAACCCCGGCTGATTCAATCTATTTTTACCCCCCATTATAACTATCCATTATTTATGCATGCCCTGATTCAGCCTACTATTGGTTTGAATCAAGAAGAAGTATTTACAAATAATATCGTACACTATGAATCCATTTTCTAGCCAATCTCACTTTCAAAAGTTGTTTCAAAACAGCGTTTTTATGCTATTATGCTGGTTATTCGCTGCACTGCCTGCCAGCTATGCCCAACCTGCAGGATTTGCCGATGTTAATTATGCGGGAGATTTTTCGATGGCAGTCGGGATGACCTTCGATGCCAATGGTAGAATGTACGTATGGGAACGAAATGGTAAAGTATGGATTGTAAATAATGGGGTCAAATCTGCTCAGCCGCTGATTGATATCAGTGATGAAGTAGGAGGGTGGAGAGATTTTGGACTATTGGGTTTTGCATTAGATCCGGACTTTTTGACAAACGGGTATATTTACCTGTTGTATGTGGTAGATCGGCACCACTTGTTAAATGCAGGTACTGCCGCTTATAATCCCAATACCAACGAATATTTCAATGCAACCATAGGCCGAATCACACGATATCAAGCGCAGGCGAATACCAATTTTACGACGGTTGCAAATAGTTCACGAGCCGTATTGTTGGGTGCAACACCGAATTCTGGTTCTCCCATTTTACATCAATCGCATGGTACTGGTTCGCTGGTTTTCGGCACAGATGGTACCTTGTTGGCTAGTTTGGGAGATGGCGCTAGCTATGGTTCAGTCGATCAAGGTTCTGCTACTGAAACTTACTGGCAGCAGGGAATTACGGATGGGATTATCACTACTGCTCAAAACGTAGGAGCCTATCGTTGCCAACAACTTAATTCCTTAAGCGGAAAAATCATTCGTATCGATCCGGCTACAGGGGCGGGCGTACCGTCTAATCCTTTTTATCAGTCTAATAATCCGAATTCAGTTCGTTCCAAAGTTTGGGCGAGAGGATTACGAAATCCTTTTCGGATGACCATTCAACCAGAAACAGGGAGTCATAATCCTGCGGATGGCGATCCGGGTATATTTTATATCGGTGATGTAGGGTGGGGAAATCGGGAAGAGCTGAATGTAATGGATCGTCCTGGGCTTAATTTTGGATGGCCTAAATTTGAAGGAATGACCCACCAACCGGGCTATAATAACAATAGTTTCACTCCTGCAGCTCATGAACGCCCCAAAGTAGATTGGCGTAATTCCACTCCTCGTGGCTTAGTCAATGGCAATGTTGTAAATGTAGGATCCGCGCAGTTGCCTGGCCCTAGTTTTCAGGGGAACGCAGCAGTAGGTGGTACGTGGTATACAGGAGATGACTTTCCTCCAGGTTATCAAAATTCTTATTTTCAGGCAGACTATGGCGGAGGATGGATCAAGCAATTTAAATTTGATGCTAACAATAATCCGGTACAGATAGCTAATTTTAAAGATGGAGCCAGCGGGATTGTTTTTGTTGCTACTTCTCCCGTCGATGGTGGATTGTATTATCTCGCAGGAGCAGTAGGGAATAATAATCCGAACATGAATAGTATAAGAAAAATCTCTTTTACAGGGGGAAATCTTCCTCCAGTCGCAATTGCTTCTTCGGATGTATTGTATGGCAGCGGGCCGTTAACCGTACAGTTTTTTGGTGACCAAAGTTATGATCCAGATAATGATAACCTGACCTATACCTGGGATTTTGGAGACGGTTCTCCCAACAGTAATTTGGTCAACCCCAGTCACACTTTTACAACTTCGGCCAACGGACCAGTTTCTTTTAACGTAAGGCTAACGGTTCGAGATGGCGGAAACCTAACCTCCCAAAAAACAATTGCTGTTTCTTTAAATAACACACCTCCCAATATCGTATCTACCAGTATTGATAATATCAATACTTTTTCGGCAACGAATCCGACGACGCTCAACCTCAGTGCCGTAGTCAATGATGCCGAGCATAGCAATAATAGTTTATCTTATACCTGGATTACAGAGTTACATCATAACAACCATTTTCATCCTGAACCCGGCGATAATAACCGTACGACCACCACTCAATTATCTCCTGTAGGATGTGATGGTTCCACTTATTTTTATCGAGTGAAATTGATTGTTACAGACCCTCGGGGCTTAACAGATTTTTATCAAAAAGATGTATATCCTGATTGCTCGGGCACAAACCAGTCTATTAGTTTGGGTAATATTTCTGATAAGCTCACAACAAGTGGTACTTTTAATGTAAATGCGACTGCTTCCTCAGGACTACCGGTCATACTACATGTCGTAAGTGGCCCTGCTACGATCTCAGGCAATACCGTTACGTTGACGGGGAATCCGGGAAGGGTGGTGATACGAGCCATTCAAAATGGAAACAATGTTTACCGTCCAGCCACTCCACGTGAGCAGATTTTTAACGTATCCCGATTAGGAGGCGGGTCTGGATTGAGTGGGACTTATTTTAATACCGCCAACCTTACCAGTCCGATATTAACAAGAGTAGATCCTGTGATTGATTTTGATTGGGGAGCTGGAAGTCCGGCTGCTGGAATTGCGGCGGAAACTTATTCCGTACGTTGGGAGGGGGAAATATTACCTCAATATAGTCAGACCTATACCTTCCGTACTACCACAGATGATGGGGTAAGACTGTGGATAAATGATCAGCAAATTATCAATCAATGGGTGAATCAGGGGGTTACGCTACACACTGGAAACATTACTTTATCCGCCAACAATAAAGTGAATATACGGATGGAGTATTTTGACAATACAGGTGCCGCTTCCGCCAAACTGGAATGGCGTAGTAGCAGCCAGCCTTGGCAAGTGGTTCCACAAACATTACTCTTTCCCAATACAACAGATAATATCCGACCCACGGTTTCACTCACCACACCTGTTGGTTCAGTGACTGGGCCATTTACGGTAACCGCTAATTTTAGCGAAGCAGTAACCGGACTAACCGCAAATGATTTTGCCCTGACGAATGGTACCTTGAGTGGTCTCTCGGGATCAGGACAAAATTATAACTTTACCATTACGCCTGGAAACTCGGGTAGTGTCACGGTTCG
>Ga0114957_1005695_pt1 | contig 10216 bp, 19 predicted proteins | sample BantaG_FD_87175 | JGI IMG/M metagenome (GOLD analysis project Ga0114957, IMG submission 87175) | Marine algal microbial communities from Bantry Bay, Ireland - BantryBay_4 metaG | ecosystem: Host-associated > Algae > Red algae > Unclassified | place: Bantry Bay, Ireland | collected 2014-11-21 | reverse complement strand
ACTGCTACATGCATATTAATTAATGACTATTTAAATATACCATGTTGGGTTAGCCTCCTAGCAATTGTTGGTATCTCTATGGCTAGCTTAAGATAGAGCTGATCTGTCAATTAATTAATATTTCAATTATATAATATGAAATATCTAATAGAAAGTATTGATGTATTTACATCATACAAATACTTTATTTCTCAAATTAGAGAAATACAAGGTAAAATTAAGGAATTACCTAGTAAAGAAAAAAAATACCTTAAACGTTGTATTTATTTTAAAATAAAAGAAAGAGAAGATTCTTTTAATATTTTAAAAAATCTTTACAAAATAGGTTACAAACCTATTCCTGATAATTGGAAATCTGTTATAATAGATTCCAAAGTATCTTTTAACCCATTTAAACCAAGTATCCATGCAGTCTAAGAAAAAGAAATTGAGCTCTTATTTTAGAAGAGGAGAAGATTTTGGTAAACCAAGCAAACATGGTAAAAGCTGGAGAAAAACAATGGTTAAAAGAAATAGAAAGTCTTTTAAACATATAGATAGATTATCTAAATCAGGTAATCTTGTAACAGAAGGTTTATATGATAGAAAAGTAGTCATGAGATTAGACAGTGGTAAAGAAACACATCTAACTGAATTCACTTCTACATTTAGTAAACCTGTTATAATAGGTAAAGTAATAAACTTATTTGAAATTATTGGTGTACAACACAGCCCTAATATCAAAGTAGTAAGTAAATTACAACAAGCTTATTTTAAAGATCCAACTAACCAATTATTAGCTGAACAGCTACATAATATTAGGATAGAAAAATCTGAGTATACCTTAAGAAATGGTAGATTTAGAGTAACATCCATTGAAAAAGATGGAAATCAATATTTAGCTCTTTTAAAAAGAGCATAATTTTTTAACAATTTATAATTTATAATTACATGGATTTTGTAACAGTAACAGCAGTGTCTAATGCATTAGACAAACAAGAAAGACCTTACAACTTATTAACAGTTGTAGAAACACCAACGCTTAGTGTAAAGCAACCAGATGGTTCTTACAAAATGGCTTTAATGCCAGGTAAGCAAACTAAATTCACAGCATATCCAAACAATTATTTGGATAGACCAGATTTTGCACATGATGCAGAAGTAGGTACTCTCTTAGCAGGAAGTATTGTGAAAAGACAAGTAGAGGCTTATGAGATCCCTACTGATGATGGTACTAGAACTGTAAACACTTATAGTTTATTTGTTCCAGGAGATACATCATCACCTGAGTTTGAATTAACAGTAAGAAGTATGTTTAAATCTGCTGGACATCCAGTTGTAGCAGAAGAGCCTACATCAGCGGAAGCTGGGTAATTTAAATATATAATTACTTTTTATCGTAGAAGAGGGGTAGAAATACCCTTCTTCTTTTTAAAATAATATAATGGAATTTATAAAAAATGTTTATAACAATGATGTTCTTAAAATTGTAAAAAAGAATGGTGAAAGATTTACTGTAGAAGTATGGAAAGATGATAATGGTAAGAAATTTAATAAACTAGTTCCTTATATAAATACTAAGTTTAAAAACCCTAGTAATCTATTAAAAGATTTACCAGATTTTCATACATGCTCTATAGAATCATTTCTCACTAAAAAATACAAAGAAAACTGGCATCTTAAAAAAAGAAAAAAAGATAAAGAAAACAGACTCGTATTATTAAAACAAATTAATATAGAGACTGCAGATATATATTATAACTTTTTAGTATCACCAACTCTAGAAACTAAAAAGAAATGGAATCAAGTAAGTAAATCTAAAAGAGAAGATTTATTTTACTATTTAAATTTAGATATAAATAACTAACTATGGAAACTTATTATATAGGTTTATTTATTGGAATATTTATGGGAATTGTATTCACTGCTTTTTATTATAAAAACAAAATGAAATGAAATTAAATATACTTGAAAAAATATTTATAGTGTTATTAATTATAGTCAGTATTATACATCCATATATAGGCATTCAATGGATGATAGAATATATAATACCTATTGTATTATTATGGGAAATGTTACCACATGATAAACAATGGAGGTCTACAATAAGTTTTTGGTTTTTTAAAAAAGTTAATAAGTTTATTTTAAAAGATCAAAATTCAATTATTTCTTATCCTGCTTTAATAAAATTAGAATTAGGAGAAACTAAATCTATATTTGTAAATGAAAGTGCTAATAAAGCTATAGATTATATTTTTAATACAGAAAAAGAAAAATATGACGGATAAACAAAAAAAATTATTAATAAGAATTTTAATTTTTTTATTTGGCTATATAATAGGTGCATATACTATGTTACAAATAGTTATTTATTATATATCTAACAAATAATTAAACAATGATTTATTATATAGGAGAACAAAGAGATGATGTACAATGTTGTACATTAGAATTTGCTTATAATAAATTAAAACATGAAACAGTAGTAGGACTAGATATTGAAACTAGAGCTGTTTTACCATCAACAAAAGTATACAAAGGAGGTTTAGATCCTTACTTATCAGATGTTATAATGTTACAAATAGGTACATTGACAGAAAGATTTGTAATAGATACACGTAAAGTAGATCCTAGTATATTATTTGAGATAGATAGACTGTATGTTGGTCACAATCTTAAATTTGAAGGTAAACACCTCCAACATAAATATGGTATTAGACTAAAACAAGTCTATGATACTATGATTGTTGAAATGGTTTTGACAAATGGTTTACAATTAGGATATAGTTTAGCTAAATTAGCTGAAAGATATCTTAATATTAAAGAGATTAATAGTATAAATTTGTTTGAAGATTACAATCCAGATGAGGATTATCTAGACAAATCCATAAGACTAGGTTTTATTAAAATTGGTAATAATGATTTTACTTATGATCAAATTATGTATGGTGATGATGATATAATATATCCTCTTAAAATAAGAGATATACAAATGTCAGCAGATTACTATCCAGAAACCTGTATAAATTTAGAAAATGAATTTACACAAGTATTAGCTGATATAGAATTAGTGGGAATGAATTTTGAACCAGAGAAATGGGGAAGAATATACGAGACTAAAGTACCAGTATTACAAAGTGCAAAGAAAAAACTTGATGATTATGTAGTAAATAATCATCCTAAATTTGCTTATGAAATAGATTTGTTTAGCAAGAAGCCTAAGTGTAAAATACAATGGTCTAGTTCTGATCAGTGTATTAAACTGTTTAGACATATGGATATATGTCCACAGGAGCGTTCTAAACAAACAAAAAAGAAAGAGTGGACTGTAGGTGCAAAGGCACTGAGTAAGCTCATTAAAAAAGAAAATAAAGACCTCTTCTACAAACAAATAGAAGTGGATATTGTTGACTCACAAACATTTATACTAGAATATTTAAGATACAAGAAATTAGAACAAGCTTGTACAACATTTGGACCACAATGGTTTAAATATATCCATCCTGTTACTAAAAGGGTACATTCTTCATATAGACAGATTATGAACACAGGAAGAATGTCATCTACAAACCCTCAATGGGGGCTTTATATGGTAACATATTTAGAAAATACCGAATAACGGTGAAACTTTTAAAAATTAAACTATGAAATATTTAAAAAATGTATTAATATTATTACTATTTATTGGATGTAGTAGTACAGTTGACAATAATCCAAGAAACTCTACTCAAATAAATACTATTATAGTAAATAAATCTGCTATAAGTTTTTTTAAAGGACAAGATGGTTGTATGTGGATGTTAGCTGAACAAAATAAAACAACTTCTTCTAATACAGGTAGAGATTTAGAACACTCTCCATCATGTACAAATGTACATTGTAATACATTCAGACAAAGTAATTCTTTGACACATATAACTTGTAAAGGAAATGAGTAATGAATTAATACTGATATTAAGTATAGTAATTATACCATGTACAATAGGTTTAGCGATAGCCTATGTACATTATTTAAGACAACGCCGTGCCACAGGTTTACAAGATGTAAGCAAGGGTGTAACGACTGACAAGGTACAGCCATATTATCCAGAAATAGCTAATAATTATAGTAAAAGATGGGCTAGTAAGGTTGATGACACAGTCTAAACTTTATATAAATGAAATTAAAAGTATATGTAGTTGGAAATGATGTAGATTATGCTACTTTTTTATATGCTTATAAAATAGTAAACAGTGTAGAAGATGCTGATTTAGTCATATTTACAGGAGGAGCAGATGTATCTCCACTTTATTACAATCAATTAAAACATAAAACAACATCATGTTATCCTAAAAGAGATGAGTATGAAGTTAAAATGTTTAAAAAATGTGTAGAACTTGGTTTACCTATTATAGGTATATGTAGAGGTTATCGTGTAGCCTCCTTTGTATAGTGATATACTTAGAAAAACGGGATGAATTCAGTGGAAGCCTAGAAGTAGGTAATACTGAGCTAAGCTTAGGTAGAAATATCTTTGAAAGTGCAACGACTAGTGATCAAGACTAAGTTTTTAATTCTATATTTAAAAATAAGTCAGTAATATCACCAAGAGCGTCCTGGTTCTTATAAAAATCTATTAATTTTTTTATATTTTTAATAAATAAATTTAATTCATCAAAATTAGCAGAGTTCTTCATAGAATTTGCTAATCTAGATATGACAATAACATTACCTTTTATATAACCTTTATTATTATCTATTCTATCTAAAGTAGCATGGTGCTTAGCATTACCACTACTTTCTTTTAGATAAGTCAATTTAATATTTAATAAAGGACAATAAACAGGTAATTGAAAATCAGTATAATGTAAATCAAATTCTATATTTCTTCTTTTAGCTGAAGATTTAATTTGACGAATAATATACCCTTTTATTCTATCAGTTTCTGATGAATAATTATTTTCAAACATTTTAGGTTTTACATTGTAAAATTTTCTCAACTCTGATAATCTTTGTTGATTAAATTTACATCTTTCAAATAAACTATGTTGAGATATTATTTTAGTAATATTTACAATAGAATCATTTTGAGAATATATTTTTTTAAAATATTTTTCAAACTCTGGATGATTATTTAGTTTCTTAATAGTTTTAGCAGTAGGGTATCCCTTTGTATATAACTCTATTAAAGCTAATCCAATATTAAGTTTATTTGCTATTTGTAAAGTAGTAAAACCTTCTTTTTTTAAATTTATTATTTTATTTTTCATATTTGTATTTTTAGGAGTGTGTTACGCTTATTACAAATATACGAAATAATTATTAAAAATTAATTAATATAAACAATGATTTTTATAAGAATAAGATATAGTCTGAACTGTAAATATAACAAAATAAATTGCAGAAGTAGTAATTAAAAAAACTACGTTAACAAATTGGCACAATTATCATGTGTATTAAGTGGTGGTAGTTTATATCAAGATGTAAATAACCATTTGGTTAATCATAGTATATCTCTTATAGATGATGGTACTGTATTTGATGTAACATCTTCACACCATCAAATGATGGATCCTTTTAGCTTAAATGAAGAAGATTATGATTTATTAGCAGTAAGTACAGAAGCAGAATCTACATATTACACTAAATGTTATACTCAACCTGGTATACAAGTAAAAGGTATACCTGCTGAACCAGAAATAGTATATTTTAAAAAAACAAAAGCTTTAGCTATACAATGTCATCCTGAATGGATGGTATATGATGAAGACTATGAGTTTTTAGACTATTTAAATGATATCATTTGGGACTTATTTTTTGTGTAAAATAAAGATTAATAAAAATTGAATTTGCAAAACATTCCTAGTGAAAAAGTTTATAGGGAATGTTTTACAGCTAATGATTTTATCAATACAGATTATAGTTCGCAAGAATCAAGAATCATAGCTGAAAAAAGTGGTGATCAAAACATGATAGATTTCTTTGTTAAAGGTAATGAAACCTTTGGAAGTGATTTACATAGTTTTACAGCCACTAAAATGTATCGTGTTTTAAGAGATGAACCAGATTTAGTAGTATCTAAAAAAACACACCCAGAAGAACGTAACAATGCTAAAGCTTTAGGGTTTAAGTTAGTATACGGTGGTAGTGCATTTACACTTAAAGATGATTTTGGTGTAGATATAGATGTTGCTGAAAAATTTATAGAAGCCTATTTAGATGCATTTCCAGGATTAAGAAGTTTCTTTTCTAGACAGAAAAAGAATGCCCTTAGAAATGGTTATGTGGATATAGATAGGACTGGACGTAGATGGTACTGTCCTTTTATGGATGAAATGAATGATGCTAAAGAAAAAGCTAGTTCATATTATCCTGAAGAGTACAGAAGCTGGGATTCTCAGACTAAGCAAGAGTTTAAGGATGAACTCAAAAAAAATCATCCTGAATTAAAAGACCTTTGGAGTACATATTTTACTTTAAGAGGAAAATTAGAAAGAGCTGCTTTAAATTATGCTATTCAAGGAGCTGCAGGGTCAATGTCAAAACAAGCTGGTATATTAATACGGAGATATCTATTAGATAATCCTATTGGTGTCCAGACTAATATTGTACATGATGAGACCTGTGCAGAATCTGAACAAGCAGAAATTTTAGCACCAATTATTAAACAATGTATGGAAGATGCAGGAAAGTTAATATGTGATCATATTACCATGACTGCTGAACCAGTAATATCATTAACATGGCAGCATTAATTATAATAGCACTTTTTCTTTTTGTATGCTTTATTATATTTAATTTAAATAAAGTAACTAAAGAAAAAGACTATTGGAAAGATAAATATTTTGAAAATATTATATTAGTACCTTATGGTATGAAAAGATATGTTAATAACTCAGTAATACAAAGAGCAATGGATTGTTGTGGTTTAAATGAATTAAGAGGTGTAAATACATTAAATTTTACAGACTTAGAATTTCTTAATAAACCTACTTTATTATGTACTTCTGAAAAACAAATTAGTATTAATAATATACTAAATGAATACGTAAATGCTAAAGCTATTTATGAATTTAATAATGCTGGTGGTAATGATTGTACAATATGGTTAGTAAATAATGATCAGGACAAGTATCCAGAAACAGGCAACTGATGCCTTAGTAAATAGTAGTTTATATGGTATTATAGATGTAGCACCCAGAGTTGGTAAATCAAAGATAGCTATTGAAGCTATTAGAGATTTTGCTGGTTCTATAATGATATCTGTACCATATAATTCTATGATACAAGCTTGGAAAAATGAATTTAAAAAATGGGACATGGGTAAACTTTGCCCCTGTAAATTGTGAAATTTATGGAAAATAATTTAAAAAAAGGAGATTGGATAATACACACTGATTATGAAGATAATTATAAGATATTTGAATTTATACAATATATAGATTCAGAAGACACTTATAAGTCAGCTTTATTTAAAGATGTAAATGACAAAATGTCAGTTGTATTAACAACTATATACCCAGACGGGTCTTCTAGATTTAAAATTATAAAAACTGAGAATAACGGTGAAAGTCCTAATATGGATAACGCCGTGGCGTTATTTAAAAATGAATTAACACACTATGATAAGTTAATGATTAATCAATCAGAACTTGTTCATAGAATTTATAAAATAATTAACGCTGTAACGACTAACAATCAGTAACTAATATTATGAATGAATTAAAAGAAATTAAAAAAATTAAATCTGATATACAAAATATAGCAGATGAAAATAGATGTTTAAAAGAACAAATTTATAAGAATGAAGCTATGATTATTAAGAAAAAAGAAGAAGCTCATAAAATTCTTAAACCAATAGCAAGTATTTTTAGTGATTTTAATATAACTTTATCTAAAGATATTAATAAACCTTTAAAGATAAAAGAACAACATAAACTTTTAAACGAAAAACTCAATTTAAACTCTACTAGTATTTTTAGATTAGTGTACAGAAATAACCCAACAAAAACTTTACCAAAAGGTTATTACTTAACAACTTATAGAGATATACTAGATAAAAACGGACATTTAAAAGATTTTTGGCATAGAAAAAATACTTATACTATAATAAAACAAACTGTATATAATAATAAATTATCTTTACTAGATGCCAAATACGATAATTAATATTAGTTAATAACATAGTCTAAACTATATGGTAACATATAGAAAACAATCTAAAAAAAAATATAAAATGAATTTAATTTGTAAAACAAAAAGAAATTATGCTCTTACAGTAGGTAAAGAGTATACAGTACTTGATGAAACTGGGAACTATGTTCTTATTCAAAATGATAATGGTAAAACTACCAGATATTATAGAACTTTATTTAAAGTAGATGCTGTAAAGGCTAAGCCTGCTGTGCCAACTGCACCACCACCTCCACCTGATCCAGTATTTACATTTAATGTAGAAGATATTGATACTGTAAATGAAACACTAAGTATTAGACATGGATTTGATGGTAATAATTCAGATTCTGTTACTTTAACAGTACAAGTAAGTGATATGGGTTGTGGTATTTATGTAATGAGCAATTTAAGTAGCTTAACTGCTATACCATCTGAACATTTTACAACTGTATTTAATAGTATTGTAAATAGTTTAGAAGATGCAGAAGATAAAGGTATTATATTATGCAATCATAATACTGGGTTTATTCATTATAATGCTATGACTGAATTAGCAAATATATCTACTGAATATTACAATCCAGGTTCTGAGAATACTAACACTTTGTGGACATTTTATATTAATCAAGATTAATTGGAAATCCCTATCATAAATAGTAGTTCTCTTCATAAACATGAAGCAGATCTACTTATTTGTGATGAAATTCATAATCTAAGTAAAAAACAGAAAAATGAGCTACATAAGTTTAACCATGTAATTGGTTTAACTGGCTCTTTAGGAGATGATACAAGACATAGTTTAAAAGAAATTGGATTGAATGTAGTATTTGAATATACTATAAAAGAAGCTATTAAAGATGGTATAATAAGTGATTACAATATAAATGTAGTTACTGTACCTCTTAATAGTAAAGATAAGTATATTAAGGCAGGATCAAAAGATAAGCCTTTCTATACTACTGAAAAGGGTCAATATGACTATCTTACTAAACAATTTAATAGGTTTAAACAAATGTCTTGGTCTAATCCTAAAAATACATCAATTAAAATGGCTTTTGCAGGTAAAAGAAATAGATTTATAACATCATGTAAATCTAAGATTGAAGTTGCAAAAAAAATAATAGATAGAACTGAACGGTGTCTAGTATTTACAAGTCTAACTGATGTAGCAGATAAATTAACTGATAGTAGCTTTCACTCTAAAAGTGAGGGTGATGAATTAGATAATTTTATCTCAAAGAAAATAAATAAATTAACCGTTTGTAATATGGTAGAAATGGGTAAACAAAGTACATTTTATACAATATGTAATGCTAATAATAATACAAGAAGTTATAATTCTGGATGTGGTAATAATTTTATGTATCAAACTAATAGTACATATTTTTTAACAAATTTAATATTAGATAAAACTTTATTAACTAAAAAGTTAAAAAAAGCTATAATTAAATTAGGAGGTATTTTTAATAAATTAACTGATGATGAGTTTAAATTAGTATTAAAATATGGTGTAACAAAAAAAACACATATAATATTAACTAGTAAAAATAGATATAATCTAATACATTTATTTAGAATAATAAGATTTTATGCTAATAGTATGATGTTTCAAAAAACTTTAAAAGAAAGTAACAAAAATTTTATTAAAATCTTATACTATAGTAATTTTTGTTTTGGAAATGGTGCTACTAAAAATAATTTTAGTACATATGCTAGAAGAAGTAATTTACAATATAATGATAATAGATTTGATAAAAAATTAACTTTTAAAAAGTTTATAATAGCATCAAATAAATCAATTAATGTTAATAAACCTAATTCATTATTTGGCACTAAAATAATAGCTAACCAAGTAAATAAATCTGCAAAAGAATTACCAGAAGATATTAATGAGTTTTATAAACAATTGCCCACTCATTTAGGTAACTAAATGATATGTACTCCGAATAACGGGGAAACTCTTTAAATTAAAAAAATTATGATAAATAAATATACAGTAAAACAACTTAAACATACTTTTCAATATGGAGCAAAAGTCAAAGAAAATTTATTAAGTAAAAAAATTAATAAAGAATCTTT
>Ga0114957_1005692_pt1 | contig 10219 bp, 21 predicted proteins | sample BantaG_FD_87175 | JGI IMG/M metagenome (GOLD analysis project Ga0114957, IMG submission 87175) | Marine algal microbial communities from Bantry Bay, Ireland - BantryBay_4 metaG | ecosystem: Host-associated > Algae > Red algae > Unclassified | place: Bantry Bay, Ireland | collected 2014-11-21 | reverse complement strand
AATTTCTTAAATCAGGATTAGTTATAGATTTTCTTCCTTCTGTATATCCTTTTTGCCAAGTATCCCATAGTTGAGTATTATTAAGTTTAGTGGGTTTTGCATTTGTTTTACCTTCTGCTAAACCAAATATGAACCCTACGATAAGACCTAATAAAAAATATCCTATCATAATATTTCATTTAAATTTCTTATATCATAAGGAAATGGTTGTTCATGCATGTAATTAGGTATATACTTCCAACAAATAATACCTGCTGCTCTAATCTCGTCACAATTAGCTTGTTTATCATCTACAAAATCAGTAATATCTAGTTCTTTAAGAATAGGTACTTTTTTATTTGTAACATAAACAGGAGCATTTGGATATCCATTTGCTTTAAGCCAAAATTCTCTTGCTGCTTTCATTGGCGGTGGTAAAGCAGTAACATATGCAGTTACTTCAAAGTTAATCTCTTCAGGAGGTGCTAATGTCGGTATAGATAGCCAAAACTTTTCATCTTTCACTACTTCATGAAAGACATCTCCTATCCATTTTTCATCCCATCTTTTTAATGGTATGTATGGTTTTCCATATCTTCTACATAAATGTAAATAGAAGTTTGCTAAGACTCCATCTACATCTAATGCTATTTTTCTTTTATCCATATATTTTTAATAAATGTGTTGCGTTTTCATATTCTTCTAATTTTAAATAACTATCAAATAAATTTAAGTAACAATCATGAACTATTTCTTTTATAGTTGATGTAGTATTACAATACATATAAAAATCATCTAAAACCATACTGAATTCTTCTGAAGAATCCTTCATTAAACTGTCTTCAAGATAGTTTGAAAACTGATACATGTCAGAACTAACCATAAGCTTTCATTTTAGGTTGTTTTTTTAATTTACATAAATAATCCATTCCTCCAATCTATTTTAGCCATAACGTTAGGTAATTCTTTTTCTAGTTCTTCTCCTATTTTAGTTGCAATAAGTTGGACTTCTAACTGAGCATGTTTATCACATCTTACATTAAGGAATCCTAATAAATCTCTAAAAGTAGCTGTTATATGTATTGTTGTTTTTGTACATAAAGGTAATATATCCCTAGCACATTCTTTAGCTACACCTGATTCAATAAGTATGTTGTAAAGATTTTTTATTTGTTTTAAAGTTTCTTCAATAGCTGCTTCAGCATTCTGCTCATATTCCTCACCATCATATATACCTCCATACTGTATATCAATCCAAGTAGGATTAAAACTGTCTATACTACTTTGCCTATTAGTAGGGTGTTCCTTTCTAATATCAATTTTTTCAAATCCTAAAGGTTCAGAGTATCTTAAAGACCACTCTTGTCCATTTAAACTTCTATGTCTAAATATTTGAGCTGAAATACTTCTTCTAGTTTCAATCTTAAATCCAAAAGATATATGTTGTAATGGAGACCAATGTTTATGATCCATTAAATATTTTACAAGTTTACCATTATCTTTTTTTATGACTCCGTGCCTAGCTATAGCCGATATTATTTTTTCTTGATCTAGTTTTTTGTAAGAATTTACACCTATACTTTTACTTATAAGTTCTACATTCATTATTCTTCTTTTTTATTATACTTTTGAATTTTAGTTATAAATCCATGATTATGTACTTTATCATAAGATCTACTAGTATCTATATCATCATTTAAAAATGAAACATCCATACCTTTAAAATCTATATACTTTTTATAACCTTTATCTTCTCCTAATACTTTAGAATATTTTAATCGTATAAATAAAGTTAATAGTGAAATTCTATAAGTGTTTAAAAACCAATCATATGAAATAGGTATAACTATATAATTATTATCTTTTATAATTTCTTCTGTTGAACTATAGCCTAATTCAGTTTCAAATTTATTTAACTCTAAAAGAAACTGGTTAGGATCAACTTTACTAAATTCTTTACGAAAAGTATCATAAGATTTCCAATTGTTACTTCTATTATTGGCTATTTTAAAACCTAAATATATATTATCATATATTTGAGGTATATTAATAAAACCATATTTTACAGTACTTGCTTCTTGAGTATGCTGTGATTGTACAAAATCATTTAAATAATCTTTACAACAGCTAAAAGGAGTTAAACTTACAAAACGATTATTTGTTTTGGTAGCAAATCCAAAAGAATATCCATAATCTCTTCCTTCTGATAATATTTCTCTTCTAAATCTATCTATCATTATTTAAAATTTAATCTATTTGCACCTCCTCTTGCTACTACTCTCCGTACATCAGGACAAGTATAAAATACATTTGCATGTTTATATTTTGTTTTACTTTCTTCTGCATCTTTTACGTACATATAACATTCTTTATAAGTCATACCAGGTATGTAAGTCAAGCATAAAAGATAAAAATCCATATAACCTCTTGCTTTTCCTCGCATACATTGAGTTTTTCCTGTTAGGTAAAATGTTTTTCTTTTTTTTACAAAAAAGTCTACTGCAAGTTCTTTCAAAGTAGTAAATTTATATTTTTTACTAAATGTAATAGGTTTGAACTTAGTTTTTAACCTATTCTCTGTTCTTTCCAAAGTCTTATCTGAATAATTATACATTATCTAATTGTTCTCCATAGGAATCCTCCTCCAAATACACCAAACCATGCTACTTTTGAATCTACGGTTCCTGATATAAGATATGAGTATCCTAGTCCTAAAATAAATACTGCAAAAAGTATATCTACTATACTTATGCTTCTTTTTGATTTTCTAATTGTCATTTATAAATGGTTTTAATCTATATAATTCTTTTTCAATTATATCTGTTAATACATGTGAAACTCCTTTAGCGTAAAATCTATAGGAGTTAAACTTTGTTTTTATTTGTTGATATTCAAATCCTGGTATTTTAACCAGATCTTCAAATATTTTATCTAAGAAATTTATTAAGACTTCATCTCGTAAAGACATGCCATAGTGTCCTTTACTTAGATATTTTTTATATTTTTTTTGAAATTCTATTGCTGTCATAATTAAACTTCTATATACTCATATTCTTCAAAATTATCCCACATCCATTTTATATTCTGATTAGGGTAACCCATCATTAGAGTAAAACCTTGTCCAGTATATTTTCTTGTTTCCTTACCATTTGTTATTGTTACATATTCAGTATAAGGAATAAATTTATATGTTAGTTTTTTCATATTAATGGTGGTCTATTTTAATAATATCTCTATTATCCATTATTTCTTTAATTTCATTAAACTCAAATGGTCTGTATTCTCCTAATATTCTAAATGCAGAATCAATTCCTACATCCATAGTTTTTTGTTCTGCATAAAATTCTCCTAAATGAGCTGTTTTAGGCTCTCTATAAGCTGGGTTATCTAAACTATCATGAGAGTGTCCATACAACATCCAAGATCCTTTATGAGACCCATTCCATACTCTCATACCATAATGAGACATACATATCTTTTGGCTACCTTCCCATTTATCTACATCTGGATTAGTACCTTCTAAAGGGTATCTATGGGTAAGTTCTTTATATGCTACTATACACTTAAAGTAATTTATAAAAGTATCACTCCATTTTATTATTTTATAATCATGATTACCAAGTATAAAATGGATATTAATACAGTTAATTTGTTTCAACCAGTATAAAATACTTTTTAAATCTCTATCAAAACTAAAATCTCCAAGTATATATAAATCATCCTTTTTGTCAACATATTTATTAATATTGTTAACTATAGTTTCATTCATATGTTGTATAGAATCAAAATTTCTAAGTTGTTTATTTGTGTTCCACTTTGACAAATTAGTTATAATATTTTTTTGACTAAAGTGTAAATCACTTGTAAACCATATTTTTTTATTCATACTTAGGTATTTTTATAGCAAACAATTTATGATTTGGTGGTTTTTCTTTAGTTAAGATATCAAATTCTAAAATCAATTTATGCATGTGCATAGGTAAAAGATAATTATATCTGTACCAAACACTATTACTTCCAGCATTTATAACAGCATTTTTTAATACATCTTCTTTTATAGATAGATATCTTTTATAAGATATATTTTCTTGATAGTCTTTTATTTGTTTGTTTCCTTCTTTCATAGTTTATTTTTTCTTTTTCCAATTTCTATTAAATTCTCCTCTACCATCATGATCTGGGTAAAGTTTTTTTACTAAATCTGATTGCCAATATTCTTTAGAGTCAATATCCATGATAGTTAACTTACCTCTAAATCCACAACCAGTGTCTAAGTTCCATACATTTTGAGAATTCATAGGAGTTACAATAGGTGTACCTAATTCACCATTTTCATCCCATCCTTGTTTGTAATCCCAATTTACAGTAGCTGTATGTCCTATATATATTTCATTATAGTTTTTAAACCTCTTAGGTATATGTAAAGGATCAGTTACTCTTTTAGCTCCTACTGCAGATTCCCATAGAGTTCTATCCCACCAAAAATTAGGTCTATGTATTTCTTTTTCTACTCCTTTATGAGATGTAAATCCAGCATGTAAAAACAATCTATTTTCATCATCTAAAAAATAATGATGTAATTCTCTAAAAAACTTTTTATGTTTCTCTCCTTCAATACCATAAAAATAACCTGTTTTTAAATAAGATTCATAAGTTGCTTGTCCACCTTGTTGTAACCATATACCATCAGAATGTCCAAATTGTAACCATTCATAAGTCCAAGTATCATGGTTACCTTGTATACATATGAGATTATGACCGTCTTCTTTCATTTCTATTAAAAACTGTACTAACTGAGCCCCTTCTGACCATCCATCTACATAATCACCTAACAAAATAAGAGTATCTCCTTTTTTATAAGGAGACCTCTTTAATACTTGTTTAAATGCTCTATATGCGTTATGGATGTCACCTATTACATAGGTTTTATTTTCCATCTTTTAAACCTTCTGTAAAACCTCTATTATATCCATCTATATATTGATTTTCATTTATATATGGAAATGGACATACTGGAGGTATTGGAGATATGCAATAATTTTCATTATAACAATATCCCTCTGCATATCCTCTTTCCCATCCGTGACAAAAGTCACTATGAGTTGTTGTAAATAGCATAAATAATGCTATAATTAATGTTTTCATATTTCAATCATTTTAAGTGATTCTTGTAATCCTTTTTCTAAAGCTTCTTCATATGTTTTATAATTGTTGCTTTCCCTTAAAACATCTCCATATCGAGTATTCATATAAAAAATACTTAAAAACCAATTAGGATGAGTTACTTGATTAATTCTAATATCAATATGAATATTATGAACTTCTCTCAACCACTTTTGAAGTAAAGATTGTGTTGGAGCAGTACACTTTAACATCATTGTATATTCGTCAAAAGATTCATAATTACTATTTAAAATTTTAGTTATATCAGTATTACTAAAGGGAGTATAATCTTCATTTTCACCTTCTATAATATAATTTAGATGATTATAAGCTCTTAAATGTAATAACATTCCATCTTCTAAATATATATCTCTACATTGCCAATTAAAACCTTTTTCTTTAGCTAATTTAGCTGTTTTAAATATTATTAGTTGTTCTTCCATCACTGTGTTAATGTTATAGTTCCATTAAAATAAGTACATTGTTTTTTATTCCATGTTCCCATAGAATTATTACTATATTTAGAACTATGTTGTAATAATGCTATTCTTAATTCATCATTAAAATCTGGATTATTAGTTATAATACCAATACCTCCATTTCTATGTTTTACTAAATCTCCTCTTTTAAAATTAGTATGAGGATTTGTTTCTTTTATGTTTATATTCATAATTTTTCGTTTTCTAACATTATTTGAGTAAGTTTACCATCTATATCTAATCTACCAGATCCAAACCAATCCTCAATTCCAAACCAACCACCATCTGTAGTTCTGACAAATATAAATAATACACCATCATTTTCTTCTATTTCATCAGATTCAACAAAAATAAAATAATCAGTTTCTTTAGCAAAAAGCCAATAACATTCCTTAACTCTTTCTTTCCAAAATTCTAATGTATCTTTTGATGCCTTATTAAATGGAATTATTTTTTTAATAGTAACTGTATATAATCTTGATCTACTTATTTTACCGTCATCAAAACAGTTATAAGTTTTATTTATTTTTGGTATCATAATTTAATTTATATAACTTGTGATTAATCTACCTAGCATAACAGCACTTCCTGCTCCTATTGTTGCTGGTAATGGAAAGAATACATACTTGCCTAAGTTAGTTTGATATTTCTCTCTATTAATAATAATAGATAAGAAACTGTAAAATATATATGCAGTTAATAAACTTATTGGTAAAAAATTTACAGAAACACTGACTGGAATCATCCAGCCAGCGAATCCATAAAAATAATTTTCAACAATAGCTATTTTAATATCTCTTCTATTTTCTTTGAAATACTTAAATATTGTTTTCAATTTTATCTGCTATTGTTCTTAGTTGAGATGCAATCTCATTATTATTAAAACTTGTTTCAGTGCTACTTGCTTTATTAATTACAATTGGTATATCATAATTATATAAAGTATAAGTTTGACCTTTATTGTATTTATCTACAAACTCATGTGTACCTTTTACACTTGGGTTTTTAAGATGTTCAATAGGTAAAGTATGTGAAGTACCATCTGACTTTACAGTTACAGTAATACTTTCATTTCTTGCTATAGCTTTTACTACTCTATTAGAAGCTATAGTCAGGTATTTTTCCTGATAGTAATCATTAATTTTAATTTCCATTATCAGTCTCTTAATTCATGTTCTATATTTATTATTTCTTCTCGTCCTAAAGCATAAGCATTAAGAATATAATTTCTAATTGAATCAGCATCAAGTTTTTCAATTCTTACTTCTGAATCAGTTTGCATTTCTTTTATAAGTTCTTCTAATTCTTTATTCATATTCTGTTTTTATTTTCATTACATGATTTATAAATTCTTTTTCAGTCATATTGGATTTCCATCTATTACAAATATTACAAGAAGATACACAGTTATCAATAGTATATCCTTTAGTATTATCAAACCTATCTATACCATTGTAGTAATATTTATTTTTAGTATATAGATTTGTTGAAATATTTGAATTTTTACTATTACAATAATAACAATTACCTTCTAATAATTTTAAAAAATCTGTTTTAGATATTGTAAACTCGTAATCTCTTTTTTCTGCATTTCTCAAATATTGATTATATATTTGATTTTTTTGAGCTTCTGAGTTAGGTAAAGTTCCATTATTTCTACATTTAATACAATTACTGTGTTTTTTTATATCCCATATACCTTTTATATATTCTCTATTACATTTACATCTTATTAAAAAGAAAGCTTGTCTTGAATGTTTGTAATTAGTAAAATGAGAAAATTTTAAAATAAGATATGTATTAATAGTTTTTCCAATATATGAATCTACGTCTATCCTTGGCATGAAACACAATTGTTGACATCTCTTGCAAAGCTCTGTGCAGCATTTTCATTAAATTGATAATATAAAGTCTTAATTCCTGCTCTCCAACCATCTATCATTAAAGTATTAATCTCTTTAGGAGAAATACTTTTATGTATAGTAAGATTTAAAGACTGAGATTGATCTATATATTGTTGTCTTTGTGCAGCTTGTAATATAATCTCTTTTGGAGATATTTCTGCAAATGTTTTAAATACATCTTTCTCTGGGAAGTCAATGTGTTGTACAGAGCCATTCTGTGTTAATATAGATTTCCAAACATCTTCAGTGTTTAGACCATGTAATTCTAAAATTTCTCCTAGTAATTTATTTCTATATATTTCTTTTATCTTTGCCAAATCTTTAATAAAGTAATTGGACTTAATTGGTTCTATTCCCATAGATACTTGACCAAGAATATATGAACTACTCTTAGTAGGTGCTATAGCCATTACAGTAGTATTAGCATAACCATCTCTTATAGATTTGAACTTAGCTGAAAGTCTCATAGACTCTGCATTAGCTCTATCTGAAATAGTTTTAAATATACTACTATTAACTTGTTTAGCTGCTAAAGATTCAAAAGGTATAAGTTTACTTTGTAAATATGAATGATAACCTAATACTCCTAAACCTATTGCTCTATGTAGTTTTGCAAATCTATGTGCTCTTCCCATTCCTGGCATATTGGCACTCTTAGTTACAAAATCTTCATTTACAGCATTTAAAAATTGCACATATACTTCTACAGCATCTGTCTTTATAATCTCATCCCAATGCAATAAGTTAATAGAACCTATTACACATACAAAAGAATGATTAGAGTCATTAGCTAAACATATCTCACTACATAAGTTAGAATGTTTAATTGTAAGACCTAAATCTTTATATGGACTATTTTCATTTACTGTGTCTGTGTAGAAAACATATGGAAAACCAGTTTCTTTTCTACTTTGTATAATAGCAGCTTGTACTTTTCTTTTAGCTTTATCACCATCTATCATATCTTGCATCCACTTATCAGATATACAAACTCCATATTGTAAATTCTGAATTGGGTCTCCTTCTTTACCTATTTTTAAAAAATCCATAATATCTGGATGTTCTACATCTAGCCAAAGAGCACATGCTCCTCTTCTAGTACTACCTTGACTACACTTATCTATAATAGTATCATAAATATGTGCGTAGTGTACAGGTCCGTCTGCTATACCACCTGTACTAATAGGAGTACCTCTTGGTCTAATATTACCTAAATACATAGATGTTCCACCACCATACTTAGACATCATACCAATCTCTCTTCCTGCATTTAAAATTGAATCTAAAGTATCATCTACCATAGAACCAAAACAACTTGCTGGAAGTAATCCTTCTTTTCCAAAATTAGACCATACTGGGCTTGCTAAACTATAATATCCTAAAGACATATAGTTATAAAACTTATCTGCATAACCAGGTATTCCTAATATTTTTTCAGCGTGTACCGCTATATCTCTAATTCTTTGTTCTGGAGTTTCTTTAAAGTAACCCCTAGATAAGAATTTTTTACTGTTTTCATTTAACCAATTAAAAGATGTCATCTTCTGTTATACTTTCATTCTTCTTTGAGTAATCAATACTTCTTTTGTTGAAGAAATCTCCTTCTTTAGTAGATAATATTTCTACATCAAACCACTCCACATCTTTAAGTACTTTCTTATCCACTCTAAATACTGGTTTATACCCAATAGACTCCAAAGAATTGTTGAATCTATCTTTTATAAAGTGTTCTATTGTATTTATGGGTAAAAAATCTAGTTCACCCTTTTCAAATATCCAGTCTAATAGCTTTAATTCTGCTTGTAAGGCTTTATTACAAGCAGAAGCTACTATCTCTTCCATTTCTTCATCAAACCACTCAGGATACTCTTTTTGGATGATGTGAATAAGTTCTGTTCCAAATTTACCATGTACATCTTCCTCTTTACTCACTCTTGTTAACTATATGTTACCATATAGGTCAGACTATATCTTAACCCTCTATTATAGGGTTTACTGCTTTTCCACCATTTGGTGTACTCCCTTGCCAGGGATAGTCGTTGCATTCCTGTTATAAATAATCCACACTGCTTTCCACGTAGATTTACTTCTAATTCTTGAAACTAAAGATGGGTCTAAATTATATAATCTAGCTATCTCTGCATTTTTTAAATCAGTATGTAAAATTTTATCTATTACTTCATAACATAAATATATATCATATTTAGTACTCCTTGAAGGGATAAATTCATTTAGATGCTTTTTAAACAGATGATTCCATCTTTTACCATTTCTTATATTTGAAATAGTTCTAAAATCAACATTATACCATTTAGCTATTTCTGAATTATTATAACCTAAAGTTATAAAAGTATAAATTTCTAATATATCATCATCTACGAGTATACTATTACCGTTATCAACTCCTTTATTACCAGTTGCTAAACCAGTTCTAAAAGCATGTTGTATATTTTCTTTAATAGTACATATTTCTAAATTATTTACGTGGTTATTTAATTTATTACCATCTTTATGATTGATAACTAAATTTGTAATATCACCTATAAATAATTCAGCTACTAACCTATGTACACTAACTGTACATGGTTTATTTTCTAAATTACGAACTGTAATCCTATGGTATCTTTTGGTATTTCCTATCATTATTTTATTTTTCATACCTTTTACATTTCCATAATTAGAAACAGTGCATTT
>Ga0114957_1005690_pt1 | contig 10221 bp, 12 predicted proteins | sample BantaG_FD_87175 | JGI IMG/M metagenome (GOLD analysis project Ga0114957, IMG submission 87175) | Marine algal microbial communities from Bantry Bay, Ireland - BantryBay_4 metaG | ecosystem: Host-associated > Algae > Red algae > Unclassified | place: Bantry Bay, Ireland | collected 2014-11-21 | reverse complement strand
GGGGGGGCGGTGGCCGGTGGCCCGCCGCCGGGTGCGTTCCCCGGTGCCCCCTGAGCCCGGGGGGGGTGGTTTGGCCCCCCCCCCCCCCCCCGGCTGTGCATCCAAGCATCCACGATTGGTGGCCCGGTTCTTGGCTGCAGAAACGTGCTGGCGGCGACGGCGGCGGCGGCGGTAGCGGCGGCCGACCGGCGCGCGCTGCGCGGCGGGATCAGCGCTCGGTAAGGTGGGCGCGTGCGCCGCCGGTAGCAATGAACGGCGGACGCGGCGGCGGCGACGGTGGCGACGCCCCCGACCTGGCGAGGACTGGCGGGGGGGGCGCCACGACGGCGGCGCTTCCCCCGCATGGGGTTCTCGGCGGCGTCCCGTTTGGCGGCGACGGCGAGTCGGGGGCGGGCAGCCTCGTGCCGGCAGGCGTGGAGCGCTTCCGCCACCGGCCCCCGTCGGTCGCGGCGGCGGCGGTGCGCGGGGCGGGGGGGTTGAGCCCCCGCGCGCCGCCGCGGACGCTGGGGGCGCGGCCGCCGCCCGGGGTGGGCGAGCAGCCGCGCCATGGGGGGGGGGCAATCCACCGTGCGGCCGACGCGCTCGCCGCTGGGCCGGACAGTGACAGCGACAGCGGGCGGGCGGCGCCGCGCGGCACTGTCGAGGCGGGGGCGTTTCAGCACCTGCAGGGGGAGGTGCCGGACCGGGCCGAGACGGCGTCGGCGCCGCCAGACCTGGAAGTCTCGTCGCGCTCGCTGTCGTCCTACGCGGTACGTTGAGGGTAAGGGGTGGGGAAGTGGACAGCTGAGTTGTGGGCTGCGTGGCGAGCGATGCGCGGCGATGGGGTGGTGACTCGGGTATCGGTGGGGGGGGGCTCGGTCGTGGTTGGAGTAGAGTGGACGTCATATATGTGGGGAAACCCAGTGATGACGGACGGTGGGGGTGGATGTACGCGTAAGCCTGGCCGTGTCTCGCACATGCTCCACGGCCCTTGGGTTGGTGTGGGCGGCACACTCACCTTTCGTTTTATTGGCTGTCTTTGTGACATTTTGTCTTGATGACCGTACGCTGCTTGCCCGCTGCGCTGGCATCTGGCCCCTTTTTTGTCAGGGTGGCGCGCAGGCTGACTACAACGCGGCGCTGTCAGACATCCGCTGCGACGTGCATTACGAGGCCTTTTACAACAACTACCCAGAGAAGCAAAAGCTGCCGCCCCCGTTGGAGCCGGTGTCGGTGCCGGTCGGTGGTCGGATGGCGCCCTCACAGGGTACCCCGCTTGGCCAAGCCTCCTCGTTGGCGGCAGGCAGCGGCGGTGGCAGCGGCAGCGGCAGCGGCTTGCGGCGCATCGACAGCGACGCGTCCGTGGAAGACCTCATCTTTCGCGAGTCCCGCAAGATGCGCCCCCGCTCGTCTACCAACCTTCAATCCCTCGCGCTGTTGCGAGAAGACTCGGTGACCTCCCTGGCGTCCCTGTCACGGGTGCCGTCCGACGTCGGGCTCGACGACCTCGCCTACCGGGCGTCCCCATTTATGGACGGTTCGCACTACACACCGCCCCTGGCGCCAGCTCGGCTGCTGCCGCCCCGGCCACAACCACCACCCACCCGGTACGGGGGGGGCGGCGGCTCGGGGGCAGCCAACGGCACGTCCCCATCCTTTACCCACCGGCCTAGCCCACTGCGCCGGTCAGCTCCCAACGGGATGGCCGGCTCCCCGTCGGGGGGTACACCCCACCATGGCCGCCCTGCGCCGCCACCGATGCAGCCGCCACCTTATCTCAACTCTAATGGCTACTACGCGTCCGGGGCGGGGCCCCCATCTATGCCGCCGCAGGGGCCACCGCCGGATCCGTACGACCCATCCTACTCGACGGTTCGCGCGATGGCGATGATGTCTCTGCATCAGCCTCCAGGTGGCAGCGCCGCGGGGCCACCGGGTGTGGGCGGCCCGACCCCACCGTCGCTGGTCAATGGAATGGTGGACCGAGGCGCGCCGATGCGGAGCCCGCCAGGGGTCTTTGGGGTGTCCCCACCGACCTATGGGATGCCCCCAGCGGCGCAGATGGTACCCTCGTACGGCTACTCGCCCTATGGGGGGGTGCCCCGGCCCGTACAGCAGCCGGTGCACTCCCCGCCACGGCCCTACCTCGGCACCTCTCCGGGCGGCGCGGAACGCCCGCCGTATGGGCCGTCCCCACTGCTCTCGCCGTACGGGTCGCCAGCGCCACCCGAGTACGGCTATGACTATGGTGACGGGGAGCGGGGGACGGGGGTGCCAGGCGGGCCGGCCATGGGCGTTGGTGGCGGGCCGGGCCGGGCGACCGGCCGGATGGGGGTGGGGGAGACGGCGCCACCGACTTACGGGGGCCGAGGGGAGCGACGGCGGAGGGCACCGCTGCCTCCCTCACGGCCGGGTCGGCCAGGAGGGACTGGCCGTGGTGCGCGGGCTGCTGTGCCGCTGGGCACACCGGCGACCCCGATGGGTCCCGTCGGCATCGGCGTCGTCAGCAGTGGTGTCGGCGTTGGCGGCGGTGGCGTGACGGCGGGCGTGCACGTGGGCGACTATGACGCCGCGCACTCGCTGAGCATGTCCTCCTCGTTCACGTCCCCGCCACGGAGCCCCCCGATAGCAACGGCCGGCGGCGTGTCAGCGGGAGGCGTCGGCGGCGGCGGCAGCGGCGGCGGCGGCGGGCTCGGAGCGTCCTATGGGGGCTCCATGGCCGTGCCGTCGACCGGCTTGGTTGGGAACACCCTCGGCCTTGGGGCAGCCGCCACCAGCCCGCCGCTCTTCATGTCCTTTTCTGAGGTGGTTGGCCGCATCGATGAGCTGGCGCGGGATCAACACGGCTGCAGGTATTTGCAAACGGCGCTCGAGGAGGCCGACTCGAGTCGCATCAACGTCGTCTTTGATGAGGTGTACGGGCCATTTGTCGACCTGATGACGGACCCGTTTGCGAATTACCTCTGCCAAAAGGTGTTTGAGTACTGCTCCAACACGCAGCGTCTGGCGCTCCTTGGCCGCACTGCCCCCGCGCTGCCGAGCGTGAGCACGAACATGCACGGCACGCGGGCGGTGCAGCGTATGGTGGAGTGCCTCTCGACACCGGAGCAGGTCACGGCGATGGTGTCTGTGCTCGCGCCGGCGGCGGTGAGCCTGATGAAGGACCTCAACGGGAACCACGTCATCCAGCGATGTCTCCACCGGATGGACGCGGCGGCCAACCAGTTTGTCTACGACGCGGTCGTCACCAACGCGATTGAGCTTGCGACGCACCGCCACGGTTGCTGCGTCATGCAGCGGTGCATGGACTACGCTACGCCTGCGCAGCGGGACCAGGTTGCGGTGCGAGTGACGACGGCGGCGCTGCCGCTGGTCACCAACGCTTTTGGCAATTACGTGGTGCAGTACGTGCTAGAGCTCAACGAGCCGGCCTACACATCTGACATTGTCATCCGGCTACGAGGTACCTTTGCAGAGCTGTCTATGCAAAAGTTCTCTTCAAACGTTGTTGAGAAGTGCTTGCAGCTGGCGAGCCGCGACCTCCGGCGGCTCGTCATTGCGGAGCTGATGGCGGACGCGGACACGACCAAGCGGCTGATCTTTGACTCTTTCGGCAACTACCCCGTGCAGCGGGCGCTGCTCGTCGCCGAATCCCCGCAGCTGGAGCAGCTGTGCGAGGCTATACGTCCGCATTTGCCGGCGCTCAAGGCGTCGCCGTACGGGAAGCGCATCCACAGCAAGATCGTCAAGCGCTTCCCAAAGAACTTCCCGAGAGATTGAGGAGGTCGGACGGGTGGGTTGACGCTGCGAGGGCGGTGGTGACTGCGGCTGCGGCGGAGATGGAGGTGGGGGGTGGAGATGGGGGCTGGAGATGGGGGCTGGAGATGGGGGCTGGAGGAGGTGCGTGGAGGGGGGGCGTAAAGGTGGGGCGCGGAGGTGGAGCGTGGAGTTGCGAGGTGAAGGCGGCCTGGGGGCGTCCGTAGGCCTTCTGAGGTAGGGCGACTCGGAGAGGAAGCTGCTCGATGCTTCCGCCGTGGATTGACTGGACTTCTTTTCGTTTGTTCCTTTCCATCGTCTGTTGTACCGATATTGTGCTTGTTTTTATTGTTGTGTGTTTTGCGTTTGGGCCCCGTGGCAGCGTTCCCCCCCTCTGTGGGTGAGGGAGAGCCGGCTGGTGCTGCTAACCTTTCTCGTTGACTGGAGTCTGTTGCTCATGGACTCGCGTACCGTGCGGGGGGTTGTTGCCCGTACTTTTTTTTTTCACGGTGCTGGGTGTGCGGCTCCATTGTCGTTTGCCTCTTACATGTTGTGTCAAATGGCGGCACTTGTTCTACTGGAGCGTTTTTGAAGCAGCGCGATGCAGGGTTCCCAACGTCGGTGGAGTGTGTGTAGACACTCCACTGAATCGTTGCGCAACCACTCCTTGCCGCATCATCGTCAGCACCTCCACCGACAAGAGCAGGGGCAAAGCGCAAGAAGAGGCCACGCTTCCTCGACGTCGTCGCACCAGCTGTTGTACTCCTAACGACCAAATAGCCAGGACGCTCGTAACATGCGTCCGTGAGCCGTTGCCGCGCACGTCTCTCCCATACGCTAGGTCCCTCCAAACGACCGCCAGCGCGAAATCATCGTTACCAAGCGTGCTTCGACTGCACTTCTGCCCCATGGCAATCACAGCTGGGTGGTATCCCCAAGGTCTGCACGGGCTGCCACCGCCTTATTCTGCTGGAAAGTCGACGGCCCACGCCCTGTCACATCGAGCCCGCCTTCCTTGTGCAAAGAAACCCACCAGACCATCAGGCCCTGCGCTGGCTGTCGTTTTACCGCAGGCCACACTCACTCGGTCCACCCAAGGACCTCATTCGCCTGCCCGTGGACTCTGCCACAATCTGGCGGGTGAGCACCTGCACCCACAGACTGCAAGAAGGTCGGATCCACAGTACTCTTGCTGGCGTGCCAGCAAAGCAGCACGGCTGCGAGCGGTGAACATAGTGCCTGCTGCCCGAGCTCTAAAAGACAGGGGGTGGACCGGCACGATCGCGCAGCGCACAAAGCGGTCCCCCCTAAAAGACCGAGTGCAAAGGGTTGACCTCACCGCGCGGCGCGCGGCGGCCTCCCACAGCGGCTGGGGAGACTAAATTTTAGCTAGTCTGTTCCAAATGCTGACCATTCTGTCGACCTTCTCAGCACTACACTTGCTCCACGACATACGGTGCATACGTATGGAAAGAGGAGAGCATGAGGAGTACGATGGTGTTTTTTTCTTTCTCATAGCGTGTGTTGATAGTGATTTATGAGCAGAAGAAGAAGAACTGGTGTAATGGGATGCGTCTTGAATGTTGATCATCCGTCTCAGCCAATCATGCTGTCGGTTGTTTGACGTGGCGTGCCACACGCCAATCAATGTGAGGCATTGCAGTGCCTTTCCCACGCTCTGGCGGTTGGGGGGGCCTGCAGCGCCTTCTGAGGCGCCTCCTGGCATGGCCAAGAAATACAGGAAAAAGAGAATAAAAAACAGCACGAGAAGGCTGTTTGTGCCCGGTGTCCCATTCTTCGTCAGCAAATCAACAAGACCTACATGCATACATCTGCAGAAAAATGCCTTTTTTGGCACTCTTGGACCTGCTGTAGGCCGTCATCTAGGAACTGGTACGCAGAGTATTCCCGCTGTGCCTGTATCCAGGTCACGGAATCGGCACGTACAACCCCGTGGGGAGGCCTCCAGTCTGGTTAACATTTCCGGTGGTGATCCATATTTGACACAGCACTGCTAAAGTTTAGTGTCCATTCTACTGCTCCCGAAGCTCAAATGAGGCTCAGATGAGGCTCAAATGAGGCTCCCTCTCATATGGCCTGGAAACGCGGCCTCTTTGGGGTGTCTGGGGCACCCCCTCCGAGTTTTCATCGTACACAGCCGCCGAGTTGGCCCATATGGCACTTCCCCAAAATTGATGGCACGCCCAGGAGAGGTTACAGTGCGGGTTTTTTCCCCATTTTTTTCCCCCTGGAATCGGCTCAAATGAGGCGGCCAGTAGAATAGACACTCTAGAGTGTGCGCAGCGAGTGCCCCAAATGCGGCGGCCAGCTGACCTGCAGGTGGATCTGAAAGAGAGACGATGGCCGCTCCCAATCTGCCGACGGGGCTGGTCATGAAGCGGCACTGTTGGGCCACGGTAGCGCCCCGCACAGGTAGGCGTTATTTTCGTGGCCCCTGGGCTGTCGCTGGTGGAGGCTCGGCGCCCCATCTGACAGCGTTGGCGGTCTGGCGCGCGTCTCACCCAATGTGCCGGTCGGTACCACGGTGACACCGCGGGGGCCGCTTGGAGGATCCAAGCGGCACACGACGGTGTGCTGGGGGCAGATTTAGCCAGGCAAACAGCCGTTCTCCCAAAAATCCCTCACTCCAACTGTTGCAAAATAGTTCCAAATCGGCCTCTACGACCCCGTAGAGGCCGATTTAGAACTCTTTTGCGACAATCGCAATGAGGGTTTTTTTAGAGAACGGCTGTATCTCGCTGTGGGTGGGCGGCAATCCCGTGTCTGCCGCCGCCCCCAACTTGCCAGGCTTGCAGGGTGCGCCACTCGCTCCGGCACCCCGCGGCTTCGACTGAGCGCGGGCGCGTGGGTCCGCGCATCGGCCCGCAGTGAGCTGTCAGCCATTCCGACAGAGGCGGGGCCGCTCCACACCAGACACACCCTCCAAAGGCGGTGTAGGGGGGGGCACCACTGGGCCAGGAGCGACAGTTGCAGCCGTTTGCGTGCCAGCCAGGCCGGGCGTGCGTTTCTGGTCGGGGGGGGAAGTTGGCGTGCAGACAGGTATGCAGACGGACGTTGCACGCGCGCCAGTGGGCGGGGGTCCCAATCGGCGGGTCCGCGAGCGCAAACACCCCCCACATGAAACGGTGGGTGGCGGCCGTGGAGGTGGTGGTGGGCGAGGGGCGCGCCCTCACGAGGGGGGGTGCCCACGGGGAGCAGAGGCGTGGGGGTGTCTCCCCACCGGCGGCCCGCACGGATCCCGGTTTAAGGCTGCCACCGCCGGCCCGCCTCTTGAGCGTGCGTGCTGCCTGTCGACCCCCACCGCCCCCAAGTGCGCATAGTGCGCACACGGCCGTCACTGTCTCGACCACCCTCCCGCTTCCCGCTTCCCCGAGCCGCCCGGCCCCGCCGCCACCCCGTCGCCTCTGCCGCCTCGTGCGCCATCTCAGCCCCCCCCGCGGTCGTCACCATGTCTCACGCTGTGGCCATGATGAAGGGCAAGCAGGTGCTGGCGCTGACGCTGGTGGCCGTCGGCAGCCTGACATGCCTGTACGTATCCTTTTCGGGCCTTGATGAGAAAAAGAAGAGCATCCAACCGCGTGCATGCCGTCCTTCTCATCGTAGTTCCCTCATGTCGATACTGACCCTGTCGTTTATTCGTTGCCTACCTTGCTCTGTCCTTCCCTCGTTTTTCTCAACTGCAGTGGGTTCAACTCGGAGTTTTGCGACGTCCTCGACGACTGCCCGTCGCGCATCGGCTACCTAGTGGCTGCGGGCGTCATCTCCTTCATCCTGGCGACCGTTGCGTTGGCGGGCCTGCTCCTCCACATTGACGCAATCAAGAACTTCATGCCCTTCATTTGCGGGTTCCTGGCACTCTGGTGGGGTATCACCGCCGGCGTTGCGTCGTCGCCCCGTACGTATATTGGGGGCGTCCTCAATATCGGCATGCTGTCGGCGTGGCTGGCCTTCCTCGCAGCCCTCGCGGCGACCGTCGGCGCCGCTGCTGAGGACGGGTGGTTTTCGGGCACGAGTGCCGCACCGGTCGAAGCAACGACCGAGGATGTGGAGGCGGGCAAGGTGAGGGCGGGTAGCGAGTCAACCGAGGGTGAGATCCAAGAGCCGGTACCGACACCAGAGCCGGTGGTTGTTGCCGCCTGAATGCACCCTGCCGCTCGAGTCGCCGGCGGGCGTCTCGCGGTGGGAGACGACGCGGTGGCTGTGGCGGGGGAGGCGCGTACCGGATTGCGCTTCCAATTAATGGGCGTCGGTTTTTTCGTCAACGCTGCGGGTGCCGTGTGTACATTTTCAAGAAAGCCAGCGGCCGTGCGCTTCTCTACAGCCTGTTGTGTTGTGCTCGTCGGCCGTGTAGGGACTCCGTACAATAAACTGTCCTGTTCACACACAGCGGGACTCGGTTCCATGGCAGCTCAAGAGTATCGTTTGGCTCGTCCTGCTGTAGCGATTGCTGGCTGCCGCCGTGAGGAAGCCACAGCCCACACAGCCTGCTGCGATGTGCCCTGCGTCTATGCATGCGCTCTCCCTAGCATAGTCAATCGAATGGGCGTGGCAGGATTTGAACCAGATGCGTCCACCACCGCCAAGCGCGGGCACGCCGGCATTGGCATCAGACTCCCCAATGCGGTCGTCCCGCCTCAACGTGCATGAAAATGCTGGGAGTTGTCCCCCAGTGGCACGTTTACTGCCAGCGGAAACCCGCCTGAGCGGGAGTGACTACGTCCCCACCCCCTGCCCGCCAGTCCCTTCACACGGTCGGTCAGGGGCTGACGATGTCCCCGTGGGCACCCCCGTTGGGAACTGTCGGCGCTGCCGCCCTTTCGGTCCCTCACCGTGCCTCGCCTCGTACCCAGAACGAATCAGCAGTTGCCTGCTTTCTCCGTCGAACCCCACACGGAAACCCAACCACGTAGGTGCCGGCAATGGGCGCACCTGGCGGCAACCACTCACCGGCGAGGCCCCCGCCGGCACCGTCAAGTCCACGGCTCGCGTCGGCTCCCCGCTGCCACCAGCCGGCGCGGCGGCGCGAGGCGGGGGGAGCGCCCACGGCATGGCAGGCGGTGGCGGGCGCGGTGCACCGCCGTCAGCCTCGGCCGCTGACGCCCCGGCTCGCCGGTGCGCGACGGGTCGCCAGGCAGGCGGCCTGATGCCTCGGTCGCTGTGGGGATCCCCACCCACAACGATGAGCGGCCAGCCCGGATGCCGCTCAGCAACATCGACGTCTCGTGGCACGACGCTCGTAAGGCACCGTGGTGCGCCATTGGTGAAGTGCCGCAATTGTGGAGTTGCGGCTGTGGGTCATGAGGGACTTGTTGTCATCGGCCATCGACGAACCGCATAACGACTTTGATTTGCTATCCGAGAAGACGGATTAAACTGGGCCATGAACCGATCTGCTGGCCAAAGTCCCACGGTCCGATCGCGGCGGCGTCGTCGAGGCCGATGCATGCAACAGTGCCGTCACCGTGATCGTCGGCATGCACTCTGGCGCAGCTGTGCCGTACCCTTTTGTTTTTGTTTCCCATTGCTGGTCTCTCCTCGCCCCCTGTTTTCCCAGTAGTCAAGGTGGGTCGATCGCGTTTGGATGGGGCCCCCGAGCGTCCGCCCGGGGCCTACTGGTAAACCTCGTGTTCCTCGTGTTCTGCCGTCGCTGTCCTCGCTTTTGTATTTTTGTGCTGCTTTGCCTTTGTTGCACCGCTGCACCGTCGTCTTCTTTTCCGTCCGTCTCTCCTCCCTGCCTCCCTCTCCCTCTCCCCGCCTCATTCTCTTGGACACCATCCGGCCTCAGAGTCAGTGGCGAGCTGCTTCTCCATGCGCCGTCACTGCTAGAGGTCCGGTAGAGCGAGCTCTGCCCGTGCGCACGGATCAAGTCGGCCCCATCCCACCGGTGGCTGCGAATAGATACCAGCGGGGGTGGCCTTCGGTGCCACCTTGCGTTCCAAGCGACACGTACACCCTCTATTCGACGCAGCGTTGGTGGTTGTTTTGCGGTAGCGCCCCATAAAAGATCGACCTCTTGTCTTTGCTCTCGTGTGGCATTTGCGGTACACACGCTGTGGTGGCCCACTGCCGTGCATCTCAGCAACGGCCGCTAGGAAAACCAAGCCCGATGCGATGTGCCACCATGGTTGTCAACGCACGAATGCTCCCAGACGTGGCGGCCGGTGTCGGCATGCCTCCCAGCGACGCGTCGCTTTGGTCTGCGCTCTCTACCAGCGGGGTACAGGCCACAAACACCCCGTCTCGTTGCCCGTCGCACCGACGAGTCGGCCGTAGCGTACGTCCCCCTCCCCGCACCCTCTGCACCCACCCATGCGGTTGCCTGCGCCGCCACAAAGGAAAGAGCAAGAGGACAAAAATAGACCGGCACGGCCCTGAAAGACAGCGGCGTGCAGCCTCCCCCCACTTGCAGCCCCCCCTCCGTCCTACGGTTGCCCCAAAAAGTGCGGTGCCGCCGCCCCCCCCGTC
>Ga0114957_1005689_pt1 | contig 10225 bp, 7 predicted proteins | sample BantaG_FD_87175 | JGI IMG/M metagenome (GOLD analysis project Ga0114957, IMG submission 87175) | Marine algal microbial communities from Bantry Bay, Ireland - BantryBay_4 metaG | ecosystem: Host-associated > Algae > Red algae > Unclassified | place: Bantry Bay, Ireland | collected 2014-11-21 | reverse complement strand
CAGCGGAACCTTAAATTTGGATATTCTTAAAATCTTATTGTTAAACTTATAATCTGGCTTAACTGTCAGAATTCTTAAAATCTTTTAAAATGAAAAAAATAATATTACTTTTTGTGTTCGCGATTTGCGCGAGTTTGTCTTATGGGCAATTCAAAGTCGAATCAGATGGGTCCAACCATGCTTTAAATAACATTCTTCAAATTGGAGAACAAGCTGGAGCTAACCCAGCGATTATTCAAGTAGGTTTGGAAAGGACTGCAGCAGGGTCCTCTCAATTTGATTTTTATACCACTGCAACCACTAATGTTACTGATTATCAACTCAGATTATCATCCTTAGCTACTGGTCAATCTGCTTTCAGGCACAAAGGTACAGCACCTTTTAATTTCAGAACGGATAACAATGTTCCGATAAGATTTCAAACTAATGGAAATACTGAAAGAATGAGTATTGAAGGTAATGGTGATGTCGTTATTAGAGGTGTTGCCAGCGTAAGTGGAGGTGTAACAACTTTTTCTGATGATAGGTTAAAAAAGAATGTATCTGGTTTTAACTATGGTCTTGAGGAAGTTCTCAGAATTAATCCAGTTTATTACAGTTATACAGGTGAAGCTGGTACTTCTACAAAAAGACCTTTTGTAGGTGTTATTGCTCAAGAATTACAGAAAATTGCACCTGAATTAGTTAGTGATAGATTAGTTAATCAATATGACGCAGATGGAAATATGACTTCAAGTGAGTCATACTTAACTGTTCACGATACTGAGCTTAAATTTATGTTGGTTAATGCGATCCAGGATCAGCAAAAATTAATTGAGGAGCAGAATGCGAAATTAGCTGAGTTAGAAGGAATGATCGGAGCCTCTGAAGGAGGATTAAACAGAACTTCAGTTGTATTATCAAATTACGATTTAGCTGAATTAGAGCAAAATACTCCAAATCCATTCAATGGTTTTACCAACGTTAAATACGTTGTTCCTACTGATGCTAATGATGCGTCTATGAAAATATTCGGATCAAATGGTCAACTTTTAAAAACTGTTCAAATTGATCACGTAGGTGAGGGTGAGTTATCAATCGATGCTCAGGATCTTAGCTCTGGAACTTACAGCTACCAATTAATAGTTGATGGAAGAGTAATAGAATCAATGAAAATGGTTGTTACAAAATAATCATTCCTTAATTTAAGATGTAAAGAAGTCATATGAATTTTTCATATGGCTTCTTTTGTTTCACACTAATTCTGATAGAGATTAATTTTTGAAAAAAAAAATAGCACTACATCAAGACTTCCTTTCCTATTTCGGACATGTTACGGATAAAAGTATTAACAACTCTAGAAGATCAAAGTATAGGTTAAGAAAAGTAACTCGGTTCCAAAAAGACTTCATAGAGAACCCTTCAAATTTTACATTCCCACATCCAATAACCGGAATACAAACTAAGTTTTCTCATTATTTAATCAGTTACGATAAGCACATTAGGGTTTATAGGATTCACTGTGTGTCAAATATTTACTTAGTTTTTGGTGATTATTGGAAAGAACTAAGTGCTATTTATTTAAGTGATGATGATAAATTAAAAATATTTAGGCGAGTTAATAAATGGAGAGACTTTTATAAAATTTTAGGTAAAGGAAGTGTATTTAAGGGCAAGCATATTCCGATTAGTGATAAATTTATTCTGCCAATATTTTCAACTCATTTTGCTCATCATTTATGGAATGAACTATCTGTATTAGATAAAATCGATCAACTTAGTGTTTGGAATAATTTTTATAAAATAGGAGTAGTCCAAGAGCCTTTACTATCAATAAAAAGATTGTTTGATAGCGCAGATATTAAAATTGAAAGATATGACTCTTTCAAGGCAATTGTAGATGAAGCAGAGAAAGAAAACTATATTCTTCCCCCACTAGGGGGCTTTGAGTTTAACTCAGGCCTAACTAACAAGATTCATAAGAAATTAGAAATTAATGTAGAAGTACATAGGCTACTTGAAAATAATTGTTTAAAAGACAAGGAAGTATTTTGGATTTCGATTAAAGCTAATGACAGAACAGCAACTAATTTTATTGAATTTGCAGTCTCATTCATATTATCGCTTGTTGGTAAAATCCCAAACCATTATATCATTTTTGATGGGTTTACTTGCAATGATTACGGCACAAATGGAAGGTACGATGATATTATCAAAAGTGAATTAGCGATTGTAGATGAGATAATCAATAAAACTAAGATTACCTCATATTATATAACCATAGGGAAATCTTTAAATGATTCAATCATATTGTCTCGGTCCGCTAATTTCTACATATGCCACAGCGGAACCATTCAACATAAAGTAGCTTGGTTTAATGATATCCCTGGATTCATTCATACAAATCTTGATACTTTAAAATTGAAACCTGAAATAAGGCCTGGAGTCTGGGAGTCAAATTCATCACATATACCTAAGTTCATAGAACTTGAATATGTTACTCAACAAAAAGTAGTGAAGAAATATTGGAACACTAAAAAAAATTATACTTTGCGAAATATACCAAGAATTAACAAGAGTATAATAAATCATTACTGCAAGACCATAGATGTGAATAGTTTAGAAAAATATTTTAATGAAAACCCTGGAAGACTCATAATGAAATGGAGTCATTATTTCGATATATATGATAGATATCTTCATAGATTCCGTGATAAGCATGTAAAAATGATTGAAATAGGAGTAAATCAAGGAGGGTCGGTACAGATGTGGAAGCATTATTTAGGAGCTCAATCAGAAATTCATGCTGTGTATATTGATAAAAGATGTAAACAGTTTGAGGAAGATCAAATCAAAATACATATTGGTAGTCAAGAAAAAAGAGTTTTTCTTCAGAATTTAGTTAAATCTGTAGGTAAGTTCGAAATTATTCTTGACGACGGCGGTCATACAATGCGTCAGCAAATAATCACTTTTCAAGAGCTATTTCCTAAATTAGAAGATGGTGGAGTATATATATGTGAAGACTGTCATACTAGCTACATGCCACATTATGGAGGGCAGTATAAAAATCCAAATACGTTTATTGAATATATAAAATGTAAAATCGATTCTATAAATGCTTGGCATTCAAAAGACCCTGTACTTCAACCTGATTATTTTACAAAGAATATAGATTCAATCTGTTTCTACGACAGTGTTGTTGTAATTACAAAAAAGAATAGGATGAAGCCGTTTATTTTGGGTAAAGGTCAAAAAACTTTTGATGTCAACTTAAAGTAATTTCTATTAATTATATTTGTGTATATGAAAGATCAAAGAAAAAATAATGTAGAAAGATGGGGTGCCACGAAATACATACGGAATAAAGATTTCAGCAACGTACAATATTTGCAAGTTCTTGCACATATACATAAGACAATAGAAAAGAAAAACCCTATATATTTTGAAATAGGTACAAACAAAGGTGGGTCAGTAATTCATGCAGGTGGTACTGTTTATTGTGTTGATCCCAATTTTATTGTTAATAAAAATATAATAAACAATAAAAAAAAATTATTTCTTTTCCAAGAAACTTCTGACGATTTCTTTTCTGTATCCGCTCCTAAATTCTTAAGAAATGAATCCATAGATATTGCTTTCATTGACGGTCTACATGTGGCGGATCAGGTTTTAAGAGATTTTTATAACACGGAAATATACGCCAAATCAAACACGATATTTTTATTTCATGATGTTCTTCCTCGAACTGCTGAAACAGCTTTAGCTAATAGAGAAACAGTGATGTGGACTGGTGACGTGTGGAAATCGATGAAGGTTTTAATGGATAATCGTTCTGATTTAAGTTTTGTAATATTAAACACACCGCCTAGTGGACTATTAATCGTTTACTATAATAATGGCACTTCGAATTTTACAGTTAAAGATTCTTTAGAAAGTCTTAAAGCTGTTAAGGACGAGGATCTTTATGAATTCCTCTCTAAAATAGAAGTAGTAGAAACAAATACATTTATCGAGAAAATAGATGAGGCAATTAATAACTTAAATTTCAGTTCACTTGAAAATTTCAAGCTAGAGCTATTTTAACATACTATTTAATGTTAAACTACATTTCTTTACTTAGAATTATTAAAGTTTATGAGCAAAAAAGTATTATTTATTTTTGGCTGTCAAAGATCTGGAACCACTGCTACTATAATTGGCTTAAAGGAAAGGAAAGAAATAAAAATATTTAATGAAACAAATGATGAAATTCATAGAGTTTCAAATGATAACAACAAGATAAGACTTAGAAAACACGGCCGTTTAAATAGAATATTTGATAATTACAAAGAACCGATTATTGTTGTAAAACCTCTTGTAGAATCTCAAAACGCGGTAGAATTATTAGATTATTTTGATAATTCCTCAGCTTTATGGCTCTATAGAGATTATAGAGGAGTCATTTCTTCTATGATAAAAAAATGGGGTGAGAATGCTGGTCGTGCTATGATCAATGCAATCTTAAATCCGAAAATTAAGAATTGGAGAAATGAAAAAATTGACCCAAAAATCACTAAGTTAGTAAAAGCGTTAATAGAAAATAATACTCTTAATAAGTATGATTATTGTGCCTTATTTTGGTACATAAGGAACAATTTCTATTACGAACAAGCATTATATAATCATTGTAGAATTCGACTTGCTAAATATACTAAATTAGTATCTGAGATCAGTTATCTTCAAAATCATATTACTAATTTGAATTTTGATCTAAAGCTAGGAAATAATTTTTACCACTCTAAATCTGTTGGAAAAGGTAGGGTGATAAAACTCAATCCTATAGTTGAAGAACTTTGTTCTAACATGATGGGCAGGCTTGATACTGATCATCAATTTCAGTTTTCTAAATATAGTTACAAAAGTTTCGAAGCCTTCAGTGATACTTAAATCTTTTTTAATAGATAACCAGTCTGATGGACTCCCATTGTATACCCAACCATATCAACTACTTGCAATCCGAATGAATTTAGTCTTTCGGTTATATATTCTCTTTTGACAAAAACATGAGATTGGTGATTTCTATTTATAGCCAGGAAATTCAATTCTCCTTTTAAAAATTGCTGAAATTTTGCCTCATTATTCTGTATATGTTTGCCAATGACTCTTGAAGGATTCTCTATTCCAAAATTAACAGAATTTTCATCGTGTAGTGTAATAAAAATTAAGCCTGTATCACTTATTAATCGTTTTAATTCTAATATCCAAGTGAAAAATAAATCATCTATGTGAGTGAAAATTGAGTAAGCATAGATTAAATCGAAATAATTTTCTTTGAATGGAAGTGATGGTTGGGTTGTATTTACAAAAAAGTTAAATGGTGGGGATAAACTTTCCTGACACCAAGTTACGGGTTTAGAATCTATGTCACATCCCCAAATCTCATTATCTTTAGTATGATCTATAAAATGTCGCAAAACCCTAGCGTTGTTACAACCAAATTCCAGAATTCTTTTTTGATTGAAAGTAAAACCATTATTCTCTATAGTTTTTATTAAACTTTCATAATCTCTTTTCCCTGAAGCTATATATCTTTTTTCATTTTGTCCATACTTCATTAAGTGTTTTGGTGGAATATTTGAACCATTTTTGTTTTTAAAAATATAGTATTTTATATATGTATCATCCTGTAAAAAATAAGTATCGGTCTTGTTCATTGAATTGAAGTATTAATTATTTGTTGTAAGATATTTTTTATGTTGTATATGATGGACATAATCTAATCTGTAATATAGAGTATTACATAATTCTATTACAATTGGATTTAAATTAAGCTCTCTTTCTTCTCTTTCTATTTTTCTAAAATTAGATTTTATATTCAGCTTTACTTCTAATAAGTCCAGTACATGTTGAATATCATAAATCTTTTCTGTGAGATGATAATAGGAAACCAAGGCTATATTTTCATTGTAATTTAAATCTTGATTAAAGTAATGTAGATTCCTAGAATACCAAAATAAAGCACAGTAGTCATCTTTTGATAAATTATTGTTTTTATCTATTAAAGTAAACAATTTTTTAATGTTATTTGTTTTTTCAGATCTCCAATTATATTCTTCAGGAATTATAATTGATTTTACGAATTCTACTCCAACATTATCACCCCACTTAGTTCTCATACTTCGAATTACGTCTTCATACCATCTAAAAATCCATACAAATTTTGAATTGGTATATTGTTCAATAATTTGATAAGCATTTTGCGATTCTACTAAAGGTTTAACAATATTTATTTTTGAAGGAACTAATATTTTATTAAGTTCTTCGAAATCTAAAAGTCTTAATCTTATATGTCCATCAAACTTATTTGATGGCTTATGAATGATATCGTCAACTTCATTGAAGACTCTAACTTTATCGTTGTTTTCAAAGCTCTTTAAAAAAGCAGTAGTACCTGATCTCTGGCAACCAAAAATGAATAAAGCCTCAAGTGTATTTATCATATTTTTATTTTTTTAGCCAATCATAGACAGTCGTAGAATTGGTAAGATTATATAGTTCTAGTATTTGTTTTTCGTATTTATCGAATAGTAATTTTTTATACTGAAGTGGGAATTTAGCAGTATTTGATGAAAAAATTCTCTCTGTTGCAAATTTATTAATGCTTTGATTATGAGGGATATTTAAATAAGATGCAATATCTGACAGAAAATTAATTGGTGATTCAACTAAGTCGTCATAGTAGAAAATTTTAAATCTGCCATTGAAGTATTTAGACCAGGTATTGATCATGTAATTATAATTACTTCTTTTATATGGTTTAACTAAATAATTTTCAATTAATTTTGTTTTGTTAGTATTTTCTGCAGCTAAATTGTGGCGGTTCTTAAAATACATTTTACACATGGACCAATCCCTAAATATAGGATTCCTTAAAATCAAAATTATCTTAGTTTTAGGAAAATAATCACTAATAGATTTTACCATATGTGGACTTAGAATTGAATATGCTGGTGTAATATCTCCAGTAATATAATTTTTTTCGAATAACTCCGAATATCCCTTAAGCGAGTTATCACTCATTTCTCTAATAAGATGTATATATTTTTTATACCACTCTTTATCTTTACATGGTATAGCATCTGAGTCATAATATATTTTATCAAATAAATTAGTCCACCTTTTTATTAAAAAATGATTGGCTTTGTTCTTATCACTTAATTTATTAGGGAGTTTTAGATCAATGTAATCAAAAAAATGTAACTCTTTATATGGAGGCATTCTAACATGATCACTGTGTTCCAAAATATTATATAACCAGGTTGTCCCTGATTTTTGCGCTCCAATACATAGAAAATCAGGTTTAATTAATTTAGTCATTTTTTTAATTATTCTATTTTTTGATTATACTGACTTAATAGAACATCACCTGTTTTATTAAATGACCTAATTACTTTTGGTCTAGAATATTGCTTCTTTATAATTTCAGAATGTATGGAATTAATCATATCCTCGAAAGTTTTTCCTAACATCTCGATTGTGAAATGATTTTTGATATGTTTTCTACTCATATTAGATAAAGTTAACATTTGTTTTCTATTTTCATGTAGAAACTTTAAGGTATTTGCCCATTCTTCGTAGTTTCTAGTATTCATAATTATGCCATTTTGATCATGAATTACTAATTCTTTGATTCCACTATCCATCATGCTAACTACGGGGACACACCCTTGACTCATACCCTCACCTAATGAGAGTGGTAAACCCTCAAAATCTGATAATAGAACAAATACATGATTCTTTTTTAATTGCTGGAATAAGTTCTTTCTATTTAATCTTCCAGTTAATATGACTTTTTTACTTTGAATTTGTTTTGATAATTTATTTATTAATTCAGTTACAATTTTTCCACCTGTTGTATCCTGACCTGCAAGAGTTAATTGGTAATCAAAGTGCAGTTTGTCAAGTTCTTCAACTAATTGTATAAAGTCTAAAACTCTTTTTTGATATTGAACAAGTCTACCAGAGTAAATAATTCTTAAAGGACCATCATATAGCATGTCATTTCTCTCATTACTTATCTCTTCTTGTTTAACAGTTGTGTTATATGCAACTGTTAGTTTATCTTTAAATGCAGGATTTAATTCAGCTATTGAATCCCCTAAAAAATCAGAGACAGCTGCAATTTGATTGACGTACCGGCCTATTCTATTAGTTTGTTCATAATAGTCAGGATCATCTGACTGTACCCATGTAATCACTCCTACATTATTAGATAATGCTGGAACAACACAAGCTCCACTAAATCCATAAGTAGTTAACATAATTGAAGGTGCTTGGCTTTCGTAATGAGAAATTATCTCAGACCACCAATGTCTAATACCATATATTTTTTCAGGTAAAAAGTCATAAGGTAAATTAGTCATCATAGGTGGGGCGTCTGGAAGTGCCTTAGCGCTATTATGTACTACATCTTCATGTTGCGTAAATAAAATTCTAAAATTATAACCATTTTTAATTAATTGTTGTCCAAGAGCTTCAAGTACTGCATTAACACCGCTTAAGCCCCAATCTGAACATAAAGCAATAATAGTAGGCTTCGTATTAGTGTCAGCTAAGTGAGCAGAACCCTTTATATATTGGTAGTTTCTTTGTGGTAAAGAACCTTTCTCATTTATAATATTTAATAAATCATCTACATAATGATCAAATTGATATTTTTCTTGAATGATTTGATAATTAGCTTGTCCGATTTGAGAATGAAGTTCTTGATTTGTTATTAAGTTATGAATGATTTCATTAATTTTTCTCAAGTTCATATACGGAGCTACGGTATACTGTGGGCTATCAAATATTTCAGAAGAGCCAATAGCGTTTTCAAAACATACAACAGGTAGTTTGCAAGCCATAGCCTCCAAGACCACGCAAGGAAATGGGTCCATACGAGAAGGTAATAAGAATATATCTGCGGCTAAGAAGTAGTCCTCTACATTTTCCTTTGCTCCCAAAAAATGTATTCTATCCCAGATATTTAATTTGGTTCGATCATAGTCAATCCAAAATTCTAAAGCTTCAAAATTTCTAGAATCATAATGACCTACCCAGACAAAATGTACATTGTTGTTCTCAGTGTAATGATTTATAAAATCTAATGCTATATGGTAAAAGGCATCTTTCCCTTTTCTTCCGTGGACATATCCACTACCTAAGATTATAGTATCCTGATTAGTAATATTTAATTCTTTGTTAATCTTAGATCTTGCTTTTTCCTGATCGGACTGTCCAAAAGATTCATCATATAATACACCTTGTCCTCTTACAATAATGTTATCAAATTCTTTTCCATACTTTTTGATAATGGACTGCTTTACTATATTACTTGGTACAATTACTTTTTCTGCTGACATGACTTTTAAAAATTCTTCATGTCTGAATGGATCAGCGAATTCATGTGTTAATGAATAAAATGGTATGCCAAGAAGATTAAACGCTTCACACAGTTTAAAAGAGGCTGCAGAATTTATAATACTAAACAAAGGTTTTTCATCACCAATAACCTCATCTATTAATTGATTAAATCCAGATTCACCCAATTTTTTATGGTTAGGGTATTCATATAACTTTATTGTACGAGAACTTAGTTTTTCAAAATCTTCAACCATTTCGCCCCCATTTAGTAGGATACAGGTTATTTTGTATTTATACCTTTGGAATAGATGTTCCATCAAGGTCAAAATAATCAATGGGGCGCCAGTTCTAGAAGCTTCGTGTGACGCTATTATAACTTTGCCATGGCTCCAGTTATTTCTTTCTAAAGAATATATTTTCTTACTATAACTTTTAGATATGAAATTTGAAATATGTTTATTGGGGTCCCTACCTTCCTTTTTTCCATGCTCAAGATAATGTTCTAAAGGTGCTATTTTAGCATTAGCAATATCTTTATTCTTGGTTAAATAATCTTTGTTACTAAAAAACTGATTAGGATTATATTTTTCAAAAACACCTCCATATTCTATATAGTGAGTTAGGGGGTTGATATTTTTTTTGACTATGTATGGATATTTTCCATTATATTCTTTTGTTGAAAAATAGGGGTGAGGGCTTCTATTTTCTTTATATCCAAATTGTATAAAATGAATTAAGGGGTTAATATTTGCTTTTCTTATATCTTCATTCCGATTCAGATAATATTTAACATCGAAAAGTGGGTGGGGATTATATGATTTTTTCCAACCTATTCTATTGAAATGATAAATAGCCTGAT
>Ga0114957_1005687_pt1 | contig 10228 bp, 7 predicted proteins | sample BantaG_FD_87175 | JGI IMG/M metagenome (GOLD analysis project Ga0114957, IMG submission 87175) | Marine algal microbial communities from Bantry Bay, Ireland - BantryBay_4 metaG | ecosystem: Host-associated > Algae > Red algae > Unclassified | place: Bantry Bay, Ireland | collected 2014-11-21 | reverse complement strand
ACTTTTGGCACAGTATTGGAATATAAAGTAAATGTAAGTTTTGGTTAAAAAATTGTAAGATTCGTTTCCTAAGTCTGATATTGTATCAGACTTATTTTTTTGTCCCTACACTTCGAGTGATGTTCTCTTTATCAGCAAGCCAACAAGGATTATTTCAACAAAATGCCTAGCTTCAATCTAGCAGGCCGACTGTTTGCTATTAATTTGTATTTTACCCGATAAAGACATTATTTGTAGTTCCAACCTTTTCATTTCTCTAAGCACAGCATTTTTATCCATTTGCATCCAGGCATAGATTTTAAGCATACACACATTTAATAAAAACAGTGCGCTTCCAAATCCCCATTTTATCAATGCTTCGACAGATTCAACGGTAAAGAACTGTATACAGCAGTATACAAACAATCCTAAAAATAGAAGGGTCATAATGTTAGTAACAATTAAAAACCAGGCATTTTTTCCTTTGAACAGACCGAATACCATGTCAAAAAGACTTTGCTCTTCTAAGGAATCATAAAAGGCAGCTTCTTCTTTTGATAAAGTGTCTTTGATGAGTTGATCAATTTCTTCCATTTTGTTTTTCATGATTTATTTTTTTTTATTATTGATTTTAATTTTTCTCTTGCTTTAAATAATCTCGATTTTACCGTTCCAACTGGGATTTTTAAAAAAGCACTTATTTCAGTTATGGAATATTCATCTCTATAAAACAATCGTATAATATCCTGTTTTTCTTTAGGTAATTTTTGAATGGCTTTTAAAAGGGCTTGTTGAATGAGGTTGCTTTCATCTGTGGATGACTGCGTGTCAGGTGCAACAGTTCCGGCGGACGCTACCCTTTTACTTTCCTTATTTCTATGTTTTACGGCGTCAATGGCCTTCGTATAAATGATCCTAAGCGCCCAACTTCTAAAACTATCTGGGTGCTCTAGTGTGTGCAATTTATTTATGATAATGATCCAACTTTCCTGCGCAACGTCTTTGGCCATTTCTTTATCTTTTGTAATCCAATATGCTTTTTCACAAAAACGCTTATGATGACGCTTTACTAGTCTAGACAAGACCTCAGTATTACCCGCCCGGTATTGTAGAATTAGAAGAGCATCCGTTTTTTTTTCTCTTTTACTCATTTTAATAAAGCTGAATTACACCCTGAAGACTGAGAAATAATAGAAAGGTTCACTTTTTAGGCAAAAAAAAACAATAATTTACAAACAGTATAAATACCTATTACTCATATATATCATTTGAAGTTAGATAAATACGACTTTGCTCCAAATTTCAACCTACTCCTCTCCCCCCTCATTAAACGCCTTTAACCGCTCCAATTGCTCCTCCAGAACCACTTTCTTCTCCTGAAAATAAGTATCCCAATCCTCGATACTATCAATGGCTTTAAAGGAAGATTCGGCTTTGAGTTGATCCAGTTTTTCCTGCCAACTATTTAATTTCTGCATCAAGCTTTTACAAGTACTTTCCAGCTTCTTCAACTCGGTAACGCCCTCTGATTTTGGCAGCATCACACCTGACTTCAATTGCTGATTTATTTCGCGTACTCTTTCCAGATCATTCGCTCTATAAGCTTGATTTAGTTCGACAAAAATCTCTGAGGCTTGATCGTGGAGTTCCTCCACTACCCTATCGGGATGACATTTAAGAGAAGTCTGTCGATATAGTTTTTTTAGCTCTTTTTGTTCTGCTTTGGTCAACACCTTCAGCTTGTCTTTTTTTGCCGCTTCGTGAGATTTGGTGTATTCTTCGTAGTCCTTTTCTGCGGCCTCTGATTCGGCTTGTTTGTCTTTATCTGTCTGGGCATTTTTTGCTTCTATTTCGGATTTTATTTTTGTTTGATAAAGTAGTTGTTGCAATAAATCTCCCAATACATCGGTGTGCATCTTGCTGAATTTATGGATTCGTTTTTGAGTCTCACTAAATGCATTGCTTACTGCCGCTATTTCATCTTCTAATATACTGATTTCCCTTTTATAACTATCAACAGGTGGATCAATACATGCTCTTAGTTTTTCGTGCAATTGGGTAAAGGTTTTAATCAGTACTAAAGCATCCTCGAATGCTTTGGCCCTTAGATTCTTGAGTATGAGGGTCAGGGTTTGATCCGTCTCAAATTTTTCCAGTTCTTTTAATCGTAGATGAATGAACTCCGTATCGCCGATGCTCAATAAAGTTTTTATTATTTCTAGTTTTTTCAATAATTCAACCGTCTGATTGAGTGGTTTGACTTCCTTTTTTGACAACTGATGTGCGATAGAGAGGTAGTCAAATTCCGCTTCAAATCCCTTTGCGAGCGAAGGCAGGTTTTCTGTAAAGTTTAAAAATGTTTCAGCAGGTTCGTGTTTATATCCCCATCCATAGTTCCCAGTCAAGACAATGGCACCATCAATAACACCAAATTTATGATCAATAAAATAGTCTTTTTTATTTTCTAATACCCCAATGATCCGCCCCCCTTTATTCACCAATCCCTGATAAATCTTATTGTTTAAATTATAATCCCGGTCTTTGATCAAAATCAAAACAACTGCTACCCCTTCCAACGCTTTTTTCTGTAACAAGGCAATGAGTCCCTCATCAAAAATCCAGCCGATGGCCAAGTGGATTTGTTCCCTGGCCTCAGTTAAATATTTAATTAAGAAAGGTCGAATTTCTGCTTGTTGGTAAGTTATTTTTTTCAATTCTATTTTGTTTGTGCTTTAATTTTATCAATTGCTTTTTGGGCACCGGGATGCTCCATGGATAAGGCTATTTTCAAATCTTTTAATGCTTCTTGCTCATTTAATAAATCGTATTGTGCCACCCCTCGATTATAAAAAGCATTGGCCGCAGTCTTATCCATTTGAATGACAACAGTGAAATCTGCAATCGCTCCTCTTAGGTGCGACAAATGATACCGTGCTTCTCCTCGATTGGCATACGCATTAATATCGCCAGGACGAAGCTTGATAGATTCGGTAAAATCTGCAATCGCTCCCCGATGATTCCCTACGTCAATTCTCGCAAAGCCCCGGTTGTACCAGGCGTCTACATCTGCAGGATTCAGATCAATTGCTTTTGAGAAATCTGCAATCGCTTCCGGAAAATTCTTTAAATCATAAAATGCATATCCTCTACTAAAATAAGCTTGACTATGCGCAGGCGCCAGCGCAATGACTTTTGAAAAATCTTCAATCGATTTTGAAAAATTTTTTAAATCGTAATACATAAACCCTCTTTCCAAATACGTTTCTATATCAGCCGGATCATACTGAATCGCTAACGCAAAATCCTCTAGAGCATCCGCATAGTCTCCACTATACATTCGAGCAATCGCACTATATCGATAGGCCACTGCATCTTCAGGCGCAATTGCTATGGCTTTAATACAAGCATCAATTGCCTCCGGATAAGCTTTCCTTTCCAAATGCGCTTTTGCTTTTTCCACCCAGTTCATCACTTCCTTTTTCAATAACTTATCCGTTAACCCTAACTGAAGTTTTGTGAAATTGACTAAACCTGTTTTTTGTATAATCAGGCTTTTATTTTTATCAATTTTTTTCATGTATCAATATTTCTCGGTTTCATAAAATCCTATACGGTTCCACATTTAGTGCCGATTATGAATTGGAAAGTCGCCTTGGCACGTGACTTTGGACTAACTTATTCCGTCTGAATAACAGAGCTAAAGTAGTTAAAAAGTATAAACTCAAAGTTTCAAGATTTAAACTACTTAAAAAACAACACATTTTGTTTTGACAATATTCTTTATCTCGTGAAAACAAAAATATCATTAAGAATATAACCCTTATTCGACCTAATCTAATCGCCACTACATATATAATAAATATTTAAGTTATATTAGTCGATAATATGTAGATAGATTAAAAAGTTACACCAAATCACTCATTATGTTTAGCTTTTTTCACTTCTAAACATCATGTTCATATAATTTTTTCTAATCCAAACAAATTTTTTTCAATGAAACAAGGTAAAAACAAATTCGTCAACCGACTACAAAAAGTAATCGGGCTTAACAAAAAACAATCTGAAGAGGTATATAGAATGCTCTTGGGTGATAAAATGATTCCTTCGCACGAAGTGGTCAAAACAGTAGAGATCATCAAAGAAGTACCGGTTGAAGTAATCAAAACGGTTGAAGTAATCAAAGAAGTACAGGTGATTAAAGAAGTCCCTGTTGAGGTGTTTCGAGAAAAGACTTCTTTTCAGGAAGTTCAGGTGATGCGTGACAAACCAGTAGAGGTTGTTCGCGAAGTTAATGTCTTCCAACCCGTCAACGTCAACAGAGATGTAACTGTTGAGGTAGTTCGGGAAGTTAATTCTGTTCAAGAGGTAGAAGTGATTAAGGAAGTACCAGTTCAATTGACGAATGAGGTGGAGATTTTCAAAGAAGTTTCTATGGTCAAAGAAGTAGCCGTACCGATGGAAAATGTCAAAGAGGTCATCAAAGAGATAACGGTAATTAAAGAAGTAACCGTACCCGTTTACCATGACAGAGAGGTGATCAAAAAAGTAGAGGTGATCAAAGAAGTACCGGTGGAAGTCATCAAAGAAGTACAGGTAATTAAAGAAGTAGAAGTCATCAAGGAAGTACCTGTAGAAGTCATTAGAGAAGTGGAAGTCATCAAAGAGGTCATCATTAAAGAGGAAGTGCCGATTGAGGTGATTAAGGAAATTGAAAAGATCAAAGAGGTGGTGGTTGTAAAAGAAATTCCAGTTCCCGTGATTAAAGAAGTACAGGTAATCAAGGAAGTTGAGATTATCAAAGAGGTACCTGTAGAAGTGATTGTAGAAGTGATTAAACTTCAAGAGGTGGAGGTCATCAAAGAAATTCCAGTAGAAACAGAAAAGATCATTCATAAAGTAGACATTGTACATGTCAACAAAGAAGTAACGGTTGGATTGATGGAATCTATCGAAAGATTGAAATCTGTTGAAATGGTCAAAGAAGTGACGGTGCCTGTTGAAACTGTTTTTGAAAAAATTAAAGAAATAGAGGTATTTAAAGAGGTGCCAATTCCGGTTGAAAATAGAATCGAAACGGTAAAAGAAGTTGAGATTACGAAAGAGGTGCCTGTTGTGACTAACAATACGATTGAGTCGATTAAGGAAGTTACCTTAAAAGTAGAAGTGCCAATCATCATCAACAAGAAGGAAGAAATTATCAAAGAGGTGCAAACCACAAAGGAAATTCCAGTGGTCGTAACCAACACCGTAGAAGTAATTAAAGAAATCGAAGTCGTTCAGGAAGTACCAGTGGAAGTTGTAGTTTCTGAAACTAAATTTAAAGAGGTAGAGGTCATCAAAGAAGTGCCTGTTGCTGTTGTCGAAGAAGTAGAAGTAATCAAAACCGTTCCTGTATTGCAGGAGGTACCGGTTACGCTGGTTAATACCGTTGAAGTGCTTAAGCCTGTTGAAATAACAAAGCAGATTCCTGTGGAAGTAACGAATCAGGTGCAGGTGACCAGAGATGTGATCAAGGAAGTGCCGGTGGAAGTCATCAAAGAAGTAGAGGTCATCAGAGAGGTAGAAGTGGAAGTAACCAAAGAGGTAGAAGTGATCAAAGAAGTAATTAAAATGGTAGAGGTGATTAAGGAAGTACCTGTAGAAGTCATCAAGGAAGTAGAGGTCATCAGAGAGGTAGAAGTCATCAAGGAAGTACCTGTAGAAGTCATCAAGGAAGTGCAAGTTTCCAGACAAGGAGAAGAAACCAGCCGCACTGTTGTAGATCGTCCGAATCTGAAAACTTACCGTACGGGTAAAGAAAGAATGATTAGAACGGGTAACCGATATTCTGAAAAAATGAATACGATAGGTCGTGGAAATGGAGCCAACGAAAACGACGGTAACATAGAAGACAACTACCTGAACTGTGCCGCATACGAAGGCCGAATGATCACCGACAAGGAGAACCGGGTAGCGACTTTCAAACATGACAATGGTAAATACTACTTTGCTGTTTACAAGAAAAACGAAAGCGTTAAATGGAGAAGTGAAGGGTTTGATACACCGAAGGAAAGAAACAATAGATTAGTGAAAGTATTGAAATTACAAGAAAACAAAACAAACTACACGACGGAAGAACGTGGGGAGTATACCATGACGATCTTGTTCACAGAAAGTGGAAAAGAAAGAGGTAGAAGTTGCTTGGTTCGTAATAAGCAGACGGATAATGCGCCTAAACCCGTAACCACCGCTCCAGTACAACAAGCGACTCAACACACCTTTTCAACTGCTCCTGAAAAGACGAGTAATCGTTCTGAAACGGAAGTGTATAAGGAGGAAGCCTATGGCTTAAAATCTGACAACCTACAAGTAGTAGAAGGTATCGGACCAAAGATTAATCAACTGTTAAACTCGGATGGCATCGTCACCTGGAAGCAGTTGGGTAATGCAGAAGTCGATAGACTAAAAAGAATCTTAACCGATGCAGGCCCTAGATTCAAAATGCACAATCCTACCACCTGGCCACAGCAATCTGCTTTAGCGGCTACCGGAGAGTGGGAATCCTTGATTACGTTACAGAAAGATTTAGATGGCGGAAAAGCGGGAACGAGTAATTCTCCTTCTGATTCTAAGTTGGAAAAAATGTTAATCAAGAAAGGAAAGCGGAAGTAAATTTTTAGAAAATGATGATTAAAGGATTTGGGAATGCATTTAATTATGTGTTCCCATTTTTTTTTGTTAAAGTTATAGATGTCTCTAGTATTCCTTAGGAATGGCGATTAAATAGATTGAGATAAAAGGCGAACTATTTTTTCATAAATCAAGGCGCTGAAATGGGCGGTATGCACAGCATAATAACCATAATAGCAAAAAAACAACCCCTCACAAAACGAAACCCCAAAAAAAAACGTTCCTATACCAACACCCCCAAATAAACGCCTGCCTATCCTGTCTTTACGGACAAACAGGCGTCCTTCTATAAAAGCAAAATCAAAAAAAAATCCCTAATTTTAACTATGAAAAACACCCTCCTCCTCCTCTTCACCCTACTCTTCCTCTACTCCTGCGCCTTTACCCAAAAAATAAAGAACGGAAAAGCCGCCTATGACCGCAAGCAATTTGCTGTCGCCATCCCCATGCTCAAAAAAGAATACAACAAATCCAAAAGCCGCATCGAAAAGGGAAAATTAGCCATGATGCTCGGCGACTCCTATACCCGCACCAACCAATCCGAAGAAGCCATCCCCTGGTATTTGTCCGCGTATGATTATCAGTTTGGTGAAGCAGCACTCAAAGCATACGCTTACGCACTCAAACGCAACCAACAATACGAGGAAGCCAAAAAAGCATTTAAAGAATTGGGGATTGAAATCGGGAGTCCGTACGAGTATCGACGCGAAATTCAGGCGTGCGAGCTGGCCATCGACTGGGCAGGCAAAGACAAGTCTAAGGAGTACACCATCTCCGCCGCCCCTTTCAATAGCCCAACCGCCGACTACGCCCCCACCCTCACCCCCGATCAGCAACTCGTCTTCACCTCCGACCGCACCGATGCCACCGGAACCGATCCCTACAACTGGACCGGCAACGCCTTCTCCGATATTTTCACCGTCAACCTACAATCCAACGAGGTCGCCCCCTTCAGCCCACTCATCAATACCATACACAACGAAGGCACCGTCGCCTTCAATCCAACCTTTACAGAAATCTACTTTAGCCGCTGTTATTCCGATGAAAAACGTGGAGATAATTATTGTAAACTGATGATGAGTACCAAAAAAGAAGACAGCTGGTCTATAGCAAAACCACTTTCTTTTGTAGAAGAAAAAGTCAACTACGGACACCCCGCTTTTTCTGCCGATGGACAAACCCTCTACTTCAGCAGCGACCATCCCGATGGCTGGGGCGGCTACGATATATACTATACAACCCAAGGACCCGACGGCTGGGAAATGCCCAAACTACTCAGCCGAGGCATCAATACCCAAGGCAACGAAAAATTTCCAACGATCCATAACGATACGCTGTACTTCTCCTCAGATTACCATGCAGGAATGGGAGGACTGGATATTTTTAGATCTTATAAAATGAAAAACAACCGCTGGAGTCCCGTGCATAATTTAAAAGCACCGATCAATTCCAGTGAGGATGATTTTGGACTGGTAGTAAATGTGTATGCAAATGATCCAAAAGATGTGTTACAAAGTGGATTTTTTAGCTCAACGCGAAAAGATGGTGCAGGCTGGGATGATATTTATCAATATGAAAAAAGAATGGCGCCTCCTCCTCCGCCAGCACCAGATACGATTGAAGTAATAGAGCCAGAACCGATTGTATACAAATTGTTATTGGATGTTTATGTGTTAGAAAAAATTTATAAAATAGCGGATAATCCAAATAGTAAAATCCTCGGACGTCGTCCATTAAGTGGTGCGAAATTGGAGGCTATGTTTGGTAAAGAAAAGGAAACTTATGAGGTAGGCCCCGAAGGCCTCGTTCAAATTGAACTAAACAAAAACACCGACTACCGCTTCTTCGCCGCCAAATCCGACTACCTCAACAACACCGGAAAATTCTCCACCAAAGGCATCGGACAAGACGCAAATAACCCAATACAAAAATTTGAACTGGAAATTGAACTGGACAAGATTTTCAAAAACAGAGAAATTACACTAGAAAATATCTACTACGATTTCGACGACTGGGCCATCCGAACCGACGCCGAACCTACCCTCATCCAACTCGCCACCACCCTCAACCAAAACCCCACCATACGAATCGAACTCGCCTCCCACACCGACTGCCAAGGTAACGGCGCCTACAACGAAAACCTCTCCCAAAAAAGAGCACAATCCGCCGTAGACTACCTCATCACAAAAGGCATCCCCGCTGAACGACTCACCGCCCGAGGCTACGGCGAAAAAGCCCCCGCCATCCAATGCGCCTGCCAACGCTGCACCGACGAAGAAAACCAAGCCAATCGACGAACCACATTTAAAGTCATAGACTAACCCCCGCTAACTTACACGTCTTCGTGTAGAAGTCAACACCGCTAGCTTACACGTCTTCGTGTAGAAGCCAACACCCCCGCTTACCTCCACAAACCCTAATCCCGCAGCCTCCGCTTCTCCCCCAAATAATGCACCCCAAAATAATCCACAAACACTTTCCATCCCGGCGTCCCAATCCCAATCCGAATGTCCGAAATCACCTCGTATGGCAACTCATACACCAACTGCTCATTAACGAAAAAATAATACGTATCCGCTACTTTCCGAAGCGTAATCTTATTCCACTCCACTACCAACTTCTTAATCTTCCCCCTAATAATCACCTCCTTCTCATTCTTAATAACAAACCCCCGCTTAATCAAATTAAAAGTATAAAATCGCTCCAAACTCTTATCCTGTCCCCATACCAATCCATAATCATTTCCATTGCAAGACAACATCATCTCTATCGTAAAATCACGACTCGGATCAAGGTCAAAACGTGGTGCCGTATACGAAGGCTTTAAACCCATCGCAACCGACTTAAACAAATACTGCCCATACTTGATTTTCCCCTTATGCTCCCGATTCTTCCCCGTCCAAAACTTAGTAGACGTCTCATCATCAAAATCATCAAAATAAATCGTCTGCATATCCTCCGCAGCATAATCGTAATAATTCCGCTGCCCCAAAAGACTAACAGGAACCGTCAAACTAACCCACAAAAAACAATAAAAAATATACTTACTCATACTGCAAAGGTACACCATGCAAGATTGGAAGGGTATTGCCACAATGTTAATATTATCAATGATTAAAAAATAAGTCCTAAAATAAGAAGGCTATTGACTAAATTTACCACTTTTTGTGTTAAATTCACCATTATTTGTTTACATTTGTCTCTTACTATGAAAGAAGATCATTAAAATACTTGACAAATTTACTGCTAGCTAATTAAACCGCATGATTCAACGACTGTTAATCACCAATTACGCACTCATTGACGAGCTAGAAATAGACTTTTCGGAAGGACTCACCATTATTACAGGTGAAACCGGTGCTGGTAAATCCATCCTCCTCGGCGCATTAGGCCTCATTATGGGCAACCGTGCCGATACCAAAGTATTTTACCATACCAACAAAAAGTGCATCGTCGAAGGATTCTTTGAAATCTCCCGCTATGGCTTAAAAGATTTCTTTGATCAAAAAGATATTGATTACGACGAAGAAATCGTCATCCGAAGAGAATTGACTCCCACCGGAAAATCCCGTGCCTTTGT
>Ga0114957_1005684_pt1 | contig 10230 bp, 9 predicted proteins | sample BantaG_FD_87175 | JGI IMG/M metagenome (GOLD analysis project Ga0114957, IMG submission 87175) | Marine algal microbial communities from Bantry Bay, Ireland - BantryBay_4 metaG | ecosystem: Host-associated > Algae > Red algae > Unclassified | place: Bantry Bay, Ireland | collected 2014-11-21 | reverse complement strand
CTTAGGCTCTACGGGCGTACTCATCGGTGGCAAACCCGCCGCACGTATGGGCGATATGACCGCACACGGTGGCAGTATCGTCTTGGGCTGCCCCACCGTACTCATAGGCGAAATATCGCCGGGTACGATAATGACCAAAACCTCCTTAACTATACTGGAGCAGTTTAAGCCCGAATCCGAGCAAGTCATTAGTATGCAGCAAGCGGCGGAGGCTGGGAAGCCCCTCTGTGAGGTATGTTATGAGAGCAGTGACGCAGAGAACAACACCGAAGAACAAGAAGAGGAAGTAAGAAAACTTGTTAATATTATTAGGTTAGAGGGTCCTTTCAACGACGAAGGAAAAATAGTAAATTATGTAAGTAGAAAACATTCTTATTATTATTTAGCAACTATAGATAGAGAGCCTAATTCTGCCAATATAAAAAATATTAAATGGGCAGTTTCATATGATGACAATAAGGCAGATAAATCTTTCTATCTCTTTTCAGGAGGAAGAATTGATTCTGGAAAAATTAAAATAGATATTCATATAAACAAAGGAAAGGATAAATTTAAAATCTATGCATACGAGGATGGTCTACCTAATAATTCTATATCCGTAGAAGCAAAATTCAAAAAAGCAGTTGTATTCTTTATTGGAGGGGCTGGAGACAAGTCTTCTTTTCTCCTTACTGGTCCAACTAATATTGTATTAAATCAAGTTAAAACTCCTTTTGATAATAATATTGCTCCTTCAATAGATTATATGTCTAAATATTTGGGTTATGAGGAAGCCTACAAGGATAAAATTACCACAGAGGTAATTTCTTTCATACCAAATAAAGAGGGAATCTCCATTAATATTATAGGACATAGCTTAGGTGGATGGAACGGTGCACATCTTTCCAAAATACTTAGCGATAAGGGATATAATGTAGATTTGTTAGTCACTTTAGACCCAGTCGGTGATGATCCCCTTGTTAATGCTTTTTCTGATATATACTGGGACTATCCAAGCCCTAAAAGCAAATTTTGGATAAACATCTATACAAATCCAGAGGATAATGAAATGGACGACGCTATAGCCGATTTGGGAGTTCAATGGGAACCTACAGTAAAGGATGGTGTAAACAACATTCATAGAGTAAAATTTCATCATGGGCAGGCGGGTAAGATGTTTAGACATACACAAGCCCGAATGTCATCTTCTGACTATTTACTCCATTTTATTACTGTACACCTTGAAACGAAATGAAGAACTTTATTGTCATTTTACTTTTAAGCATTTTTTTCAATTCTTGTGAGACTGACAACGCCTCTCATATTAAATTTGACGTGAAATCAATCAAATTTTTAACAGTGTCTTCAAAAGATGAATTATGTCCCAAGCTTGAAATTGATTTGAGTTCAAAAAGTAACATCGCAGATATTGCAAAAAAAGAACGTAGTGTTAGTTCATACATCTTTTGTCCATTAAGTTCAAATGATTTTTCACCAAAAAATATAAGCCGTGAAAAATATAAATTATATGGTGCTTTCCCCCAAGAAATAGAGGGAAACTATAATATTCAAGATAGTTTATACAACTATTCTCTTTCAATAAGTTTTGTTGATGAAGATTACAACATCTTAAATCAAGAGACCGTAACTTCAATTATTAGTGAAAAAGACTGTATTGACTGTAAATTAGTATTTGGATTTTTTCCAAAGAGAATAAAACAAAATACATTTTCAGATGCTTTTTGTATTCCCGTAGATATAATAAAAAATGAAATTAAAGAAAGTACGGGCATTTTACGCTGATTATTTTTGATATGAAATTTGAATCTTCCTCTGTTTTGACTTAAATGACCTAAATCCCTTTGATTAATCATGAAAAATTTCTGGAAAATAAATATAATCACATCAATAAGCATTTTCATTATATTTTGCTTAATACTAATCAATGAATTTTATATTCACTTGAATTTGCCTTTTCAAGAATTATTGGGATATATATTCGTGTTCGGACCTTTTTGGGAAATAATACAAATCCCCACATGTATCATATTGTATATTTTTACAAACAAAAAACATCTGAAATACCCATTTTTATATTTTGGTTTTATGTTTTTTTTATTCGCTGTAAAAATTTCATTCTATGTATGGATAATGTTGGAAGGAGCTAAATGAACAAATGAACTCTATATATCTAAACTCTAAAAAATCGTCCATTCAAGAATATCTCGAAGATGTACAAGTGGACGGTGTCATGGTCAATGTCAGAGGCGCAAGCCCCGGCGGACGACTCAATGACGGCTTACAAGATGCCCTCGAAGTGGTCGAAAATTCACCCAAATTGCGACTGGCGAAGCGTGGGGATTCGATTATTGTGGTGCATGATGAGATTTATGGAGAGAAACAGAAAATATCGTAAATCATTAACTTTAACATCACTAAATATCCTATACATGAAATACACAGCTACTCGAAATCAAGCCCTAAATGGACTAAAACAAGCAGAGGCTAAAGTCCAATCGGCTATTCAACAACAAAAAAAGGGACAAGCTATATCAAAAGATGTGCAACAAGTACTAAAAATATTCTTTCCAAAACAAGACGAATCTTTTCTACCTATACTTTTGAAGCGAATACAACTTGTAAAAAAAAATGTAATTCCTCATGTAAGACTAAAAACAATCTCAAAACCTGATAAAAACGATCCTGATAAGGCACTACATAAATATGCCATAAAGAAGAAAGTTCCTGCCGCAGCTTTACCTCAAAGAAGGTATGTTGCAATTTACAATCCACATTGGGCTAATCACAAACCTTATCAACCCGGAATACTAATCCATGAGGCATTTCATTACTATTTTAGTTTTGTACGTGGACACTCAAAAACTAATAGAAGAACCAATGCTTTTGCTTATCAGGGATTTGTCTCTACACTAGGAGGATTACCGATAGGTGAAACATTGAAGGGAAACTTGGGTTTGATTACAAATAAACAAATAGTGGAAGTGTGCAACACATACGTAGCACCTATTCTTCCATTTGGAAATGAAATCTGTAAACAAGTCAAACGTGCTCTTGATTAATGATGTCATTATGATTTAACTCTTACAGGCAACAAACACTCCCCCACTGTTTACATCCCCCCCACCACCGGAATGTACAAATGACAACGATTATTAAAAATAAAAAGCAGCAATATGGATCCGGCAGAAGTCATCACGTACACTCCCACCCCTGGCACCCTTACTCGACGAGTTCAAAGAAACATCTACGGTGAATCGGCTCTGATGTGCATGAGACCGCCTGCCCCGAAGGTCATCGCCGTATTCTATCATGGCGGACCATTTGGCAAAGGCAAAACCACCACCGCAGAAAAAGCCGGCACCACCGGAAAGTTTTATAATGCCGCCCAAGACGCCACAACAAAAGTCGGGAAAGACTTCGTCGGCAGGGTCATTGCGCCCGGAGCTACGTCTGCATCGGGTGTTGCCAACGGACTCGGTTTCATCACCAAACACTACAACCGAGGCGACCAAATCATCATCTATGCGTACAGCTATGGCGTAGATGGCTCGGTAGATTTAGCCGAAGAATTACATGCCGGCAACATCCCTGTATCCTTGCTCATCACAGTGGATGGCTCTGATGGTCCTGCCCAAAATTGGACGGTCAACACCAACATCCCCGACAACGTGGACACCAATATCAACTACTACCAAACCGACCATTCCGGCTCGTCCTCGTCCTCTCGCTCATCCCGCGGATCATCTTCGTCCAGTTCCTCCAGTCAGGGTAGCAGTCAAAGCAGCAGCAATAGCGACAGTGGCAGCCTCAACTTCCCCGGCTCCAATGGCGGACCCAACCAAGCCGTCAAAGGTGCCAACGTCATCAACCGCGATGTAACAGCAAGCGGTACGACACACGGTAATATCCAACAAAAACATCAAACAGCAATCGAAAGAGAAATCAACGATGCTATCAGAAACTACAGCTATGCAAACTAAATCAAAAATAATGTCGGCGGTATTCAGCCTCCTCGCGTTCATCGGATGCGACGGCAACTATCGCAACGTAAACATCAACGGACACATCAAAAGCACCAGCAACCAAACCCCGGTTGCCAATGCCAATGTTGTCCTCAAATGCTGGGTCTATAATCCCAAAATATCCGAATCCGAAATCGTCGAGCAGACCGTCACCACCGACGCCGAAGGCTACTTCCAATCGACATTTGACAAAGCCGAAGCCGTTGATATATCTGTGACCGCCCCAAATTACGCCGCTAAGGAAGAATCCCACACTTTAAAAAGAAACAAACTCAATCTTGATATTTTTTTAGACGAACAATAACCCTACCCTACGACTTATACGCATAGAGCATGTTTGATTTTTCAGGCATGCTCTTATTTTTTTGCCTCGTTCCTTACACACCTACGACTTCTCATCTTTACGTAATTTTTGATAGTGTTCAACTAAAGTATGGTTAAACAAATTCTCTTGTCGTCAGACGAATCCGGTTGTACAAAGAACGTATTTCAGTGGACAAACCACCAATTTTGACATGATCCTTCGTCTGCCGACTATTCCGTACTTTACTCGAACAGCATCGACATTTTTGATGTGTTTATTTAAAAAGCACAAAAAACATCGCATAATTTTTCAAAAAAATATCCTACGTTTGCAGTTGAATTAATGCGCCAATGCGATAATGCTGCAATGCTACAATGATGTGGCGGTACTTAATCATTATCGCATTGCAGCATTATCGCATTGTAGCATTATTATGAAAATACAGTTAATAGAAGTAATGTCGGAAATAGGCGCAGGTACACGCGGTGCGAGCATGTGCGCTGCTGCCATCAAGACTGCTGCCGAAAATGCCAAAGACAGCTATTTTAAAAAATACGATTTGGTACGTGTCGAACACGAAAATCATCTACTTTTTGACCCCGCGCTCGACCTCAAAACACCACATGCCAAACGTATTGAAGGCATGGTACGTCTTTATGAACGTATCGTGAAACATGTATCAGGGACATTGAAAAAGGATAATTTCCCAATATTATTGGCGGGTGATCACTCTGTAGCAGGCGGCACGATTGCAGGTGTCAAAAATGCCTTTCCTGATAAAGAGTTGGGTATTATTTGGGTAGATGCCCACGCCGACTTGCATACGCCGTACACCACGCCGTCGGGCAATATGCACGGAATGCCACTTGGTATTTCGATGGGTTTGAATGCCGAAAGTCGCATTGAATTTGGTTTAAAACCCAATATTATCAACGAAAAAACACGCAACACTTGGGAAATTATCAAAAATATAGGTCATCCATCACCAAAAGTACAGCCTGAAAATGTCGTCTTTTTAGGCTTGCGCGATTATGAGGAAGAGGAAGAACACATGGTCAACGGACACCATATGCTCAAAATCGGTGTAGAAGAAGCCCGTGAAGATGGTTTCAAGACCACTGCCAAGCGCGTCCTCAAACGACTTGAAAATGTGGATATTATATATATCACTTTTGATGTGGATAGCCTTGACTGTGATGCTGTCTCACACGGAACGGGTACACCTGTACCGAATGGCTTGTTTGAAGATGAGGTGATTGCATTTTTGTCCGTCATTCTCGCAGAAGACAAAGTAAAATGCTTTGAAGTTACAGAGGTTAATCCTACACTTGATGAAAAGAAAAATGTGATGGCAGAAACCGCATTCAGGATTTTAAAATCTGCTACTAAAAATATTGAAGCTTATCGATAGGACGCAAAACAAAAACTATTAGGCAATCCAAAATCAATAACTTGTCTACTTCCTCAAACCTTATAGGTTTTAAAAACCTATAAGGTTTATTTTTAATTAAATATAGATAAAAATTATGTCGATATTTAGTCCAAAAGAATAAATGAATAATCACGAAAATTTAATTTGTCAAAATAATTCAAGATATTGCAGCCACGTAAATCACAATTTGGATAATTGTCGGTAATACCCGTCAATCGTCAAGTGAAACTGTCCGTTGTCTATGAGCAAAACAAAACAAATTTTACAGACCGTACCGACCTTTTTCAAATATGTATTGGTCGGATTGGTCGTGGTATTTATCAGTTTCTTATTTCCGAAACATGCCAAATTTCAATATAATTTTGAAGAAGGGCAGCGATGGATGTACGATGATTTGAAAGCACCATTTGATTTTGCAATTTTGAAATCGGATACGGAGATTAAACAGGAAACTGAAATCTTTAATGCCGAATTTAGCCCTTATTACAAGCGAGAACCAAAGAAAACAGAAGAGGGACTGAATAGGTTTGACCAATTATTCACCAAAAAAATCATTGAATCAGGAAATGACTCTACTTTCATAGAAGTCGTTGAAAATCAAGAGAATTATAAGCAATTCGGACGTGCTGTTCTAAACATTTTATATCAAAAAGGCATCATTGACCTCATTCCTGACCATCGCAATCGCGGCAATTTATTCAAGGTCAGAGTCACCTATAAAAATACGGTAGAAACCCCTGCACAAAACTTCTACAACAACCGCAAAGCCACCGAATTTATTATCGACACCCTCCCTCAAAGCGGTTTGGTAATGCCGGGATTTCTGACCGAACCGCTACAAGAATCGCTCATTCCAAATATCATTTATGACGAAGCACAAACCGATAAACACTACAAAGAAGAAAAAAGTGACAAAATCTCCCCCTCGCGCGATATGGTGCGGCAAGGCGATGTGATTGTGTATAAAGGCAATATCATCACAGGCGAAATCAATCAACAACTCCTTTCCCTCAAAAATGCTTACGAACAAAACATTACCAAAGAAAAAAGTTCGCTTTGGGTACTTTTGGGCTACTTACTGTTGACGACGCTCATTATGAGCGTTTTTGTGGGTTTTTTGCGGATGAATGAACCGCATATTTTCGACGATTTTCGAAGTTTGGTTTTCATTTTGATGTGGATCGTTGTGTTTAGTTTGGTGGTCTATCTTGCTGTCAAATCAGGTATCAATACACTGCTCTATACTATACCTTTCTGTATCGTTCCCGTCGTCATCAAAAACTTCCATAATGCGCGATTGGCTTTCTTTACACACATTATTATCGTACTGATAGCCAGCTTTTTATCGCCATTGGGTTATGAGTTTACTTTCGTACAAATCCTTGCCGGAATCGTGGCTATACTCGCCAATGTACGCACCCGCTACATGAATCTTTTTTTCCGGTCAATGCTCTATATTTTGCTTGTTTACAGCTTGGCATTTTTCGGATTATCGCTCATCAAGGAAGGCTCGATTATGAACCTTAGTTTTCGCCCGCACGGACTGATACACATTTGTCTTTTGGTGAATGTCTTCCTCACGCTGCTTGCCTATCCTTTGATACCTTTATTGGAGCGCATTTTTGGTTTTACCTCAGAAATTACACTCGTCGAACTCACGGATTTGGACAGACCGCTACTCCGTGACATGTCCATCAAAGCCCCCGGTACGCTCCAACATTCCCTGCAAGTTGCCAACCTTTCCGAAGCTGCCGCCAAAGCCATCAATGCCAATGCTCTTTTGGTCAAAGTTGCCGCGCTTTACCACGACATTGGCAAGACATTGCACCCACTCAACTTCATCGAAAATCAAAGCAACGGCAACCCACACGACGAAACCAGCGACCTCGACAGTGCCAAAGCCATCATCGAACACATCACTGAAGGCTAAAAAATGGCGAAAAAAGCCGGACTTCCCGAAGTCATTACCGATTTTATCACCACGCATCACGGCACTACGCGCGTTGAGTATTTTTACAGACAACACCTCGAAAAACACCCTGACGAGGAAACCGACGAAAGCCAATTCCGTTATCCCGGACCTAAGCCGCAGACAAAAGAGCAAGCCATTCTCATGGTTGCCGACTCGGTAGAAGCTGCCGCTAAAAGTATCAAACAACCCACCGAACAAACCATTAATGATTTGGTAGATAATATCGTTGCCGGAAAAATTAAGCAGGAACAGTTCTCTAATTGTAATTTGAGTTTCAATGAGTTAGAAACCTGTAAGGGTGTTTTGAAGAAATTATTAAAAAGTATTCATCATGTACGAATTGAGTATCCTGATGAAAAGAAATCATAACAAACGACCATTTCCTGTGTTGAATAAGCATACAATTCAAAATATGAAAATGAAACATTTACTTATTCTACTACTATCCCAACTTATCATTCTGGGCAATTTACAAGCTCAAAATAAAAACACCACCGTTACTGGCACAGTCATCGAAAGTAATACTAAACAAGCTGTTGAATTTGCTACTGTCGTCTTAAAAGATAAGCAGACAAACGACCCCATCACCGGATCTACTACACAGCTTGGCGGTACATTTGAAATAAAAACCAACGCAACGGATTTTTATGTAGAAATAAGTTTTATTGGTTTTGAAAATACGAAAATCACTGATTTTAAGGTCAAAAAAAATATAGATTTAGGTACAATTACCCTTTCTTCTCAAAACACAATACTAGACGAAGTGACAGTTCGTGCCGAAAAATCACAGACAGAATTTCGGCTCGACAAACGTGTATTTAATGTTGGACAAGACCTAAGCAGTACGGGCGCAAGTGCTTTGGAGGTCTTGAATAATGTTCCTTCGGTCAATGTCAATATTGAGGGGCAAATAAGCCTACGCGGGAGTACAGGTGTGCAAATGTTGATTGACGGTAAGCCCTCCATTCTCGCTGATACAGAGAGTAATGCGCTTGGCACGATTACCGCAGAAATGATTGATCGTGTGGAAGTTATCACCAATCCATCTGCCAAATACGAAGCCGAGGGAACAGCAGGCATCATCAATATTGTCCTCAAAAAAGAGGAAAAACAGGGCATCAACGGCTCGGTGTCCGTCAATACGGGCTATCCGTACAACCATAGCGTGGGTATGAGTCTCAACCGCCGCGCTAATAAATTCAACCTCTTTACTCAACTCGGCGCAGGCTATCGATCACTCCCCCGCCACCGCGAGACGCTCAATACCGACCTCACCACCAACGAAAGCATCCGCAGCGAAGGCACGGAATATCGCAACGAACAGTTTTATAATTTTATTTTGGGAACGGATTACCACATCAATGATAATAATGTACTGACGCTCTCAGGAAATTTTGCTTACGAAATTGAAGACCAACCTTCCGCAACCGATTTCAGCCGACTCAATGCCACCAATGACATCATCTCAGCATGGGAACGCACCGAAGTCACCGAAGCCACCAACCCGAAGTGGCAATACGAATTCCAATACAAAAGCGATTTCAAAGACCACAAAGACCACGATTTTATCTTCAGTGCGACGGGTAGATTTTTTGGAAAAGACCAAGCATCGGATTTTACGAATACCATTGAATCGACAAGCAGCTTTCCTTTATTTGACCAACAGACGCGCACCAAGTTTCAGGAAGCGGGCTACACCTTCAAGGCGGATTATACCAGACCATTCGCAGAAAAATTTACCCTCGAAACAGGTACGCAATACGTCATTCAGGATGTCAGTAACGACTTCGCTGTCAGCGACTTAATGGATGGCGAATGGCAACCGAGAGCCGACCTCACCAATGTATTTGACTATGACCAAAAAGTACTCGGCGTATATGGTACAGTGGCTTATGAAAACAAAAAATGGGGCATCAAAACAGGTTTGCGCCTCGAAAATACCATTCTCAATACTTTGCTCCAAAACACCAACGAAGCCAATACTCTAAACTATAACAGCCTATTCCCAAGCGCACATACTTCGTACAAATTTTCGGAGAGATTTTCGCTGCAAGCCGGATACTCACGACGCATTTATCGTCCGCGTTTGTGGGATTTGAATCCGTTTTTTAACATTCGTAATAATTTTAATATCCGTGAGGGTAATCCTGAATTATTGCCCGAATTTACAGATTCGTATGAGATAACGGGTATTTATATTTTGGATAAAATTACGATGAATCTCGGTGTGTATCAGCGTTATACAACGGATGTGATTGAACGTATTTCTTTTTTTGAAAATGGGGTTAACACGACCAAACCCATCAATATCGGCACAAATCTCGCCACAGGCATCGAATTTAACAGTAAATATAATCCGAATGACTGGTGGACACTCAACGGCGATTTCAATTTTAATTTCTTCAATCGTCAAGGCGAATTTGAGCAGACCAATATAGATTTCAACGCCAGTCGCTGGAACACACGTATTACCAATAAATTTCAACTACCCGCCGACTTT
>Ga0114957_1005683_pt1 | contig 10231 bp, 9 predicted proteins | sample BantaG_FD_87175 | JGI IMG/M metagenome (GOLD analysis project Ga0114957, IMG submission 87175) | Marine algal microbial communities from Bantry Bay, Ireland - BantryBay_4 metaG | ecosystem: Host-associated > Algae > Red algae > Unclassified | place: Bantry Bay, Ireland | collected 2014-11-21 | reverse complement strand
TGTAACTATAACCGTAAGAAATCTGATAGATAGCTGGAGTAAAATAACCGTTTTAGTAAAAGATACTCCTGGCTTTATTGTCAATAAAGTAGCACGTCCTTTTTATAGTGAGGCTATCAAAATCCATGAGGAGACAAGAATTACTCCTGCAGAGATCGACACCGCTCTTAAAACAATCGGTGGTTTTAGAATGGGTCCCTTTGAACTTACAGACTATATAGGTCATGATGTAAATTATGTAGTTACAGAAACAGTATGGAAGGCATTCTATTATGATCCTAGATATACCCCATCTTTTACCCAAAAGCGATTAGTAGAAGCGGGTTATCTCGGTAGAAAATCTGGAAGAGGGTTTTATAATTATGCTGATGAATCCAGTAAAAAGGCCATAGATATTGATACGGCAAAATTATCTCCTTATGTAGATCGCATTGTTATCATGTTGATAAATGAAGCAGCAGATACTTTATTTAAAAGAATCGCAACCAAGGAAGATATAGATCTAGCCATGACCAAAGGAGTCAATTATCCCAAAGGATTATTTCAATGGGCCGATGAAATAGGTATTCAGGAATGTGTCTATCGTATGGATGCGCTTTATGCTGAATATCACTCAGATCGATATAGATGTAGTCCTATTCTTCGTAAAATGGCTTCTCTAAATCAAAGCTTCTTTACATGATAAACAAATCTAAGGTGGAAAAATCTACAGCACAACTCGTATTCGATAAGATGATGACTACAGATTACTGTAGTCAATGGATGGGTATCGAGGCCGTGTCTTTAAAAGAAGGTTATTGCAAAATAAAAATGACCGTTCATCGAGACATGCTGAATGGATTCGGAATTTTACATGGAGGTATCGCTTACGCTTTTGCAGATAGTGCTTTTGCCTTTGCCTCTAATTCCTACGGCCGTATAGCTGTATCCGTTACAGGATCTATGAGTTTTGCTAAATCAGCAAAAGAAGGTGCTGTTCTTTTCGCGGAAGCGACGGCACTAAACGTAGGTCATAAGACTGCAGAATTTGATGTAAACGTAACCGACGAAAAAGGTGTTATTTATTATAGATTTAGAGGTACAGTTTACCGGAAATCTGATAACGTACTGAATGTATGAAATCAGACATTACCACTAGAGAAGATATCATTTTCTTAATAGATCATTTTTACAAAAAGATATTAGTCGATAAGACAATAGGACATTTTTTTACAGACGTGGTGAAAATAAAGCTAGATCATCATATGCCTATAATGTATGATTTTTGGGAAGGAGCATTATTAGATGGTACTTCATACAAAGGCAATCCGATGCTTAAGCATATCGCGATCGATAAAATACAACGGCTAGAAGAAAAGCATTTTGCCGTATGGGTAAAAGAGTGGAACACAACTATCGACACATATTTTTTAGGAGCGATAGCAGACCAAGCAAAACAAAAAGCTCAGATGATGAAAGACTTAATGATGTATAAAATTTCCGAGAGTAGAAAAGATGGATTCATCCAATAATGATTTTTTTTCTATTTTAGTTGAAATCTATAAAAACGAACTACTATGAACGACCTCAATCTGATTGATGATAGTCTTAAAAGTGACTCCCTTTCTTTTACAATTCCAATAAAAAAATACGTCAGCTCAATAGCAAAATGGTCCAAGTTCTTTGCCATACTCGGATTTATTGCTGGAGGTTTAATGATTCTCATCGGACTCGGCTTATCCTATTTTATGGCTCTATTGGGCTCCATAGTTCCAGAAGCAGGGAGTATGGCTGTAGGTAGTTCTATTTTTGGTTCCCTTATGTATATCGCATTTTCTCTTCTTTATATCATTCCCTCTTTATTCGCATGGCGATTTTCCAATAAAGCCAAAGAGGCTCTTGCAAGCGATAACCAAGAAGTATTGACTTCTGCTTTCGAAAATTTAAAAAGTTGTTATAAGTTCTGGGGAATTACTATTTCAGTTCTATTAGGTATTTACGTATTAATGTTTCTAATCGCACTAGGTTTAGGAGGAACTGCTTTATTATTTAATTAAGACAAGAATATTATAACATTCGCTTTGCCTTAATCTCGAGATACTTATTGATCACATTGATAGAAAGATCTTCTGGCTTTGTAAGAATCGCTTGTATACCGTTAGTGTTTAATTCCATTTTTATTTTTTCTTTTTCTACCAGGGCTCGCTGCGCAAATGTCTTTAAATAGATTTCATCTCTGGTTTTGCAATGCATCTCACTAGTTTCTATGAGCTCTGTATTAATAAAAAAGATAACGAGTAGTAAATGCTTTTTATTAATGGATTTGAGATAAGGCAAATTTCTTTTCAGGTCATTTTGATTTTCAAAATTTGTAAACATAACCACGATACTACGTCGAGATATTTTCTTACGTACGGTGATGTTTAGTAACTCTAGATTTGATTCTTTAAATTCTGTTTTCTGATGATAGAGCCTATTGGAAACTTTTTCTAATTGGTTACGCACAGACTCTGCTTTAACGATACTTCCTATTTTATCCGAAAAAGTAATCAGCCCTACCCGATCATATTTTTTGAGCACAATATTAGAAATGACTAATGTGCTATTAATGGCATAATCCAGAAGTGTCAGGTCATTAAAAGGCATTTTCATCGCTCTTCCCTTGTCGATAATACAATACACATTTTGAGACTTGGTGTTTTGATATTGATTAATCATCAAGGTATTTAGTCTAGAAGAGGCCTTCCAGTTGATGGCTTTAATATTATCTCCCTGAGAGTAAGATCTGATATGTTCAAATTCGTCATTCTCCCCTATCTGTCTAATACGTCTTATTCCAGAATTTCTGGCTGTTTTAGAAAAAACCTGTAGCTCATATTTTTTCATTTGAATAATGGACGGTATCACTTTTACATCTTGCTCTTGTTCTATAACATGTCTCAACTCTACAAGTGATAACAGACGCGTAGAAATAAAAAGATTTAAATTCCCAAAAGAATAAATGCCTCTGGTAACGGGTGTTATAGAAAAATGGGTTTCTATGGTTTTGTCCCTATCTACTTCAAAGTCGCCGATTGTACTTCTATGTTGAAACTGAGCGGCTAACTCATCAACTACTTCGATATTTAAATTTATAGATGACTTATTACTGATGGTATACGTTATTGCCTGATCGTCGCCTAAGGATAATCGTTCATTGATATCTCTAAACGCTGTTATCTTATTACGCATGATAAATAAAATAACTAGATCGATTATAATCAAACCGATCAGAATATAAAGGGCGACCATAGCCACATTATATAAAATGGGATAGGCAAAAGAAATTAGGAATACCACGATGATACATCCTAAAAAAATAAACAGTCTATTTTTTAGATAAATAGACTTCATACTAACGAGGTACTTCTAGGGTTTGTAATATTTCTTTTATTACTTCATTGGCGGTTAAGCCTTCCATCTCTGCATCGGAGGTCAAAATCAATCGGTGATTTAATACATGCTTAGCCACATACTGAATATCGTCCGGAATTAAAAAACTTCTACCTTCTAATAATGCTGCCACCTTTGCGGTTTTAAGAATTCCTAATGACGCTCTAGGAGATCCTCCTAAATAAATTTTTGCGTGACTACGTGTTTCTTGAATAATGCTGGTTATATATTGTAGCATCTGATCCTCCACATGCACATTAGCTAGCTCTGTTTGAATTGTTCTAATATCTACACCACTTAGAATATTATTTATAACACTTAAATCATTAGGTCCTGTTTGTGTTTTAAATTTTTGAAGGATCTGAAATTCCTCTTTTTCATTTGGATACTCCAAATTTATTTTCATTAGAAATCGATCCAGCTGTGCCTCTGGTAATCTATAGGTGCCTTCCTGTTCTATTGGGTTTTGGGTAGCAATAACTAAGAATGGGAACTCCATTTTGTATTCTACTCCATCATATGAAATTTGTTTTTCCTCCATTACTTCAAACAAGGCCGATTGTGTTTTTGCTGGAGCCCTATTTATCTCATCGATTAAAACGATATTAGAAAAAATAGGTCCTCTCTTAAATTCGAAAACAGATTCTTTCATATTAAAAATAGACGTACCCAGAATATCCGATGGTAGTAAGTCTGGAGTAAATTGGATCCTTGAAAATTCAGCATCTACTGTTTTGGCTAGTACTTTTGCCGATAATGTTTTTGCAATTCCCGGAACCCCCTCCAGTAAGATATGTCCATCAGAAAGAACGCAGGTCATCATTAACTTTATTAGTTCCGTTTGCCCGATCAGTAATTTTCCGCACTCGGTGTATAACTCCTCCATTTTCTCCATCAGCGGACTCTTAACAGCTGGAGCATAACGATACATAGAATTAGCAGGAGACTCGGGATTAGGAATGCTCTCTGGAACAATCGGATCAGTAACATTCTCACTCGGTCTTATCGGATTTACATCCTCTATAAAGTCATTGTTTTCTTCACTCATTATTTTGCTGTTTTATAAAAATTCTCTACTCGGCGATGTAGGTTAATTAACTGATCATCTGGATAGGCATACCCTTTGTCAGAATTATCAAGCATCTTTACAATAACTTGCAATTCACTTTCGTCGAATTTAGATTTTTTAGATAATAGTTTTACAAAGTCTGGATTTTTTTCATCCAGAAAATATTTCTTTTTTACACTGTGATAAAAGTAGTTTTTAATATGAGGGATTAATCTCGCACTTTGACCCTGGCTAGAAAACAAACTACTCAGTGTCTCTACATACTCTAAGGTCGTATTACGATTCTTTTCTAGAATGGGTATCGCTCTTTGCTTTCTTTTAGATTTAAAGATGACAAATAATAAACTCCCAAATAAGATAAGATAGTACGCTGTTTTTAACGATTTTTGAGATAACACAAACTGAATCGGGCTACGAGTATCTGCATTATCTCTATCTCCAAAACGATTAAAATTTGGATGATCCATTACAATAAATGTTGGATCAAATTGGCCTAAGATGGTATTTATATAATCTCTGTAATAATCTTGCTTAGAAGCATGATTGATAAAAAACTCAGGAACGCAATGTTGATATATAGAACCTTCTCCTATATCCGTACGCGTATAAACTACAATGCTCGTTTCTATATGACCTAAAGACTCACTATATCCATTATTACTAAAACCAAAATGCCCATAAGTTAAACTACTTTTTTCTTGGAGACCTCGATTATAATGTTCATAACTATATATGGTACCCGATGTATCGTTTGAAAAAGTAAAATTAAGAATACTGTCTGTATGATACCTATTTCCTTCATCCGACATATAACTTGTGGTATCTTCTAACCACTTCATTTTACCTATAACCAATGCCTGATTTCCAGACTTTACAAAGTCAAATAATTGCCGACTCTCCTCCTGAGTAAACGTAAAAATATTTCCAAACATAATATAGAGCATACCTGTAGAATCCAAGTCTCCGATCAAGGTATCCTTATAATGATATACAACATTATTAGAGTCATAATAGGTCTTAACCAACTGATCAAACATCCATGCACCATAAGGATCTTTAGAATCCAATGTAAATTTCTGTCTCCAATCAAGATCCGATTCCTTTCTAAATTCCATGGTAGAAGCTACAAATAGAGCTACGATACCTACAATTAATCCTACAATAATCATCAGCTCTTTTTTACTCATACTGGCTTGTGATTAAACTGATTAAAAGCAATAGAATAGTGATCAAATTCTTCCTTAGTGATTTCATGGTTTCCATACCATACCCACTCAAAAATTCCAGAGATAGTTTTAAATCCTGAAAACAATGAGGTACCTCTTAACTCTGATGCGTAATCGCGATTAGTCTTTTCATATTTCCAATCTATTTCTTTATTTATACTCATCTGCTGCAGCACTAATAAAAATTTCATTCTTAATGCTAAGCGGTAATTTCCATGTCTCAAAGCCTTTTCATATTCTGATTCTACATCGACATCTTCAATATGTTCTTCTTCTAAATCTATTTCTTTAAACGCTTGATCCGGAAGAATCGTATCGACTTGCACATTAGCAAAAATGATATATCCAATTGCACAAATCATTACTGCTATCAAGAGGTATGCGAGTATATTAAATAGTCCTCCGAGTCCGCTTAAAAACCCTGTATTAGGTGTATGATATTCTCGCTGAGGTTCGTCTCTTGTTTTGGCTTTTTTTGGCTTTGGTTTTTTCCACCTCAACTTGTTAGAGCTTTTATCATAATCTAACTGCTCATTAAATGTCTCAAACTCTGCCTCCGTAATCCCTTCTGACTTTTGTGCATGGATCCCATTCGCCATCAGGCAAATAAGAAATACAACGATGATATATATCCTCTGCACTTTTATCATGTTGTTTCAAAAATCAATGATGACTTCCCAAAATTTTCAAATCTACTTTCTAAATCATAACCATACTTTTGACATAATAAAGAATAGTAATTATCAGCAATAGCGTAGTAGAAAAATGGTGCCGTAATTATAAAAGTTAAAATCATCGTAAAGTGATTATAAAAACTCACTGCTATAATGTTGCTTTCAAAAAGTTCATGCCACATTAATAACTCCTGGATAATCGACCCTACTCCTGTAATCCTAAAAACTAAATAAACAGCAAAGAAAAAAAACGCTGAGATTAAATATTGAGGAAGAAAATTTAAGTAGAATCGAAAGCTCTCTTTAAAACTTTGAGTAAAGTTTTTTACAAATCCCAAATTCCGATCTCTATCAAAACGTAAACTAAAAATTACATAGAAATGCGGAGCCACAAAAAGAAACAGTATAAATATAACCCATCCTTGAGCGATAAAATAAATAGGGAAAACGATTGAAAACGTAATCAATAAAATAGATAAAAAGTTTCTTTTTATGTGGACTAAAATTCCATCCCCATCATTATCTAAATAAGAGTAACTCAGATAAATAGTAAAACTCGCAACAGCAATAAGAAGGAAAAAGAAAAGTAATAGATTACTTTGATTATAATAAAACAGATTATAAACCTCTAAAAAACTTAACGCATCCACAGACCTTAAGGTAAACCATATTAGAAAGGACCCAATCATTAAAATAGGAAAACCGAGATATTTAAAAATAGAACCGATATTGTTTTTGTAATGAATTATAGAAAGAGAAACATTATCTTCAAATCGACGATATGACATTTTTGCCTCTTTGATCGGGTTGTCTGCAAAAGGGATAATTTCTACATCCGTTATTTCTCCACCCATCTTCCTAAAATAATACCATGGGTAAAAAACCCACATAAAAAGTACAAAAGCAAGAGAGGCAACTATAATAAATATTTTGGCGCCCATAGGCATATCCGTTAGCCGAGTTACAAAGGACTCTAAAACCCCCGCTATAATGGTAAGCGGAATCACACCCATCAAAATACGCAGTGCCCTAACAGCCGAAATTTGCAAAGAAGTAGACCTTTTATATGTACCTGGAAATAATAATCCATTTCCTAAAATAATTCCCGCTGCACTTGAAATAATGATAGTCGGTATCTCTATAGTTCCATGACACCAGATGGTTAGAAAGGAAGTAAGGAATAATCCTTTAGTATAAAAATACCACTGAAAAGCACCGACCATAATTCCGTTAGATATTAAAACGAAAATGGTTCCTATTCCGCCAAAAATACCTAAGACAAAAGCAATAGCATCGACTCTTAAATTATTCAATGTAATCCCAAAGAACATATCTATTTGTCCCTCTGATTTATAGACTCTCATCGGATCCCCTGCATTAATATTATCCTCGGTCATACTAATATAACCCTCTCCTAAAATAACTGTTGCAAAATCTGGATTATACGATGTAGAGAGAATCCCAATGCCTAACGACATTAAAAAAATAATAGTAGAAACGTAAAATGCTTTACGGGATCTATATATTTCTAGAGGAAGAATATGACCAAAAAATCTTTTTACCGGTTCTAGAGAAAACTTATTCTTTTTCTTTCCTAAGGTATCAAAAACAGATTGTGTTAAGTTATTGAGATACAGTCTTACTGACCGATTAGGGAAAAAAGTACGAGCATACGATAGATCACTAGATACTTTTACAAATAAGGAATGAAGCTTTTCGGGGTTTTGCTCAGATTTTGAGAGCAAATCCTCTAGTTCTCTCCACTTTTCTATATTTTGTTCTATAAATTTTTTTTCTGTCATCTATCTTTAGTCCTTTAAAGAAACGAAAAAAGATATTATTTCAACGTACTGAATGAAAAATATAGAGATAGCAACTGCACATAATATTGTATTTAAATATGAGTTAGCTACTGTATTGCATAGGACCTTAGCCTACATTATAGATCTTGTTATATTGATTCTCTTTTGGTGGATCATAGCTGCAGTATTCCGATCTGGCATATTTACTTATGTAGTCGTGTTTTTAGGAGCTTCTTTTTATCATTTTGTATTGGAGGTTTTTAACCGAGGGCAATCGATCGGAAAAAAAATACTCAAATTACGTGTCGTAACTTTACGGGGAACAACACCTACTATTAACGACCTATTTATTAGATGGGTCTTTAGAGTAGTGGATATCCCTTTTTCATTAGGTCTTCTCGCAGTAATTAATATCGTAGGCTCTGATAAAAAGCAAAGAATCGGAGACCTGATCGCTCAAACTTCCGTAATCAGTCTTAAAAGTTCTACCTCTATTAATCTAAAAAGTCTACAAGAGTTAAATAGAAGTGAGGAAAATATTACCTATCCTGGCTTACGCCAATATTCAGACGAGGATATGCTTCTTTTAAAACACGCAATCACACGTTATCTTACTAATAAAACGGATGAAAACAGAGCAATAACAACAAAAATAGGAAAGAAAATATTGGATGATTTAGATATCAATCAAGACCAGTTATCCATTTCTTTTTTAAAAGAATTATTAAACGAATATGTCATTATAACTCGATAAAACAATATTATATAAATAGAACTACCAGTTTTTAAATTTAAAAAATATATGAAATTAGGGAATTACGTTTTAGGAAAATGGGAAGAGGGAGATGGAGACGGTAAAGTTTTGCATCATGCAATTACAGGAGAACCCGTTGCAGTAGCAAGTTCAGACGGAATCGATTTAGGGGAAGTACTTACCTACGGACGTAAACATGGGAGTCCCGCTTTACGTAAAATGACGTTTCAGGAAAGAGGTCTGATGCTCAAAAAATTAGCCCTATATCTCACTAAATTAAAGGATAAATATTACGATATTTCCTATAGAACCGGAGCGACTAAAGCAGATAGTTGGATCGATATAGAAGGAGGTTTTGGAAATTTATTTGCCAATGCTTCTCTACGTAGAAATTTTACTTTTCAAAACTACCATGTCGATGGGGATGCTATCGATCTTTCTCGAGGAGGTAAATTTATGGGACATCATATTATGGTTCCTAAACGTGGTGTAGCGATACATATAAATGCCTATAATTTTCCAGTCTGGGGAATGTTTGAAAAATGTGCAGTAAACTGGATGGCGGGAGTAGCAGCTGTTGTAAAGCCAGCAACAGATACCTCTTTTCTTACAGAAGCAGTAGTAAGAGATGTCATCGCATCTGGCATCCTGCCAGAAGGAGCTCTACAACTAATTTGTGGATCTGCACGTACCATACTAGATACCGTAACATCCCAAGATGTAGTTACCTTTACAGGATCTGCCACGACAGGTAGGATGCTCAAGTCTCATAAAAGAGTTATAGATGAGTCGGTCCCTTTTAATATGGAAGCGGATAGCTTAAATGCTTCTATTCTAGGAGAAGATGCCGTTCCTGGTACTCCAGAATTTAATCTATTCATAAAAGAAGTACGAAAAGAAATGACGACTAAGGCAGGGCAGAAATGTACCGCCATACGTAGAGTCATCGTTCCTGAAAATTTAATCGAAGACGTACAAATTTCGTTAGGTAAAGCATTATCTAAAGTGACTATCGGTAATCCACTCACTAAGGGAGTGCGGATGGGAGCGCTAGCAAGTAAAGATCAGGTAACCGAGGTACGAAATCAAGTAGCTCGATTAAATAAAACAGCAGACATTGTTTATGGAAGTTTAGATGCCATAGAGGTAGTAGATGCCGAATTTGACAAAGGGGCATTTTTAAGTCCGATTGTTATGATTGAAAAAGATCCCTTAAATAATACTACGGCACATGAGGTGGAAGCATTTGGACCAGTGAGTACAATCATGCCTTATAAAAATATGGATGAGGCTGC
>Ga0114957_1005682_pt1 | contig 10231 bp, 3 predicted proteins | sample BantaG_FD_87175 | JGI IMG/M metagenome (GOLD analysis project Ga0114957, IMG submission 87175) | Marine algal microbial communities from Bantry Bay, Ireland - BantryBay_4 metaG | ecosystem: Host-associated > Algae > Red algae > Unclassified | place: Bantry Bay, Ireland | collected 2014-11-21 | reverse complement strand
GCTCAAAGAATTTATGACCTCCAGCAAACAAAAGAAAATGGAAGATGCCTTTGAGGCGTATGAAGACCAATTCAAAGCAGGTGTTTTTGCCGACGAAGAATTTAATCAAATTATAAAAACCAGTAATGCGATGCTGCAATTTAAAATGCGGCCAGCGCCTTATTTCATTCCTTATCTCAGCAGTTTGGTCAAAGTAAAAAAACTGGAAAATGGAGAACAAAAATTCAAAGACTGGCATATCGTCTTAGATGAAATACTTGCCAATATTGAGGGACGAAAAATCAAACCGTACCAGCAGTACCTGGAATTTTCTGACTCGTTCTTTGAACATCGTACCTTCCGCGAACCCAAAGCGGGCGTCAACTGGATGGGAATCGCCGATGAATTTAAAATGGAATACCAGGATAAAAAACCCATAGTTGTTTATGACAAAGTAGACATTCAGGGATTTAGAAAAAAAGATACCATTACCATCAATAATACTAAAGGAATCTACTACCCTGTGACACTCCAATGGGAAGGTCAAGGAGGTCAGGTAAATTGGAAACGATTCGGAGAATCAGTAGACATTGTCGCTACCCTGGATACTTATAAAATAGAAATTAAAAAAAGTTTATTCCGTGTCAGTAAAGCAACCTTGGAATACCCAGATCTTTTTGGTAGCAAAAAAGTGGCAGGAAATTTTGAGGATAAAATAATGGCTATCAAAAATAAAGCAGATGGATCTTATCCCCGATTCCAATCTGCTGAACAGGTCTTAGAGATTAATGATATTGGAGATGGTATCCGCTATAAAGGTGGATTTAAATTAAATGGAACGACCGTATATGGCTATGGTACGAAGGAGAATAAAGCCAAAATCATCATCGAACAAGATAACAAAAAACGGTTTCAAGGACAGTCCGAAAATTTCGTCATCCGCAAAGGAGAACGAATCGCATCCGAACGAACCGAAATGACCATTTACCTCGATCAGGATTCTATCTTCCACCCTTCGGTTAATATAAAATTTGATATTCTCAAACAAGAAATGCAACTCTTCAGAGGCCAGCGTGGAAATGATCGAAATCCATTTTTTGCATCTCAACAAAACATGAATATCAATGTAGATAAATTGTTGTGGAAAATGAGCAGCGATAGCCTCCTACTCGGTACCAGTGCCGTCAGTTTTTCCAACGCCAGTAATGTAGAGTTTGAATCGCTTCATTATTTTGAAGAAGCAGACATGCGGCGCATCCAAAACATTTCTACCAGCAATCCCATCACCGCCATCCGGCAATATGCCGACCAGGAAGGGGTTCGACAAGTAGACGCCAACGGATTGGCAAAAAAAATTAACCCAAAATATGATGTAACCAGCATCCAAAGTTTGTTATACGATCTGGTGGCACAGGGTTTTGTAAATTATGATAGTGAAGACCAAATTGTAACGGTAAAAGACAAGGTGTATCATTACACCAATGCCAGCAGTAAAAAAGTGGATTACGATATTTTAAAAATAAAATCCAAATCTGACAAGACTAACGCCGTTTTAAATTTAAAAAATAATACCATTGATGTACAAGGAGTGGAAAGAATTGAGTTCAGTCCCGTACAACAGGTAGCCGCCAAACCTTTTAACGAAAACCTTGTTCTTGGTAAAAATCGGGACATAGATTTTGATGGTCGCGTTTTTGCAGGTTTTGGAATTTTGGAAGGAAAGAATATGCACTATACTTATGACCAAAATCACATCACCATCGACTCCGTTAGATATTTTGACCTCTTTATTCCTACCGGAGCGGAAGATGAAAATGGAAAACCAGAAGCCCTTTCTATTAGCTCCCGTATCGAACACGGTAATGGTATTTTGCTAATTGATGCACCAGAAAACAAATCCGGCAAGGAAGAACTTCCTATGTTTCCTTCCTATAACACCAAAGGGCCATCCTATGTATTCTATGATTATCAAGAAACCTTAAACCGTGTTTATAAACGAGATTCTTTTTATTTTGAATTAGCAAAATTCAGCTTTAACCAACTCGACGATTTCACCCAGGAAGACGTGACCTTTAAAGGAGAAATGTACAGTTCGGATATATTCCCAGTCTTTAAAGAAACCATTGTCGTTCGTGAAGAAGATGCCAGCCTTGGGTTTGTCACCAACACGGGCCCCGGGGGCTACCCTGCCTATTCTCAAAAAGGAAAATATCGCGGAGAAATTGATTTGAGTAATAAAGGATTTTTTGGAAAGGGAAATATCCAATATCTCGGTGCTTCGATGGATAGTGAGGATTTGATCTTTCGTCCCAAACAGATGACCGGAACGGCCAAAAGATTTGACTTAACTGAAGATCGAAACAGTGCCGTTAAAATCCCACAAGCAGTTGGTATTGATGTGTCTATTGATTGGAAACCCTATCAGGATAGCATGTATATCCGTAGTAAGGAGGAATCTTTTAAACTCTTTAAAGCGGACAATTATACAGTAGACGGCACCCTTATTTTGACTCCCGACGGACTGAAAGCAAAAGGAAAATTTGAATGGGAGAAAGGTATTCTGGCTTCTAAATTAATGTCTTTTGGTGCCTTTTCTGTTACCGCAGATACCTCTAATCTGAAGATTAAAGCATTTGAAGGAGAGTTCGCCTTTGATACCGAAAATGTAAATGCGGATCTGGATTTTGATACTCAAAGAGGTGAAATTATCGCCAACGAAGATGGCCTCACCACCACCATGCCCTACAATCAATACCAAACCTCCATGGGAGAACTCGACTGGGATATGGCCGGAGAGAAGATCACTTTTAAAAATAAAAATGACCGGAAATACGGAGATTTTGTGTCCATCCATCCCGATCAGGATTCTTTGAATTTTGAAGCAGAATCAGCTACTTATGATTTAAAAACCAATGAGTTGAAGATTGGTGGCGTTCCACGTATACAAACCTGCGATGCGTATGTATATACAGAAACTGGAGATATTGAAATCAAAAAAGGTGGGGTTATGTCTACCTTATCCAATGCTAAGATTACGGCCAGCCTTGAAAACGAATACCATGTTATCAATCGCGCAACCGTAGATATAAAAGGTAAAAAAGACTACACCGCCAAAGGTTATTATGAATATAATATTGGCGACCGACAACAAGAAATATACTTTGCAGACATCGTCGGTGCACGAATCGGGAAGGGGAATCAAACCACCAAACCTACCGAAACCCGCGCCAAGGGAGAGATCAAAGCAGATGATAACTTTTACATTGATGCAAAGACGCAATACCAAGGAACGATTACCCTCAATGCAAACGACAAAAACCTCGACTTCGATGGTTTTGCCAAGCTAGACGCTCCCCTGCTTCCCAACCGAGAATGGTTTACGGTACGTAACAAAGCAGATAAAAAAGACCTGGTTATTTCTTTTGATACACCTAAGAATTTTGCAGGCGAACCGTTACGTACAGGTATTTTCCTGAGTAAGGAACAGGCCATTGTTTACCCTCGTATGATGCAGCCCACCCATCTACGAAAGGATCGGGCGCTCTTGGATGCCAAAGGAGTGTTTAAATATAATAAGAAAAATGACACTTTTATTTTTGGAGATTCTACCAATGTGGTTAGTGATTTTGTCCGGGGAGATAGAATGGAATATAACGTAAGAACGAATGCCGTAAGTGTCAGTGGAAAGCTCAACCTGGGTTCCAACCTCGATTACGTAAAAGTAGATGCCGCAGGTACCGCAGAAACGGCTTTCCCCGGCGGTTCTGCCGACCAGAAATTCAAGGCGGAAGTGATGGCGGGTATCATGATGAAGGTGCCAGAAAAGTTACTTAAAATCATGGTAACGGATTTGGTCAGTAGTAGCTTCGATGCACGTCCAATCAATTATACAGCGGATCATACTTTTTATAAAAAAGCATTGGCAGTACTAATTGAGGATGATAAAAGTTATAAAAATACATTGGCTCGAACGTCTAGTCTTGGACTTGAACTTCCCAAAAAGAATAATAAATATGCCTTCGTCTTTTCTAAAATGCCCATGAAGTGGGACGTCGAATATCAATCTATGGTCACTTCCGACAATGAATCTGCCGTAGGCGTAATAGGTGGTACCCCCATCAACCGGATACTTACTTGCCACGTAGAATTTAAAATGCCCTCCAATGGCGATGACCGGATTTACATTTATATCAAATCACCTAGTGATTACTATTATTACTTTGGATACAAACAAGGTATCCTCGACATCGGTAGTAGTAACACCCGCTTTGAAGATGAACTACTCGGTATGAAAACGAAAGAACTAAGCGTCAAAATGCCCGATGGTGAAAAAATGGAAATTCAGGCAGTCGAAGCTGGCAAAGCACGGTCATTTGTAAATCGTATACAAGCCACCCGTAATCGGTAATTCATTTCTAAAATATCGTTCACTAATGAACTTTTTTGGGTAATTTTGGTTTCTAATCCTGTCTATTGATACCTACAAATATTCACGAAGCCCTGGCCTTGTCTAATAGATGAGCCATGCGCGTGTTTATCTATGTTCTTTTTTCAACTAATTTTATTTACCCCCCTGATGCCAACATTTAACCCTTACCATCATTTCGGATTTTTGACCAATAGGGTTGCAAGACTTATCAGTCGTTCGGTAGAGAATTTTTTGATAGAAGAGGATCATCATTTCCCTACTTCCTGCGTAGGTATTCTAGCTGACCTATGGGCCAAGGATGGGGTAAATCAGAAGGATTTAGGCATGTCTTTGATCAAAAATAAGAGTAGCATCAATAAAATGTTGCATAGTCTACAAACTTCTGGTCTGATAGAGAAGCGACTCGATCCAGAAGATGGTCGAGGCAAGCTTATCTTTCTTACAGCAAAAGCTAAAAAGATGCGTTTTGAAGCAGAGCAACGAAGCGCCGCACTGGATCACGCCCTACTCGAAAATTTTTCACCACAAGAATTAGCGACCACAAAAAAAGTGCTTTCTGCTTTATATCAACACTTAACGGAGCATACCACAACCTCATCCAATTCCCAAAAACCATCGTCAAATACAAATCGTTCCTAATGACAAAAAGAAAAATAATTGTTTCCTTAGTTGCCTCTCTCCTCATCATAATTGCTGGTGCAGGAATGTTTAACTACTTGAGCAAACAAAAAAAATCCAATATCAAAACAACGCCAGTAGAAGAAGCTATCGTCTATGTTACCACGGAATCCTTTGCCACTAAAACAGTGAATAGTAAAATTGAAATTGATGGTCGCTTGAATGCTTTTCAAAAAATAACCCTGTCAGCAGAAGCCAACGGCAAGCTGGAGGATGTAGGAAAGGTATGGCGGGAAGGGAGTTATTTTAAAAAAGGAGACCTCCTCTTTCGTGCAGAAAGCACAGACGAACGCCTCAGCCTGTTTGCACAACGTAGCAGCCTGCTGAATGCCATTACCCAAATAATGCCGGATTTAAAATTTGATTATCCAGATGCTTTTCAAAAGTGGAAAACCTATCTGGATAATTTTGAGATTGAAAACAGGACGCCCGATTTACCAGCTATTGAGAATCAGCAGGAAAAATATTATGTCGCCGGAAAAAATATTTACAACCTCTATTATTCTATTAAAAGTGCAGAAGAGCGATTAAATAATTTCTCCGTGTACGCTCCTTTTTCTGGTGTTTTTATGCAAGTCAATACCTATCCCGGATCGCTGGTCAGCCCAGGTACACAACTGGCCTCCATTATGAATTCCAGTCAATACGAATTACAGGCGCCGATTAGCATGGAAAATTTCAATCTGATAAAGGTCGGACAACAGGTAAGCTTACGAGAAGAAGCACTGAACAAGAATTTCAAAGGAACGATCAGTCGTATAGGCCGACAAATAGACCAGACGACTCAAAGTATTCCAGTCTATATCGCTGTGGCGGGTATCGGCCTGCGGGATGGTATGTACCTCAAGGGGGAACTGGCTGGCAATTCCATAAAGGACGTGACGGCTTTACCCTTGCAAGCCATTGTCAATCAAAATCAAATTTATGTTTTAGAAGAAGGATCAATTCGGGAAAAATCAGTAGAATTGGTTTTACGGATGGATGATCAGATATTGGTCCGAGGAGTAGATTCGACTGAAAAAATTATTATCAAGGGACTGAATAGTCTATCACCCGGTCAAAAGGCGACGGAGGCAAAAATATAAATCATGCGCGGAATAATTAATTTCTTTTTACGGAATTCAGTGGCGGCCAACCTATTGATGGTCTTTATTTTCATTATGGGATATTTGGGGTTGACCCAATTAAAAACAACCTTTTTTCCCGAAAATCCATCCCGAATTATCAATATCCAATTATTTTATCCTGGCGCTTCTCCCCAAGAAATGGAAGAAGGGGTGGTCAATAAAATCGAGGAAAATCTAGTGGGTATTGCTGGTGTAAAACAAACCAGCAGTGTATCTTCTGAAAATGCAGCGACCATTACAGTAGAAGCTTATCGTGGCTTTGATACAGATTTGGTTTTACAGGATGTTAAAAATGCAGTTGATCAGATTAGCTCTTTTCCCGGACGTATGGAGCCTCCTATTATTTTTAAAAGAATTAATTATAGTGCCTCCTATATTTTTTCACTTTCCGGTAACGTAGATTTACGGACGCTGAAAAAATATGCCCGCGTTGCAGAAGATGATCTATTGGCCATTGATGGTATTTCCAAAGTAGAAATATCTGGATTTCCGGAAGAGGAAATCGAAATTAGTTTTCGCGAAAGCGATATGCGCGCCCTCAATATTACCTTCGATGAAGCGGTAAACGCAGTCAGCAATAACAACCTTCTCACCACTGGTGGAACGATCAAAACCGAAAAGGAAGAATTACTTATCCGAGCCAAAAATAAATCCTACTACGCACAAGAACTCTCCAATATTCCCGTCCGAAGTAATTCCAATGGTGGTGTTATTTATCTTCATCAGATCGCAAATATTAAAGATCAATGGCAGGATAATCCTAGTAGAACTTTTGTTAATGGACAGCCCGCCGTTATCATTCAGGTCTCCAATACGACAGAGGAGGATATGTTTGACAATGCGAATAATACCTACGCATACCTCGAAACCTTTAGGCAAAAATACCCTATGCTGGAGGTCAAAAAAATCCGAGATGGAAAAGAATACCTGAATGGTAGAATTGAATTTATTAAAGAAAATGGATTAATAGGATTCCTGATCGTACTGTTGTTGTTAGCCATGTTTTTAAATTGGCGCCTGGCATTTTGGGTCGCATTAGCGATACCAATTTCCTTTGCGGGAATGTTTATGTTGGCTAGTCAATTGGGGGTAACCATCAATGTAATTTCTACTTTTGGAATGGTGGTGGTGATCGGGATATTGGTAGATGATGGAATTGTGATTGCTGAAAATATTTATCAACATTATGAACGCTATTCTCCCGAACGGCAAGCGGCACAGGAAGTCGCTACTGACGAAAAGGAGTACCGCGATATTGGTGTAAAATATGCGATGAAAGCAGCGCTGGAAGGAACGATGGAAGTTTTGCCAGCAGTCACCTCCGCAATTATTACAACAGTAATTGCCTTTTCTACTTTCTTTTTTGTTGACGGATTTTTAGGGGAAGTATTTCCACAATTATCTATCGTGGCGATTTTTACACTGGTCTTTTCGTTGATTGAAGGTGCATTGATTCTTCCCGCTCACGTTGCACACTCCAAAGCCTTACAGGAAGGAAATAGTAATCGGGTGTCAGCATTTTTTGACCGAGTAATGGACTTTTTAAAATCCAATGTCTATGCGCCTGTCCTTCGTTTTGCAATGAATTTTCCCTTCCCTACCCTAGCACTCTGTATCATGGGACTCTTGATTACGTTTGGTGCCTTGACAGGAGGCATTATCCGAGGCACCTTTTTTCCTAGTGTACAACGCGATAACTTCGGTGTCACCGTGGAGATGCCAGCGGGAACACGAGAGGACCAGGTCTTGAAAGTTTTAAACAAAATCGAAAAAGCAGCTGTAGAGATAAATGAAGAACTAAAAGAATCTAGTTTCGGAGCAGACCGAGATGTTTTTGAAGTGATAGAAAAAAATATTGGCCCTACTTCTTACCAAGGAAACATGAACTTTTATTTGATGAAAGGAGAAGAGCGCGATACGATTGATAATCGTTATTTGGTCCGTCGAATAAAAGAAAAGATTGGTCGAGTCGATGGCGTAGATAAATTGATCTTTACCCTTGGAAATGTTTTTGGTGATCCTATTTCTATTTCTTTGGTGGGAACAAATCCAGTGGAACTGAATGAAGCAGTAGAAGATTTGAAAAGAAAAATGAGCAATGTTACCGGAGTTGTGGATATACAAGATAGTGATAAAGAGGGACTAAAGGAATTGTCTTTACAGTTAACAGCAAAGGCCAAAAGTCTTGGGTTTACCTTGAATCAGATTATGCGCTATGTACGACAAGGATTTTTTGGAGCAGAAATCCAACGATTACAACGTGGACAGGACGAGGTAAAGGTTTGGGTACGGTATGATTTAAAAGATCGTAGTTCGATTTTAAATTTGACAAATATGCGGATTCGTACCTCCACCGGACAAGCTATTCCAATAGGACAATTAGTAGATTTTAAATCAGAACGAGGCATTGTTAGCATTAATCATATCAATGGTCGCCGAGAAACACGTATCACCGCAGATGTTCGTAGCGAAAAGGTGTCGATCAGTGATGTCAATGCAGATATAAACGCAGAGCTGATTCCTTTGGTATTGGAACAATATCCTTCGGTGAGTGTAAACTTTGAAGGGCAGGCCAAGGAAAATGCGGAGACCGTTGCCTCGTTACAAAAGACGATGATGATCATTTTGCTCTGTATGTTTTTTGTGATCATCATTACTTTCAGCTCCGTAAGTCAGGCCATGGTTGTGTTTTTTCTAATCCCATTTGGCTTGATCGGTGTAGGATTTGGTCACTGGTTTATGGGTAAGCCCATTAGTTTGTTATCCATTTTGGGAGTCATTGCTTTGGTAGGTATACTCGTCAATGACGCGCTGGTTTTTATCTCTACCTTTAATGCTAATATTAAAAACGGGATGTCTTTTAGTGAAGCGTTATTTGATACCGGAACCTCGCGATTCAGACCCATTTTATTGACGACCGTTACCACCCTGGCGGGTTTGATGCCGCTATTATTAGAAAAAAGTGTACAAGCACAATTCCTGATTCCGATGGCGATTGCAGTGGCGTTTGGGTTGTTAATTTCCACGATTATTTTATTGGTGATGATTCCGGCATTATTAAAAATCAGTAATAGAATGAAGATTTTCACTTACCGATTATGGACCGGAGAAAAGATCGCTTCCCGAATGGTAGAACCAGCCAATCCCGACCGTGAACATATCTGGCCATTGACATTAATCAGTGCACTGATTGTTTTGGGTGTCATCATAGGTATCGTACAAGCTGCACTGGCATTGACTGGAAAAATAATATAGTATGCAAATTTATAAAAATATAAAAACATTGTTTTCAACTATAAAAATATTCTTACTCCTCACCTTTGGGTTTTCACTAACCATGGATGCGCAAGAAGTATTGACGCTGGAAAAGGCAATTTCAATTGGATTGGAAAATAATTTTTCTATTAAAATTGATGAAAAAAATATTGCCATTGCAGAAAACAACAATACCTGGGCCAATGCAGGAAAGACACCAGTCATTGACCTTGCAATAGGATTTAATAATAGTATTACTAGAGACAATAATCCAGCTAGCTTCTTGAGAGGAACCTTTTATAATGGCGGATTGAGTGCTGCCCTAAACGGCGCTTGGGAAATATATAACGGCGGTCGTTTTAGAATTAATAAAGACCAATTAGAACTGAATATAGATCAGCAACGGCTGAATCAGCAAGCAGGTATACACGATCTACTGCGGATTGTTTATCAACAATACAACACCGTTATTTTTCAGCAAGAACAATTAGGCGTCCTTAAACAAGTACTAGAACTTTCGCGAGATCGGCTGGAATATGAATTGGTAAAAAAAGAATTTGGACAATCTAATGCTTATAACCTTACGCAATTTGAATCTTCCATCATCAGCGATTCTACCAGCATCGTGAGACAGCTCAACGCCATCGAAACGGCCAAACGCAATCTCTACCAAACCCTGAATGTAGCCGGATGGCAAAATTACCGCTTCACCCAAACCCTCGCCGTACGCCCCACCCCAATCGACGAAGCGAAACTAAAAGAT
>Ga0114957_1005680_pt1 | contig 10233 bp, 6 predicted proteins | sample BantaG_FD_87175 | JGI IMG/M metagenome (GOLD analysis project Ga0114957, IMG submission 87175) | Marine algal microbial communities from Bantry Bay, Ireland - BantryBay_4 metaG | ecosystem: Host-associated > Algae > Red algae > Unclassified | place: Bantry Bay, Ireland | collected 2014-11-21 | reverse complement strand
TTTTTTGTCAGTTTTTTCAAAAAAATCATTGCATAGCCAACGTTACGGAATTATTTTTTTGAGGAAAATGGCGAAAAAATAGACCGTCAAAAACTGCATTTATTATTTTTCCATTCCTTATATCAAAAAAAAGTAGAATCTTTTTATAAAGAAAATTAAACTAAAATGAATGGTGTCCTACCTTTTTTTTAAATTCACTATCTTTTTTAGAATTAATTTTGAATGAAGAATTTTGAACCTGCCTTCCAAGAAACGCAAGCAGGTTTTGAATGTGTCGAAAATCTTGTATCCAATAGGTTTTAAAATTCTCTAAACAATACTCTATAAATATAATCACTTTTTTTAATAAAATATTGAGAAAATGCATTTACGATTTATTACCCTTTTGATATTATTAATTTCCTTTCAGTTTTCTTTTGGTCAAAAAGAAGACAGCAAAAAATGGGATGTCAATAATCCTCCTGGAGACTATAAAGAAATTGAATTTACAACTGATGAAGGAACTTGGATGAACCTCGATGTAAGTCCTGACGGAAGAACTATAATTTTTGATTTATTAGGCGACATTTATTCTATTCCAGTTTCAGGTGGTACTGCAAAAGTTCTACGATCAGGTTTAGCTTATGAAGTGCAACCTAGATTTAGTCCTGATGGAAAACGAATTCTTTTTACTAGTGATGCTGGAGGTGGGGATAATATTTGGGCGATGAAGGCAGATGGTTCTGATGCTAAGCAAGTAACAAAAGAAAAATTTAGATTACTTAACAATGGTAATTGGATTCCAGGAGGAGAATATATCGTCGCAAGAAAACATTTTACTTCTCAACGTTCCTTAGGTGCTGGAGAGATATGGATGTACCATATTACAGGAGGCGAAGGGGTACAAATCACAAAAAGAAAAAACGATCAGCAAGATGTAAATGAACCTAGTGTTTCGCCAGATGGACGTTATATTTATTTTAGTGAAGATATGTATCCAGGAGGATTTTTTCAATACAATAAAGATCCCAATAGTCAAATCTATGTGATCAAAAGATATGATAGAGAAAAAGGAGAAGTTAAAACTGTTGTGGGCGGGCCTGGTGGCGCAATTAGACCACAGATTTCCAATGACGGTAAAAGGTTAGCCTTCATTCGAAGGGTTCGTTCTAAGACGGTTCTTTATGTTCATGATTTAGAAACTGGGGAGGAGCGAATGCTATTTGATAATCTTTCAAAAGATCAACAGGAAGCATGGGCTATTTTTGGAGCGTACACCGGTTTTGATTGGACGCCTGACGATCAGCATATTGTGATTTGGGCCAATGGAAAAATTCAGAAAATCAATGTTAACTCAAAACAAGTTGCTAACATTCCTTTTACGGTAAATGCAAAACATCGAGTTTATGAAACGATTAGATTTCAAAATAATATTGATTCTAAGGATTTTCAAGCCAATGTAATTCGAAATGCCAGAACTTCCCCAAATGGAAAAACTTTAGTTTTTAATGCCGTAGGTTATCTTTGGAAAATGAGTTTACCCAATGGAAAACCTACTCGTATAACAAAAGATTCACATTTTGAGTTTGAACCTAATTTTTCTCCTGATGGAAGTCATATTGTGTACGTTACTTGGGATGATGATGAATTAGGAAGTGTTAGAAAACTGAACTTAAGAAGTGGTAGTTCAACCAAATTGACGACGCAAAAAGGAAACTATAGAACACCTGCATTTTCTCCTGATGGTAATAAAATAGTTTATGTAAAAGCTGGAGGGAATGACCATCAAGGTTACGTTTTTTCTAAGGAACCTGGAATTTATCAAATGTCCTCTAATGGAGGAAAAGCGGAGTTAGTGACGCCTCAAGGAGAGTATCCATCTTTTAGTAAAGATGGCAAAAGAATTTTTTTCCAAACTGGTGGATTTTTATTTGGAAGTTTAAAAAAGGCTTATAAAAGTGTAAAAATAGATGGTTCCGATGAGCAGGTAATTTTTAATACAAAATACACCAATCAATTCGCACAAAGTCCTGATAATCAATGGATTGCATTTACTGACCTTTATAAGGTTTATATTGCTCCTATGCCTAAAATTGGAAAAGCAATTGGGCTTTCAGCTAAAACCAAAGCAGTTCCTGTGGCTCAAATAGGACGAGATGCAGGGATAAATTTACATTGGGATAAGGATAGTAAAAACGTTCATTGGACACTAGGAAACGAATACTTTACTAATTCGATTGAAGATCGTTTTCCCCATCTTGGAAAGGTAGATTCTGTTCCTCCTATCGATACTGTAGGAATAAAAATAAACTTAAAAATTAAGACCGATCAACCAGAAGGTACAATTGCATTTACCAATGCAACAATCATCACTATGGAAAACGATGAAGTGATTGAAAATGGAACGATTGTTATCAAAGACAATAAAATTTATGCCATAGGACAGGCAGGAAAAGTAGTCATTTCCAAAGATGCAAAAATAATAGATTGCAAAGGAAAAACCATCATGCCAGGTATCGTTGACGTTCATGGACATTTAGGCAATTTTAGATTTGGTACAAGCCCTAAAAAGCAATGGCATTATTATGCAAATCTTGCTTATGGCGTTACAACTGCCCATGATCCTTCTTCTAATTCTGAAATGATTTTTGCACAATCAGAATTAATTAAAGCTGGTGAAATGATTGGCCCAAGATTATATTCAACAGGAACTATTTTATATGGTGCAGAGGGAGATTTTAAAGCGGTTGTAAATTCTGTTGAGGATGCAAAATCTGCTTTAAGAAGAACCAAAGCCTATGGAGCATTTTCAGTAAAGAGTTATAATCAACCAAGGAGAGAACAACGGCAACAAGTTTTACAAGCGGCAAGAGAATTGGAAATGTTAGTCGTTCCTGAAGGTGGTTCATTTTTCTATCATAATATGAATATGGTAATTGATGGTCATACGGGAGTGGAACATAATTTACCAGTAGCACCTTTGCATAATGATGTAATTCAAATTTGGAAAAATACTAAAGCGCATAACACCCCTACCCTAATTGTAAATTACGGCGGTGTGAATGGTGAATACTTTTTTTATGAGAGAACTAATGTTTGGGAAAAAGATCGATTGTTAACTTTTATGCCGCGTGGTATGTTGGATTCAAGAGCAAGACATCGAAAGATTATCCCTGATGAGGAATATCAAAATGGACATATTCTTACCGCTCAAAGTTGTGCTAAACTTCAAAATGCTGGCGTCAATATTAACCTTGGTGCGCATGGTCAATTACAAGGTCTTGGTGCGCATTGGGAATTGTGGATGTTTGAACAAGGTGGTATGACCAATATGCAGGCGCTTAGAGCAGCTACAATTAATGGTGCGGTTTACCTTGGAATGGATACCGAAATTGGTTCTTTGAAAAAAGGGAAACTCGCAGATTTAATTGTCTTGGATAAAAATCCATTAGATAATATTCGTAATTCTGAATTTGTAAAATACACTATGATAAATGGTCGATTATACGATTCTGCTACTATGAATGAAGTTGGAAATTATGATAAAAAACGACCACTTTTTTATTTTGAAAAAGAAGGTGGTGCGAATAATATTCCTTTTATCGAAGAGACAAGGGGTTTTATGCCGACGATGTGTGGATGTAGGCACTAGTGGGTGGGAAGAAGGGAAGACGGATTTACGATTTATGATTTGAGAAGTTTGTCGAATAATAGTGAGTCTCATTATTGTTTTGCCCAATAGCCGTCGGATCTAAATCCGACTCTCTCAATCGAACATTCTTAACTTTAAATAAATGAAAATCAAAGTTTAGAATCAAAAGTTTTCGATTGAGAGAGCCGAATTTAGATTCGGCGGTTAAGAAACAATAATGAGACTCACTATTATTCGACAAAACTTCTCAAATCATAAATCGTAAATCCTTCTTCCCTTCTTCCCTTCCTTCTTCACTTCACGTCTTCTCTTTTACAAATTACGATTTCAAAAACCAATCATATCAATAATGAATACCAAATATCTATTATTCCTTTCCTTCCTTTTTATTTTTTCTTGTGAAAACAAATCAAGAACTCAAGCTCCAGAAGCTATTGAAAACCCTAAACCAAAACACTCTACTCCCACGATTTCTTTTAAAGAATTTATGAAAAAAGAAATTCAAGACGTTGCTCCAAATATGGATTTTGTAAAAAAAAGAATAAAAGAAGTAGAACTAGAAGACGATGAAGAAAGGTCGGAACAACAATTAGCTGCAGTAAAATTACTAACTATGGCAAAGGAAAGTTACGCCATGAAAAATTATAATAACTGTATATCTTACGCTGCTCAAATTCCTCTTTCAAATGCTCTATTTTCACCTGCTCAATATTTGATTGCTTATAGTTTTTTTCATAATCAATCCTATGAGCGTGCGGTTGAAATTTTCCAGGGTATTTCACAGAATAAAGATTTTTTTAAAGAGATGGATCGAGAAGAAGCTGCATATATGCATGTCTTAGCACAGTATAATTTTTTTGAAAAATCTAAGGATGAATTTCAAAAAAATAATTTGGAAAACGCTATTAAATTTTATTTATCCTCTTTTCATAACAATGATTTTACATTTTTCAATAATGTAAAAATAATTAAGGAAAATATGTGATTTTTTACTCTACCCTATGTTTTTCATATACCGTCCCTCTATTTGTGCCATATGGCAAAAGCGTAGCTTTTTGCCATATGGCACAAATAGAGGGACGAAATATCGGTAGAATAAATATCTAAAATTATAATTTTTGAGTTTCAGAGGAACGGCATATAAAATCATCAAGTAGAGTAAAAAATTCCATGTATAATTTGAATTAAATCAAAAAAACCTCAAGAAAATTAATTCTTGAGGCCGATAAATTAGTTTAAATATAAAAACAAAAGTTGTTTTCTTTTATCATTCCCTAAGCTGATAAACTTTTGTGAGCTCCATCACAGAAAGGAGGATTCTTAGTTAATTTGCACGTACAGATTCCTGCAGTCTTTTCTGTTTCCTGAACAAAAACCATAGGTGTGAATGAAGTTTCTTTATGTGCTCCATTGCACCAAGGTTGATTTTCAGATGCACCACAAGTACACCAAGCATATTTTTTTCCTTCTTCAAGGGTACATCTAATTGGAGAAGTTCCTCCTACTTTAGGTTTATCCATTATTATTTATTTAAGTGAAAAATAAAATTAATTGTATGTAAGTAACTGGACATATTTATTGTTTATTAATTCTGACTTATTTTGAATTTATTCTTCTTTAAAAAGCCTCGCCAACCATTAGGTTGTCTACGTTTTTTGCCTTGACTAAATTCAAAATAATCTCAGAATTAATTAAACATAAATATGTCCAGTTACTTACATTTATTATTCGCAATTTAATAAATTAATTTTGATTAGCGGCAGCAGATAGGGAATCTTTTTCTAATATTTCTTTTGTAAATATTTCATTATAAATATCAAAATAAGAAGGAACACTTTGCATCAAAAACCGAGAAAAAGAATTGGATAAAATCACAATCCCTGTATTTTCCTCTAAAGAAAAAGCCATTTCAGTTCGATATCCATTTAAATAACCACCATGATAAATGAGATCTTGTCCTTTATAATCGACTGTTCTCCACCCCATTGCATAACCTACAGAATTCACATCATCCCAATTTCTTGACCAAGGATTATTTTTTGGAAGCTTGTTATTTTGACGATAGATTGGTGCTAAGGTTTCTTTCGAAATCACATCAGGATAATGTCCCAGTAATGCATTTAACCAAATAGCCATATCAGAAATACTCGCATTCACTCCTGCTGCAGGAAGAACAGAAAAATAATCATTTTCCTGTTTCATCGAAAAGCTATTTCTAGAATTATGAGGATATGCAATATTTTCATTTTCAAGAAGGCTCTGAAAATCGGTAGAAGCATCCGACATCCCTAGCGGATCATAAATTTTCTTTTTTATTAAGGAATCATAGGTCATTCCGCCTTCCTTTTCTAACATGGGTTGAGATAAACTAAAAGCCAAATTTTGATAGGCCATCACCTGACCGGGCCTAGCAATCAAAGGCACTTCTTCTAATCGAGGAATCATTTGTTCCAAAGATTGACCCGCTTCAATTAAATTTCCAAAGGTATGTCTTGGCAAACCTGTGGAATGACTTAAGACATGTTTTAAGGTTATAGAATTGGTAGCCAAGTCATCGAAGAGTTGAAAATTAGGAATGTAATCTTTCACTTTAGACCCCCAACTTAATTTACTTTCTTTAACCACTATTGCAGAAAGGGCTGCTGCAAAACCTTTTGACAAAGAAGCAATTCTAAATACAGTATGTAAATCTATCGTATCCGTAGTACCTACTCTTTTTAATCCATACCCTTTTTGCATTAAAATTTTTCCATCTTTTACAATAGCAACAGCTAATCCTGTAGGTGCATTTTTTAATCGAAATTGCTCCTTGATAATATAATCATATTCATCAATCAGATCTTGCTCTTGAATGGAAAATGTAGGTACTGTGGCAACTAATGATTTGGCAGGTTTTGGGGAATCACAGCTTTTTAGCAAAAAGATTAAACTTAAAAAAAATGCTAAAAAGTAACAACGCTGTCTAAATTTCATCCCGAGTTTATTTAAGTTTGTTTTTTAAAATCCAAAACAGCAAATAAAATTTTATTTCACCAAATTTCGCAGAAGAAATCTGAAAGTTTATTTCTATATTTGATTATCCCAATTAACTTAATTCTTATTACATGAATTTCTTTATGCGTACACTACTGACCTTTTTCTTTTTTTCCATACTTATTATTAATTCTATTTTTTCTCAAACTCAAATTGGTTTTGAAAAATTAAAAAATCAAGAATTTGAAACTGCAAAAACTGCATTTGAGCAAGACTTAGATGATAAAAATTTATCGGCATTTGCTAATTATGGATTGGCAACTATATATGCTGATTCATCTTCCTCGGTTTATCATATCGACAGAGCCTGGGATTATTATCAGGCTTACAATGAAGCTTATAAAGACCTTAATGACAAAAAGCAAAAAAAGTACAAAAAGGAATTTAGGATAAGAGCTTCTAAACTTAAAAGTAAAATTACAGAAGCTGCTATCGCAATTGCTACAGAAAAAAATACAATTGATGGATATGAATATTTTTTGGAGTTGTATAATAAGACTAGTGTCAAATATAAAAATCAAGTCATTCAAAAAAGAAATCAATTGGCCTACGATAATGCAGTAGAATTAAATGCTAAAGTAGGATTTGAAGAGTTTTTGGAAAAATATAAAAAGTCCTTAAAATCTAAAACACCTCAACTTTGGAAAGAAGGTCAAAAGCGGCATTTTGAAGTCGCCATGAAATCAGAAAATTGGGAAAAGTATGATGACTTTGCCAAAGCATTTCCATCTAATCCTTATGTAAAATCAAAAGGTGGAAAATCCTACCAAAAAATTCATGCCTTAAAAAATAAGGAAAAGTATCAAGTGTTTTTAGATGACTATCCAAAAAGTCTTCATCAAAAATTTGCCAAAGATCAACTTGTAAAAATCCTAGTACAAAATGGAACCGAAGCGGACTTTAATTGGTGGCTACTCTCCTACCCTAATCATGAAGCCAATGATGATTTATGGAAAAACTTTTTTTATATGTATAAAGGAAAATATGGTCCAGATAGTGTGGCTGAATTTGCCAAAACTTATCCTAATTATCCTTTCCCAGAAGATTTAAAAGAAGAGTTAGCTGTCATTCGAAAAAAAGAAGAGGCTCAAGCTATCGCCAATATTAAGCATTCAAAGGATGCACTTACTTTATTAAAATTTTTAGAATTATATCCTGACAATCCAAATTCCAAACAAATAGAATCTCAATTAATTAATGTGATACAAGATGCACCTAGTATCATTGCTTATGAAAAATTTATCACCCTTTATCCCAAAGCAAATATTAATACGGATTTAATTGCAGAATTGTATGATTTGTATTCAGTAACCTTGGATGAGAAAAAAATAAAAGAATTTAAATTAAGACATGGCAATCAATTTAAAGATCATCAAAAAATAGAAGATGATCTTTTAAAAGCCATAGAGTACGGCACTTTACAAATAAGAGATTTTGATCAAAATAGTAAAGCTGAATTTGATCAATTTATTAAAAATGCAGCTCCTCATCGAGCAGCTTATGATATTTTGACTCGTGTGATTGAGGAGGATGTCAATAATAAAAATTGGACGCAAGCTAGAATAACTACTAAAAAATATGCAACTTATTTTGGCACTAGTTCTATTCCTTATAATCAACTTTTAAGTATTCTTGATGCTCCCGCTCAAAATGTCAGATTGAATAAATTAAGCAGCGCCATCAATACTTCAGGAAGTGAATATGCCCCAGTAATTTCTGCAGATGGAAGCGTTATTTATTTTTGTGGACGCAACCGTGATGATAACTTTGGCAATGAAGATATTTTTATTTCAAAAAGAAGTAATGAACGTTGGTCTCCATCAGGATTAATGATGGATGTAAATACGGCTATGTCAAGTGAGGCGCCAGAGGCTATTTCAGTTGATGGAACACAGATGTTGCTTTTTAGAAGTGGTCAACTTTGTTATAGCAATCGAACCGCTACAGGATGGTCTGATATAGAGTATTTGCCAAAGACTATTAATGCAACAAATTGGCAAGGAGATGCCTCTATTTCGAGTGACGGAAAAGCAATGTTATTTGCTTCTCGTAGACCTGATCGAATAGGTTTTACCAATGAAGATAATTATGATATTTATGTTTCTCTAAAAAATCAAAAAGGAGAATGGGATCAGGTGATTAATTTGGGTGCAAGGATAAACACTCCTTTTACGGATAGATCTCCCTTCCTTCATCCTGATATGAAAACGTTATATTTTAGTTCCGCTGGGCATGGAGGTTTGGGTCAACTAGATGTTTTTAAAACTACAAGATTGGATGATAGTTGGACCAATTGGAGTACTCCTGTTAATCTTGGAAAAGAAATCAATACGCCCAATCATGATTGGGGATACAAGGTAAGTACTAATGGAAAAACGGCTTACTTTAGTTTTTCTCCAGAAGGCACAAATTCAGAAGATATCTATAAAGTAGATCTTCCAAAAGCGATGCGTCCACAAGCAGTATCAACGATTGCAGGTGTTTTAAAAAATTCATCAGGCGATCCTGTTGATGCTGAAATTGTGATAGAAGATTTGAATTCGGGACAGGTAGTTGCTCAGTTAAAAAGTAATCCGCAGACTGGTGAATTCTTTGCGGTTCTTCCTGATAATCGAAAATATAGTTATTATATCCAAAAGGAAGGTTACTTTCCAATAGCCAACAATATTGATTTAAGTGGGAATCAACAAGTGGAGATGACTGAAAATTTGGAAATGTTTACGGTAGCGGAATTAACAGAGAAAGGGATGAATATTACGTTGGAAAATATCTTTTTTGATACGGATAAATTTGAATTAAAACCGGAGTCTTTTCCAGAGTTGAATCGAGTTGCAAAATTAATTCAAGCAAATGGTTTTAAGGTTGAATTATTTGGACATACGGATAGCGATGGTAATCCAAATTATAATAATACACTTTCTCAAAATCGAGCAAACTCCGTAAGAAATTATTTGATTAAAAATGGAGTGGATAGTAGCCGTATTTCGGCTTTAGGGTTGGGCGAAAGTAAACCTATTATGTCAAATAAAACTGTTAAAGGTAAAGCTAAAAATAGACGGGTTGAGGTTAAGTTTTCTTATTGATTGATTGATAGGGAAATGAAGAAGGGAAGAAGGATTTACGATTTAAGATTTGAGAAGTTTGTCGAATATTAGTGGCTCACAATTATTCGATAAACTTCTTAAATCGTAAATCGTAAATCCTTCTTCCCTTCTTCATTTTGGCAGCCTACCTGATCCCTGACAAACCTTACACTCCTCCCTATGCCGCATCCCGTACCAATGTCCTTTTCCGTCACACTTAGGACAAGCAATTGTACTAGATAATGCTTGCGGTAACCAAGTTATCATTTTATAAAAAAAATAACAGATAGCGAAAAAAATCAGAATTCGAATTATAACAGGCATAGAAGTATATTTAAAATTAAGGTAACTATTGAATTTAGAGATGACATCTTCTGCTCCCCCTCTTTTGGCTCTTCGGCTAAGATGACATCTAGGCTGTTGCATAGTATTGTTTACACGTAAAAATTTTTCTCCCCACTTTTGCAGAAATAATTTTGATCAAAT
>Ga0114957_1005679_pt1 | contig 10234 bp, 3 predicted proteins | sample BantaG_FD_87175 | JGI IMG/M metagenome (GOLD analysis project Ga0114957, IMG submission 87175) | Marine algal microbial communities from Bantry Bay, Ireland - BantryBay_4 metaG | ecosystem: Host-associated > Algae > Red algae > Unclassified | place: Bantry Bay, Ireland | collected 2014-11-21 | reverse complement strand
GTAAGAGTTTGCCTTATTTGGGTTGATCCTATATTGTCCGACGACATCTATCGATTTATTTGGGACGGGATGTTATGGCATGATGGTACCAATCCATTTGCTTATACACCGAGTCAACTCTTAGCAAATCAAGATTTGGGGCAGCCTTATCAAGAGATCTATCCTTTGCTCAATTCTCAAACCTATTATACGATTTATCCACCAGTCTGCCAGTTAGTCTTTTGGTTGTCAACATTTGAGTGGTTACCCTCTTGGCTCTTTGGTGCTCCGCTGATCAAGTTCGTCTTTGTAATTGCTGAGGTAGTCAGCATATTACTACTGTGGCGAATCCTAAAGTTTGTCAACTTAGATAAACGCAACATCTTACTCTATGCATTGAACCCATTGATTGTTCTTGAGTTTTGCGGAAATCTGCACTTTGAAGCGTTGATGATTTGCTTTTTATTATTCATGATTTACAGTTTAATGACAGGGAGATTAGTTCTAGCTGGCATTGGCTTTGGTCTTGCTGTTACTGCCAAGTTGTTACCACTTATGTTTGGTCCATTTCTGCTGTTGTACTTAGGATTTAAGAGAGGTATGAAATTTTTCATTCCAGCTGGAATTGTAGTTATAAGTAGTTTTTCTTTGATGCTAGGTGAGCATCTTTCGTCACTCTTGACTAGCACACATCTTTACTTTCAGACCTTTGAGTTCAATGCAAGTGTTTACTACCTAGTGAGATGGGTAGTAGGTAGTGCAGTTGGTTATAATCCTATTGGCTTTGTTGGACCCTTATTGAGTCTACTTGGCATAGCCTACATTTTGATGTTGAGCTGGTCTGGGAGAGGGTATAGTCAGTTCCAGAAGATCCACATCAAATTCCTCTTAGTAATTTTTACTCTTTATCTTATCTTTGCTACTACTATCCATCCTTGGTATGTCAGTACACTTGTGGCCTTGGGAGTTTTGACCGGATTGAGATTTCCTATAGCATGGAGTTTTACAGTATTCTTGAGCTATAGTGCCTACATTACTGATCCAGTAGTTGAGAACCCATTTTTCATTTTTATAGAATACCTAGTTGTAGTAGGAGTCTGCTATTGGGACTACCGACAAGGTCATTTTAAGCAATTGTTAAGATTAATGAGTAAGTAACTCTTTGGCTATTTGCATAAAAAAGGGCAAAGTGTAATTCACTACATTCTGCCCCTTATACAGTTTTATTGATCGATACCCGATTCTAATTTGCAGTCAAATTATTGAGCAATTTTATCTTTTGTCCTCTTTTTACCACATCATTGAGTTCCATCCCATTCAAAATAGCGATGTCGTTGAGCATTGATGTTGGCATTCCATTACTCGATAGGATACTTCTGAGATTTGCATCCTTTGTCACCGTATGGATTTTAATAGTAGTTGCCTTTCTATTCAACTTATCAGGATCAGTAAGCTTATCAAACTGACTGAAATTACGGACAAATGTACTTTCGTACTGAGCAAAATTTGCCTCGAGTGCTATCCCGTGTAACTTATATATCCTTGAACCATCTTTAATAAAATATGTAAGGATCTTGATTTTTCCTGCTTCAGCTGTTTGTAAGAATGTTCCTGCCAGGACCTGCATTCCATTCACTTTGAATCCTTGCTTGTCGACTGTTTGTAATTTGTCATTCGTGACTTGAGCATTAAAAGCAGCATCGAGTGTTTTTTCTGCAGCAAGAGTGAAGAGCATCAAAGCATTCCCATCTGAAGGTGCCATTTGGACTTGTGTAGGCATGTTGTTAATTGCCCATCCATTAGGATAAGGGAATTTAAACTTGAGCTCAGGATGATAGAACACATTGTTTTCAGCAAAACCTTGGTTAGGATCTTCACCATAGACTAGACCATCAATCAGGTTGAGGTATTCATTTCTATTAACTTGATAGGGTCCATTATTTCCTTTTTGTTCTCTGACGGTCTCTGTATATTCATTTACTTTCTCATAGCGATCAGCTGGATCAGGGTGAGTAGAGAGGAAGTTAGGTAAGCCGTCAGCTCCTGCCTGGGCACTCAGTCTCTTAAGTGTTGCAAAGAAATCTGCCATCTCATGTGAGTCATAGCCAATACTAGTTGAGTAGATGACTCCCAATTGATCTGATTGGCTTTCTTGATCTCTACTATACTTTAAAAGTAAGAGTCCAATTCCTTGGCCTGCGACATCTGAAAATTGTCTAAATTTTGGACTCGCAATCATCCCTGCCGTCATCAACACATTGCTTGCGACTTGCTTAGTATATCGCTTGGCTCCATGCCTACCAGTGATGTGACCTATCTCATGACCCAGAACTCCAGCAAATTCAGCTTCATTATTAAAGTGTGCCATAATCCCTCTAGTGAAATAGACATAACCACCTGGTAGTGCAAATGCGTTGACCATTGGCGAGTCTAGTAATCTAAATGTATAGTCAAGATTAGGCTTGTGACTCATCTTACCCATTTCATTTCCCTTCTTAGAGATAAATGATTGCATCTTCTTATCATTATAAAGACCATATTGAGCAACGATTTGTGGATCGTTTTCTGCACCAATTCTCTTTTCTCCATCTTCAGACATAAAAGAGATCATTCTCTTACCAGTGACAGGATTTCTAGAACAACCAATAAGGATGAGCAGAAAACCAGCTATGATGATAATTGCTTTTTTCATATTGAATTTTATTTTATATATTGAATCTCATTGTATACTTCCTTCTTAACTTTAACTCAGAGTCTTAGCTTAAAAGTTTCAACCTTCTAATAACAATTACCTTCCACAGTAAAATTAATTGCAGTTGTTGGGTAATGTTAGAGTGATTTAAAGACATCTTATTAAGAGATTTGCATCCCATTGATTCCCACTACATCAGCTTCTTATCGTCCAATCCCGATCGCTATCCGGATGAAACTCATTAGAGCTTAAATCTTAAAACCAAGCAGATACACCTGTTTACAATATACCTTATGAAATCACTTAAATGTAAAATTACAAATGTTAATTAATGTTTCCAAAGTACTTACACTCCATCATCAATTAAATATCTCATGGTTGATATCACACTGTTCATCTAATTTTATTGAGTCCTGCTGAATTCACTTTTTTATCGGTTCAATTACAAAGTAAGTACGGTTTTTGCATTACAACTAGCTATATGACTAGCCATTTTTGAAAAGTTATATAATGTACTTAAAACCAAATTAATACAAATTGCACTTACGCGTAATATGTATTTTAAGGAGATAAATTAACCATAGAATGAAAGCAAGACTTTTAATACTCACACTTTTATTTGTAGGTATTTGCAAAAATATTTCTGCTCAAGATTTGCATTATTCACAATTCTATAATGCACCATTGACGATCAATCCTGCATTGACAGGTATATTCAATGGAGACCAAAGAGTCTCTGCGAGTATAAGAGACCAGTGGAGGTCTGTACCAGTACCTTGGTTTACCACCACTGTTGGATATGACCAGAAAATCTATTCGAAAAAAGCCGAGAAGTCATTCTTCGGGGTTGGAGGTTTTCTAAACTATGATAGGCAAGGTGAATCTAACCTGACACTTACTAACCTCAACCTTTCTGGAAGTTACAACTATGTGATCAATACAAATAATGTTATTTCACTAGGTCTCTTAGTTGGATTTGCTACCAGAGGATTTGATGAGAGTAATCTTACTTGGGATAACGAATGGGATGGTACTCAGTTTGTCGCTGGTTCAGGTGGAGAGAATTTCGACATACAACGTGTTGCAATTTTTGAATCAGGAGCTGGACTTAATTATAGATTGCAACTCAACAAAAGAACAAAGATTGACCTTGGTGTAGGTGGCTTTCACCTCCTTTCACCAAATGTAACTTATACCTCATCAACTCTACTACCAAATCTGCCAAGAAGATTTTCAGTCTATGGGATTGGAAGTATAGGGTTGACAGATAGACTCGATTTACAACTTGATGGTCTTGGACAGTTCCAAGGTGAGTATAGAGAATATTTGGTAGGTGGTTATCTCAATTACTTTTTGAGTAAAACTCCTGGAAAAAACATAGCACTAAGAGCTGGAGTAGGTTATCGGACTTCAAAGGCACTCTACCCTAAAGTTGCTCTCCAATATAATCAAGTGTTTGTGGCATTTAGCTATGACATTGACATGTCAGAGTTTAGCCAACACACTAATGGTAGAGGAGGTCCAGAACTTCACTTTCAATATCTCATAACTCACGTCAAACCTATGGGTCAATTCAAGGTTTGTCCAATATTTTAATTACAGACACTGCATCATTCATTTTTATCTTATGAAAAGCATTATTTTAAATATCATTTGTTTGCTCAGTGTTGGCCTTGGGACTTTACAAGGTCAGACTTTGAAGGCATACCTAGCTGCAGCAGATGAAGCGTTGACCAATCAGAACTATTATGCTGCCCAGAGCTACCTCAAGGAGGCATTACAGTTTGACCAGTCTAATCTCGAGCTAAAGTACCAATATGCCGAAGCTCTTAAAGACTTCAATGCCTACACTCAAGCTGAAATTCAATTTATAGAAGTCATGGAATTGGATAGTACCAATGCTTTTCCAATGACTACTTATGAGCTTGCAAGTATCCAACAGAAGTTGGGTAAGCACCAAGAAGCAATTTTAAATTATACACTCTTTGCGAGTGAATACACTGGAGACAGTGATATCATCATCAAAGCAAATAATGAGATTACTGCCTTAGAGTGGGTTGCTGAGCAAGATAGTATCACTGCCGTTGATGCAGAAGTGACACGTCTATCAGACCAAATCAATACCGCCTACTCAGAGTTTGGTGGCAACTTTTATGAAGACGAATTCTACTATAGTTCATTGAGATTTGAAGGACTCCATGATGAGTATGATCCCAAAAGGATATTTGCTAAGATATTAAAAGCAGATTCTGATGAAACAGCAGGTGTGGTGATGGAAGAAGGAGAAATCAATAACTCTAAATTCAATATTGCTCACTCTACATTTGCACCAGACGGGAGTATGATTATCTATACGATCTGTGATTACGAAAATGCAAATGATATTAGATGTGATCTCTACTCAAGGACAGTTGTTGATAGCACATTTGGTCCTGAAGTCATGCTTCCTAATTTTGTAAACAGCCCAAACCATACGAGTACTCAACCACATATCTCTCAAGAGAAGGGAAGTGATGAATATACTCTATACTATTCATCAGATCGCCCTCATCCATCTGGAGAAGACCATGGTCTCGATATCTATAAAATGACAATGAGAGCAGACGGCACTTATACAGAGCCGATTAATGTAAGCGATGTCAATACTCTGGGTGATGAGGTGACTCCATTTTATGATTCGCCAAGCAAGACATTATACTATAGTTCTGACGCTGGCATGCGATTCGGAGGATTTGATATCTTTAGAAGTGTGGCGAATGGGAAAGGCTTCCAAGAGAGAGTTAACCTAGGTAAGGGTATTAATACTAGCTATAATGACTTGTACTATGTACTCAGCCCTAATGGGGAAGAAGCATACTTTTCATCAAATAGACTGGAGTCAAATTATCTAGATGAACTTGCTGAAGCTTGCTGCTATGATATCTATAAAGCAAAAGTGTCAGTTCAAAATATCAAACTAGATGCACTGACATTCCTCAAGAGTGACTTGACTGAACTCAATGGAGCTACAGTGCAGTTATTTGATGCTGCATCTGTTGAATTAATTGATGAAGTAACCAACCTTGATGCTAATAATCACCTCTTCGATATCGAGTCTGGTAGAGAGTATTTCTTGATTGGGTCTAAGACAGGTTACGAAAGTGATACAATAGAGTTCAGCACATTCGGCGTAGTTGATCCAGAAATCAAGAAGAAACTCTTCTTAGAATCTAAGTGTATTGAAATGTCTGTGAGCACTTTTGAAAAGCTAACAGGAACGGCACTCAATGGTGTACAAGTTGAGATAGAAGACCTCACTGACCCAAGCAAACCAGTTATTAGAAAGTTAGATGTCAATGGGAATAATTATGTAGTCTGTCTCGAACCAGATAAAGAATATAAAATTACAGCCACTAAACCAGGCTATGATCCAATGACCACAATGATAGATACAAGAGGAGTTGATCCAGCTCAAATAATTGAGAAAAAGATCTACCTCACTAAAAAAGGAAAGCCATTGAAGAGTCTGCTTCCACTCAAGCTTTACTTTGATAATGATGAACCAGATAATAGAAGTATCAGACTCTATACTCTTAAGAGTTATACAGATACTTACTATCCTTATATCTCTCGTAAGGGTGAATTCAAAACTAGAAGGTCTTCTCCAATTACGGGAGCAGCTGCCAAAGCTGCGGCCGCGGCTAAGATTGAATCATTCTTTGAGCAAGATGTCAAAGGTGGATATACTCAACTTCAAGAGTTTTTGACTGCATTGACTACAAGATTGCAAAGTGGGGAAAGGTATGAATTGCAAATAGAGGGATATACAAGTCCTCTTGCATCAAACGAATATAATAAAGCACTTGGCCAAAGAAGGGTTTTCTCAATTAAGAATGAATTGAAATCCTACCAAGGAGGAGTACTTGCATCCTACATCGACAGTGGACAATTAAAGATCAAGGATATCTCATATGGAGAGGAAAGAGCTCCTTCAGGAATTAGTGATCAGAGATCAGATACTCCTAATTCTATCTATAGTGTCGAAGCATCAAAAGAAAGAAGAGCATCTATTGTTGACTTAATAAAACTCAATTAATCGATCATGAATACTATTATAAATTTCAATAGCAATATGATGCGATTTATTACATACTTCGCAGTTGCAATGTTGACATTCCTCAGCATCAATCATGTATCAGCAACTCATGTTATTGGAGGTGATTTGACCTACCAATGTCTCGGTGATGATACCTACGAATTTTCTCTGAACTTTAGAAGAGATTGTGCATTTGGTGACCCAGAAGCTGGATTTGATAACCCAGCTGTTCTCGGTATCTTTGATTCGCAAGGTAATCTCTTGACATTCCTTGGTGAAAATGGTGGAATAGAATTATTTTTTGACCAAATATTACCAGTGGAATCGGTTGCAAATGAATTTTGTGCAGTTGATAATCCAAGTGTCTGTGTGGAGGAAACTACCTATAAAGGAAGCATCAAGCTGCCATTTAGAGCTGGTGGATATATTATAGCATACCAAAGATGTTGTCGTAATCAGACTTTGCTCAACATCGTAGATCCATTAGAAACAGGAACTACCTACTTTGTCACAATTGATGATTTCGCCTTTACTGAGTGTAATAGTAGCCCAGTATTTAATGATTGGGCTGATATCTATGCTTGTAAGGATACTCCACTGATCTTTGACCACAGTGCTGTTGATCCAGATGGAGATGAGTTAGTTTACAGTCTCTGTACTCCTGTAACTGGTGCTACTATAGATCAACCAATGCCACAACCACCATTCCAACCTGATAGCCCAGTCTATCCATATTGGACGGAGGTCACATGGAATAATATCTTCTCAACAGATAATATGTTTGGAGTAGGTACTCCATTGACAATTGATCCTAATACAGGTGTGATCAATGCTGTACCAGGAATGATAGGACAGTTTCTTATCGGTATCTGTGTGCAAGAGTTTAGAGATGGACAACTCATCGGTACCGTAATTAGAGATTTTGAGATCAATGTCCGAGAGTGCAATAATATGGGTGTAGTTGATTTTGACTTCGTCTATGAAGACTGTGACAATTTAGTTGTTCAATTTGAAAATTTAAGTGAAGAGTTCAATAATTTTGAATGGAATTTTAACTTTCCTAATACTGATGATGCTAATTTACTCTCTACCGAAGTAAACCCATTAATTACATTTCCAAGTCCAGGAATCTATCAGGTGCAGCTCAATGCATCGAATGATTCAGGATGTTCTCTGACGATTGATAAGTCTATCAATATAGACTTTGGAGGTGTGACATCAGAATTTACCATCGAGATATCAAGCTGTAATGAGACCAGTGTCAATCTAGTATTGACAGATGTAACTAATAGTCCGGATCTTAACTTCGAATATGAGTCTATTGAGTGGGAAATCTTACTCGATGGCAATCCGATGAATATCGTGAATCAGTCTATTGTTAATCTTGATAATGTGATGTTCACTAACTTGGAAGTCACATTTACAGGAGTAACAGCAGAAGGATGTGTAGCAATATCTACGCAGTCTACCACTCTAGGAGACTTGTTGCCACAAGCAGCATTTGACACTACCTTGGTTGGATGTGATGGAGACAATATTTCAGTGATCTTAACCGATACTTCCGTCTTTAACAATCTAGAACCAATCAGTTGGGAGTGGACAATTACTTCAGATGGAGTAGTCCAAAATCTAACAGGAGAAACAATTTCTGTGGACCTATTGGATGGTGCATTGGTTGAATTGTTTGTCACTTATGATGTTGGATGTACAGGTTATGTCAGTGAAGTAATCACTCTCCAAGGAGGATTACTGCCAGATTTAAATTTTGATATTGAATTGGCTGGTTGCTCTGACCAAGGAGTTCAGAATGCTTCTGTATTTCCTGTGTTTTTAGATGATACAGATGAGATAATAGAATCTTATGAATGGACTTATCTCTTAGATGGTCTAAGCCAAACAAGTAACGACGAATCAATTAATATTCAAATTATACAAGATATAGATAACCCAGTGACTCTAGTAGTCAACTACCAAAATGGGTGTAGCATTAGCTATTCAGAAACAATAAACCCAGGTGACTTTATTACTTTGGTAAATATCACTACCTCACTTGCGGATTGTGAGGTAGAGGATGGCGTCCTTGATGTCATACTCACTGCGGAGTTATCAGGTGTGATTAATCCTGTGGAAAGTTATGAATGGACAACTATAATAGATGGGACAGAATTTACAAGTACAGGTGAGACCGTACAGTTTGCCTTGGACTTGGGTTCAAGTGCAGTAGCTACTGTCCTTGTTACTTATACGAATGGCTGCTCGAGTTTGGTGACTACATCTATCTCAGCTGATGATTTAATACCTGTGCTTGATATCGTAGTACTAGAGTCATCTTGTGATGCAGATGGTACCGTCACAGCAACGCTTGGCTATACATCAGGTAATGTAGATACGACATCTCAGTCATGGAATGTCAATGGCCAGACAGGTACAGAACCGACTATAACAATTACCGCAGATCAGTCTGCAGAGGTGACAGCAACAGTGACTGTAATCTTAGATAATGGATGTCCTCTTACTCTCACTGAGGTTCTCGGTATGGACGAACTTCTTGGACCCACTCCAGTCATAGACGTACAATTGAATGATTGTTCTGACTTAAGTAATGTGAGTATCACTCTTGTAAATGCGACACCTTTGTCAACTATTACAACTCTTCAATCACTGGTTTGGAACTATAGTATTGATGGAGTTGCATTCAGCTCGACTGACCCACAAGTTGACCTGATGCTAGATTCAGAAGCTCAATTAGATATCTTATTGACTTTGAATTATGATAATGGTTGTACAGTGACTACTACTCTTACTGGTGCTGACTTAATGATTCCATCAGTCGAGTGGACAAGTGACCCAATAGTCTCTTGCGAAGGTAACAGTGTAGCACTCGTAGCGAACCCGAATTCTGCTTGGACTTATGAGTGGAGTCCACTAGATGGATTGATCTTTGACTCAACTACCGACTTCAGTAATCCGACTGTGGAAGCTAGTGGAATGGCAACATACAATGTAACAGTGACGAATGGGATTTGTAGTATTGAAGATAGTATAGATGTGATTACAATGGATGGTCTAGAACTCAATGTTGTTGGTGATACAGATATTTGTGGAGATGCATTTACCTTGAGTGTTGATGACCCTATCCCAGGAATCATCTATGAGTGGTCAGACACTCCTACATTCGATGTAATACTTGCCACGGGAGATACTTTTTCTGGTACAATAGATTTAGCAATTGGTTCAGGAGTGTTTTATGTCAGAATCCAAGGAGATAATCCACTCTGTCTAGTTGGTATACAAGAAATAACAGTAACAAATAGAAACTTAGATATTGAAGTTGTGGATCCATTTACTCTCTGTATTCTGGATACAGTAACTTACTTTGTAATCAATAATGACCCGATGCAAGAGTTAACTTTTGTATGGGATGATAATCCAAATATTGTTGAGATAATTGATGAGGTGATGCCAGTCATTGGTGCTGGAGCTAACCC
>Ga0114957_1005677_pt1 | contig 10236 bp, 5 predicted proteins | sample BantaG_FD_87175 | JGI IMG/M metagenome (GOLD analysis project Ga0114957, IMG submission 87175) | Marine algal microbial communities from Bantry Bay, Ireland - BantryBay_4 metaG | ecosystem: Host-associated > Algae > Red algae > Unclassified | place: Bantry Bay, Ireland | collected 2014-11-21 | reverse complement strand
GCTCCGGCTGGAAAACATGCCGCTCCCGTTGCTGCCATTGCGCGAGTGCTTGGGCGGCCGCTTGCTCGCGTCTGCAGAGGTAGAGAGCGCCATCGACGGCAGCGCGCCGCCACCGTTGGCATCTGCTGACCCGTTGGGGGAATCACCCTCATCGGGTTTGAGTTGCGGCGCCGAGCCTGAGCGTCTACCCACGGACTCGGGGGCGGCCGGCGGGGAGAAATCTTCGGTCGTGGTCGAGTGCTTCATGCCCGAGCGCACTGCCACCGAATCCTTGCCGTCTACGCTCCTTTCATCGCTGTCCGTCCGGTGGTCCTCCCCATCCTCGTTAGAGGCGCGCGAACGGAAGGAGTCCCCGTGGCCAGCCGTCCCCGCCTCAGTCCGGACCAGACCCTGCGTGTCGGCTGCAGTGTCATCGGGCTCATCGATCTGCTCCCCGGCAGCGGATTGCTCTTGTGACAGGAGCACTTGTGCTTCGTCGGCGTCAACAATCTCGACCGCTTCCCCGACATCGTCGGCTGGAGGTGGCCGCAGGGTCGATAGCAAAGCACGAAGCGACGCCGCCTCGTTGTCGGGCAATGGCGTGATGTCGTCGAGGGTGTGATCCCGGTCCCGCTGCCGCTGCCAGAAGTCCAGCAGCCGCTCAAATGCGTCCATCTCCTCCAGCGAAATTGATTGCTTCGCATCCGGAGTGACGATGGTAGGTCCGTTGGCGGCTCGCTGCCGCCCAATCCCCTCTTGTACGAGGAGGATGCCCCACATCCCCGTGACCGACTTGGCGTCGCGGTAGAGCTGCAGCGTCTCCGTTGACACGGCCAAAGACGCTGCCTCTGCAGCCTCGTCTTGCGGCTCGACAGGGAGCACGCCCTCAAAGGCCGCTAGCCGACCAAATTGCTTCTGGTTGCCAACGTTGGCCGACCGGGACTTGAAGCTCGGGCTCGCCAAGATGCCGACGCCCTTCTCCAGCTGGAAGAGTTTCTGGTACCGTTGCACCGCCGCCTTGATGCGATGAGCAGGAACTGACCGCGGGTCGTCATCCTCTGGTTCGTCCTCATGTTCGACATCGCTGTCGTGCGCGTCCAGCGAAGCGTCCGGCGGGCCCGCCAGCTCCGTGAGAGCTGGCTCCTCGACGGCACGTTCGTCGCCTTTGATTGGTTGCAAAGGCGAGGGCGACACAGGTGCGTCCGGTACCGCACGCCCCAAGACCTGGTAGGCCGCCAGATCCGGCTCCACCGCTACCGGTTGCCGAACGAGCTGCGAGCCATCGGCAGCCAAGGCGGTTGAGTCCGCCGCGGCCAACAGCGGTAGCCCCAAACCAGCCGCCGCAGTGGCCAAATCTTCCTCCTCCATCGCCGCCTCAGCATCCTCAAAGTCGTTCATTGGATAGGATGGCAATGTCGCCTCCGCGAACGGCCGCGACTCGCGTCTGGCCAGGTCTGCCTCCGCACCAACTGCGTCTGATGAGGGACAAGCGGCTACGACAGGAGGAGAGACGACATCCGAGCCGCTGGCAGCAGGCGTCTCATAAGCGTCCACACTCCCCATGTTGGAAGGCTCCTCCGCCTCACCCACAGGCCTATCCGCCTCCGCAGTAAGCGCCACCTCGTCGGAAGACGCCTCTGGGTCCGCGGGATTCGCATCAACAGGCCCAGCATGGTCCGCAAACACCTCCCGGTCAGCAGGCTCACTCGGGTTGCCGTGGGCTCCCGGGTCACCAGGCACCTCACGACCCGCGAGCTCCTGGGCACCGGCACCGATCTCAGCCGAGGAACCGCCGTCGCGGACCTCAACGGCGTTGCCACTCTGGTCGCGCTCAACCTCAGACCGCTCCGCAGCCGACGGGAGAGAAGAGTCAACGGCGTCAGCCGAGGAGAGCGGCGGCCAGCGAGCGCTCAGGGCTGGCAACACGGCAGGGGCGTACACCAACGGGGAAGTCGGCTGCCGAAAGCTGTACTCCTCCAGTGGTGCTCGGATGACACTGGCTGACGACTCAAAAAGACGACGGGCCTGCTCTATCCTGGACGGCACGGCTGGCTCGGATTCCACAACCGTGACCGGTGCGGCCACCGCAGGTGAAGGGTCCGCGGGGGGGGCGGACTCCTCGGCGGCGCTGTCATCAGGTGCCCCAACCGAGCCCGAAGACGGGACGGTGGCAAGCGCGGTACTCTTGTCCGCCACAGCCGGTTCCGTACCGTCACGAGAAGCCGCCGCCGCAATGGACACCGCCGGCGACTCACCAGGCTCCGAGGAACGCCGACTAAGGTGCACACCAAAGATGGCACCCGCGTCCAGCGGTGACCCTACGTCCGCCGCCGATCGGCGTCGAGGGAAGCCCTCCTCCGAATCTGCGCGATGCGGCTCCCGGGAAGAGGTGGTGGGAGCGACAGGAGATGACGCTCGGTGCACCGGCGTGAGCTGCTTCTGCGCCCAAAACGGCAAAGACGGCTGCTCGGTGCGTTGCACATCCCCGTCACTGGCACTCGCATCACTGGCCCGGCGCATGACTGAGTCTTGCCGGCCGCCCACAACAGCGGCGAAGACGGAGCGAAGCTCCAGAGCGTGGGGGTCCTCGTGGGCCCGCGACACAATTGGCTGCTCCATTGTCTTGGTCGACGGAACAGTCGCAAATTCTTGTTGTGGGCATGGAGGAGACGACGGAAGAGCCAGTCCAGGCGGGCTGGTAGACGACACGCGACCATTGGCCGGCGCCCTCTCGGTGACAGCAGCTGCATCCTCATCCGCACCGACGCCGTCCGCAAGCGCTCGAGCGGAATGCGACGACTCCTTGGACGACGCGAAGGAGAGCAGCATGCTGTTCCTCGCGTCAGCCGGCGTGACGGGGGAGAGCTCGCGGTCGGCGGTGCTCGAGTTAGGGATGACAACCACTTGAGGAGCGGTGGACGTTGTTGGCCAGCCCCCACGTTCAATCTCCGCTGACCTCGGAGCATCCACACCCACGCGCCCGCTGAGATCTGCCGAGGTCGCCTCGCTCGGGCTGAGCGCGATATCCTTAGCACTCGGGTTCGCCCCCCCAGAGGCCATGTGGGTAACGGGCGGCGCAGCCGCGCCGTCGGCCGCGCCCGCCACCGCTCGGTTCAACACAGGATCCGAGTCGTCCGCATTGCCAGACTCGTGCACGCCGGTGAAGACAGTGGGCGATTCTTCCGCAACGGAGGGCAGATAGGAGGGAGGGGCAGGCCCAGAGAACTGGTCCACAGCTAGTTCTTCTCGCACCGGCGACACGGTAGGCGGGGGGCCATCCTCGGCCGCGGTGCCAAGAGCGGCAGCTCGATCCTTAATCCCAGCGTCGGGTTGCGCCGCCGGCGTTTCCGAAACGGGCATCGACATTGGCGAAGCCAGTGACGGGACCGGCTCCGGACTGACAGCCGCGTCGGGTGCAGGCGCTGCAGCCCGTTTGTCCTCGGTGGGGGACGGAGAAGTAGCGGCAGCAGAGGCTGCCGCTGCGGCTACAGCAGCCGCTGCCGCCGCTGCCGCAGTAGCTGCTGCCGCCGCCGCCGCAGCAGCTTCGGAGTCGCGGCGGCTAGACGCTTCCGCCGCGGCCGCATCGGGCGGCAAGGGATCCGCCGTGACCGGACGCGGCCGTGGTGGAGGAGCAGTAACGGTCCCCGACGAGCCCGCCGCGGCAGAGGGGAGCGTCTCCGTGGAACCCGATGGCGCTGGCTCCTCCTGTCTCCGCTTTGGGCGTTTCCGCCGGCTGCTGCGCCCACGGTTCTCGCCAGCCGCGGCGGGCGACTCAGTACCCTCTGCCGGCCGCGCGCTGTCCCCCTCGTAGTCAATGACAAACCACGGGTCGCGTTTCACGTCGGCCAGCTTCAGCCGCCGTTCCGGGTCCTTGTGGAGGAGACGCTCTACAAGCGTCCGCGCGCCCCGCGGGAAGGCCCTCGGGAACACCACGTCGCTGCGCTGAATCATGCGGTACAACGCCTTGGTGTTTTCGTCGTAGAAGGGGAGGTAGCCGGCCAACAGCGCGAACAGGATGATGCCACATGACCAGGCATCCACCAACGGGCCACTGTACCCCTGCTTCGCGCGCGAGATGATCTCAGGGGCGCAGTAATTCGGGCTGCCGCATTGGGTGTGGAGGAGCTCCTCTGTGGTCGACGCGCCCTTCATGGCGCTGAGCCCGAAGTCGGTAATCTTGAGCTCGCCATTGGTATCGTCAATAAGGAGGTTCTCGGGCTGCCAGACACAACGCATAAGGGAGCAGTAGAGGCCGACGGGCAGATCACAGGAAGAGTAGCGTTCGCGAGTCAGTACTCCAAACGCGGAAGGAGAAACAGCCGACGGGCCAGGCAAACAGAGCAAACGCAAGAAAGCACTACCAAGAGTTGCGAGCAGAACTGCGACACATACCTTAAGATCACGATGGCAGACACCGCGGCGGTGGCAATAGTCAACGCCGTCGATGAGTTGCTGGAAGAAGCGGCGCGCCACGTTCTCTGGAAGCTTGCCCTCGTTCAAAATCTTGGTGAACAGCTCCCCGCCGGTCACCAAGTCCATCACGACGTACAGCTTGGTGGCCGATGTGAGCACGTGGCGCAGGTTGACAATGTTCTTGTGCTTCAGGGCCTTCATAATAGCAATCTCCCGTCGCACATTCATCGTCATCTCCTGGGCCTTGATGTCCGACTTGTCCATCACCTTCACGGCCACCTGCTCTCCCGTATCTTCATGGACGCCTAGCTTCACTCTGAAGCACCAGAGAGGAGGACAAAGCAAGCACGAACACACAAACAATACAGAAGAGCAACAGGAACAGCAGCATGCACAGAAAGGTTAGATCCACCACACGCACCAGTAGGCAGGCGGGAAAACGAATGCCAGACGACAAGCGCCACGTCCCAGGGCCCATGACATGTTACACACAGGGCGTGACCACAACCACGCCTCAACGAACACCCTACGAGCTGGAGCCCGGCCAGCGCCGTCATGCGAGAATCCCATCACACCCGCCGCCGCCGCGCGCCTCTCACAATTAGCGCAGGAGGTAACCACCGCCCCAGCGGCAACCCGATGACACTCCGGCACATCGGGGCTGCGCGAAAGCGGCGAGGGCAGGGCCGAACGCTTCCACCCTGGGCGCCATCACGGACCATCGGATGTTCGCAGGTATATCATTGCACGTCTGGCTCACGTGAAGTAAAGCCATCAACCCGGGCGTGCACGAGACGCCCGTTGGGAAACCCCACCGCACGCACGCCTAACAGGCACCAACTCTGCACCAACCGCGCAAACAGCCTCGAAGCATCACCAACCACGACACGTAGCCGATGGTTCGTCGCATAAAACCTCCCCGCACGACATCTTTCCCGCAGAAGCACCACCCCACGCCATAAAAAGAAAGCGCGGTGAGTAGCGGCAGAGTCGGAACGTACTTGCCGAAGGCGCCCTCGCCCAGCGTCTCAAAAAGCAGGTACTTGCCAACACGGGCCGCCATGATGACGACCGCCCCGTCGGGGGCAGGTGCGGCTCAAGCACGGCCGCTCTACTGACCCTCCGCACCCCAGCACCGCCGAGGGACGCAATCCCCGCAACGGTGACCACTGCCCTCTGTGATGCGTTCCCCACAGTCGAGTTCACCCCCCGTCCTCCCCCTAGAACGTCAAAGCACACACACCCCACCGCAGGCCCAAAGTTCTCCTCTCTCCCTAGGTAACCCCCCCCCCTCTCCAACGTCGGTGGTAGGTGACCCGCGTGTCGCTACTCCACACACGCCGCACGAGGGGGGAGGGGGTGTGGGGTCAACAGCGGGGACGTGCGGTGCGGCCGCCGCGTCCACCAGCAGCCGGGCCGCGCCCGACAACGAGGTGCGGCGCGGCGTGCGCCGTCGGTCAGGCAGCACGACGTGCCGCAAGTGGCGACGCGACCGACCGGACGGGCGAAGTGGGAGCAGCGTGCCGACGGGACACCTCGCGGTGGCGGACAGGGCGCGGGCGGACGGGCCGGCGGCCAGACGGCGCGGGCGCGTCGCAGAGCGACGCCCGACGCGCGGCCGCAAGCGCTGGTGCGCCGTGCCCGACTGGGGGACGGTGCTGCAGCGGCCCGGCGTGCAGCGACACGGCGCAGCGCTCCCGGCCGCAGCCACCCTCCGCGTCGCCGCGTGGCGCGACGCGCGCCTGCACGAGCAGCGGCGGGCGGTGCGCGGGGGGGGGGCGGGGACGGCCGCTTGCCGCCTGGGCGCTCGGGGCACTCCGGGCGCGCGTCGCCAGCCGCGCGTGCGTGTGGCCGGGGGGGGGCGCGGCGAGGGCGTTGTGCACGCGCTTGGACAATCCGTCGAGGGGTCCCCCTAAAATTTCGCAGAAATCGGCAAACAGCGCAGCAGGGACACACCTGTGTGCCCGCGTTTTCGTCCGGAGGCTGCGTCCACGTGGTTGCTGGGGGGGTAGCCAGGAGCCGAACACGCGTAGGTGAGGGCGACGGTGGTGTCTGGGTGGGGCCAGGATCGTGGCATGGCGCATGGAGCAACGGGCCCTGAGGGCCGCGAGGGGCTTGTGTGAGAGCACATTGAGCCAAACACAGGTTTGCAATCAGGTGTAGGGCACCCAGTCGAGTGCAGCCACTTGGTTTGGCTTACGTCAGTTGTGCTGGTCCACAGGTAGCCTGATGATGGCTAACAATCTACAAACAGTTATTCAGAACGATTTTCGACGTTGACCAGAACTGGTGACCTTGTCATATGGTCCTATGGCAGCGTGTAGCCCTCTTTACAGAACTTTCAGGTGGATCTGTTCACCAATAGCAAACACAAACAACAGCGAATGTAAATTTGTGTGATAGAATTCTACAGGATGATATTGCACGAAACTAAAAAAACTTCTTGGTCAACATGACTTTCACGAACCTTCAGTCTCAGCTAGTGCTTCCCGCGTTCGAACAGGCTTTCAGGGGAAAATAGAAATACTTGAGAACAGCACGCGAACACTTACAACCACTACGTACCAGGCCTCGGTGGCCTGCACGCCAAAGTCAGACAGCTCGCCGCATCCCAGGTTCTGGATTCTCAAGCTCCTGGAACACACAGGTGCCGGGACTACATGGCTGTACATGACGGCGGGCACATGTGTCAACGTTGGTCATGAGCTTTGGGGTTGCCGCGGTGCGTGCCTGGTTGTGTCAGCCACCCCTGTGGAGTGCAGTCGAATCATCCAACAAGATGCGCGTCTTCGTGGAGGCCTAGTCGCAGCAACGTGGTGTTCTCGCACGTGCGAGAACAATGCGTGCGCACGCGTACGCATTTGGACACGTGTTCAAGTGCGTATGCTTTGTGCACTGGCACGCTAGCACGGCAGATTCGCACTGGACGTCGTGTCCACCCAGCTCGCCGTGCCCTACGTGCAAACTCAGCCCTGAGCGCGTTGTCCTGCGTGAAAAGTCACTGTAGGACTGAGGTTCTATCCACTATAGCTAGTATGTCACCTGCTCTGGAGGACGATGGCAGCTAGCAGAATTGCGGTTTTTTGAGAGAATGCAGCAGGAGAAGGACTGGTGCTGTTTGGAAGGACACAGGCTTGAACGCACGGCACCCCAAGTGCAAGCCCTTCTTCTGCCGGCAGTTGAGTACAGAGCGGGCGCCGTCGCCCATTTCTGTCACACAACCTGCAGCTCACTTCACGACACTGGTACAATATGCCACTGGCTACAAGACATGGAGAACTTTCTTGCTGCACCGTCCACCTCCACATCCGGTGGATTCGAACGGCGGCTACGCTACATTCCTGCCGAAACTTAGCGAAACTGAGCACTGTTGGGCGCTCTGGCCGGTACCGCGGCGCACTGTATGAAACTATGGGCAAGCGCGCGCGGGTCTTTCTTCGCAGAGCGTCCTGTGCCTCCTTGCTCGCAGAGATCCCACGGTGGTACCGCCCGCATGCGTTGTGGCCGTACAGAGAAACACTACCGCTGCGTGCCGCTGGCCCGCTCGGCACGTGTTGGGCCAGAGTCCGTGTCGTCTGCGGGCACCGCTGCACCGACGGTGAGGGGGGCTTGCAGCATACGTGGTGCCGCTGTGGCCCACCGGACGGGCCACTCCGCGACCGCCAAAGATGATGCGTGGCAGGAGCTCGTAGTGATTCCTCGTGGCTCCACGCGGGAGAAAAACACGCTGGCCAGTAAAAACAGGGGCTTACACGGTTGCTGTCGGAACCCCAACAGGCCGAACCAGTAGCGCCTGTACCTCAAATGGATCTGCCCGCCTCGTCGGTGGCCGTGGGGGAGGGGCGCAGGCGCACGACAACTGCGGCTGCTCCCTGACGAGAGCCCCGTACCGTGGGCGCGAGCCGACCCGACGCCCGGTCGGCAGCGACGGCTGAAGGCGGGGTGCAAACGGCATGACAGCCGTTCCAAAGAGCACCTCGCCACCCGCGGCACGGTCAAAACGCTACTGACACCAGCAAAAAGAAAAGGGAAAACCGAACAGCAACCGCCTTGGAAGGGCAAAAAACAAGAGAACAAACGGAGGGCCCACCACACGCACCAGCCGGGCACGCCCGGCGCTGGAGAGCATGCGACTGGGGCGCGCGCCCCCAGAGCGGTCCGCCACGCGGCCCGCCAATGCACCCAAAACCTCACACACAACAACGACAAACGCGAGCTCACGCACAAAACACGCACTCGTCACAAAAAAAGGCACACGAGACCGACCGCAGCTCCACAGCTGCCCCGACTCAGCACTACGCAAAGCAACGGCGCCCCGCCTCAGCAGCTCAACATTCTGACAGTAAGCACACGCCAAGGGGCGTACACCGTCGAGTCGGCCGCCACCCCACCAGCAACAATAGGGTTCCGCTACCCGTCAGCAAGACTTGACAATGGAGTGGGAGCGGGAGATGCCAAACGGCGCTGCCGCGCCGCTCGCGTGGAGCACGTCCAGCAGGCGCTCCAGGGACGACACGTGCTTGAGCAGCGCCACCGACGACGGGCGGCGGAGGAGGCCGGTGGCCTCTGGCGCCCGCGCCGCCGCCGTCGGCGCCGTCGTGGTGCCCGAGTCCACCAGCGTCGCCACGCGGCCGGTGGGCGGGCGGCTGCCGCCCGCGGCGGCGCCCACCCCCAGCGAAACCGTCGCCGAGGCTGCTGCTGCCGCCGCCGCCGCCGCCGCCGTCGCCGCCGACTTCGTCGCCTCGGCCGCCGCCGTCGCCGATGCCAGCAGAGCCGACACGCGGGCCAGCTCGGCCCGCAGGCGCCCATTGTCCGCACGAAGGGCGTTTGCATCGGCTACCGCCGCCGCCGCTACCGTCGCCGACGCCGCCGCTTCGGCGCGCAGGCGGCCGACCTCGCACCCAGTCGCCGAAGCCGACGCACGCTGGCGGTCGCGGGAGCGCGCCGCCGACGCGCGGTTGCGGAGCTTGCGCTTGTGGAGCATCAGTGCGTGCTGGTCGGCGGTCATGCGGCGAGATTCCGCGGCGGTCGTGCCCGTCAAATCACCCAGCGACGCGCCGTTGAGCGGCGCCGAACGGGCGCCGCCCATCGACGTGGCCACCGACGCGGTGCCACCCGTGCGGCATGCCACAGGCTTGACGTCGACACTGGCGGGGGCGGTCACGATGGCGGCGGCAGCCGGCGAGGCGACGGCGGCGGCGCTGGCCAAACCCGCCCCAGCGATGCGCGACCGCTTGACCGCCCGCTCCTGAGAGTCGCACAGGGAGGACACGGCGGAGGAGGCGACGCCCGAACGCGGAGCAGAGCGCGACACGCCGACGGCGCCGCTGTCGCAGCCCATGCTCCCCACCGCCGACGCGCGGCCAGACGAGGCGGAGCCGCACCCCGACGCTGCCGACGACGAGGCGGCCGACGAGCGGCGGCCGCGAGCCTTTTGCGGGAGCGGTGGCGGCGCCGCCCCAATCGTCGCCGTCGGGATGGCCTGGCGCAGCTTGACGGCGGCAGCAGAGAGCAGCCGGCCAGAGTGGGCGCTCCGACCACGCGGGTCGTGGGCGGCCGGCGGGACCGGCAGCGCCGGCAAGCTTGCGCCGGGCAGACGGCGCTTGATACCGACACCGACGCCGGCAGCGGCAGCGGCGCCCCCGCGGGGCAGGTCGGCCAATATCGGCGTCGGCGGCTGCGAGACGGGCTCGGGCGCCGACACGACGCTCACGTCGGGGGGCGGCGTGGATACCAGCGGCTGCGCCGGCTCCGCTACCACCTTGGCCGGCATCGCCGACTGCGCCAACGGCGGCGGCGGGGGCAACGCAACCGACAGCGTCGCCGTCGACGTCAAACCCGTCG
>Ga0114957_1005672_pt1 | contig 10245 bp, 10 predicted proteins | sample BantaG_FD_87175 | JGI IMG/M metagenome (GOLD analysis project Ga0114957, IMG submission 87175) | Marine algal microbial communities from Bantry Bay, Ireland - BantryBay_4 metaG | ecosystem: Host-associated > Algae > Red algae > Unclassified | place: Bantry Bay, Ireland | collected 2014-11-21 | reverse complement strand
TGCGCAATTTATCGCGGCAGCCTTTCTGCTGCTGCCCTTCAGCCTCCTCCTCGAAGAACCGTGGATGCTCCGCCCCACGTTTGACATTTGGCTCTACATGCTCTTTTTGGGGATCGGCGTAACGCTCTTTGCCACGATGACCTATTTCTTTCTAATCGAAGAGTTGGGTGCGGGCAACGCGGCGATGACGATCTATCTGATTCCGGTGGCGGGCGTGCTGTCGGGCATCTTAGTGTTGGGTGAAAAGTTGACGCCGCAAATGATCGTAGCACTACTGTTGATCTCGGCGGGGATCTTTGTGGTCAATCGGGGGAATCGGGTGGCCGACCAGGTAAGTGATCAGGATGACAGCATAACGGAGACTGAGCTTATGCGATAGTATAATAGTCGAAGCCCGCAGCGGGTATTGCATACTTGGCCACATAGGCTGTCCTTGCCACCAAACGCGAGTCCCTTTTTCCTTCGACCAGATTGAAAAAGCTCAATCGAAGAGGCATCACATGGAAGACACATCGAATCGTATCTATTTAGCTTCTGTCTTTGCTCCTCCTCCTGACGTCTCAACATATCCTTCCGGGCCTCAGCTTTTTCATCATACAGTGCGTGTACGTCAAACAGAGCGGCTCGGGGTTCGGTTGCTGGCGCAAGAAAGAACGCAGCCTTGAGCGCATCCTACGCGGTCCACTGCTGATAGGTGACCTGTTGTTCCGCGCGCTGTGAAAGCTCTTGCACGATGTTGTCTACTGGCTTGCAGAGCAAACGCGTAATCGTCTCTTGGTGGCGATAGAGTGCCAGCAGATCCACATGCTGGCGGATAGTTGATTGAATTTCAGTGAAGCATTCCAACAGCCAGTTTAGGCCATCCTGCGAGAGTGTAAACTCATTTCGAACACTCACGCTAAAACAACGCAACAGGTTAAAATCCCCTTGCACCATATCATCCGCATAATCGCGGTACGCATCGGTCAAATAGATATAGGATCCATAGCTTGCGCCAATCGCGGCCAGTGGTTCAGCGTTTTTGGGCGTTCCCGCCAACTGTGCCGTCATTGGAAATAGCTTTGCGCTTGCAGCTGCGGTTGGGCCAGTTGGATCTCCTTGATTACTCTCTTCTATTTGCGTTTGCCGAGCGTTAAGATTTGTGAGCGCCTCGATTTCAAAGCCAATGTCGACCAGCAATTGTTGTGATCGGCGTTGAAACTTGCGCAGGATCCAGTCAGCCGTTCGGGCAGTTGGGTTGATACCGGGTGAGTCCAGCAAATCATCGGCAAAGCTCTGCTGCGCCAATTCAACTGAAGCTGCTGCTGCAAACTCGCTGGCTAGATTTTGGTTAGTATTTACGGTACGAAGTGGATTAAGCGGGCAGCGGCGTTGGACAATCGTGGGCGCTTCAGGGGTCTGTGCGGTAGTGAGCAAATTTAGCAGGATTAGTTCGTGGGTTGTTAGCAGTCGAGAGAGTTGTCCATATTTGTCGCCTAGCGCATGACACAATCCGCACATATGCGTTCGGTACGACGCGCGTTCCTGTGCATTGGGAATGCAGAGCGTAGGCTGACGCTGTAGCTGCGTTAGCATAGAAGCCTCTAGAGGTTATGCATCTACTAAAAAGAGGAGCATTTTTTGGTAGATGCTCATAGATAGATAATCAGCAGAAGTTGCCAATCAATGCACAATATCATGTCAAGAATAACAAAATTTGGTTGACATATGCAGCGACGATTTGTTGACATTCTCCCCCTAAGTGCCCCTTATGGAGTCAGTGCAATCAACGGCAAGAACAATCGAAGCGGATTACAGATCCACTCGGCGGGCAAAAACTGTGAGCGCATCAGCCGGTTTTCTTCAGCGGATCGTTGCCAGATTGGGGTCCAATATTCGCTTAAGAGTTGCTGCGTTAATAATTGATCATCTACCAAATACCCGTATTCATTCAGTTCTGGATGGATCGTGTCGCCAATGGCGCTGGGGTATAAGTTTTGCGAGCCAACGTAGAAGGCCATCTCATCTAATATGATCAGTTTGTTGTGGGTATGGAAAAGGTGGTTGGCCGATTCTTCAACCGAATAGAGCGGCGCACGAAATGGCGCAACCTCGAAGCGGCAAAGTGCATCATTGATTCGATTTGCCTGAGCAGGCGGCCCGATCCCATATTGCTGTTGGGCATAACGATGCAGGCGTTCATCAAGTAGTGCGAATATCTCCTCAATTGGCTCTGCGCTCGTGGATCCCCATGGCTCGGAGATGATAATTTTGGCTTGCACATCTCGGTCTACGATTGCCGCGACGATCGTGTCGATCACTTCTTCGACGGCACCGCCCAATCCGCTTAGTTGATGCTGGCTGATATACAAAGTTGTTTCAGTTTGATTCATGGCTGCAAGCAGTGCCTCGTCAGCGCTAAACTCTTTTTGGCTGGGATCAATAGGTGTCCACCATTCTGTGTGCCCACGCCCAAGGCTAAAGATGTGGTGCGTGCTTGATATTTCTATGGTGGACGTGACGTTTGCGGTGGCGTAGACGGGCACGTTTTCCAGCGAACAATCATGTGTCCATGATGCTTGAAGCGGCCACGAGACCAGACAGTGTTGATGTCGATGGGGCAGCAGGTTTGAGATGGTACGACGCCACAGCTGATCAAAATAGAGGCCGGTTGCGCGAGCGGCTTCGCCTTCGACACGCAGAGACAGATCGTAAAGCGGATGTACCGTTAGCTGTTCGCCCGATTGCTCGACAGTATCAGTGTAAACTCCGTCAGCGTCGATATCGACAGGCAGCACATGATCAAGATCCCAGTTCATGCCGCCAACGATGGCATGACGGTAGTCGCGCACCGCAATCTTCGAATGGTTCCATGGGGGGCTGATGATCTGACCGACGTATGAGACGGCGATGCTTACGCGCCACGATTCTTCTTCGGGAATGGGTAGTGCGGCAGTTAGATCCGCATATACCTCGTCAACCGAATCAACCGAAAAGAGCAGGTCGCCGATGCCCAGTGGCGGTCCAGCATAGGCGAACCGCAGAAGCGGATAGGGGCCGTCGACTGGTGCATTATCATGTAATGTTCGAATCGCGGGTGTAAGATAGTGCCTAACCAAATTTAGTTCGTCGCGCTCATCATGGGTGCGGAACCAGAGTGTTGCGAGCGAAAATGTCTCTTCGGTTTCCATCAGCATATTGGCAATTGATTGGTAGAAATCGGCGGCTGTGGTTGCAGGCGTTTGGGGAGAGACGTTGGGCACATCTATGATCCAATCGCCCGTGACGCGGTTACAGAGAGTATGCCGAGAAAGAAGCGTGTTGCTAATTACGCCCTGTACCGCAACACCTATCGACGATAGTTCAGGCGCATTGCCGCAGCTATAGGATGGCGGAATTGGCATTGGGTAGTCGGCAACTGGCACGTGCAGCGTACTTTGTTCCGTGGTCGCAGACTCTTGCGCTCTCAGTTGAGCAGGGTGAAAGAGTGAGACGAACAAACAGACGCAGAGACAAAAACAAATCAGTTTTGAGCAGAAAATTTTCATGGTTGAATCTCGATTTCTAGCGCATAGTCTAATCCACTCTCGCTGCAATATTCAACGTCCACACGATCGCCCAAACGAAATTCAGATCGTTGTGCTTTGGGATCGGGGAAGAATAAGTTGCGCTCGCGTTCGAGTGATGTGCGGTTGGTCGCCAGAAAGCGTCTTCCGCTGATTACCCATTCACCTTCTGTGCCAGCAGGCATCTGTTGCACTCGTCCGCTCGAAAGTTGCAGGTGGTTTGCATCATCAGCATATGCGCAGGTACGGCGAGGGGATTGGTCGACGGTGCTGTCCGCATCTGTGAATTGTATGCTGGATTCATGGGTGCGGTAAACAGGCGTTGGGGCAGAGTTTGGTACTTGCCCAACGTATGTATGATGGATCCACGCGTCCTTGCCCTTATCGCAGCAGACAAGAAGCCATTCACCATTTTGCGTTTGCCCAATCATGGTAAGAGGTTGTTGTGCTTCGACAATCCCGATGACGTTTGAGCCTGTATCAGGGCCAACGCGTAGATTTGCAGCACGATTCGTCACAATCGATTTGGGGGAGACAGGCACAGGCAACGAGGCGACAGGTGATTGTGCAAGCACAGTCGTTGCGGTTGGTACAGCGGCTGCTGATGCCACGATGGGGATTTTTTCGACAGCGATCTCTTCATCCAGCAGAATTAGTTCGGCATAGATCCACTTTTCGCCATCAGCAACACAACAGATGCGCAGCCAAGAAGCGTCGGCATTGCGCCCCACAATGTGCAATCGGGTGGCGATTTTCGCTCCGCCCACAATATTGTAATTGGTTCCTGGACCACTGCGAATATTGGCGGCTAGTTGAACAACCGCTTGAGGGATAGCGGTGTTCGAATTAGCCGATGTTGCACGGGCGGGTGAACTTGTTAGTTTTGGTAAGACCTGTGTTGGGGGAACCCGTGTTGGTGTTGCCGTTCGCGTCGGGGTTGGTTTCGGATCTATTTGGGCTACTTTTATGACTACGGGGGTTGCAGTAAAGGTTGGCCGAAGTTGGGGTTTGTGTTGCGTGCCAAGGTTGGTCGATAGAGCTGCTGATACTGGGGCATGGTCGGTGGTGCCTGTTTCTTGGGTAGTGATCATGTTTGTGCCAAATAGCAGGCTAAGCAGGATGAAGAGCAATTCGATTTTTATGAAAGTGCCTGTAATCGTCTTCATGATGTGCGCTCCATTTATAGAGATAGATATGATCAATATCATTAATGTCAGATGTGTCACTCAGCGATAGCATCTTTCTAGCAGTCTATCGGAGAGAAAATTTTTGTACTCAGTCGGTTAGCTAGATTGAACCGCTCTAATCTTTAGCTTGAATTCTCTTTATGGCTCTTCTTCGCTCAAGATTAGCAAGAGATTTAAAGAGTAGGTGATAAATTAATGAACTCAGAATCACTGCCGCTAGGATTGTGGTAGAAATTTGAACAAAGTAGTCATTCCAATTCCAGATGACTTCACGAGTGGTCAGTCCGAATAGGCGAACCATAATAAAACTGGTTAGGTATAGTAGTCCTCCTACTATACTGCCAACAAGCGGATGTTGATCATACGTTCTGGCTGACATTCCAAAGCATAGTGTGGCAAACAATATTGAAAGTAAGTAGATCATGAAGGATTTCCTTATATTGCATTTAGTAATCTGTTTTCTTCCAAGAATAGTACAGTCAAGTTACGAACTTCACAGCCACCGCGACATTCACCAAACCAACGCTATGACTAGCGTAGATTGCCTCACGCAGTTTAGGCTGTCCGACCTAGAAGATAATATCGGCTTTCCGGAACTGCCATCGAAATATTCTTTCAGCACGTCTACAAGATGGCTAGATTTATGCAAACTGAACCTGTTCTTCAAAAATATAGCCGCCTGCTTTACAGCGAATCAGGTCACGTATTTCTGGCAACTTGGCTCGGATCCCCGACACGCATCTTGTAACAGTTTGTTCTTCAAAACCGCGATGCCCCCAAACAACTTCTAAAAGATGAGACCGCGTAAATCGTTGGCGAGCATTTTGCATCAAGAATGCAAGTAGCTCGAATTGTAGAGGTTGCAGCACAATTAGCTTTTCGCCAATGAAAACTCGATACGCTCTTTGATCGAGACGCAATGGTCCACAGGTTAATATCGATGTTTCTAAACTAGTTATTGAATCTTCTATGTGCGCTTGAAACCTCAATATAGCGTGTACCTGTGCCCACAAATATTCTGGCGTAGGGGTATGAGCCAAGTAGCAGAGGACCCCGCTTCTCAATACATGTGACCCTAAGTCGTGAGTTGAATCAACATCCGCAATAACAATTACAGGCAACGTCTCAGGCAGTTTTCCATCTCGAAGCAGGTCAAGTCCCTTCATTGCAGCGCACTCTAATTTTATAATCACAAGATTTGGCCGGCGTGCTTCAAGCTGTTCCATGACTGTGTTTATGTCTGTCAAAGAATCAACGTCATATCCAGTCATAGATAAGTGCTGAGCCTCTATTTCCATCGTTGCAGGGTTTTCATTTACTATCAGCAGTTTGGGGTTGGCGATCATGATGTGTCTCCTGTTTTATGAAAGTGATTGAAGTAGACGGGGGATGTGTTTAGAATACAGGCTCTTAATAAGCTTGATATTTTTCGAAACAGATGTGAGATTTCTATGATATATGACAGAATAAATATATATATGATATTATTGATGGGTCTTAAGTGAAGAAATTTAACGCCAAATTGTTCATTTATCATGACATCTCTTTATCGATTACAACCTCAAATTATTATGCCCACCATAATACGTAGGCCAAAGAAATTTTACACTATTTTCGGATCCGATTTCTACAAAAAACATGTGAATATTAGTAGATATAGCGTCGGATTTTGACGAAGTTCAATTAAGCTGCGACAGTTTTGAATCGAATTATAGAGAAGTAGAGTATCAGGTTTTGATGGGACTAGGTGTAAAAACCAAACGGTATGCCTGTCAAAATTGACAGGTGCAACTCAAGTCTTCGAACAGAGCTGACGAAAAGGTAAAAATAATGAACCGAATCGAATTTGGTAAGTTGGTGCGTGCGCTTCGTCTGGAATTGTTGAGTTTGGAGGGTGGCCCATTAATGGTCCGAGAGTTAGCTGAAAAAGCGGAGCTTACAGAATCCGTCTTGCTCAATATTGAATCAGGACGGCGAACCAATATTGCAGACGATCTACTGGCGCTGGCAGAGGCGCTAGAGCTAACGAAGAATGAAACGAAGAAGTTTTTTGCTGCAGCTTCTGGCATTGCCATCAACGATGAAACTAACAGCTATTACGATCCAATGATGGCTTATTCTAAACTAAGCGATTTCTTAGCAGGGTCATGTTCTCCCGCATTTCTGATAGATTCTTTTGGCGACATTATCGAGATGAATCGGTTTTGCCTAGAGCTATTTGGCATGAGTCAAGCAGAACTTTTAGGTATATCCCAAACATCCGAGATTAACTTCAACCTTTTAACCTCTATATTTGCACCCGAATTCGATACACATGTAGCAAACATTCAGAGGGGATTGAGGCCAGACAAAGCTAGTGCATTCTTTTTCAACAGCATCATCCTCTTCCGCACCATTACCTTTAAGCACCGAGCAGATCCATACTTTGATTATATGCTGAGGCAAATGCTCAGAAAGTACTCTAACTTCCGAGCCAACTGGCACACGGCAAGGCTAATGGACAATGATCGATTTACAGATAATATCTTCTTAGAGACGCAGAGCGATATGTTTGGAAAGGTGAGCCTTCTGGGCACATCCACTACAGCGATTACACAACTAGGCGATTTAAAACTGTATATATTTTCACCTCAAAGTCCAGAATCAGAGACCGTGCTGAGCGATCTCCGGTGCCATCGCCATGGAACCAATGTCATAAAACTCCTTCCGAATTGGCCACAGAAGCCATTTGGCCCGTCAGCCGAATAATTGATACGACCACCAAATGGCCGTTACCGCCCCATCAACGAGCCAGATAGAGTGAATAGCTCTTCCTCATTCACTTTACAGGTATAGACAGTTCCACTAGAAGTTAGACAAACGCGACCGGACGGCGTTAGAGAACGCCTACTCCGCATTTGTCCAATATTTATCTGATTTATTAGCTTGGCCACAGTCTGGACAGTATAAACGCCAAAGCGTTTTCCTCTCTGAAGCAGCGTGTCAAGCAACCCATAAAACAATAATTCTATACGGTAATCTCGCCGGTAATCAAATGGTATCCATTTGCAGACCAACTGGTAACTTTGCGCATCTATCATTAATTCAGCCATCCATTTAAGGTTCCCCCGTGGATGGCCAGTGTGATGCTACAGCATAGAAATAAGGCAAATCGAGAAGGTCAAATTCTCACAACCAGTTTACAGGAGTCAGTGATGGAACGTAGAAGCTTTTTAAAAAAGATTGGCGCGGCCGGTGTGGGCTCATCATTATTGATCACCAACCCGTTAGCGAAGGCAGCGATGGCACAGGAGACAACAACGTTTCTGCCAACGGTTATGGGTGGGGTCACGGATGCAACGGAGGCAGGGACCCAGAACAAGGTGGTTCGAGCGGCAGCCGCGGGAGGCAGCACCTCGATCCTCGTCGCGGCAGAGAACGCGCCAAGCGTGATCAAAGATGCCGCTCATTATATCTGCAATGGGTCCAACGATCATGAGACGATCAACAACGCTATTAATAGTCTCAACGGAACAGGCGGCCTCGTGCAGCTTTCTGAGGGCACATTCAAATGCAGCGGAGCCGTGCGTGTCCCGCGACGCATTACGCTCTTTGGCAAAGGTCGCTCCACAATTTTGCAAGCACATGGTTCTTGGCAAGCACACGATGGCTCGTGGCCCGGTGCGGTGATCGAACCATATGATAACGGAACCGATAAAACGTGGATTGGATCGCTAGCCATCGACGGCAATCGTACAGGTGGAGCAGACGTTCAGGGAGTCTATTACAACATTACCAACAAGCAGAACTTTGACGAAGGACCAGATGCAGCACATTGGTTTACAGATCTCTATATCCATGACACCAAGCGACATGCCTTTCGCCTAAAGGGAAACCAAAATCGCGGCAACAAAACTGCGCGCATTCGCGTTTGGAATCCTGGTCAAGAGCCGGTAAATGGAAAAGACCTCACAACGGCGCATGGTTTCTTCCTCGAATGTCCCGATTCGTACTACATACAGTGCGAAAGCGGTAGCAGCACCGGCAGCGGATTCTACGTTGCGGGGAATAATTGCCACTTTGTTAGCTGCAAAGCCTGGTTTGCCGATCAATCAGGCTGGCAGATCCGCTCCGTGCGTGGTGAGTATTCATCTTGCGAATCACAAGACAATGAGGAACATGGCTTTTACATTACATCTGGCCCAAACTCATTGATGGGCTGTCACGCCGATTCAAATAGCTGGAGACCAAGTTCGCCAACATCTAGCTACGACGGCTTTCATCTGCCGTGGACACAACGAGTACAGCTGATTGGCTGTAGCGCATATGACAAAAGTGAAAGTAACCGCGGTCATTGGCAGCGCCATGGCTTCTTCCTTGGCGAAAGCTGCAAGCATTGCCAGATTATTGGTACCGTGAAAGACAACGTCTCTAGCGGTTTAGCAGGGCCAGGTAGTACATCTAGTGACAATGTCGTGATAGTCAATGGGTGATTCTTTGGATACAACAGCAGTGGTTTCGAAAGACAGATTCAACCTATCTAATCAAACGTTACAGATCTAAGGAGACATCAATGTATAGAAATATTGAGCGAAAAATAAGCGTTCCAGCCATCAACGGGCTGCTTGCAATCATGCTCATACTTGGCTCGTTTGCAACCGCCAATGCGCAAGCAACAGGAACCCGAATTATGCTCCCATTAGTTCAAGCAGGTGCTAGTATTAACCAACCCATAGATGGGCCTTTTGCTGGATATACTGATTTACTGAAATCTTTGGAGAACAATGTTGATACAAGTGATGTATTAGTGGTAGACGGCTCCACTATTGAGGATTCAACACCCGAAGTACGCGCCGCTGATTTTTGTCGTGAGGGCGATGGTTTTGGTCGTACTGATTGGTTTCATTCCGGTTCGGACGGGACTCTAGGTAAGCGTTCGAATCAGCCCAACACATCTTCATGTAACGATATCAACTTGAAGATAGAAGTAACAAAACCATGGGCTGCAGGTTGCAGGGTAAATGTATTGATATATGCAAATGACGAGCTAAAGTTTTGGGGGGACGTACAAAAAAATAGGTGGTTCGAACCAGTCAGCAATTTGCGCACAAACTGGGAAGGGTTGATCTGGGTACCCGCAGCGTGTAATCTATCAAGAGCTCTTTGGGCAAGCTAAGAAAGTGTTTTGAAAACTGAATGAAGTATCTGGACAAAACAGATAAAACACAATCAATCGACCACACGTGCCCGGCACGGACCAAATGGTGTAACACATCCAAAGTATTTCTTGGTCCGTGCCGGGCACGTACGATCACGTATTCTCTCTAATATGGAAGATACCCCTCTAATGCACCATCGCTTTTTGCGCCAGCTCTCGCCCTTCGTCGGTCAATTGTAGATTGCCCATATAGCGCCGAATCACGCCTTTTTTCTCTGCGTGGCGCACAACATCTTCGGCAAAACCTGGCTCCCAGCGAATGTGTTCAAGTAAGTGCTCTACACGGCTTTCGTATTTCGCTTCGGGGGTACCTTCG
>Ga0114957_1005671_pt1 | contig 10246 bp, 9 predicted proteins | sample BantaG_FD_87175 | JGI IMG/M metagenome (GOLD analysis project Ga0114957, IMG submission 87175) | Marine algal microbial communities from Bantry Bay, Ireland - BantryBay_4 metaG | ecosystem: Host-associated > Algae > Red algae > Unclassified | place: Bantry Bay, Ireland | collected 2014-11-21 | reverse complement strand
CAAACGATTAGATCATCTGAATGGCTCAAGAGTAGCAGTCGATTATCCACAGTTGGTAAAAAGTAAAGTTAGGTGGAGTATGCGTAAATCAGATATGGATCATCTCTCCAATTTGTTAGTGGGTTGTAGTGTATGTTTGAATTCAGGTTCGACGGTTTCCATTGATGCCTTGATGATGGATAAACCTGTTGTTCTAACTTCATTTGATGGTGATCAAAAATTATATTATTGGAAATCAGCAAGGAGATTAGTGGATTACCCACATCAAAAAAAGTTCGTTGGATTAGGTGGCGCAAAAGTGGTACATTCCTACAAGTCATTAAAAGAAGAAATTTTAAAATATATAAAGACTCCAAATCATGATTTGGAAAGTAGAAGAAATGCCCTTGAAATGGAGTGTTATAGGAATGATGGACAATCTACCAAAAGAGTTGTAAAAGCAATGTTAGAAGTTTCAAAAAAAATAGAATTGGTACATGCAGCATCCTAGTACGATTCAAATTAATTTAGATAAAGTCTTAGTAACCTTGTTTTGTTGCTATGCCTTTTCTATGCCATTTGAGTTAATTCTAGAAATGCTTTTTGGAATTGATACCATCTTTAAACCTTTCCGAATATTATCAATGATTATCATTGGTGTATTTGGAATTAAAGTATTGACACAAGGACTTTATTTAGATAAAAGTGATCGGGCGGATTGGTTTTTATATGGAGTATTCCTATACGGAATAATAATTTCATGTTTTAAAATGATTGTGGGCGTTTTCGATATGCGATTATTTATAAATGATTCTTTTCAGTTTAGTTTACATGTTGCTACTTTTTTTATTTATAAATCTACACCGATTACCAAGGACCAAGCCTTCAAAATATTCCGATGGTTTATGATTGGGATTTTTGTAAATGCGACTTATATTTCATATCGCTTTGTGGTCAATTGGAGTTCGGCTCGACAATCTGGATTTACAGATAATCCCAATTATGTAGCTTTCGGACTTGTAGCCGTCACTACTTTTTTAATTTTAAAAACTAACTTTAATCAGAAAAAAATAAACTTAATTGGATCTGTTTTTTTGGTACTTTTTTTACTTTATATTTTTGGAATCCAAGGTAGTCGTACAGGTTTTGTGATGTTTTTAATTACAAATATTTTAATTTTTTTCTTTTCAGACCTACGGAGAAAAATAACATTATTTATTTTAGGAGGACTAATTGTTCTCCTGCTTATCCCAGGACAAATTAAAAATCCTGCAATTAGTGGCCCGATGATTTTGATTAAAAGATTAAATAAAACATTAGAAAAGGAAGAGGAAGATGTTCGATTCATAGTATGGCGAGGTATTTTTAGAGTATTAGAAAATGAAGGATATGAAGGAATGGGTATTGGACAATTTAAAGCTAATTTCCCAAAATATTTTTCGGGCGAGTCCAATAAGTTGATCTTGGAGATGACGAATTATGGTTATTTTTTATCGCCACATAATGATTATTTGGCAATACTTGCCGACTATGGTTTGCCAAGTTTATTATTCTATATCACCTTTTTAGGGGCTACTTTTTGGAAATTATTTCGACAAGTTAACTATCACCAAAAAGACGAAAAAGAAGAATTCTTAATACTGTTTCGTTTTATATTTTTTGGTTGCATTGTTATTTTTGGAATGACGGCCGAAAATTTTCAACATCAGTTATTTTGGTTTTTATTAATGTTCACGACTAAGGATTATTTAAAATAACAATATTGGAGAAGACCATTTTTTTAAAAAAAGATATTGAAGTTTTAATCGTCTCGGCTGGAGGGGTGGGAACTACCTTTTTAATTGATGCGATTTCCAAATATAAAAAAACCAATTGTTCCTCTAATACTGATGGATATAAACATTTGCCAATTCCACCCATCAGTTCTAACCGAAATTTAAAAGTGGTATATGTTTTTGGTGACCCGATCATGGCAAGTTTATCATTGTTTAGGAGGAATTATCATCACACACAATCGGTATGGGCTACAAAATTCCAACAACACAATTACATTATTTCTGAAACAACAACTGTGGAGGATTATGGAAAAAATAAAAGAGATGGACATTACTTTGAAATTCATCTTGAAAATTGGAAAGAAAGATATTTGTGTTATCCAACACTATTTTTACGATACGAGAATATACATGATTCTCTAGACGGGTTGGGCTTGTTTTTAGATTTGCCAAGTTCGTTTATTCAAAGTTTTCCTGAAAAGAAAGAAAGAAAATCGTCCGTCAAAAACATCTCTGATGAAGGACTACTAGGACTTCAAAAAATGTATGGCGAGTATCAAAAAAAAATCAATAAATATTCTGATTTTTTCATTGCTCATCCCCGAAAAACAATTTATAATAATGCTTTTACAAAAGAATATAGAAGGGCATTGAAGGATAGTTTTTATAAAAAAATTCCTTTCTTTAGAAAAGTGAAAAACAAAATATGGAGGTAAGAAAAATTTTAGCTCGAATCAAAAGAAAGATTTTAAAGAAACCTTTTATCAAAGATAAAAGATATCCTACCTATTGGTTTGATAAATTATTGGGAAGTGAAAATGCGTTCCTCGTTCAAATCGGTTCTAACGATGGAAAAACGGGTGACCCACTTTTTCCATTATTGCATAAGAATAAAAATTGGGAAGCATTATTCGTTGAGCCTGTCCCAAGTAGTTTTAAGAAATTAAAAGCTAACTATACTGATAGTCAACGGTTTACGTTTGAGAATGTAGCGATTAATGAAGGGCAATCTATGAATTTTTATTGGGTTGACCCTAAGGCGAAAGAAACATTGACAGACTTACCCTACTGGTATGACCAGCTAGGTTCTTTTGATAAACAACATATTCTAAAGCATTTTGACGGTGCGTTAGAACCATATATTAGGACTGAGATACTAGAAGGAATCAATCTTATAACATTACTATTACGTAATAGTATTTCTAGCATTGATGTTTTACATATTGATACGGAGGGGTACGATTGGAAAATATTATCGCAGTTAGACTTAGAAAGGTTTGAACCAAAGTTTATCTTATTTGAGCAACATCATTTATCTCCAAAAGATCGACAAGAGGCAATTGATTTTCTTGCGGAAAAGTATTGTTTATTTAATGTGGATATTGATATGTTGGCAGTTAACAAAAACCACGGTTCAGGAATTATTGAGCAGATGAAAAAGCAAATGGATTTGATAAAATAAATTACTATGATTATTGTAAGATTAAAAGGTGGGATGGGGAATCAAATGTTTCAGTATGCATTAGGAATCAAATTGGCTGAGGAGTTGAATACAGCGTTTAAGTTAGATTTGTCTTCTTTACTAGATCGGAGTAAAGGAGAATTTGTTTATCGAAATTATGATCTTTCTATTTTTAAAGTGAATGATAGTTTATTGATGGGAGAAGGGTTTTTAAAAACTATTTATAAACCTAAAATTCCTCGGATTACTAAAATGGTTCGACAGTATATTAATAAAGGTAAAATATTTATCAAAGAAAAATATTTCCATTTTGAACCAGATCTAATTTTAAATCCTACTGACAATGCAATTTATGAAGGTTGGTTTCAAAGCCCAAAATATTTTGAAGGCGTGGAAGATAAAATTCGAAAAGAATTTCAATTCAAATCATCTATTTTGGCATCTTCTCAACCTTTATTGAATAAGATAAAAAATACCAACGCAATTTGCTTAAATGTTCGGCGTACCGATTTTTTAAAAGTAGATACTTTAAATACTACAGATAAAAATTACTTTTTTCGAGCAGCGAAATACATTGCTGAAAAAATCGAAAATCCTGTATTTTATATTTTTTCAGATGACGTGGAGTGGTGCCGTAAGAATATTGTTATGAATTATCCTGTAGAAGTAATTGGGCATGAACACAAAGGGCATAAATTTGGAAATTATATGCAATTAATGATAGCCTGCAAGCACTTTATTATTCCCAATAGTTCCTATGCTTGGTGGGCAGTATGGCTCAATGGACAAGATGAAAAAATAGTTGTCGCGCCTAAAAAATGGTTCAATGATTCTGAAATAAATACTACTGATTTAGTACCCCAAGATTGGGTACGCCTTTAAAGTAGTTGCAAAAAAATAATAAATAAATAATCAAAAGATGATTCCAAGTTATCTTTTGACTGAACATAAATAATGAAGAAGCTAATAATAAATATTACCATGATAGGTGTTTCCACCCTTATCACCTTGGGTGTTTTGGAAATTGCAACACGTATTATTTATGCAGGAGAATATCGAAATTATTACCAGCATCGAGTCAATCAACCTGAACCCTATCAAGATTCTGATTATTTTTCCAAAGCATTTATTCAAGAATCTATTTTCGACCAACCTGGAAAATGGATTAACAAAGAAGGTACTCGAATCATTTACCCAACAAATTTTAAGGGAGAATATTTTAATGTAACAAACCATTTACGGGTGACGACTAATTCACCGGATAGTTTTCAATATCGAATACATGTACTCGGAGGTTCCACCATCTATAATGCAGAAGTACCTGATAAACATACTGTAACAAGTTATTTACAGAGAAAGGTAAATGAAAAATTTCCCAACCGATATCGAATTATTAACTATGGCGTAACTTCTATCAATACCGCCCAACAAGTAGAACGATTAAAAATGATTGACCTCCAACCTCAAGACAAAGTTGTTTTTTACGGTGGTGTAAATGATGGTTTACTTTTTACAACAGGAAGAATCGATGGTTGGATTATGGGAGAAAATCATATTGCCTATAATAAGAGTAACTTAAATGTAGTGCAAAAACTTCGATTTAAAATTTTTCATCGCCTTCATAGAAAATCTCATTTTGTAGAAAAATTTCTCAATCCATATGCTGCCAGTATTCCTCAACACCTTTCCGATACTGCACGTGTTGACAAAATGAAAATGCAACTGAGTGACTCTTATCAAAACTCCATCACACATGCAGATTCCATTTGCAAAAACGAGAATGTAACTTTTTATAACTTTTTACAACCTACTATTTTAACTAGAAAAAATAGAACGACTTACGAAAATGAGCTATTAGAAAACCAGCATTTAATTCCAAGGGTTTGGTTATTGTCATTAGAGCATAGTTATCAGGTGCTTCCCGAGGCACAAGTAGCACTTCAACAGCAAGGAATTTTATCCAAGGATTCAAGAAACATTTTAGATTATTCTACCGAAAGCCATTTTTTAGATTACTGCCACATTACCGATAAGGGGAACAATATTGTGGCAACTGAAATATTTGATTTTATATTTAAAGATTCAATCCATTGATCAACTTTTCTACGTATGTAAAAGAGGAAATGATTCAGAGATTTTTTAAAATAACAATATGACCAATACTGCAAAAAAACTTTTAGTGACGGGTTCATCTGGACTGATAGGATCGGAAGTAGTTCGATATTTTGACAAGCTAGGATGGCAGATTTTCGGAGTAGATAACAATATGCGAGCAGATTTTTTTGGAGCTCGCGGTGATACAAGATGGGTACAAGAACAACTCATTGAGGAGTGCCAAAGTTTTTCTCATGTCGAGTTGGATATTCGAAATCGTACAGGCGTACTTGAATTATTTGAAAAAATAAAACCCGATTATATTTGTCATACTGCCGCTCAACCTTCTCATGATTTAGCGGCATCAAGAACTTTTGATGACTTTGATGTGAATGCCGTAGGGACATTAAATTTGTTAGAATCTACTCGACGATCTTGCCCCGAATCCCCCTTCGTTCATATGAGCACCAACAAGGTATACGGTGATGGCCCTAATCATTTAAACTTAAAAGAAACGGATACTCGATGGGATTTTGCGGATGAAAAATATTTCAATGGGATTGCTGAAAATTTTTCTATAGACCAATGTAAGCACTCTCTTTTTGGGGTGTCAAAAGTGGCTGCCGATGTGATGGTACAAGAGTACGGTAGGTATTTTAATATGCCGACCTGTGCTTTGCGAGGAGGTTGTTTAACTGGGCCAAATCATTCGGGTGTAGAGTTACATGGATTTTTAAGTTATTTGATAAAAGTCAATATGGTACAAGATGAGTACACTATATTTGGCTATCAAGGAAAGCAAGTAAGAGATAATATTCATTCCTATGATGTTGCTCGATTTATTGATGCTTTTTTTCAAGCACCACGTGTTGGGGAAGTTTACAATATTGGAGGTGGTCGAGAAAATTCGACTTCTATCTTGGAAGCCTTCCATCGAATAGAACAAATAAGTGGAAACAAGATGAAGTATAAATATAGTGATGAAAATAGAATAGGAGATCACATTTGTTATATTTCAGATTTGACAAAAATAAGATCACATTATCCCAATTGGGATATAACCAAATCTCTTCAAAATGTATTTGAAGAAATTGCAGAAAACTGGACAAAAAGACTAGTTTCATAATGAAAATATTATTGGTCAGTTGGAGTACTTTACCCAACAAAGGAGGCTCAAGTATTATCGTTGAAAATTTAGCCAAAAATTTTAGCGATACAGAAATGATCGTATTGGGGAGTCGCCAATGGATGCAAAATACTCATGTCAACCGACCAAAAGGAATTACCAAATTTCAATATTTTTTTAGTGAATTATATTTTTTTGGGAGAGGGTATCGCTATTTTATTTGGTTTAGAAAATGGCGGTTTCGTCCTTTGATAAAAAAAATAAAACAAATCATTTCCGAAGAAAAAATCACCCACATAATTGGTGTTTATCCCAACCCTTTTTATTGCCATGCAGCATGTATCGCAGCCCGTGAAATGAACATTCCATTTAGTTCTTATTTTCATAATACTTATATTGAAAATATTGCGATTACCGATCCTCAAGCTCCCGCTATCCAAGAAGAAATTTTTCAAAATTCAGAACATGTCTTTGTGATGAGTAAGGGGATGCAACGTTTTTATGAAGACAAATATCATTTAAAAAAGTTTGTCCCCTTGGTACATACCTTCGATGAGTTTCCAGATGAATCTACGCTGACTGGAATTCCAAAGGAAAATAAAAACCATTATAAATTAGTTGCTATCGGTAACTTTAATGAGTCGAATCTTGATGCAACTCGACGACTCATCAAAGCCATCAAAGATAACCCAAAATACTCATTGAGCCTATTCACTCATGTGCCCAAAGTATTATTACGAAGCAGAGGAATAGATACAGAATCCATTGATTATCAGGGATTTGTGAGTCCTGATGAAGTACATCAAAAACTGCAAGACTATGATATCTGTGTATTGACCCATGGATTTTCAGGCGGCTACGGAGAGGTGGAATATAAAACTATTTTTCCTACTCGAACGATTCCTTTTTTACTTTCGGGGAAACCCATTTTTGCACATTCGCCGAAAGGTTCTTTCCTCAATGATTTTATTTTGGAAAATAAATGTGCGGAATTAGTAGATAAAAAAGATACTAATGCCATCATTGAAGGCTTGGAAAAAATCACTAATAATGCAGCCTATCAAATAGAATTAGTCAACGCTAGTAAAAAAACGGCAGAACTTTTCTATGGTAAGAGAGTTGTTCAAAAATTAAAAACTACATTAAGTCAACCTCAAAAAATTACCAATGAGATTGATTTATAAAAGTTGGTTATACAAGGTTTTATCAGTTTGTAGATTTATTGTTACAAAAATTTATTACCGAGGCAAATTCCAATGTCCAAGTCTATCCATGATTGGAAAAAATTGTGGAATCCATATTTTACAAGATGGAAAAATAATATGTAAAGAACGTGTTATAATTGATGACAATGTGATGCTTTTTGCCAAAGGCGAATTGCATATCGGAAAGCGATTTGGTATTAATCAATATTCCAGAATCGTAGCCCATGAAAAAATTGAAATAGGAGATCATGTCACGATAGGGCAGATGGTAAGCATCCTAGATCACGATCATAAATACGAAAAAAAACAAGAACAACTTACACTTGAAGGGTATGTAACGAGTCCGATTAAATTAGGAAATAACATTTGGATAGGCGATAAATGTACCATACTAAAAGGTGTAACGATTGGTGATAACGTAGTAATCGGGGCGCATACATTGGTATATAAAGATGTTCCTTCAAATGTTGTCATAGGTGGAAATCCTTTTAAAATATTAAAGAAAATTTAGAACAGGGATCGGATACATCAAAGGTATCCGATCCCTAACATTCAAAAATAACCCATGTGTGGAATAACAGGTATCATTGATTGGAAAAATACTTTGTCGACTAGCGAGCGACGAAGTATGGTTCTATCTATGAATCTGACTTTGTTCCATCGTGGCCCAGATGCAGCAGGAGAGTTTTCCCATAAAAATGCCAGCCTAGCGATGCGTCGGCTTTCTATCATAGATGAAGAAGGAGGCGATCAACCTATCTTTAATGAGACCCGTGATATTTGCGTTTTTTTTAATGGAGAAATTTATAATTTTTTATCTTTAAAGAAATCCTTAGAAAAAAAAGGGCATCATTTTGCAACTCATTCAGATACAGAAGTGCTCGTTCATTTATATGAAGAGTACGGGAAAGCAATGTTAGAAAAGCTACAAGGGATGTTTGCTTTTTGTATTTATGATTTGAAAAAGAATCAATTTCTTTTGGCTAGAGATCGTTTTGGCGAAAAGCCTTTTTATTATCATTATCAAAAAGGAGTATTTTCATTTTCAAGTGAGATTCAGTCTTTGTTGGAAAATCAACATATCGAAAGGAAATTAAATCATGATGCATTACCATATTATTTTCGTACTTCTCTAGTTCCTGACCCCATCACTTTACTGAAAAATGTACGAAGCCTTCCCGCAGGTCATTTTATTTTTATGACTGAAAATAAATTTCAGCAAGAAGCCTATTTCGTACCGAGTTATGATAAAAAAATAAATTTAAAATCAGAGTCGGAAGCTATCGAATATATCAGCCCTATTCTGCATCAAGCAGTCGAACGTCAAATGGTGAGCGATGTTCCGATAGGTGCATTTCTTTCAGGAGGAATAGATTCTAGTTCCGTAGTTGCATTGTTACAAAAACAAAGTAACCAACAAATAAAGACTTTTAATGTACGGTTTGAAGACCAAGCATTTGACGAAAGTGCAATTGCCAAAAAGGTAGCACAACATTGTGGAACAGAGCATCATGAAATTTTTATTCCTAATGTTGATTTTGATGAATCTATTTTTTGGAAAATCGTTAATCATGTTGGATTGCCATTTCGAGATACTTCAGCGATTCCCTCTTATTTGGTTTCTAGAGAAATTTCACAGCATGTCAAAGTTGCGTTGTCAGGAGATGGTGGCGATGAGTTATTTGGAGGGTATGATCTTTTTCAATGGTATCAAAAAATGATAGGATTAAGACGGGTACCTCGTCCAATTCGTTCGTTGGTTAATCAAGGATTATCGGTAGCACAGCAGACTCCTGTCTTGAATAATATTTCTTTTTTTAGAAAAATAAAAAGAGGGGTAGATACTTCGATGGCTGACCTTAATGATATTCCAATCGCTTTAAATGAGATGTTTTCCAATCATCAAATGGAAAATATATTAGGAAATGATTTTCATAACAATACATTTTCAAATGGAGATTTTTATCCATTATTAAAAAATTATCCACAACGTTTTGAAGATTGGTCATCCCTTCGAAAAATCATGTATTATAGGTTGCAACATACGCTACCTTCCAATATGTTAATCAAAGTAGATCGGATGAGTATGGCACATTCTTTAGAAGTTCGAGCACCATTTTTGGATGCAGAATTATTTGAGGCATCTACGCAACTACCTGATAATCTGTTAGTTAAGGGTGGAGTAGGGAAATATTTATTACGGAAAATAATGCAACCTCATTTACCCAAAGCAGTTTTTGAACATCCAAAAATGGGTTTTAGTATTCCATTATATAAATATCAAAATAAGAAATTTAAAGCATTGGCACAGCGGTTATTATTTGACGAAAATCCAATGCCTGCTTTAATTCCAAAATCAGAATTAGAAAAAATTTATCAAAAGGGAATCACGCTAAAAAAAGATACGGCAAAAGAAAGTGTATTCCAATCTGCTCATCAATTATGGATGATGATGATGCTTTTTGGATGGATAAAAAGATTTAATATTAAAAAATAATTATTATTAAACAAAACATTCACATATTATTAATCGGTCCGGTAACTAACGTCAAAGCAAACTTGATAGGAGGAGCCACGATTTCTTTTGGATATTTAATCAAATTTT
>Ga0114957_1005666_pt1 | contig 10254 bp, 9 predicted proteins | sample BantaG_FD_87175 | JGI IMG/M metagenome (GOLD analysis project Ga0114957, IMG submission 87175) | Marine algal microbial communities from Bantry Bay, Ireland - BantryBay_4 metaG | ecosystem: Host-associated > Algae > Red algae > Unclassified | place: Bantry Bay, Ireland | collected 2014-11-21 | reverse complement strand
GCCGACCGGAGCGATCCGCGGTAGCTACCACCATGGCGTGGGGTTCCTCGATGCCGCCCGCTTCCGCATCCTTGAACCAAACATCGAACTGTGCCATCGGGTCAGGCGCCGCATTTGTCGGATCGAATCCGCTGTTTTGGTAGTTGCGACGCTCGTCCTCAAGGCTCATAGTCCAGTCTGCCTGCTAAATTTGGCCCGGTGACACCTGCGATTGCCGTTGATGGACTGACCGTTCGCTTCGGCGATGTCATCGCTGTCGACGAACTCTCTTTGTCGGTCCGCGCTGGCGAAGTCGTTGCTCTGTTGGGGCCCAACGGTGCCGGGAAGACCACGACCGTCGAGACCCTCGAGGGGTATCTGCCACCGACGTCGGGAACGGTCAGGGTGCTCGGGCTGGATCCGGTCTCCGAAGCGACTGCCCTGATGCCTCGAATCGGCGTGATGCTCCAGGGCGGCGGCATCCATCGCGCCGCACGGCCGGGCGAGCTGCTGGCGTTGTATGCGGCCTATTACAACAATCCGCGCTCCCCCGCAGAACTGCTGGATCTTGTGGGACTGACAGATCGGGCGGACACTCCGCACAAGGCGCTGTCAGGTGGTGAGGCCCAGCGGCTGTCGCTGGCCATGGCGTTGATCGGTCGACCTGAGGTGGTCTTTCTCGACGAGCCGAGTGCCGGGGTCGATGTCACTGGTCGGCGCACGATTCGGCGATTGATTGCCGAGCTTGCCGACGAGGGTGTGGCCGTCCTGTTGACCACTCATGACATGGAGGAGGTCACCGAGCTTGCCCAGCGAGTGGCGATCATCGACTGCGGCATGCTGGTTGCTGAAGGCAGTCCGGACGAGTTGACCCGAAGCACTGCAGACTCGATCCGCTTCGTCGCCCCGCCCGGCTATGACGTCGCCGAGATGAGCGTGGCGCTCGAAGGAGACGTTCGCGAGATCGCCTCCGGCGACTACGAACTGGCTCTGGGGCCGGAGCCCGAGGTGATGAGCCGTCTCACCTCGTGGTTGGCCTCGAAGGACTTTCCGATCGAAGTCCGCTCCGGTCGGGATCGCCTGGAGGATGTCTTCGTCCGCTTGACCCGCGATGCTGACGCCACCGCTCCGTCGACAGCGGCTTCCGATTCTGGCTCTGGACCGAAGGACCGGCGCCGCCGAGGCAAGCGGTCGAGGCGGAGTCGCACGGGTCCGTCGAAGAGCGATGGAGCCGGTCGATGAAAGCGCTTCGTGCGCAGACTCGTTGGGAGCTGACCCAGACGCTTCGCAACGGTGAACAGCTCCTGTTGATACTTGGTATCCCGGTGCTGTTGCTGGTGTTCTTTTCATTGGTGGAGGTGTTCGACACTGGCACCCCCGAACCCATCGATTTCCTGGCGCCCGGTGTGATGGCCATGGCGGTGATGTCCACCGCCATGACCAGCCTTGGCATCGCCACCGGGTTCGAGCGCTACTACGGCGTGCTGAAGCGTCTTGCAACGACACCGCTCGGTCGCCCGCGGCTGATGGCGGCCAAGATGCTCACCGTCCTGGCCGTCATCGTGCTCCAGCTCGTGGTGCTCGGTGTGATTGCCGGCGCGCTCGGCTGGCGGCCCTCGGTGGGTCCCGCCGTGGTGCCGGCGGTGGTGCTGGCCACTCTTGCCTTTTCCGGAATCGGCATGGCGCTGGCCGGTTCGCTGCGCGGCGAGATCAATCTTGCGGCCGCCAACGGCCTCTTCATCGCCCTGATTCTCCTCGGGGACATGGTGATTCCGCTCGATCGTCTTCCCGGACCCATTGCATGGATCGCCCGGCTACTACCGGCTGCCGCCTTGAGCGAAGTGCTTCAGGGAGCCCTCGGCACCGCTCCGAACGCCTCGGCTCGTACCTGGATCGTGCTGGCATTCTGGGCCACGGCAATGCCGGCTCTCGCCGCGAAAACCTTCCGCTGGCAGTAACGGCCATCGATTCTTACGACCCGGCGGAGCGGGTCAGGCAAAGCCTTAGGCCGAGGGCTTCGCCGTGGGCTCTTCGGGAGCGGTGCCGAGGCGATCGAACTCGGCCTGCACTGAGTCCCAGGTGAGCACTTCGCGCTCGGTGATGGTGCGATTCAGTTTGCGGGACTCTTCATGGCGCTTGGCCCAGGTGAAGAAGAGCCCGGCGATCACGATCCACAGGAACCCACCGGCTCCGAGTTTCATGATCAGTCCTGCAATTTGCTGGTCGTGGGTCACCGAGATTCCCCAAAGCCGGTCTGGAGTGTCGTAGGCCTTGTAGACAATGCCGTCGGCCAGAGCGAGCCAGGCACCGGGGATGGTGGGGATGATCGAGAGTAGGAACAGATGCACCATCTGTCCAGGCAGCGAGATGCGGAGCTCAGGAAGTGGGCCGCAGACCGGAAACCAGACCATGAGCGCTGTCGTAAAGACGGCAACGTGAAGCGCGTAGTGGAAAGGACCGTTCTCGACCGACGTGTTCACGACTGCCGTCCAGTGCGTGAACGCCTGAACTGCGTTGAACAACACTGCCGCTACCACCGGGCGGGTCACGAACCGCACCACCGGGCCGGCACGGCCGTTTCCCACCACCAGTCGGGCCAGCCAGGTCGGGATGGAAAGCAGCAACAGCGGCGGAATGAAGAGGCTCAGCATGGTGTGCTGAAACATATGGACCGAGTACAAACGCTTCTCGGCAATGTCATGGATGGGGAAATCCGCCGCAATCCACAACAGGACCATCGAGGCCGCAAAGGCAGCCTTTTGACGGTTGCTGACAACCGGTTCGCCGTCAGGGACGACGCGGGGGCCGATGACTCGCACCGCATAGACGCCAAGGCCGATCAGCCCGGCCAAGAGAAGCCATACTTCTGGATGCGGCTCCCACGAGACTCCAAAGACTGCGGTGACCGTCACGCCCGAAGACACGCTCAGAACCAGAACCCGAACGCCGATAGTGCGGCGACATACACCACGGTGGCGAGCACCAACCCAAACATGAACAGTTGGGTGAGAATCTTGTTGTCGAAACGTAGGTGCATGAACCACATGGCCACCACCCAGAATTTCACGAACATCATGAGGAGAAGCGACGGGATCAGCGCCACGCCGAGTAGGTCTTCGACCGATTCGAACGCCGTCGCTACCTCGAGGGCGGTGAGTACGGCCAGAAAGATGGCGATCTGGATGTACTTGCCGTCGGTCGGGTGATCCTCATGGGCTTCGTCGTGCCCATCAGCATCGGTAACGGCGGACTCAGGTGCAGGGACTGCGGTGGAAGACATCAGATCCTCGGTTACGGGATGAGGTAGACGATGGTGAACACGAAGATCCACACCACGTCGACGAAGTGCCAGTAGAGGCCAACGATTTCGATCGCTTCAGCGTTGTCCTTGTTGACTCGACCGGTCACCGACATGCCGATCATCGCCACCAGCATGATGATGCCGACGGTGACGTGAATGCCGTGGAAACCGGTCAGCGTGTAGAACGCCGAGCTGAAGATGCTGGTGGTGTAGCCCATTCCCTCACGCACGAAGCTGGTGAATTCGTACACCTGCCCGGCAATGAAGAGGCTGCCGAGGGTTGCCGTCGTTGCCAGCCAAACCCGCAGGCGGGCGTCGTCGCCGCGCTGGACAGCACTGACTGCCAACACCATGGTGAGCGAACTCATCAGCAGCACGAAGGAGCTGAGCGAAGTGAACGGAATATCGAAGACGTCATCGGGCCCGATTGCAGCCAGGCCTGTCAGGGTCCCGTCATCGACGAGCCCGGCATGGCGACCCTTGTAGAGAAGGAACGTGGAGATGAGCGCACCGAAGAGAAGGCACTCGGATCCGAGGAACACCCACATGCCGAGCTTGTCGTTACTCAGCCCGGTGTTGGTCGGTGGATGGTCATCATGGAGGTGACCATGATCATCAACCGAATGAGAGCTTCCGCCCTCATCCACTTGGACTCTGCGAGCGGTATCAGCCAACGGGAATCGCCTCCTCAGAACCGCCGGATTCGCCAGCTCCGCTGCCTGAAGTCTCCAGCTCGGCGATTGCGGGCTCGCCAACAGCCTCGAGTGCAGCACCGTGCTCACCGCTTCCGCCGTCAGGATCAGGGTGTTCATCGACATCGGTCGAGGGTTCGAGGCCCCAGCCGAACATGCCAGCGACCACCAGGACGCCGCCGACAGCGGCCCACCAGAGCGAGAAGATGACGCCGTACCCAATGAAGGGCAGGCCTGCGGAGATCACGATCGGCCAGTAGGACGGCGATGGCAGATGCGGATGGGCGTCGCCTGTTTGAGCGATGTCTTCCGGCTCCGCGATACGAACGATGTTGCCATCGGCGTCCTCGCCGTACTTCCGATGCCACCAGTCGTCGAACTCCTCGATCTCGGGCACGGTGTCGAAGTTGTGCTCCGGGGTCGGCGACGGAATGCTCCACTCGAGGCTTCGAGCGTCCCACGGGTCAGGACCCGGGTTGGGAAGGTTCTTCGACGCCTTGCGACTGGCGCCGATGTTCCAGAAGAAGACCAGCAGCGACAACGCAATGGTGAATGCGCCGATCGTCGACACCAGGTTCCAGAACTCGAACCCGTAGCCCGGCGAGTACGTGGGGACTCGGCGACTCATCCCTTGCAGACCCAGCACATGCATGGGACCGAAGGTCAGGTTGAAGCCGATCAGCGTCAGCCAGAAGTGCAGCTTGCCGATCTTTTCCGAGAGGAAGAAGCCGAAGATCTTTGGCCACCAGAAGTACATGCCAGCGAAGAGACCGAGAAGGGCACCTCCGAAGAGGACGTAGTGGAAGTGGGCAACGATGTAGTAGGTGTCGGTCTGCTGGGTGTCGCTCGGGGCCACCGCGTGGGTCACACCGGAGAGTCCACCGATGGTGAACATCGACACCAAACCGATCGAGAACAGCATGGCCGTCGTCATCCGGAGCTTGCCACCCCACATCGTGGCCAGCCAGTTGAGAATTTTCACACCGGTCGGGACGGCGATGAACATCGTCGAGACCGAGAATGCGGCGACCGAGATCGGTCCGATACCTGAAGCGAACATGTGGTGGGCCCACACACCCCAGCCCATGAAGCCGATGGCGATACCGGAGAACACCATGAACGGATAGCCGAAGATCGGCTTGCGGGAAAAGACCGGGATCACTTCGGAGACGATGCCGAAGGACGGCAGGATCATGATGTACACCTCTGGATGCCCGAATATCCAGAACAGGTGCTCCCAGAGAAGTGGGTCGGCGCCCTGCGCGGTGTTGAAGAAGTTCGCGTCGTAGAGGCGATCGAAGGTGAGCATGAAGAGAGCAACGGCGATGACGGGCATGGCGAACAACAGCAGCAACTGGGTGACCAGGATCATCCACATGAAGACCGGCATGCGCATGAGCGTCATTCCCGGCGCCCGCAGGTTCAGAATTGTCGTCACCAGGTTGACGGCACTCACCAGTGACGCAATACCAGCGATCTGAAGCCCGATGGCGTAGAAGTCCACGCCGTTGGATGGTGAGAACACCGGGTTCGAGTTCGGCGAGTAGCAGAACCAACCACAATCGGCCCCGCCACCGAGGAACCACGAACTGTTGACGAAGAGAGCACCGAAGAGCCAGCACCAGAAGCTGAAGGCGTTGAGTCGGGGGAAGGCGACATCTCGCGCACCGATTTGCAGCGGGATCAGGTAGTTCGCAAAAGCTGCGGCCATCGGCATGACCACAAGGAACACCATGGTGATGCCGTGCATCGTGAACACCTGGTTGTACGCCGCGTGTGACAGCAACTTGCCGTCGGGCACCGCCAACTGGGTTCGAATGAGCAGTGCCTCGATGCCACCAACGATGAAGAAGAACATTGCGCCGACGCCATACATGATGCCGATGCGCTTGTGGTCGACACTCGTCAGCCAACTCTTCCAACCGGTATTGGAGGTGGGACGGCTGAATGAACCCAGCGGAGCGGAAATGCCAGTCGCTGAGCCAGTGGTGATCGCCAGTGGCCGATCCTCGGTGATTGCCATAGCTACTCCAGCGTCCTCAGGTACTCGACAAGGTCATCAATCGTTGTTTCCGAAAGGTTCAGGTTTGGCATGCCCCGGCCCTTGGGGATGTCAGAGCCCGGTATCTCGACCGGGTCGGGGGCCATTTCCTTGATACTCAACGGGTTGCGCAGCCACTGCTCCAGGGCCACCCGGTTGAACTGATCGCGTTCGCCGAACCCATCGCCGTCGATGTCGAAGTAGAGCTCCTCGAGGCCGGCAAGAAAGCGCTCACGGCCTGCGAAGTGGGTCAGGTCGGGCGCCATACCGTTGACCAGCGGCACCGGCGAAGTCTCCCGTGCCACCGCTACTTCGGCATAGCTTGCGGACGCATTGCCTGTGCCGCCCTCTTCCCGAACGGTGTGGCAGCTTGCGCACTGCGCCTGGAAGACTTCACGGCCGCGAAGAGCAGCTTCGTCAGTGGGCACCGCTGCGGGCGCCATCTGCTCCACTTTCCATGCCTCGTAGTCATCGGCGGACAGTGCCTTGACGTGCATTCGCATCACGCCGTGGCTGAGTCCGCAGAACTCGGTGCACTGGCCGAGATATATCCCCGGCTCGTTGGCGTGGGTGTTCCAATTGGTCACCCGGTTGGGAACCGCATCCCGCTTTCCGTTGAGGGCGGGGATCCAGAAGCTGTGGATCACGTCCCGGCTGGCAATCTTCAGACCGATCTGTTCGCCAGCAGGGATGACCATCTCGGTTGCGGTGCGGATATCGGGCGGGTCGCCCTCGGCGCCATCGCAACCCACGTCGTAGTCATAGGCCCACCACCACTGCTGGCCGTAGACGGTGATGCAATCGTTGAAGTCCCCGTCGGGCTCATCGGTGAGCGTGAAGAGCGTTGCCAGAGTCGGCACGGTCACCACCGCCAGGATGACCGCCGGGAGGATGGTCCAACCCACCTCGAGAGTGAAGTTGCCGTGCACCTGTGCCGGGAAGTCGTCTTCTTTGTATTCGCCCTTGTGCCGGTACTTACCGGCGATGAAGAGGATGCCGCCCTGCACCAGGACGAACACCACGATGGCGACGATGAACACCATGTTGAAGAGGCCATCGATCTTCTCGCTGAAGAACCCTTTCGGTTCCAGCGTGTCGAGCGGCGCATCGTTGGCGCACCCTGTCGCTACGAGAACGACGACGGCGAGGAGAACCAGCATCTGGGGCCAACGCCGACGACTCATTGTCTCTCCAGGGGGGTTCGCGAGCGGTGAACCTTCAGCTTGCGGCTTGAAGTCACAGGATGCCAAGTCCGAGGGGTGGTGACTGTCGCCACTCCGCCCTGCAAACACGCTGTTCATCGACCAACCTCATCCGCACTCTGAAGCGATGCCGGCTCGAGGGTGCCCAGGCCCTCTTCGCCCTCATCACTGTGTTCTTCGCCATCTTCGCTGTGTTCGCCGTCTTCTTCGCTGTGTTCGCTGTGTTCGCCGTGGACTTCGAAGTCCCGTTCACCGGCGGCTGCACCGTAGATGCCAGCGCCAAAGATGGTGACGGCGAAGAAGGCCACGACTGCGGTGATCAGTCCGCGGCCGATATGGGGCCGGTAGGCAACAGCGAAGCCGGCGACTCCGATCAGGACGAAAAACACCAGACCGACCACGACCGCTCCGGTCTTCGACACTGCCAGAAGGATTCGCGAGAACGCCAGCACCACTACGGCAATCGACGCCGCAGCGAAAAGCGGAACTTCCAACGGGCGCATCAGCCGATCGCGGACCATGGCGTTGACTTCAGGATCGCCGGTGGCTCGGTCGGCGTAGGCAGTGAGCGTCCACTCGATTGCGGCGACCAGGGCGATCAGCGCGCCCAGAATGAAGATCCCGGGATTGGTTGCGAGGCCGAGGACCATCAGACCGCCGGCTACTGCCGCGACGACCGGCCAGAAGCTTGCGTTGCTGGGAGGCGAAACCTCGGGAACGGTCTCGGTGCCAGCGACGCCAGCCACCACGTCAGCGTCGGCATCGCGGAAGGTGACAACCACCGAGCCGAGCAGGAATGTCGCCGCCGAGGTCATCATCAAAACGGCATAACCGAAGTGGTCACCGACCCCGCCTTTGTAGCCGAACGAGAGCACACCCCACAGTTGACCTCCTGTCGAGAGACCGAAGGCCAAGGCAGCGACGTACGCCATGAAGGCGACCCCGAAGTAGAACTTTGCACCAGTAGTGATCATGTCGAATCCGCTATTTCATGACGAGGATCGTGAACCAAATGACGGCGTAGATGCCAACTGTGACAAACCACAGGAGAGCCGCTGCGCTGAGCGCTTCGCTGTCGCGTCCCGAGATCTGGCCACCGACGGCACGGATGCCGGTGAGGAAGAGGAAGAGCAGCGAGACGCCGACAAGAATGAGGTGGCTCCCGGTGACTGCATAGATCAGCACCGCTTGACGGGTGTCGTTGAGAACGAGGCCCATCTGCGTGTACAGCGACGCGATCTGGTTGGCGTAAGCGGCCCCCAGCACGATGGTGATGCCGATCGCTGCGTAGGTCTGGCCCTTCACATTGTTCTTTGCCGCCCACACCGCCCACACGACGGTGCCCAGCGAAAGCGCCAGGGTGAACATTCCCATCGAGCCCGGGGTCAGCGGGATGGTGACGCCTGCGGGGATCCAGCCGGTGCCGGAGATCTCGGGGTTGTCGACGAATTCGAGGACTCGACAGGCAGGGACATCGGCGTCGGTGAGGTTGAAGGCAGGATCTCGCTCGGGATCGGCATCGGGAATACCGGTGACCGGATTGCAGATGCCTTCGCCCTCCGCGGCAACTTCCATCGCCGCGATACAGCCCTCACCATCGCCAGGGGCGGCATCGACACGTTCGCCGAGGCCGGGATTGGCCTGAAGGAATCCGAGGCAGGTATCGGCCTTGGTCTCCGCAACCACTTCGTGGATCTGGGCGCTACGGACATTGGTATAGATGCCGAACAGTCCAGCGAAAACCATCATGGCAACCACAGCACCGAGTGCGGTTCCGATGGTGGTGACCCGGGGACGGGATGGTGATGGCGCTGGTGGCAGCGCTGGAAGACTCGGGTCTGTCATCCGACCAGCTCCTTGGTCTCGGCCTCTTCTTCGGTGCCGTCAGCATTCTCAGTCGACAGCAGCGGTGTGGCCGAGGTGACCAGTGGTATCGATGTGAAATTGCCGAATGGCGGCGGTGAACTGGTTGCCCACTCCAGGGTTCCACCGTTCCAGGGATTGTCCTCGGCATCGAAGTCTCTGTTGCTGGCGAGGCCCATGACCCCAGCGAGAACACCCAGGCTGGCCGCAGCAACGATGCCCACCCCGATGAGCGAAACCAGATTCATGAACTCGACCGTGTCGACACTGTCGACGATTGCGTCGGTCAACGGAACCCGAATCACGCCGTCCGGCAGACCATTGAATCCAGAGATGACATCGGCCGCTCCGAGCGCCAGGGCTCCGAGGAAGGCGAGGCCCGCAGCAGCGCCGAGGGCAGCGCCACCTTTCGAAGTGCCAAACATCTTCGGGGCCCAGTACTGAAGGCCGCCGATGAGACCCACGACCGATCCAATGAGCACAATGTTCATTTGGCCGGTTGCGAAACTCGTGCCCGCCAGATCGAGTGGGTCGATCACGTGGAGCATCCCGAGGATAAGGCCGACCGTGATGAGCAGAAGCCCGAGTGTGGCGGCGATGATCGGGCTGAATCCCTTTGGCTTGTTCTTGACTGCCGTCGCTGCGAAACCGCCGAAGAGCACGATCAGAGTGACAAAGATTGCGAAGGGCATCACGATGAACAGAAGCCGTTCGTTGACTGGCCCGCTGAATTCGGGCTGGGCCCAGGCACCGAAGCTGAGCGCCCCGAAGGCACCGATGGCGCCGAGAATGACCCCTCGGCCTTGCTGCACGCCACGGCTGGCGATCGGCACCATGTCGGCCACGATTCCGAGCACGGGAATAGCGGCGATGTACACCGCAGGTTGTCCAAAGATCCAGTTGACCTGGGCCAGATGACTGCCGCTTTGACCGAAGAGCACCACGCCGTGGCTGTGATCCAGCCAGATGAGCCCAAGGTTCACTGCGAGCACCGGTAGCGTGAGAATCCACAGCGAACCCGCAACCAGCATCGACCATGAGAAGGCCGGAATTCGAACCAGGTAGAGACCGTTGGCTCGAAGACCGAGCACGGTCGTGACCACGCAGATCATCCCGAGGAGGAGCGCCGAGATGATTCCGATCGTGGCTAGCGCCCACAGGTCGACGCCGTCGCTG
>Ga0114957_1005664_pt1 | contig 10259 bp, 7 predicted proteins | sample BantaG_FD_87175 | JGI IMG/M metagenome (GOLD analysis project Ga0114957, IMG submission 87175) | Marine algal microbial communities from Bantry Bay, Ireland - BantryBay_4 metaG | ecosystem: Host-associated > Algae > Red algae > Unclassified | place: Bantry Bay, Ireland | collected 2014-11-21 | reverse complement strand
GCCGTATAGGCTGCGGCATTGATGATCACATCTGCGGTGGTGCCCGCAATCACAGCCGCGCATTGGTCAGGATCAGACAGATCGGCCTTGTCACGGCCCAAGGCCATAACGCGGCCTTGCTTTTGCAAACAAGTGGCGACTTGTCCGGTTTTGCCAAAGACGAGCGTTTTCATGCTTTGGTACCAAGACGCGTGCCCACACCGTCACGGGTTTGCAACGCGCGCCACCAGTCCTCATTATCCAGATACCATTGCACGGTCTTTTCCAGACCCTGTTCAAGCGTTACGGACGGGCGCCATTTCAACTCTTTGCTGATCCGCTGCGGGTCAATTGCATAACGCGCATCATGGCCCGGGCGGTCGGTCACATAGGTGATCTGATCGGCGTAAGGTTTTGCCGCAGGACGCTTGGCATCCAAGATACCGCAGATGGTGCGCACCAGATCAATGTTTGTGGCCTCGTTTTCGCCGCCGATATTATAGCTGCGACCAACCTCACCTTTTTGGACCACAGTCAGCAACGCATCGGCGTGGTCTTCGACATAAAGCCAGTCGCGCACGTTCAAGCCTTCGCCGTAAATGGGGATGTCTTTGCCCGCCAGCGCATTCAGGATCACCACAGGCACCAGCTTTTCAGGAAAGTGGAACGGGCCGTAGTTGTTGGAACAATTGCTCATCACCACGGGCAGCCCGTACGTCTCGTGCCACGCGCGGACCAGATGGTCGGACGAGGCTTTTGACGCGGAATAGGGACTGCGCGGGTCATAGGGCGTGTCTTCGGTAAACATGCCAGTTGGCCCAAGAGAGCCGAACACTTCGTCGGTCGAGATGTGGTGGAAACGGAATGCATCGGGCTTGCCCTGTGCTTCCCAATACGCGCGCGCGGCTTCCAGCATCATATAGGTGCCGGTGATGTTGGTGTGGATAAAATCACCAGGCCCGTCGATAGAGCGGTCCACATGGGATTCAGCCGCCAAATGCATCACGGCGTCGGGTTTGTGGTCACTAAAAACAGTGTCTAATGCGGCGCGATCACAGATATCGACCTGCGCAAACACATAATTCGGGCTGTCCGCCACGGATGCGACGTTATCGAGGCAGGCGGCATAGGTCAGCTTGTCGATGTTGATGACGCTATGACCGTCGCGGATTGCTTGGCGCACCACGGCAGAGCCGATAAAGCCTGCGCCACCTGTAATCAGTAATTTCATCGCATTAACCTTCGTAGATAAACGGGCTGTCAAAGTCTTTGAATGCAGGTGCAGTGGCGTCTTTGTCCGACAGCGTCAAGGTTTCAGACAGCACACCCCAGTCAATCCCGATATCAGCGTCCGACCACAAGATCGCCCCTTCAGCGTCAGGCGCATATGTATCGGTGCATTTGTAAAGGAAATGCGTATCCGGTTGCAGCGTCAGGAAACCATGCGCAAAACCGCGCGGTACCAACAGCTGTTTGCCGTTCTCAGCCGACAGTTCCACCGCGACCCACTGGCCATACCGCGGGCTGCCGCGGCGGATATCAACTGCGACATCCAGCACGGCACCTGTAATCACGCGCACCAGTTTATCTTGCGCACGCGGTGGTGCCTGAAAGTGCAAACCGCGCAATACGCCCACATCCGCAGACAGCGAGTGGTTGTCTTGGCAAAAGTCCAGATCAATACCCGCAGCGGCCCACGTGTCACGGTTCCAGCTTTCACTAAAGAACCCGCGATCATCACCAAAGCGGCGCGGCGTAATTTCCAGAACCTCGGGCAGGCGGGTCGGGGTGATTTGCATTTGGTTTCCTAAATTATGCCGCGTTTGCTTTGAACCATGCGTACATGCGGTCAAGACCGTCGCGTAGGTCCACTTTGTGCTGCCAGCCGAGGGCATGTAGCTTGTCGTTGTTCATGATTTTGCGTGGGGTACCATCTGGTTTGGTTGTGTCCCAGACGATTTCGCCCTGAAACCCTGTGACTTCGGCCATCATTTCGGTCATGTCTTTGATGGACCATTCTTGCGAGGTGCCAGCATTGATCAAGCCGCCATCAGTATAATGCTGCATGGTAAAGACGCAGGCGTCTGCCAGATCATCACAATAGACCAGTTCGCGCTGTGGCGATCCGGTACCCCATGCGACAACCTCTGGAGCGTTTGCAAGTTTGGCCTCGTGAAAGCGGCGCATCAAGCCGGCAACCACATGGCTGCTTTCAGGGTCAAAGTTATCGCCCACACCGTAGACGTTGGATGGCATCACTGTGAAGGCGTCAAACCCGAACTGGCGACGGTACGCATCGCACATCACTTTACCAGCGATCTTGGCCAGTGCGTATGGCATGTTTGTAGGCTCTAATTCCCCTGTGAGGAGCGCATTTTCATGGATCGGTTGGGTCGCGTGTTTGGGATAAATGCAAGACGAGCCAAGGAACAATAGTTTTGTCGCTCCGTGGCGGTAGGCTGCATCAATCACATGGGTCTGGATCAGCAGGTTATCGCGGATAAAGTCACCACCTTGGGTGTCATTGGCTAAAATACCGCCCACCTTAGCCGCAGCGAGGAAGACATAATCGGGTGTCTGATCTGCGAAAAACGTCTCTGTTGCAGCACGATCGCGCAGATCGACCTGTGTGCTGGTCCGTGTGATAAGGTTGGTAAAGCCCGCAGTTTGCAAGTTGCGCAAAATGGCAGATCCCACCATGCCGCGATGACCTGCTACATATATTTTGGCGTCTTTTTGCATGGGGTGCCCTTACATCAGGTCATTGGCACCAGAGAGGTGCTGATTGTCTTTGTACCACTGGGTGGTGCGGGCGATGCCTGTGGCAAGGTCAACCTTTGGATCATATCCAATTGCGCGCATTTTGCTGATGTCAGGACATCTGCGCGGTGTGCCGCCTTCTTGGATCGGACCCGGTACGATGTTCAGATCGTGGGACACGGCACGCCCAACTTCGGCGGCAAGATCGCGTACAGAGACTTCTTGGTCGTTGCCGATGTGATAAACTTCACGGTGCGCGCCGTTTTCGTACATGGTGATGATACCATCAACAACGTCATCGACATAAGCAAATGCGCGGGTCTCAAGCCCGTCACCTTGGATGTGAAAGTCAGTCTCGCCGTTTTGAGCCAGCTCTAACGCGCGCAAAATGAACTGCGGTGCGACGTGCTTCCAGCCCATGTCGGGACCATAGACATTATGGGGGCGAAAAACCTGCATCTGGCGGAAATGATCTTGTCCGTAGTTGAACGCGATCAGTTCCGACACGATCTTGGAGCCGCCATAGGAATAGCGCGGATTGATACTATCTGGCAGCATCAGAGCCACATTTTCAGATGTCGGGACAATGGCGGGTGTCTGATACACTTCGGCAGAGGATGCCACGACCAGATCAGGTACATCGGCGCGCTGACACGCGTTGACCACAGACAATGCGCCACGCAGGCCCACATCCAACACCAGTTCGGGCTGTTTATAGAAATTCTCTGTGCCGTTGATCGCGGCCAGATGAAAGACGACCTCGCGACCAGCAATCGCTTTGGTCACCGCATCTTCGTCGCGGATATCGCAGGTCTCTAACCGCACCTGATCTGCGACAGAAGCAAAGCGGCTATCAGCCCCGCGCGCCAGATTATCAATAACAACGACATCCCATCCGCGCGCCACAAGTTCCTTGACCAGATAGGCCCCGATAAATCCGGCACCGCCGGTGACTGCACATTTCTTGCTCATAAGATTAGGCCTCTTTGCGGGTGTTGCCGACAGCATAGTAGCTTTGGCCGATTTCATGGTCGCGGCGGTCGGAAAAATGGTTCCAATAGTCGTAGACAAAGCCACCGTCATTCAGGTGCTTGGCCACTTCGACAGGTGTGGCTTCGCCCAAAGCGGGGTGGTTATTGGCAATGATCAAACAGTCTGCACCTGTAACGGCGTCTGTCAGAGTTTCAGCATAGCTGTCGGCATCCACACCTTCTGCTTTCATATGTGCAATCGTACAGACCGGATCGAAGGCACGAATTTCAGCGTCAGGGATTTGCTTGCGTATGGCGGCCAGAATTTTATGTGCCATTGATCCACGCAAGTCATCTGTCGCAGGCACGCCCTTAAAGGCGATCCCCGCAAGGGCGATCACGGGTCTATCTTTGCCTGCGCGCGCTGAAAGACGCCCGTTGATGAAACCCACGGTTTCAATGGGCTGACGTTCGTTGACCATGCGCGCGGCTTGGGTAATTTCAAGCGAGATCCCCTTTTGCTCAAGCGATTGCGCAAGGATATGAGGGTCTTTTTCAAGGCAAGGTCCACCGACCAGACCGGGTAATGCGACGTTTGTGCGCGGATAACCCAGCTTGCCGCCATTGATCACCTCGATCGTGTTGATGCCATAAGCATCACAGATACGCGCGACTTCATTGGCAAAGCCGAACTGGATGTCGCGGTAAGTGTTATCGACCAGCTTGACGACCTCTGCGGTCTCGAGGCTGGATACCTGCACGGCTGTATGGGTCAGACGGTAAAAGAAATGTGCGGCCCGCTGGCGGGTGGCGTCATCATCGGCACCGATGATCTGCGGCAAGCTGCGCAGTTCAGACATGGCGCGCCCTTCAAGGGTGCGTTCAGGACACATCGCGATCTGGAACCGTTTTCCAGAGGCCGCAAGAATAGGCGACACCACATCACGTGCCGTGCCGATTGCCACGGTTGAACGCAAGATGATCAACGCGTCGTCTTGCATATTGTCGGCCACCTCTTTGGCCGCAGAGCGGATAAAATCAAGGTTAAAGCGCCCGTCCTTTAGCGGGGTGCCGACAGTGATCACATAGATATCAGCGTGGCTGTCTTTTGGCAGGCGCGTCACAGCGCGCATCTTATCCAGACCCAAAACATGCTTCATCACACCTTTTAGACCATTTTCCGAAAAGTGCGGCTCGCCTGCGTTGGTCATGTCAACGACGTCGGGGCGTTTTTCGACGCCCAGAACATCAAAGCCCACATCAGCCAGTGCGATTGCAAATGTAAGGCCGACATAGCCAAGACCTATAACTGCAACATCATGATTCATTGATCACGCTCCTGTAAAAATTCTGTCCATGCCCATTGACCGGACGCGGTTGACCGCGGTCTCTTTTATCTGTGGCAGGAATACTGCTGATGCGCTTTATGGTCTACCAATATGGCAAGAAATCAGCGCAACAGGTGCATAATCGCGGCACTCTAACGTGTCGTGTGATGTTTAAGGGCCAAATTCAGATCGGGATGATCGATTTTTGCAGCAAGCGTTGCCGCGTCATCTGCCAAGACAGGCGGGATTAACCCCAGATCAAGTGCGCGGATAAAATGGGCCGCGGCATTGGCCGTGTCCCCAAGCCCTGCATAAAGTGCGGCTAATTGGGCATGCGTCGGGCGCGCGTTTTCCATCAAGGGTAAAGCAGCCGTCAGCTTGTCAATTATCGCTGTGGCATGATCACGCGGTAGGGCGCGGCGGCAGTAGTGGGTTAGGTGCACATCGTTCCATGCGGTTTCTTTTAACAGCGACATAAACAACGCATGCGCTGCATCAGTTTGCTTTGCGCGGTCTGCCATCCGGATGTGCGGCGCTGCAAAACGCGCGAAATCAACGGCCACGGGGTTCGCCCGTTCAAAATGCTGCAACGCAGGCCCGGACGATTTTTGCACTAGCAAAACATGCCCCAAAAGCCCTTGGTAGGCTCTGTTTTCTGGATACGCGTCTACCAGATTATCCAGCAGTGCACGCGCCTGTGGGATGTCTTTGATAAACAGGTGCGCAAGTGCCAGCCGCTGTGTCGGGATCGGATCGGTGGCCAGATCACTGGTCTGCGCCAATTGCGTCAAAGCCGCCAAATCAGTGCTGTCTTGTGTTTGGTAAAACCGGACCAAATGCAAAAGCCCGTCCAGCATTGATGTCGCGGCTGTATCGCCTGCTGCGGCACAAACAGACTTTAGCTTTTGCGTGTGGATCAGGAATGTCTTGAAGATATGGCCACGGGTTAACAGAACGCGGAACCGGTCTTGCAGAAAAGGCCACACCTCCCATGCAAAGCCCTGCACCAGCACAATGCGCCACGCCGCAGCATAAGACAGGATATGTTTGCTAAACCCGGATGGATAAAAGTCGGGGTGCAAATGCGCTGTATCACTGCTTTGCAGATAATTAAGCAAAGGCGCGCCGATCTGTGGGATCGTTGGCATCAGATATGTCGCGCGACGTAAATAGTACAAACCAGTGTCTATATTGCCTGTTTGCAGCATACCTTGTGCCGCAAGTGCGTTCACGGCGGCGATTGTCGGCGGGTCATTTATCATCGCGGCGTGGGTTTGGTCTGCGGTTTGCGTCAGTTGTTCTGTATCACCTGCGCGCAAAGCGGCGTCCGCTTGATACCGGAACAAGAACGGCACCGTGGACCCTGCCGTAATCTCGCGTCTTGCAAGCCCGTCAATGGCGGCTGTAGGCTTGTCCGAAAGTGGTGCCTTAAGGTGTAGCATGGATTGCGCAGCATCACCGTCGTTGGTAAAACTATCGCGCTGCGTCCACAGGCGTTTTTCAAGATCGGCAAGGGCCGCTGTGCGGGCCGCATCCGACAAAGAGTGTTTGACATCCTCGATTGGTAAGTTGCCGATGCGCGCGGCCATCTTGGAAAAACCGCTGTGTTCGGGGCAAACAATTTTGGCCGCACAGGACATGGTGTACAATTCCATAAAATCAAACTGTAAAGACCCTAACCCAGCGGTTTTGAGCATATTACCAATCCCCGACACACCTGGCTGGCGCGCGATGATCCAGTCAATGGCGGCGTGACAATCACCAATAATCACTGCAGGTTTGTCAGGCCCGATCCCGTTTTCACGCATATGCGCAAGATAGATTTCATTGGGAATATATTTGTTGGTCCATTCGCTTGCGCGCGTTTTATACGCATGGGTCAGGTCACCGTGCCGTACGTGATACACCAGCGGCGGGTTCGCTTTGAGGCGAGCCTTGACGTCCGTCATCAAAGTGGCCACCGCATCAGACATCAGATGATCGGGCAGGGCTTTGCTTAATCCTGTTTTGACGGCTTGTGCATCTTCACCCAATAAAGCCACGTCATGTTCGGTGTTGTCGAAAAAGAAAAATGCGCCATCCGCACACGCCGCTTTCACATCATCGCCGGAAAGCTGGGCTATCTCGGTTTCGGATCTGATGGTACGGGCCTTTTGGATGTCTTGATATGTGGTTGCTTCAAGAAAGGATGCAGCACGGAAATCTGCGTGAAAAAGTGTGTCTACTTCAGTGGTATTGTGCCCTATCAGGTAAGTTGGCCAATAGATATATAACGGAATATCCAATAGTTGCGCCAACCGCCGTGCGTTCAAAATGGGCATCAACCGCGCGCCCAAACCATCGTTGCGCATCACCAAAAGCCCGCCAGGCAGCTTTGTTGCATCCGTATCGATCATTGCCACCTCGTGTTGCAAGTCATGCAGTGTTGCGCATCCACATGATCCCGCTTTGGCCCGTTCGAGGGCGCATTGGTTATGGCGGGTAAATGTAAATTACATCCCATCACGGGTAAAGACTGTAGGTAACATTTTGTTTTTCATGTGAATCCTAAAGTTGTACGACGCGGGGACAAGTTGGCAACAAATCAAAATCGCTTTGGCGAAGACGCGGCTGCCTATTGGTCATTCGGGACCGTCGGGGTAAATACAAAAAAACGTTCGCAGAACGAACAAAGAGAGCAGATTTCTATGGCATCGTATGCGTTAGTCGCAGCCGTGAAGAATGAAGGCCCCTACTTATTAGAGTGGGTGGCCTTTCATCGATTGATCGGTTTCGATCGTATCTTGCTTTATGTGCAACACGGCCCCGACTGTGCAGGTCCGCTGTTGCAAGCGTTGGCTGCAAACGGAGAGATCACACTTTTCGACAATCCTGACGGGGTCAAGGGCTTGCCGCCTACGGCACGGATGCGGGCCTATGCCCGTGCTCTGCCAGAACTGCGGTCATGTGACTGGATCATGGCGCTTGATGTTGATGAATACCTCAACATTACTGTTGGTGACGGCACAGTAGACGATTTGGTCAATGACGCCGGAAACGCATCCCTCATTAGCCTGTCTTGGCGTATTTTCGGATCAAGTGGGCAGGTTGAATTTAAAGACGCGCCACTGTTGCCACGTCTTTTGTCCGCAGCACCCAAGGGTGCGCCTAAGGTACACCGACATAAAGGTATTAAGACCTTGTTCCGCCCAACGGCCAAGATCGCGCAGATCATGCCGCACAGGCCACGTCTGACTGACCAAATGAAAACGGGTACAGACCCCCTCGATTGGGTCAATGGCAACGGCGAAGATGTGGGCGATACCTTGCGCACCGGCGGTTGGACTTTGCCGGTGCGCACGTCGTCTTATGATTTGGGGCAAATCAACAAGTATCCGATACGGTCACAAGACGGTTTCTTGCTGTCGAACCTATGGGAAGATGACTGGCGGCGTGTTCCAGCGTTTGAACCCGCTGAATATGCGGATTTCGATGCCAATGATGAACGTGATTTATCCATTCTACGATGGGAAGATGCCGTCGCTGCCCGTATGGCCGAGCTGTTAAAGAATGCCGATATTGCCGCAGGACACACCACAACAGTCAAAGCGTATACGGCTGCACTTGCACGGATGTCGCTCAAGCGTCCAAAGGCATGGGACATTATCCTTGCACCGAAAAAACAGGCAAAAGAACCTGTGATAGAGCCTAAAAAGGCTGCAAAGAAAGCGCCGCCACTGAAGGACGATCTGGACATAGCCCCACGGTGGCTGGCCGACCTGCGCAGGTCTGGCAACCGCCGCGGATTCTATCATTCTGACGATATGTTTGCCGCACAGTTCAGTGACCGTGGCAAAGAGGCGCTTGTCATCTCGTTCGATAACCTGTCCAGCGTTGGCGACGAAAGCCTTGCGCGCGAAGGGTGGGGGTACCCGTTCTATCGCAGTGAAGGGTGGTCGCATTTAGGCGTCATGGCGTTCGAGCGGCACTGGTTTCGAAATGATGCGCTGTTTGACTATATGGAAGACCTTGCCGCGCGCGGTTTCTTTGAAGGCTACAAGCAGGTCATGTTCACCGGCACATCAATGGGCGCTTATGCGGCCACCGCATTTTGCCGTCTGGCACCGGGATCGACAGTGGTGGCGTTTTCGCCGCAATCGACACTGGATACAGCACTTGTCCCTTGGGAAAAGCGCTTTGGCTCTGGCCGCAAGCAAGACTGGAGCGGGCGCTACCGCGATGGACCGGACTGTATTGCAGGGGCAGGGGCCGTGTATATTCTGTATGACCCGTATTTCGCACCTGACCGCAAACACGCAGAGCGTTACCAGGGTGACAACGTGCATCATTTGAAGTGTTGGTACGCCGATCACAAAACAGCTTTGTTTATGAAACGGGCGTCTATCTTAAAACCTGTCGTGCGATGCGCAGTTGCCGGCACATTGACCAAGGCCGCGTATTATGCCCTTTACCGAGAGCGGCGAAAATTGCCGTGGTACTTAAATGGCTTGTGCGATCATCTTTTGGGTGCAGGGCATACCAAGCTCGCGATGAATTTGGCGCACCATTTGGATGCGACAGGCCGACCAAGCATCGGTAAATCTATGGCGACGCGTGTCGCGGCCGCTACGTCATAATTTTACCAAATACCTCTACTATCGTCTCCGTAAGAAAAAGCAGTAAGGCAGCAAACAATGATTACCCCCGTTCTTTTGTGTGGTGGCTCTGGCACCCGACTTTGGCCTTTGTCGCGCAAAAGCTACCCCAAGCAGTTCTCTGCGTTGATCGGGGATGAAAGCTTGTTCCAAGCCTCTGCACGCAGATTGCAAGGGTCTAACTATGCCAAGCCTTTGGTGGTCACGGCTGATGCGTTCCGGTTTATCGTGACCGAACAGCTGGATTCCGCGGGCATCAAAGCGGGTGCCGTGCTGATCGAACCTGCGGGGCGTGATACCGCCCCTGCGGTTCTGGCCGCCGCCTTGCATTTGGCCGCAACCGACCCTGATGGCATGATGTTGGTCGCACCGTCTGACCATGTGATCCCCGACACTGATCAATTTAACGCTTGCGTTGCCGCCGCATTGCCTGCCGCCAAAGCAGGCCAGCTTGTCACATTCGGCATCGCACCAGACCGCCCTGAAACAGGTTACGGATATCTGGAACTGGGTGCGGCACCAACGGGTGAAATCGCCCCTGTCCCGCTTAAGAATTTTGTCGAAAAGCCTGATGCAGACACGGCTGC
>Ga0114957_1005661_pt1 | contig 10260 bp, 8 predicted proteins | sample BantaG_FD_87175 | JGI IMG/M metagenome (GOLD analysis project Ga0114957, IMG submission 87175) | Marine algal microbial communities from Bantry Bay, Ireland - BantryBay_4 metaG | ecosystem: Host-associated > Algae > Red algae > Unclassified | place: Bantry Bay, Ireland | collected 2014-11-21 | reverse complement strand
TTACTCTTACAGCATAGATGGCGTTAACTTTCAAGATGAAAATACATTTTCCAACTTAGGGGCAGGTGAATATACCGCTTATGTCCAAGATGCTGATATGTGTGTTACTGAAGAAGTTGTCATAATCTCATCTCCTGACCCATTAATGCTCCTGCTCATAGACAAAACTGATAATACATGCTTTGGTGAATCAGAGGGGGAAGCTCAAGTTGAATTTGAAGGTGGAAGTGGCGAAATTACATTCTTCTTGAATAACGTAGAAACTCCATTGGAATTAACAGACTTATCAGCCGACAATTACACATTGGAAGCAATAGATGAAAACGATTGTAGCACTACAGTTGAATTCACAATACAAGAACCAAGTCAAATAGAAGTGACTAGCTTTAGTTCTACTCTCAGTACATGCTTAGAAGATACCGGCACCCTATCTGTAGAAGCGATAGGCGGAACAGGTGTCCTGACTTATACCCTCAACGGAGACTCTGAATCAACAGGAGAATTCACAGAACTCTCTAGTCAAATTTACACAGTTATCATCGAGGATGAGACCGGCTGTTCCATTGAACAAGCAATAGAAGTAGAGCAAGCTGCAGATATTGAATTGATTATTAATTCAGTGAACGATGAATCTTGTGTTGGAGAAAGTGATGGACAAATAGACATTGTATTTATCGGTGGGTCTGGATCAGTTACACTCACATTAAACCAAGAGGTCATTTCTGTTAATGATCTCAACAATTTAGAGCCAGGCAACTATACACTATCGGTAGAAGACGAAGAAGGTTGTTCTGATTTTGAAATGCTAACGATAGTAGAAGCAACACCACTCTCACTTTCTCTGATGTCAAGTGAAAATATCACCTGCAATGGAGGCAGTAATGGTAAAATCATAGTCGCTGCAGATGGTGGTGCTGGTAACTATATCTACTCTATTGGCTCAGACTCCAATTTTGATGGTGTCTTCACAAATCTTGATAACACTGATTATGAAGTGATGGTAATGGATCAAAATGGTTGTAATACATCACTTCCTCTAACCTTAGAAATGCCAGAAGCAATCGAGTTTGGAGTATATGAGAGCATTGCTCCAAAGTGCTTTGGAGAGAATGATGCAGTCGTAGACCTTACAGCAATTGGGGGTGATGGAAATTATACATTCACAATTAATGGTATAACTGATGTAGATGGAATGATTGATAATCTAAGTGCAGGTACATATGATGTATCAATCACAGACGGTAATGGATGTGAAGGAATCGGTGAGATAATTATAGAAGACGGTACTCAAGTTGAATTGAATATCGTCAATCAAACTGCTCCATCATGCAAGGGAAATAATGATGCGAGTGTGATGCTAGTTGCAAACGATGGCAATGGTGCTTACACCTATACAATAGATGGAGACTCCAATACAACAGGTCTATTCGAAAACTTATCTTTCGGAAATTATATTGCTGTAGTATCAAATGAAAGTGATTGTACACAAGAGATTGAGATCACTATAGAAGATGGTGTAGAATTAGAATATACCTTCGAAGCATTTCCTACTCGTTGTGCCAATGAGGGTTCAGGAATAGCAATGGTGAGTGCTCTCAATGGCAATCCACCATATGTATACACACTCGGAACGCAAACAAATTCAGATGGTGTATTTGAAAACTTGACTGCTGGAGATTACAGCGTTGAGATTAAAGATGCCAGTGATTGTCAAGCGGAGGTACAACTCTCAATCGGAGATACTGAGTCAATCATCGTGAGTAATATCAATACAGTAAGTACCATTTGTCATAACACAGCGACAGGAGCATTTTCATTAGATATTGAAGGAGGATCAGGTGATTACATGATAGTTGTTGATGGTCAAGTTATTGAGGGGACAGATGCAAGCTCATTATCTGCTGGTGATTATCTTGTTATTGTAAGTGATGGGAATGGATGTTCTACTTCTCAAACAATTACAATTGATGATGCACCACTTTTAGAATTGATTGTCATTAGTGAAGATTCACCACGATGCGCAGATGAGAGCAATGGACAAGTTGAAGTATCAGGGAGTGGTGGCACTGGACCTTATGAATATACCATGGGTATGGAGACAAATACCACTGGAATATTTCAAAACTTAACTGGAAGTAACTACCAAATACAAGTTACTGATCTGAATGGATGCGAGGCCAGCTATTTAGGATCGTTAGAAGACCCACAACCTTTAGCTATAGGAGTAATCACAGCTGATGTTTCTTGTGCTGGTGGTAATGATGGCGGTGCTACTATTGTATCATCTGGTGGTACTGGGACATTGATATATAGTATAGAGAATGGTGAGTCACAACTTGGTCAGCAATTTGGCGGATTAAGTGCCAATACTTACAATGCTATCATTACAGATAATAATGGATGTGAACTGACTAGTGAATTCATAATTGAAAGCCCTACAGAAATAGATACACAATCAGTGTCTGTTACTTCTATTGACATCAATCAAGGTACACCAGGTGAGATTGTCATCGAAGCAAAAGGAGGTATCGAACCTTACACTTATTCAATCGATGGAATTGATTATCAAAGTGGTAATACATTCGAAATAGAAGAAGCAGGGATACAAGCCGTCTCAATTCAAGATGACAATGATTGTATTAGGACATTTAACATTTTAGTTGACAACACTACACTCTGTGGAGGTGCTACAATCAATCAAGTTTCAGATGTCAGTATAAATCCTAACCCTGTTACTAATTTAGTGAATTTGTCATTCTGCAATAGTGGTGAACAATCAATTGGATTTACAATCTATGATGATCAAGGTAGATTCATATATGAATTCTTCAAAGATTATGATCCTGGAGCTGTGGAAGCACGTATTGACGTTTCAAATTATCCTGTAGGAATTTATATTGTGGGCATTACGAGTGACACAAGAACTATTCATTACCGCTTTGCTAAAATAGATTAACGATTGACTCCATACTTTATAGTTTAGAGACTGTCTATGCTGTCCTCGCTTGTCTGATTCTTGGAGTATCTAAGTCTGGATTCAAGGGATTTGGCTTCCTAATAGTTACCTTGATGGCGCTTGCTTTCGGAGGTAAGTCCTCCACTGGTGTGCTTGTTACACTCTTAATCCTTGCGGATGTCTTTGCCGTTGTTCATTATCGGCATGATGTGAATTGGAAGGTACTTTTTAAGTTGATGCCATCTTTAGTCATTGGCGTTTTACTTGGAGTAGTTGTAGGCAAGAACTTAGACCCAGCTATCTTTAAGAAAGTAATGGCAGGGATCATCTTTTTTAGTGGAATTATGATGGCCATTGTACAAAGAGTACAAAAAGAAGCTATTCCTAATTCATTTTGTTTCAGTGGTTTGATGGGACTTGGTGCTGGATTTACTACCATGATTGGCAACCTCGCAGGATCATTTGCCAATCTTTACTTCCTTGCTCTCAGATTTCCTAAGAGGGAATTTATTGGAACAGCAGCCTGGATGTTTTTCTTTGTCAACATATTCAAATTGCCATTTCATATTTTTGTCTGGGGAACGATTACAACAAAGACACTTCAAGTAAATCTTTATCTAGCACCATTGGTAGTTCTAGGTTTTCTGATTGGTATCAGATTTATCAAATACATCAGTACTAAAGTCTTTCATAAGTACATCATCGTGATGACCGTATTAAGTTCAATTCTGATTCTAATTAAATAGTTGGACTCTACAAGTCGAAGAATCGGAGTACATTCGCTCTGTGAATTTTTTAGCACATAGCCTACTCTCTTCAGACTACGATCATTGGATGGTTGGCAATCTAGTAGCAGACTTAATCAAAAAAAAAGAAGTGATACTTCTAGACCAAGATATTCAACAAGGAGTCTATTTGCACTATGAGATTGATTCGTTCACTGATAGTCACTCATTGGTAGCAGAGGCTACTCAACTGCTTCATGCTACTCAAGGTAAATATAGTCCAGTAGCTACAGATTTGATCTGGGATCTTTGCCTAGCCAAAAATTGGAAGCTTTACTCACAAGTCCCATTGGAAGATTTTATCAACAATGTCTACAATCATCTAAAGAATTCAGAAGACAAGTTGGAACCGAAATTGGTGCTTAGGTTAAATAAACTCATAGATAGAGACTTTTTGACAATGTATTCCTCACCAGATACTATGAAAATTATTTGCGAAAAGATTCATCAAAGAACAAGGTTCAAGTCTAACTTGCACTTATTGATGAATGATTATAGTCGTTTAGAATCTAAATTTAATTCCATCTTTTTGAAGTTTTACCCTGAGTTAGAAGCAAATATCAAAGTATGGAAGCTTAAAATACTTTCAAAATAAGAGCTCACTGATCTGAATTCTTTTTTGCTTGACATAAAATGAAATACCAAGCTTTGTGAAATAAATCAAATACACATTTATATTTGCAACATGCCAAGAGGTCGAACCATAGTTGACAGTACAAAATTCGGAATTATAATTAATCGATTAGCCGAGCAGCTCATTGAGAACCATGGTCAATTAGAAGATACCTACATCATTGGTATTCAAGAAAGAGGGGTCATGCTTGGAGAGAGATTGATCTCACAACTCAAAGCAACCCATAAGATAGATTGCATATTCGGCAAGTTGGACATCACTTTTTACAGAGATGATTTTAGACAACGAGAAAAACCCCTCAAAGCAAGCGAAACTCAAATCGAATTTGAAATTGAAGGTAAGACTATCATCTTAGTGGATGATGTAGTCTACTCAGGAAGAACGATCCATGCGGCTATCGCTGCGCTTCAAGATTTTGGACGACCTGACACAATAAAGCTCATGTGCATGGTAGATCGAAGATTTAATAGACACTTACCCATACAGACTGATTACACAGGTGTCCAAGTAGATGCATTGGACGAGGCTTATGTAAGAGTCAACTGGCAAGAAACCGATGGCAAGGACGAAGTTTTAATCTACTCGGCAAAGTAAGCGGATGACAGACGGCAATACATACCAAACTTTAAGCACTCATCACCTACTAGGCATTAAGTATATCACTGCCGATGATATCAATTTGATATTAGACACTGCTCAAGAGTTTAAGCAAGTTATTAATCGACCGATTAAGAAGGTACCTTCACTCAGAGATATAACGATTGCTAACCTCTTTTTTGAAAATTCTACTCGTACTAAGCTTTCTTTTGAATTAGCTGAGAAGAGACTTTCTGCAGACGTCATTAATTTCTCTTCATCTGGAAGTTCGGTGAAGAAAGGTGAGACTCTTCTCGACACAGTTAATAATATCTTATCGATGAAGATTGATATGGTAGTCATGAGACATCCCTCACCTGGAGCTCATATTCTCTTGAGTAAGCACGTTGATTGTAACATTATTAATGCAGGTGACGGCACGCATGAACACCCTACTCAAGCCTTACTTGATGCCTATAGTATGCAAGAGAAGGTTGGTAGTCTCAATGGGAAAAAAGTAGTTATTATAGGTGATATCAAGCATAGTAGAGTTGCACTCTCCAACATTTTTTGCTTGACAAAGCTAGGAGCTAAGGTAATGGTCTGTGGACCTCCAACTCTCATACCACCTCATATCGAGTCTTTAGGAGTCTCGATCGAATATGATATCGACAAGGCTCTAGCTTGGTGTGATGTTGCGAATGTGTTAAGAATTCAGCTGGAAAGGCAAAATATTAGTTATATCCCGAGTCTCAGAGAATATGCAATGTACTTTGGCGTCAATATGGAGAGATTGAGCAAGCTCAATAAGGAAATAGTGATTATGCATCCCGGTCCTATCAATAGAGGTGTAGAGATAACAAGTGATGTTGCAGATTCCGAGCATTCTATTATCCTCGATCAAGTCGAAAATGGTGTTGCTATCAGAATGGCAGTACTTTATCTCCTAGCAAGAAAGAAACAAAATTAAAGTCAAATTTGTATTAGTTCTAATCATTCGAGTAATTCCAAAAACGTTACTCTAACAGAAATATTCAATAAAAACCCTATACAATAGACATCGCATAATGAAAACACTCTCTATTTTACTCTCTCAAAGCGTCATTGCTTTATTTGTCTTTTTCATGCTTGGCAAGTCTACTCTATCTGCTCAGAATTATGAAGTAGATATCACTATCTCCGACTACACAAGTGACACGTTGATCGTTGGTTACTACTTTGGGGAAAGACAACTTGTATCAGATACTCTCTATTCAAATAATCAAAAGAACTTCAAGTGGACGGGCGATGAGCCATTACATAGCGGAGTGTATTTGATACTCACTACTCCAGGTAAAAATTTCTTCCAATTCTTTATTGATGAGCCATATCCAAAGTTCTCATTAAAAACTAATGCTGAGCTCCGGTCTGTTGAGTTTAAGAAGTCTGAAGACAACACAACTTTCAACGAATACGTGACCTACATCACACGAATGAAAGAGCTGTCAGAACCACTCAAGGCAAAATTAGAGACTGCAAATGAAAGTGAGAAAGAAGACATCTATGAACAGTTAGATCAGATGGACCTCGATGTACAAGCTAAGCAATTGTCTTATATAGAACAGCACCCAAATACCTTCACGGCTAAAAGTATCAAAGCAAGTTTACCAATAGACTTTCCGGATCCTCCTGCTGGATTGAGTGACAATGAGTACGATCTCTATAGGTTTGAAAATTATAGAGCACACTACTTCGACCACGTAGACTTAGGTGACTCTACTTTACTCTATACACCATTCCTTGATACTCGAATCAATTACTACATTGATAAGTTGACGGTACAGCTTCCTGATTCGCTGATATCATCAATTGACTACTTGCTTGGACAGATGCACCCAAACAGTCAAATGTTTCGGTACTACTTGAGTAACATTTACAATAAGTATATTCAATCCAAGATGGTAGGTATGGATGCAGTCGTCGTCCATATTGCGGACAACTACTATGCCAAGGGTCTAGCGCCATGGATAGAGGAAGATGTACTCGAGAAGATACTCGACAATGCTAACAAGGCAAGACCATCCCTCATTGGAGCAACAGCTAAAGATATTCAATTAGAACTCAAAGATGGGAGTCCCATCAAGCTGAGTGATATTGATTCTGAATTTCTTGTTCTTCTCTTTTGGGCGCCTGATTGTGGTCATTGTACAAAGTCGATGCCAGCAATGATAGAATTTGAAGAAACATATAGAGATCAAAATGTCAAGGTTCTTTCTGTCTGTACCAAGTACCAAGAAAAGATTCCTAAGTGCTGGGCTGGAACAGAAGAAAAAGGAATGACTAATTTTATCAATGCAGTTGATCCGGTTGGTAAGTCTCGATTCAAGACTCATTTTGATATCCGGACAACACCAAAGATTTTTGTTCTTGACAAAGATTTAAAAATTTTAATCAAAGGAATTGGTGCAGATCAACTGTCTGATGTGATGTCCGACATCATTAGAAGGGAATCTAAATAAGTGAGTCAATTATCCCCAAGCAGTTCAAAGTATCCTGTCTTTAAATTCTTACGTACATTATCCCAGTCAAAGTACTTGCCATTCATAACAATGTAGACTCCTGGTCTCAAGCATTGGGCAAACGCCAGGCTTGATCCAAGATTAAAGAATCCATCAGATGATGATCCAAAGGCATAGGGAATCATAGCGCCAGTCAAAACTATAGTCTTTCCTGAGAGTTCAATGTTATTGGCAAGTACTTCCGCAGTCTTGACCATTGTATCTGTACCATGAGTGATGATAATATCTAAGCTATCTGACTTCTCACAATTATGTGAGATAATCTCTCTATCTTCATCGGACATCTCAAGGCTATCAACCATCATGAGTGTCTTGACATTAAGATCTACAGTACATCTCCCTCGTTCAAACATTTCACGTAAGTGGGTATCCCTGAAGTACAACTCTCCAGTCTTATAATTGTAATCCTTGTCAAACGTGCCACCTGTCACGAAGATTTGTACCATGATTATGAGATATTTTCATCAAATATAAATTCAAACTCGATATAAAAATCAAATAGTGATACATTTGATGAAAATTAAGGATGTATGACAAGTAATAAGACACAATATCTCTCAGATAAAGTCAGAAATATGTCTGAGTCTGCTACTATCAAGATGGCAGGTATGGCAAGGCAGATGAAGGAAGAAGGCAAGGATGTGATTAGTCTGAGTCTAGGAGAACCTGACTTTGACACTCCACAACATATCAAGGATGCAGCGAAGCAAGCACTCGATGATGGTTATACTAAGTACACTCCAGTTCCTGGACACTTAGAACTGAGAGAAGTAATCGCAGCAAAGTTCAAAAGAGATAACAATCTGGATTTTAATCCTGATCAAATCGTAGTCTCAAACGGAGCTAAGCAATCAATAGCAAACATCTGTTTAGCATTACTCAACCCTGGTGATGAAGTGATCATCTTTGCACCTTATTGGGTGAGTTACTCTGAGATCGTAAAGTTTGCCGGCGGTGTAGCTGTGCCAGTCCATGCAGATATCTCGGCTGACTTCAAGGTCAATACCAAGCAGTTAGATGATGCGATCAATCCAAAAACGAAGGCAATCCTTTTCTCTTCTCCATGTAACCCAACAGGATCAGTTTATACAAAGGATGAGTTATCAGCTCTTGTAGATGTCATTGACAAATATGACAACCTTTTTATTATCAGTGATGAAATCTATGAGCATATCAATTTTACTGAAGCACATGCGAGTATTGGAACATTTGACAAGGTAAAGGATCAAACAATCACCGTTAATGGTATGTCGAAAGGTTTTGCAATGACAGGTTGGAGACTTGGTTATATGGGAGCTCCAAAATGGATCGCTGATGCATGTAGCAAAGTTCAAGGGCAGTTTACTTCAGGAGCGACTTCATTTGGACAGAAGGCCGCAACAGTTGCCCTCAGTACTGACTTACGACCTACTTATGAAATGAAAGCAGCCTTCCTCAAAAGAAAGAAATTAGTAAAGTCACTCTTAGATGATATCCCAGGTGTAGTGGCTAATGATCCAAAGGGAGCATTTTACTTCTTTGCTGATATCAGTTATTACTTTGGTAAGACTGATGGTGTTTTTACGATCGTTGATGCAAATAGCTTTTGTGAAGTATTACTTCAGAAAGCACACGTCGCAGTAGTAACTGGTAGTGCCTTTGGTGATGACAATTGCTTCCGAATCTCATATGCCTCATCAGAAGAGGTCTTAACTGAAGCAATGACAAGGATAAAAAACTGCTTAGCCAAATTTGCATAATAATAAATGAAGGACTTACATCTAGAAGATCAGTTTTTTGACTCAGTACTCTATGAAGTACCTGAGACCAAGGAGATCAAACTACCAGAAGGGAGTGAGTATGCAATTACTGTGATTAGTGATGAAGATGCACTCTCCAACGATGGAAATGCAAGTCTACTCAGTAATATCATCACAGCACTCGGCTTCAATTATGGCAAGGAGACCAATCTGATCGCTGTAAGCAAAGGTCAGGTTATCCAATTCTCCAGCATCAAGGAATTAGAGAGTCCAAGGATCTTAGTATTTGGAAATCTCTCATCGTTGATGACTACGCAGATGCAACATCGGCACAATACCTTAGCCATTTTTGGTAATCAAGAGTGGGTCTTCTCTTTTGAACTTGCAGAGTTTGCAAATGACAAGTCAAAGAAAATGGAACTCTGGAAAGCGATCCAACATTGGAAGAAGGCTTAGAAATACCAACATTTGAAATCCTCTATCAAGACGAACACTTCATTGCGATTTGCAAGCCTCATGATATCTTAGTGCATCGGACAAAGCTCTCTCAAGATACAGTCTTTGTCCTCCAGTCCCTCAGTAAGCAAGTAGATAAGTACCTCTATCCTATCCATCGCTTAGATAGGAAGACAAGTGGCATCTTACTCTTTGCCTTCTCTTCAGAGATCGCCAAAACCATCCATGACCAATTCCAAACTGGGGAAATTACCAAGACCTACCTAGCTATCTGCAGAGGTCACTTACCACAGCTGGAGATGACCATCGACTATGCACTAACCAACGATCGAGGCAAGACTCAAGATGCAATCACTCATGTCAAAGTACTCAAGCAATCAGAGATCGCTGTTCCTCAAGGGAAATTTCAAACAAGCAGATACTCACTCGTTAAGGTCAAGCCATTGACTGGTAGATTCCATCAAATCCGCAAGCACCTCAAGCACATCTTCCATCCGATAGTTGGTGACAGACCTCACGGTTGCAATAAGCAAAACAAACTCTTCAAAGAGAAATG
>Ga0114957_1005658_pt1 | contig 10264 bp, 14 predicted proteins | sample BantaG_FD_87175 | JGI IMG/M metagenome (GOLD analysis project Ga0114957, IMG submission 87175) | Marine algal microbial communities from Bantry Bay, Ireland - BantryBay_4 metaG | ecosystem: Host-associated > Algae > Red algae > Unclassified | place: Bantry Bay, Ireland | collected 2014-11-21 | reverse complement strand
GGGGGGGGGGGGGGGGGGGGCGGGCGGGGGGGGGGGGGGGGGGGGGGGGGGGGGGGGGCGCGGCATTACCCGCCGGGACCCAGCCCCGTGAAATCGTTCCAGTAGGCACGGCAACAACCGCCCGGCACGCAGCGCCGACCGTGTCGAGCACAGGGCGCTCTCCGCCACGGGGCAGCGTGGGGGCAGATCGGCGCCACATTACCGGGCGGGATCACACCCCCAAGGACCAGGGCGCGCCGAGGAGGCGGCGCGACCGCGGCAGGGGGGGGTGCAGAAATCGGTCGTGAGCAGGACGGACCGATTAGAGGCGCGTTAAGGCGCGCCGCCGAGTCCGCCGGCCCAAATTCGGCACTACAGCCGGCGAATGCAGCACGGCCATTGGCCCGCACAACGGCTACCTCCGATGCAGAAGACACCTGGCGCCTGTACTGGCGAGTACAGTGCGTTATCGTCTTGAGAGAATCGTTTACAAAAGAATATCTGTCGCGAGTCTTCCATTCCAGTCCGTGTGGGCCACGTTTTGTTCATATTGAGCCGAATCAGCTCTCTCTTTTAACGAGAACGCACTGTATCAGCGGAAGGGCGTTAAGAATCTGCCCCTGGTGTTGACCGGCCTTTCCGACATCAGCACGCGCCGTCGACCAACCCCTGCTCCGAAGGCGGCTACCACTGGCGCCAAGGGCAACAGCCCAGCGGCCAAAAGTGTGGCTGCTCGTGGCGCCTCCGCTGCCAAAACGAGCAAAAGATGCTTTCGAGGGACTCGCGGCACTGCAACAGGGCTGGGTGGGAGAGGGGAGCCTTTCGTGTTCGGCGAGGGCGACGAGGAAGATGCGCAGCCGGCGGCGTCCTCGTTCGACAGAGCGGCCGACGAAACCAAGTTTGGGAACGCTCCCATCCACGTTGCCGTTACCACGCTGTTCACGGAATATGCCGTGCTCTATGGACGCATCGCGGGGTGGACGACCATAAACGCGCCGCCGACCATGACTCTCGACGAGGCGTTGGACATTGACGAACACTAAATGAGCTTCATGCAAAGTTACCTGGCGCCTATCTTGGGCGTTAGCAGCACCAGCAATGTTCACAAGCTCTTGCGACACCTCCTAGATGCCATCCAGACGCAGGGGAACCTCCAAAACTGTGACACTAGCGTGAAAGTTTCGTGCCATGAGCGGGATAAGTCCTACTACAACAGGACGAACAAGCCGGGCGCGGCCTTGATGGGTCAGCTCGTCCTGAATTCGCAGGAAAATCTCGAGCTGCAGCGCCCCCTTGACAAGGCGGATGTGATTGCGAAGGGATGCACCAAGAGCGTGCTGGCGAGCTCTTCGGACAGGCTGCCGCGAAGGCGCCCAAGACAAGCGGCTGGCGGCTTATCTATCAGCTGGCGCGCATTAGCGTCGGCACCTTAGCTCGTTGGCCGGACCTCGGCGCCCTGGCTGCAGTTCTGGGACTGGACGCCGGACTGTCAGTGCCACTTCTCAGCGCTGTGGACATCGCCGCGCGGCTGGAATACGCTGCGCTACTCCAGAAAACTGCGTGGGCCTATGCGCACTTTTGAGGAGGCGGCTGGTTCGATGCGGCTATGTACACCCTGGAGGATAACTTCAATACGCGGGATGGGGGTAGAGGCCAAGGGGGAACAACCAACAACAGCTCGGCGGTCGAGAGGGGTGCCGTCGCGCAGGCGTAAGAGACGCCGTTGAGTGCCATCCACGCCGCCACCCCCCCCATCTTTGCGCTTGTCGGAGGGGTGCACGGCAACTCTAGTGGATCACCGCCCCGCCTTGCGCACCTTCAATTTAGATTATTCCTTGAAGGAACGATTGAAGGCAAACGTCAATAGACAACGTCGTCGATTTCATTGCATGAGTCAAGTGAAGTCACGGTCCGATTGGGCCACGTCACTCTTTAGGCAGGCCATGTCACGAGCAGAGCCGACGGGTGCAGCCCTCAAACTTGAGGTCCAAGACTAGTGGGGTTGTCTGTCCCGCACGCCCCCACCCCACGCCGATTCAACCGGCAGTGTTCCTGCACTTCTGGGTTGTAAAGCGATTTACGGGCCTTGGTTGGCTGCTCCGTCCAAATGTGACAACTCATTGGTCACAAGTGAGAGTGTCAGATCGGGCATCTGTTTTTTCAAGAGGCTGACAACGTTGCACAGTGACAGGCTCTCATAGAACTTGGCAGGCCAGTGCAGCAATGGCCGTTTCGAGCTGCTCGTATGAAGATCTGGTCGGAACGAAGCGGTGTCTGAACTGCCATAAGGTCAAAGAGGCGACGTGCATTACGTCACAGATGCGAAAGCGGCCACCACGATGGAGGTGTTTGAGATTCTTCACCGTTCCTGGGTTGGTTCTCCGGAGCTCTGAAAGCTGCAGCAATTAAACGCTACCAGTCCTTCACACCGACATATCGTGCAAAAGATAGCCGGCGGATACACTTTCGTGCACATGGAGACGTCTGAGAGCGGGAAATGCTCGGATGCTCAGTCTGACAACGTATTATGGCTGAGGGCTCCCTAAATACCCGGAAAAACACAGGGGGAGCTGCTGGTATTGCTTCCTGGCGCACCCAAACCCCCTCAACCGTGTTTGTATGTGGGCACGTCGGGGCGCGTCAGGAGATCTTGAAGGAAAAGGGGTATAGCTTAGGCTATGTGTATGCATTTGAACCATTCTTTCCCGCAATCTTCTGGTCGGAATGACAATATGTTGGAATTGCGACGGTAGGCGCACGCCTGGCACCTGCAAAATAGATAGCTGGAAATAATACGCTTCCCTGTACACGCGGCCGTCCGGGAGCGGGAAATGCACGGATGCTCATTCTGCAAACGACTTCTGACTCAGGGCACTCAATGCACTCTGAAAAGCACAGGGCGTGTTTTTGTTTTCACTTCCTAGTCCGCTCAGACCCCCGCAACCGTCGTTCTTGGACGGAGGCGCCATGACGGCTGTTGTTTTCTGTCAACGTCAAGGGGCACTCTTTTATCTACAAAACAGACCCCACTTGATAAAGCTAGATGGCGCCCCATGTCAGAGACACGCCAACCAGGAAGCGTTGCCGAGGACAACATCTCTCGAAATTCCTGCAAAACGAGGCGCGGGCAAGATGCGATCGGCCTCGGAACGTGTCCGACCGGTGCTGATCCGGCGGTGACGGCGACCCCTGTCAAAGAGGTTATCAGATGGGGTAGAATAGGGGGTTACGACCCAACTTTCTGTCGACCACTCGAGCCTCTGCACGTTGCATGGCAACTTTAAACGATAGTTTGCAATGCCCAGACTCAGAAGAGCAGCCTTGACTAAAGGTATATCTCATGCACTAAAACCTGTCCGAAAGACGATGTGGGAGCGTCGGAAATGGTACTCCAGGAGCCAAAGTCTCTCAGATGACAGACATGGGAGTTCCGGCGGTACTCTGAAAAAAAGGGGCTGTGAGTGCGAGAAGCGCCTGAATGCGCGTGGGTCGCGCGACACTGGTGAAGCGATGCGTCCGGTTTCCAGCTCAGCAATAGCCGCTGCAACAATGATCCAGCTGATAAATTCAGTCCACTCAAACTGATAGGGCGGATCAAGCCGGCTGGGTTGCATGAGACGAAAAAAGAACACGCAATCAAACAGCAGCCCCCGCTTCGTAATCTGTGCGTCCAGCGAGTGATATGAAACGATACGGCCGAGTCCAAGGGCCGGCGCTTCACTTTCTGTCCCGATCGCCAGCGCTTCCGCAATAGTCAGTTTCGACTTCTGACAGGCTGTAAGGCTCGTCATGTACATGCTTACAACTTTTCATGGTCGAGCAGGCCTCACATGCCCATTTTGGCAGCATGGCGTCAACGAGGGCGCCAAAAGTATTGAAAATCCGGCACCCTACTGTATCTGCACGCACGACAAAGCTCCAAAATAAAGTCCACACATCGGAACGGCGCGCATAGACTGAAAGCTAGCAAGTTGGTTGTTCTTTCTATAGAGGAACTTTTGGCATTGGGTGCGATGGTGTCAGTCTCTGGTGGGCCTGAACATGCGTCGCCGCCAGAGGTTTTAGTGCGTGAGATCCACCTTTAGGCGGAACCCCGATGGTTTCAGTCCCACAACGTTGTCGATTTCATTGGCTGAAGCAAATACCATCACGTTCCGATTGGACCACGGCACTTCGTCGGCTGGCCCAGGCACGGGCAGAGACGGCACGTGCGCTTGTAGATTTTACAAACCGAGGCTTGTGAGGTCGTGCGGCCAGCTCGCCCCCACCCCATCGGAACCGATCCCACGGTCGCATTGACTTGGTACTGTTTGCTTCTCATACAAGACAGCCGTCCTCTACCCCCCCCCCTGGCCCTACCGTCCCCCGCGCCCAGTCGTCTTGCATTTTTCTGTCACCCACGGAGACGTAAGCGGGGCATTCCCAAGCGGATGTACCCCCCCTCTTTTTATTGATCACAGCGGCCACTCTCTTGGGGCTGTTGCCAGTGGCTGTGGACGACCGCGGGGGCCTGATCCCACGCTCGGGCGTTTCTTATCAGACAGTCCAAGATGTGGTTCAATGCTTACGTGCTCGGCACCAACGACCTTCCTTACTATATAACCTCCGCTTCGGTGCCATCCTGCCTTTGACGCAGTCTCCGTGCATTTCCGCCATGAGGTCAGCGCACCTGCTCCCCTGAAGCCTTTCGCCTCGATCAACGCCCACTGCTGTTTAACCACCATCCCTTGTTCCATGCCTGTCTCATCCACATCTGCATGCTTTCAGCTCCCAATAAGTGGCTTACTCTCCCCTCCGCGGACGAGCTCCAGCCTTACTCAACACCCCTCCCGTCACGCCACCCACCACATCCTACATCCGTGCTTGTCAATAAATGCCCGTCATTGTACAAAAAGAACCGATTGCCGCGGTGTCGGAGTAAAGATGGCCTTGTTAAATAGATGCTGCAGGCGTAACCGAGACGACCAACAAACGACAACGCAGAGGAGGCCGACACAAAGCGTGAAAGTAAAAACAAACGAGAACATCCCCCAAGGACCACAGCACAACAACAAAAAGCCGAAAGGGAAGAAGACTCCACACAGGCGAGCCAAATTGATGGAAGCTACAAAACGGCAAAGAAGGTACCCCAACGATGCCACGGCCACACGGCAGCGGGTCCCACTGCCAAAACCGACAAGCCAACACAGCAACGCCGAACGCAAAAAGGAGTAAAAGAGTACTCAGAACCTGACAAGTGACGAGGGAACCGCATGGGGGAAAACTTCAAACAGCGAGAACTAGCAAGCTGGCCGCAACCGGGATCTGACCGATGCGCCCGCCGCCCACGCCGGCTTGTGACAGAACGTCGCTGGCGAATCGATCTGCACTTGCTGAGGCGCCGGCGTCTCCGGCGATTCGGACCCTGATTCCTTCAGTTGCGCCACCAAAAACAAGAAAAAGCGCGGAAAGCCACAGAAGACCGAGGAGCTGGCGCTGCATTGCGTTAGTGTCTGTGTGTCCGTGTCTCGCCTACTCGACCAAAGCCACCGCACGTTGCTGGCGTCCTGGCACTTTCGCTGTGACTTTCGTGCGCCAGACGTTGACGAAGGCTACTCTATGTCCCCGGAGCCATCGAAAGTATGAACGCAAAGTCAGAGAACAAAACGACGCACAATGTACCTCCGCTGAGGTTCCGCGCCCATCCAAGAACGGTCGCTGTGACACCCCGCTGTCACGCAGTGACGACCCCACGTCTCTCACCGCCCATCCGATTGTCCCACCGCCGCCGCTTCCGGCGCAATCCCGCCGGCCCTCGCGCGAGGCTCCCGCCGCCAACCCGCATGCGACATCTTGCTGCGTGCGGACCGGCGGCGTGCGCTTGCCCTGGATCCTGGGGTTTGCGTGCCTGCCGAGTTCAGTAGTGCCACCAGACGCACAGCTACCATACAGGAAGTTGCATAGAAGTGGGGTTTTTATCCAAGGTGTGCTAATATCTGCGCTTCACGTATTCCGCACGTACCTCCGCCACCAGCGACCACCGACGGGGATGCGCAATGGCCTCCTCAAAGCTCCGGTGCGCACACAGAAGTATTCTGAGCTACTAGCGCCATCCACACGCTCCCTGCCGTACTTCAGAATACAAGCACACACCACGCGCGCTGCCTTCGCCACTGTCACAATGGCCGTAGTCATGCCTCTGCCGCACCACTCTGGCGTACCACACAGCACATAAACCCCCTCACACCTCCCCCCCGACTGCCTAACCTCACAACGGCCGGCCCAGTCACGCCGGCCGTCGTGCCAGGCTCTCACCGCTGGCTGACACGCGACATCTTGATACGTGTGGACCAATGGCGAGCACTCGCCGCGGATCTCAGCGTTTCCGCCGCTGCGAAGTTTAGTGGTGCCTTCCCAAGCTTAAAGACCATACATGCAGGCACATAAAATAAGCGGTTTGTTACTCTGGCCAGTGAGTCTTTTTGAATCGAGCACCCGGCGCTTGAGCCTGCTCCTGGGATGAGGCATAGGCAGGATCCGATCCGTTTGTAGTTGTGCTGCTTGAGAGAACGCCACCCATGTTTTGACGCCAGCTAGGGACCATTGCAGCGCACCTATAACGTGGAAGTCACTGCAGGGTCCCAGATACTTTACCAGAGACGTCATGGGTCATCGATGTCTCAGCGGCAAAATTTGCATGCGTTGCGCTTCTGTATCAACACAGGCACGGGGGATATCTTGAAGTACTCTTGCTGCTCTTTGGTGTGACAGGCAACGTACATTAAACAACGTCTGGAGGCCATCGCTCCCGCGGCGGATCTTGGTGATAAACTGCGTCAGCACCGCTCGGATTGAAGCAGTTTTGAGGTTGGCGCTCTCGGCACACTTCATCAGACCGGCCATAAGCGCAAAGGTGTCAAGTGAGTTGACTGTTAGCGCTCGACCGTAGAAAAGGTTCGGGGCTCATGAAAACGCGTTAAGAGTGTCCCTCACTTGCGACGCTAGCTCAACGTCCGGTATATGCGCGAAATTTTGCCCAGCAGTGCGAAGCTAAGCACCAGAGCGATCAGAGGAGGGGTTCTCTGACCTGCAGATCTCAACAATAGCATCGACGCGCCTCGCTTGCTCCCCAACAGTCCGCAAAAGGTCGCTCATGCTCTTTCGCTGAGCCGGCGTGTACTTTGGCTCCTGCATTGACCGAAACATTCGGTGAAGGGTGCCGAGGGCTGCCACTCGCGCCCGCTCGACGGTGCTAGCCCCATCAAATACTGGTATAACGGGTGGCGCCTGTTCAACGCGATCTCAGTGGCGCACGCGGTCCGCTGCAAGGGCGCCGGCAAGCTGGGCAGCCCCAGGATTCGCAATAGCGTCCAGCGCGGCCGCCACTGCAGCATCTGCTTCTCGGGTCCAAGGGTGAGCTGCGGCACCGCCCAATTCCGCGACGTCGACTATCGTTGATCTGGCGACGTAAGACACCACGCGCGACTCCCGCCCAGAATCACCAGCTGTCACGATCAGAGACTGATTGGCACGAGCTCGATTCTCCTTCAATTGGCGCGGCGTCAGCTCCCGGGCATCGATGATCACTTAGAGACGGGTGTGCATTGCAGCGATATTGTGCATTATGCATACGAGCTTGGCCTGACGCTCCTTGGGAACCACGTATGAACGCATGTCCTCTGTGCGGCCTGGGATCTTGCACATCATGCATGCCACAGGACACACCGTGCACGATGTCTGCGCACAACGGATGACACACGGATAAGAATGATCTTGCACCAGTGGGCAGGTCGAATCCATATGACCCTGCATCCTGCATGTGCTGCACTGTCTGACACGAACTGATGCTGAAAGTCCTAAACGGGGGAAAGACCGGTGGCGAGCAGTTCGTGGCATGCAGAACAGCGGTGTTTGAAGTTTGATCGAGGTCTATGCGAACGCAATTCAATAGTGTTAGCCGCTACGAGCTGCCCCAAGCCGCACGCTCTGCAAACCACATGCAAAGAGCGCACCCGACGTCCAGGGCGCCCCGGTGACATGAGCGCTGGCCGAGGCTTCTGATCCAGAAGGACTACCGGCAATAATCGGCAGCCTAGATGAAAAATAGGTTCCCTGTTCTGAAGGCCTCGTGCTGGATGACTACAGTGACAGATCAGACGTCGACGACGATGGTCGCAACGTCAACGGTGAGGAGATCAAAAGTAGCCAAGAGATCGGCGCCTCGTGTGCCATAACCGTGACCACAACTACGCGGCAGGCAACGTAAATTGTGGAAGAACGTTGGACTCTTCCTAATCTTCCCAGGAAACTTTTCATGACCAACTAAGAGTCAATCCTATTCCCAGGCCGCCAGGACAAATTGGGGGACCCGAAATATGGTGTCTGTCACTTGACACACCGCGTCGGTGTACGTCCAATACGTGCTATACGTGCCTGAGTCGAAGGTGCCGTTCTCTGGGCGGTGCATTGCGAGAGGTTCAAAAAGTTTTGCGGTTTTTCTTTCTGAGTCTGTCCTCTCGCGCATGTTTTTGCCCGAAACGAACGGCAGAGATGTCAGATCAGGAATAACGCCGCTCGAGGCTACACAGGAGCGTGTTTATCGTACTTTCTATCTCTTTTCGAAACCGACCCCATTTTTCATTGTGCATCCCTCTCGTGCAGTGGATTTCTCGTCGGAGTAATCGAGACAGACCCTTCTCTCTCTCAGTCTCAATTGGGGCAGTTCTTTGCCAATCGCTTGCTTTTGCGATAACGATTGTAACAGCTCCTGTTTCTCTCTCCCTGGTGCCGGATGTTCAGGTACATGTGTCGAAGGGTCGATTCTGAATGTCCTCATGGTCCCCGATCCATCGACTCGATTGTCCTTTACAGTTCCCGTGGTCGTTCAAATGGCTAGCAGAGATACCGGGCGAGGGGTCTGTCGAGGAGGCGCTAGCCCGGGCATGCCGCCGAGCGCATCGGCGAAAGAGGACAGCCTCGTTCTCTCTCATACCACGCCTACGGTCCATAAACCTGTGCCGGGCAGTGTGGTTGCCCTGAACGGGGCACCCACTACACGGATAAGTCTTCAGGGCGGCCCTACGGAAAAAGCCGGAGTCAAAAAACGGCATACTCCTATCGAGAACTATGCCGGTTTCCTAAAGTTTGGGACGCACCACAGGGCCCTTCAGGGGACCCAAGTATTCCGGAAAAAACCGGCATCAGTGAGACAATGACCGGAGTCTCAGACCTCCTCACGGAAAAAAACCGGCATACCTGGGCTCATGAGGACCGCGAAAACCGGGGACTGCGGCAGAGCTCTGTCACGTTCACCCGTTCATTTTATCATCGACCAATAGGGATGGAGAGCGACGTTGCATCCACACCACAGGCTGGTGCGCGGCCCCGGGACAGGATCTCGAATTGTACCGATACGTGAATGTTCCATTTAATCATTCCCCAAATACGGCATTCATGGTTTAGTATGTAGGACGTTATATGCAGCAGGTTGTTACTTTAGAGAGCTATGTAGCTCGCCAATGTTTAATGACACAACGTTAACACTACATTAGTGGTGGTACACAAAAGGTCACAGACAAGAAAGAAAGGCCTCCCCGCCGTCGTTGTCCTCGGCGCCGTCGCTGTCGGAGCCGCGACCGCTGGCCGCATCCTGGTTGTCATCGGCGGGTGTGTAGTGCCGCTCGGGCGTCGCCACCTCGGCCGCCTTGGGGGTCTGGTATGTGGCCGCCGACGCGGCCGCCAGTTCCGCCACCTTGTCCTTGACCTTGCGTGCCTCGGCCTCGTTGCGATGTAGGACGGCGCGCGCGAGCAGGGCGCACGCCGCCGAGCTCCGCTGGGCGCGGGCCAGCGTCGGGCAGGCCGCCTCGACGTCGGCAGCGGCCTTGGCGACGTCGCCCGAGCTCTGGCGACAAAAGGAGCGGCCGATAAAGAAGTGATCAACGACGGCCTTGCAGACGACGGCAAGGATGACCTTCTTGTCCTTGGGGTTGACGCCACAGAGGCCGCCCTTGACGACGTTGATGCCCTTGAGGCTGTTCTTACGGGGACGGCGGATGTCGCGGGTAGCGCCGACGGGGTGAGGGACGCCGTCAATGCCGCCGACGGCGCCACCGCTCCAGCCGTGGGCAACGACCTTGACGTCGTCTTCCGCTAAGCGGCGAAGGGTAGCGCCCGCCTTGAAGGCGTTGTCCTTGCTGAGGACATCTTGGGCGGCGGCACGAGCCAGGACGACAGCCTCCATAGAGGCGAGCGCCTCGAGCTGCATCAGGCGCGTGCGGTGGGCGTCCGCGTCGGTAGTCGAAGGCGT
>Ga0114957_1005657_pt1 | contig 10267 bp, 10 predicted proteins | sample BantaG_FD_87175 | JGI IMG/M metagenome (GOLD analysis project Ga0114957, IMG submission 87175) | Marine algal microbial communities from Bantry Bay, Ireland - BantryBay_4 metaG | ecosystem: Host-associated > Algae > Red algae > Unclassified | place: Bantry Bay, Ireland | collected 2014-11-21 | reverse complement strand
GTAAGTCTCGCTTTCCTATTGGCAAATCAACTACCGCAGCATATACGTTATCATTTGCTTTAGGTCGACCATCAAAATAGTTAACCTCAGAACCAACTTCTTTCAACGGCAAATTCCTTAAAAAAGAGGTAAATGATACCGAATCGGAAACTATTCGATTATAACCGTTAGGCGCGTGAAACCGTTCTGCAATCGTACTTCCGTTCGGATTACTATGTGTTTCTGACGCTAAAGGTGTTTCTGTTGTTCCGTTGTTTTTATTTTTCTGCGTTGTGGTTTGTCCGCAGGCTTGAAAGAGGGCAGAACACAAAACCAGAATTATAATTTTGCTTTTTAGCAACATATAATTAAATCATTTCAAAACTCACTTTTACGTGATACTCCTTTCTATTCAAAATATCAGTTGTATAAATTATTTCCCGATATCCATCGCTCAGATTGTAATCCTCAATTGATAAGGCACGCCCAATAGTACGCCCCATTGACTCGGCTATCGATTGAGCGCGGGTTTTCGCATCGTTGAAAGCAAGGTTAAAGTACTGGCTCATATCTTCTTTTGAGAGTTTTGGTTGCCAGGAAATATCTTGTTTAAAAACGCCTTCAGATTTTACATTCATCAATTTCTCAACAATTTTCAACGATTTGGTTTTGCAGTAGAGAATAGTTCCTTCTTGGATGTAATTCATCAAAGCAAACTCAAAAGGGTCTTCTGTAATTTCGCATACATCGGTACCAGCAATGCCGCTATCGACCAATTTGCTCATAAACATGTCTTTTAAATCTTGAAAGCCGAAGTTCTCCCCATCTTCATAAGTTAGATTGTCAAGGCCGATAATAATCTTTACACGATACTCGGTTTCTTGATCGTATTTGCACATTCCGCTAACTGAAATTTGGTCAATGGTACTCGTATTCATAGTAATGAGTTTTAAGAAATTTTTAAAAGTGCAAGCACCCTACAAGGTACGTTAGAAAAATTTTTCCGACCAAGCAGGGTACTTACGTAAACAACCAACTAAAATATTTTATAGTAGTTCAAAGGATACCGAGATATAGTAATCTTTTGAATTCGTTGGGCTACCGTAGTAAAGAGATTCTTGAATTTTATTCGAATTAGAATCGCTAATGTAGATAGCCTTACCCACCTTTCTTCCGATTTTTGCGGCAATGGCGTTAGCTTTCTTTTTAGAACTGTCGAATGCCGCTTTGGCATAACTTGCCATTTGGTCTTCGGTTATTTCTGCGCTCAAAGTGGTATCTGATTTGCTTACTCCAATAGACTTTACGGCCAAGAATTTCTGCATTTCTTCTAAAGATTTAGTCTTGAAAATAAATACGGTTCCTTCTTTATCATACCCCATTAATAAGTAGTGTAAGTTATCTTCTTTCAAACGGTCGCTGCTGATTCCTATTTTAGCCAATTTATCTAAATAACCGGACTTTACTTCAGATAAGCTTACAGTTTGCGCATCGTAATACACATTAGACATGCTCACTATCATTTTAGCAGAGTACTCTGGAGCAATCTCGTATGTGTGCACCCCATTAACACTGATGTTATTTTGATAATGCTGTTGTGCAAAAAGTCCCATTGAAGCCAATACGAAGGCGAAACTTAAAATTACTTTTTTCATGATATTTGATTTTAGTGGTTTTATTAGAAATTTGATTTTAGTATGTACCGATTAGTTTTTCGCTATGTTATGAAGCTATGAACATAAATGAAGCAACAATCATCCAAGCACCTACAATTAGACCTAAGATACCAAGTTTACCTTGTTTAGGAGCGATTTTGGTTCGTAATTCTTCGGCTTTGGCTTTAGCGGCATCATTCTTAGACAAGAAGAATTTGTTAATCAGTCCGAAGCCTAACATAAAACCTAAGATAGCAGATACAATATTACCTGCTAAAAGAGTTACCCACCAAATAGGAAAGGTAGTTAACCAACCTAGGTTTAGAATAGCGGTAATAATTCCCCAGACACCCCAGAAGCAGAATACTAGTCCGATCCAACCTTGGTATGGTTCAATTTTTTCTAAGAGTTCTTTGGCGTTTGGTTTCTTAGACAGTATTAAAGATGGTACTGCGATTAAGCTCAATAAAATTAATGTAATTCCCCAGATCATAATTTTTGTTTTTTAGGTTATTAATTGGGTTTGTGCCGATTTTATTTCGACGTTTAATTTCTATGTTACAAAGATGCGGTGAAGGCATGCGCTACTTTACCCTTGCAATAGTGAAATTGGCCTCCCTGAAAATGGGGGTATGCTATCTTTTGTCTTATATTTATCGTTACTTAATTAGGTATAGGATTTAATTGTTTTACAGATTTGATAGCAAAATCTACTATAGACCAAGTTTACGAGACCGCCCGTTTAGAGGAGGTTATCGGGGATTTTGTACGATTGAAAAAATCGGGCAGTAATTTTAAAGGTTTAAGTCCGTTTTCTGATGAACGTACCCCAAGCTTTATGGTATCCCCTGTCAAACAAATCTGGAAAGATTTCAGTAGTGGAAAGGGAGGTAATGTAGTTGCTTTTTTAATGGAGCATGAACATTTTACATATCCGGAAGCCATAAAGTACTTGGCCAAGAAGTATAACATCGAAGTTGAGGAAACTGAACGTACAGATGAACAAAAGCAAGAGGCCAATGAAAGGGAAAGTATGTATCTGGTATCTGAATTTGCCCAAAATCATTTTTCCGAAATGCTTTGGGAAAGTGAATTGGGAAAGGCCATTGGGTTGACCTATTTTAAAGAAAGAGGTTTCAGTAATGATACGATTGAAAAATTTGGACTCGGGTACTGTCTTGATCAATGGGATGGTTTTACCACTTCGGCGTTAGACAAAGGGTACCAATTAAAGTATTTGGAAAAAACAGGACTTACGATTGTAAAGGAAGATGAAGACGATACGAGCAAGAGCAGAAAGTTCGATAGATTTAAAGGGAGGGTCATGTTTCCTATACATTCTATGAGCGGAAGGGTGTTAGGTTTCGGTGGCCGTATTTTGACCAATGAAAAAAAGGCTGCGAAATACCTGAACTCGCCCGAGAGCGATATCTATCACAAAAGTAAGGTGTTGTACGGCATCTACTATGCAAAGCATGCGATTGCAAAGGAAAATAACTGTTATTTGGTTGAGGGGTATACGGATGTAATCCAATTTCACCAGAGAGGTATCGAAAATGTAGTTTCTTCGAGTGGTACCGCTTTGACACCGGAACAGATTCGATTGATCAATAGACTTACCAAAAACATCACCGTATTGTTCGATGGCGATGCAGCAGGTTTAAGAGCTTCTCTACGCGGTATTGATTTGATTTTGGAGCAAGGAATGAATGTGAAGATTTGTAGTTTTCCTGAAGGAGAGGACCCCGATAGTTTTGCAAAGAACAACGCTCTGGAAGATGTAGAATTATACCTGTCTGAAAATTCTAAGGATTTTATTCAGTTCAAAGCTTCTTTGCTAATGCAGGAAGCAGCCAATGATCCTATTAAAAGAGCGGAAACGGTTCGCGATATTGTAAATAGTATTGCTAAGATCCCAGATAGGATTCAGAAGGAAGTATATATACAAGAGTGTGCAAACATCATGACTATTTCGGAGGATGTATTGTATAGCACACTTGCTCAGATTGAAAAAAAAGAACGCCTAGATGCTTCGAAAAAACCAAAAACCGAATCCAAACCATTCGATGTAGTTAAGACCGAAACGGCAATTGAAAAGGTAGATGTTCAATTTGAACTAGAACAAAAGATAATCGAAATGTTGTTGCTCTATGGTGATAAAGAAGAATCTTTTGAAGACTTGGTATTAAAGGAGAACGAGAAAGGTGACTTAGAGTTAGAGCCCGAATCTGTGACGGCGAAAGTATACGAAAAAATATATCTTGATTTACAGGATGATGAAATAGAACTTGCCAATGAACAATTTAGAGAAATCTATGCCAAGTTGATCGAAGGGCTAAACTCAGATGAGGATTTTTCCATTAACAATTTTCTTGCTGAATTAGATCAAGATACTATTTCGCAGGTTTCTAGTATTTTAATGGAAGAAGAAAAATATACACTGCACAATTGGGAACGGAAAGATATTTATCCCAAGGACAAGGATAAGGGTGTGGCGCAATTAGTAAGCGAAACGATACTTACGTTACGGTGTTTTTTGATAAAGAAAAGAATGTTAGAGCTTCAGCAGAAAACAGAGGATGTTCAAGAGGATAACCGCGAAACAATTGAAGAAATCATGAACTACCTCAACTTGAATAAATTATTGAATCAAAAGTTGAATAGGGTTTTATCTTAAATTCGACCAAAAATCATGTAAAATAAAAAAGCCCGCATGACACGGGTTTTTAATAATTACTTGAAAATTTAATAGTCTCTAATAAAGTTCCAAGGCTTTCGCTTGTTGCAAAAGATCTACCATATTATCAACATTCAATTTTTTCATCAAACGAGCTTTGTAAGTACTTACAGTTTTCTCGTTTAAACTTAGACCAATGGCTACGTCTTTGTTTCGTTTGCCACTTGCCAATAACTTCAATACTTCGACTTCTCTTGAAGAAAGTTTTCTAAAGAATCTTCTAGGTCGTTGTGTTCCTTCGTCGAAAGCCAATCGCTGGGCAAGTTCATTGGTGATGAACATGTTGCCTTCCGCAACTTTGCGAACCGCCGAAATTAGATAGTCTACATCAGATGCTTTTGAAAGATACCCGAAAGCACCTGCACGAATTGTGCTAAGTGCGTAGACATCTTCAGATTGACCGCTGTACATGAGTACTTTAACGTCTGTAAATTCTTTTTTTATTTTTCTAAGTGCCGCAATGCCATTGATTTCCGGAATATCCATTTCTAACATAACAACGTCAGGGGAAAGGTTTTCCAGTTTATCGAATAAATCTGCGGTGTTAGGTACATCTGCGATAATCTCGATATCAGAGACAGCATCAAGCACATGCTTAACACCCATTCGAATTATAGGATGGTTGTCGGCAATAATTACTTTAATCATAATTGGAGGTTTATAGGTACTAAAGAGTTAATCATGTTGGTTAGCATGTCTCAAATTACTGACACGCAATGTAGGGATATTTAGTTTAAAATCTTAAGCAAGCTCGAGCATATTTGCTAAATATATAATATTTTGTGATTTTTTTCGTCAAAATTCCTCTTTTTAAGTTGAAAAACCCCTAAAGCGTATCTGGAATCTTACAAATTGGTATAGGATTCATCTTGTGTTGGTTCATTGTATTTAATCTAACGTAGATTTTATAGACTTGTTTTTCCCTACCCGTAAAATCTTCAACCATTTTTCCCAGCTCTTGCATTTTCATAGCCCATTCCAGCTCAGGGTACGAAGCGCCTATTTGGTCTTCATCGGTGCGGTCGTCGCCCCACAATCCATCTGTTGGAGCGGCTTTTAAAATTTCATCATTTACACCCAAATAAGCAGCTAGTTCGTAAACTTCTGTTTTCACTAGATCCGCTATAGGGCTAAGATCTACACCACCATCGCCATATTTGGTGTAGAAACCTACTCCAAAATCTTCTACTTTGTTTCCTGTGCCTGCAACTAAATATCCATTCAGGGCAGCAAAGTAATATAAAGTTGTCATTCGCAGCCTTGCGCGTGTATTGGCCAATGACATAAAACGATTTTCTTCATTTACAACGTCTGGTACGGCATTTACAAAGCTATCGAATACAGGAGTCAAATCAACGGGCTGTTTTTCGACTTTATCAAAATTTTTCCCTAACCAGGAAATATGTCTGGCAGCGCGGTCTTCTTGATTTTGTTCTTGATGAATTGGCATCTCCAAACAAAGCAACTTTAATCCTGTTTTTGCGCATAAAGTTGAAGTTACGGCGGAATCTATACCTCCAGAAATACCGATAACGAAACCCTTCATTTTTGCGTTTGTAGCATAATCTTTCAACCAAGCTACAATATAGTCGGCCACTTTTTCAACGTGCATAGGCTATCTTATTAGATTTTTACAATTAACTTTGTTGCGTAAAAATAAACGCTAGGCGTTTAAAAATAAAATCAAAGTGTCAATACTTTATAAATTTAGGGCTGTTTTACTACTAATTTTTTTCTCGGTAACTTTTCATGCTTGTGACGACGGCGATAAAATCGAAGCTGAAATTTCTAAGATTTCCATCGATTTAAATGTTTATCGTTTTGATACCGAGTTTGATGAGGTAAATCCCGATCAATTGGATTCATTGAAATCAAAATACCCATTTTTGTTTCCTGAACAATACCCGGATAGTATATGGCGTGCAAAGCTGAATGATAGCCTTCAAAAAGTACTGCGAACATCGGTTCGTAAAGAATTTTCTGATTTTGATAAAGAAGAAACGGCCCTAACTTCGTTATATAAACATGTCGCCTATTATTTTGAAGGGTATAAAGTTCCTATGGTAATAACTGTAACCAATGATGTAGATTACCCAAATAGGATAATTGCTACAGATTCAATTCTATTTATTGGTCTTGACAACTACCTTGGGGTCGACCACGAGTTTTACGCCGGTTTTTCTAAATATATTTCAAGCGGCCTAGACCGCAATTTTTTAATTTCCGACGTTTCTTCAGCCGTTGGTAATACGGTTACCCCAAGACCAAAAGATCGCAGTTTTTTAGCCCAAATGGTGTACTACGGCAAAATACTCTATATAAAAGACAAGATAATTCCCTTTGAAACAGATGCCAAAAAAATAGGCTATTCCGAACAACAATTACAGTGGGTAGTAGAGAATGAAGAACCTATCTGGCGAAACTTTATCGAGAATGAGTATTTGTATGATACCGATAACAAACTAGCCTCAAGATTTTTAGATCCGGCACCGTTTTCAAAGTTTGGTTTAGAGCTAGACAGTGATTCTCCGGGTAGAGCAGGCCGTTATATCGGATGGCAAATGGTAAGGGCGTTTATGAATAATAATACGGTCTCATTAGAGCAAATGTTAAACCTATCTGGCGAAGAAATCTTTAAAAAGAGTAGCTACAAACCCAAAAAATAAAATATGGCAAACCTACACACTTCAGAAATCACCCTTACCGTTGGCCTTGATGACAATCGAGTGCCAGAGCAATTAAATTGGTCGGCCCAAGATGGTGGTATCGATAACGAAGAGGCCAAGGCGATGTTGTTATCAGTTTGGGATAGTAAGAACAAAGAATCGCTCAAGATAGATTTATGGACAAAAGATATGCCCGTAGATGAAATGAAAATCTTTTTTCATCAAACACTGGTATCGCTTTCCGACACGTTTATGAAAGCTACTCAAGATGAAAAAATGACGGCCAGTATGAAAGACTTTTGTGAATATTTTGCTAAGAAGTTGGAGCTATAGATTTATAAATTGGCACTTTTTAAAGTGCTAATTTCCCAGATGTCATTGGTGAGTTCGCAAAATGCTCTCTGAAAGTGTAGGCTAATTTTACTGCTGTGCTTCGTTTTTTATACACTCAAATACAAAATTTAATTGCGAATCTTCGTTTTTCAGAAAATCTTCATGGTTCTGGACTATTCTAATATCGGGCATTACCCCATCACCTAATTTTTCATCAGCTAACTCGGCTACATCCTGTTCTACATTTACGATTGAAAAATTGAATGCCAACTTTGAATTCGGTAGTTCATAATCTACAGGAATGTGACCCGTGTGGCCGTAATAGCCTCCCCCGGTCTCTTCCCCGATAACCATTGCACTCTTATCACTTTTGATATGGGCCGCGAAGTGTGAGGCCGCTGATGCCACGAAAGGGTCGATCAGTAAAAAGAGAACACCTTGATAGGCATTTTTAGCAGGTTCCCAAATAGGATTGAATTTCTGGTTCTGGTAGTATTTTCCATTCTTGAATTCGCACAAGTACTCGGATAAAAATTCTTCCGTTCCTGCTTCATCATTTTTATAGTATTGGGGCATAGGCACTTTTTCGAACAGCGTGTAGGCCTGCGTGTTTTCCTTGACGTTTCTTTTGCTCAAATAACTGGTAAGTAGCATCAACGCATCTCCACTTCCACCACCGTTGCCACGAATATCGACAATTAGGTTCTTCTTGTTCTTTAAAGAAATGAATACCGAATCTAAGAATGATTCATAAGCAACATATGACTCATCGCCTTGCTCTCCAAAGTTAAAAGATTTAATGGTCAATAAACCGGTATCAATAGTATCGTTATAGCGGTAATGAAAATCCGCACGTATTCGTTCTTCATAAGCTCGTGAATACCTTGCATTATAGCTGATTCTATATGTAGGGAAGTCAACACTTTTCGCTACCATCGTTTTTACTACCCCATCGTGTTTGTATTTTATCGTAAATTCTTTTTTTTCACCGTAGACGTTATAGATATAAGTAGGTGCCCAATTGGTCTGAATAAATTTGTACTTAGCGGTCCTATTGAAGCCATCGGTGCTTCTATACTGAGAAATACGGGTCGAAAACTCAGCTGCCCCTATAGCATTTACGCTGATTATTTCCGATCCGGCGGGTATACTGTTAGCGTTGCCATTTGAATAGAGCTTTCCATCTATATATTTCAGGGGTATAGGGAAAAAGATTTTTTTTCTAAACAATAGTGTCTTTAGAGATTCGGGAAAATTTAAGTTATTGTGGCAACTTCCGGTATAGTCTATCACGTTCCAAACCAGATTGTAAAATTCGAGATACGTAGTATTGCTATTTATTTTATTCCTGTTGACCGCGAAGACACTATCAACTTTTTGCTTTGGGTAATACCGATATAGCCCTGAGTTCGCTTTCTCGAAAATGCCTTTGAATATCTGATAGTCCGCTAGCATTTTTTGCTCATCCAAATCAATTACAACATCAGTAGAGACTTCCGTGATTGTTATGGCATAGTTTCCTTCTTCTGGGTTATTGTCGTCATCAAAAGGTTTTATTCGAAGTCGAAACTGCCCTTGATTTTCACAATAATAATAAAATTGTTCCGGTCCGTTACTGCCATTTGGGCTGTCTTTTTCCTTTACGATTTCACTTTTGTTATTTACCAAATAAACCACCACGTCCATTCCTCTTTGGTCAATCGTGAAGCTGTAGAACTTATCCTTTTCCAAGTTGATATCATGTAGTACGGAGTCCGTTTTCAAGATGCTATATTCTTCAGGAGCTTTTCCAACGGCCAACATATTCATATTGTTTTGGCAGGAGCAGAACGCGACCAATAGTGCGAGTGTAAATAATGCTGTTTTGCACATAGAAATTCCGCGTTTATTGTTGCCCAAAGGGAGAGGTGATAGTAAGGACACTTTGTTCATATGGAAATTAATTTTCCCCAAAACTAAAGCTATACTGTACGAGCCCCTTGTATAATATTGGCAATTATGTTTATTCGGACCTACTTTCTTGATATTTTTTTGGTGATATGCCGATAAACCGTTTGAAAGTCTTAGAAAAATGCGCCATATCGGTAAAATGGTACTGATAGGCTACATCCGTTAGTTTGGTATTGGAATGAATGAGTTTTTTACTTGAAAATACCTTTCTCATTAAAATATAGTTCATCGGTGTCATACCAGTAGTTGTTTTGAATTTTTTGCTGAACCCGAATTTGTTGATGTTGGCCATTTTTGCTAATTCGCCTAAACAAAACTTTTCTTGAACATGATTTTCGATGTAGTCGCTAATTTCCTTAAAACAGGTAAAATCCAGTCCCGAATATTCTTCATCGTTTTCCTCGGTAGCGTATTTTAAGGCGTTTACGAATCGAGATAAATTAAATTGAATGGTTTCTTGATCTTTCGTATCTAAAACACTCTTTAATTTCAAGAATAGTCGATTCGCTTTTTTGTTGGTCACCTTTCTATTGACAAACCTGATGTTTTTTCCATTTAAAACGTGCTGCATCACCTTCTGTGGTACGTATATGGTATCGAATTTTATATGGGGTTCACAATCGATTAAAGGGTTCGAATGAATCTCATAAGGGTTTACTATAGATATGCAGCCGGCTTCGCTATAAATACTTTGTTTCTCAAAATCAATTTGATTTACACCTTTATAAATAAGGGAGAAGCAGAAGGTTTCGTGAAAGTGCTTTGGAAATTCAGTCGTTTGATTTTCTATGGTTATATGTTCTATGGTATCGAATGTCATTTCTTTATATCGTTGTTCTGTAATAGAGCGTGCAAGCATAAAAAACCAAAATAGTAAAATTGTCACATATTTGGGTAAAAAACAATCTGTACCGATGAAAAGAATTCAATAATTATTATCTCCTAAT
>Ga0114957_1005656_pt1 | contig 10268 bp, 10 predicted proteins | sample BantaG_FD_87175 | JGI IMG/M metagenome (GOLD analysis project Ga0114957, IMG submission 87175) | Marine algal microbial communities from Bantry Bay, Ireland - BantryBay_4 metaG | ecosystem: Host-associated > Algae > Red algae > Unclassified | place: Bantry Bay, Ireland | collected 2014-11-21 | reverse complement strand
GGGGGGGGGCGGGGGGGGGCCGGGGGGGGGCCCGGGGCCTTTTTTTGTTTTTTGTGTCGCGGGGGGGGTGGGGCGATGGACGGAGGCGCGCAACGGTGGAGGCTGCTGTGTCGTCGCTCGCCGAGGGGTGCGCCGCGCGGGCGCCGCTCGGCGCGCGCGCCACCGCGCGGTGATGGGGTGCCGACGGCGTGCTTGCAAACGACCACAGGGCGAGTAGGATGAGGGCGCTCCAGCGGCGGCAGGCGCTGCGGCCAGGTGCGGGCGCAGAAGTGCATCACGCGGCGGACCGTTGCGAATGCTCGGCGTGATGCAGTGGTGTGTGCTCGGGTGGACTCCGAGACGTGCCTCCGCGCCGTCAAGCCGCCATGGTTTGTTTGCTGGCCCGTCCGGTGACGATGTGGTTGCTCGGACTGCCGTCCTGGTTAATATGCCACCTTTGCGTCCCGTGCACATCTCATCCTCTCATCGCGCTGTTCCTCTGGGCTCTTCCAGGCCGTACGCAGCCTTGACTGTGTCACGTTGCCTCGTGGCTGAGTGTTTTGATCGCTAGGGTGCATACCTGTCGTCGAGGGTGTTCGCATTTATTTTTGGATGCTGCTGGTAGTAGCAGCGAGAGCTGTCCAGCCGTTCTCCTCAAATACACACAACTAACCGCACGAGAAGAGCAGGAAACCAGTGTGGAAATGATCGCCATCTTCGGGAGGGGTCCCATGATGGCCCCAAACGCCAACCCCAACCTCTCGGGAGTCGACGAGGGTGCAGTTACTCCACGGTTGGTTACTCCTGGCTCGCCCGAACAGCGAGCCTGTGTACCAGAAGCGGCCGCATCGAGAAAAGCAGAAAAAAGCAACTGCAAGAAAACGGTCAGTCTTTGCCCGATACTGTTACGGGGAACGTTCCCCCGAGCGGGGGCGCGCCGGTCGACACGCCCCCACCGTGCCCACAGGCGCCACAGACAGCTTGCGTCAGACAGCCAAGGAAAACGTTCTCGTCACTGCTCCCAAAAGAAGAGTTGATAGGGAGGTCGGAAACTCTAGTCCGTAGAGAAATCCTTATATCATCAGGGCAAGCTAGGAGTGGAGGGAGGGGGGCAGGGAAGATGAAGACGCACGGCAGTAGAAGCGCATCGCGGCTAGCGTACCTCATGCAACAGAGAAAAGCCGAGCGGCAACAAGGATGAAGCAGTGGAGAAGTCTGGATGAAATGAGTTGGACTCGCAGCACAATGCACAGCTGGCCCTGTGGAAAAAGCACCTTGATGCCAGCAGCGTGAGCACACGGGTGCCGTCGGGCGTCACTCCGAGTGCGCCAGGACGTGTCGCATTGGCGACGACGGCGTGCACTCGGATCCCCGTTTCGGATCAACGTCCGACGAAGAGCATTTTGATCCCAACAACGGTGAATCATAAGTGTGGTGAGCTGAGCTTTCGAATGGGTCAGTTGAGCTTTCGAAACGGTCAGTTGAGCTTTCGAAACGTGACGAAGAATACAGCCACCAAAGATGTGTGCAACCGCCGAAGGACAAGATCGTTTCAGCCTTCAACATCATGGCTCCCTTTGCAGAGGAGCTATGTGCAGCTCTGCTCAAGACAGAGCATGAGTCAAGAGGAAGGCACAAAACCGTCCCACACCCCATACAGTTCTCCACCAAGCCTCATTATAGACGTTTAACGACGAAAGCGGCACGCGGAGTAAGCTTCGACCACAATACGATGTTGAGGATGGGGAGCGCAGGGCGAGAGAGGGAATGAGGGACACAACCAAGCGGGCTGCATTTGCAAAAAAAAAACGCGCACAGCCTTGGCAACAGAGCACCATGCAAGCCCGGGCGTATCATCGCAGCGCATGAAAATGTGCAAAGAAGTCGCTGGAGGAAGCGTAACCCCAACCACCTCATGCCGCGCATTTCATGACGGTTGACGGTGGCGGTAGCGACATGACGCAGCATGTCGCACCCCCCCACAATGACGCTCTCGTGCAGCGCTGCATATCTTGCAACTCCTGGACGACTTGGGGCGGACAATGGCGCTCTGGCCCGTCTCCGAGCGCCACCAAAACCTTACCCCTTTCCTCGGTCATCCATCAACGCGGCCAGCTCCGACACTGCGGGCGGCTGCGGCACCCGTTTTCGCTGCCGCAACCCCCGTAGCGTCGGTGACGCGGCGCGCTTGACCCCCCCCGCCGCTGCCGCTCTGTCCGTGGTCGACGCCGCCGCTCGGGCGGGCGCCCGAACACGGGGTAAGGCGTCTGCAAGGGACGGTGTGAGAGTGTTAGCACCCAACGCAGCGAGCGCACGGGCGACTGCCCTGCCACCACCGCCGCCGCCGCCGCCGCCGTCGCCCTCTTCCGCGCCACCGCTCCCACGGGCGGCAGCCGCGCGGGTGTGCCGACGCGGGGTGGGGAGCGCGTCCGACGGCTCAGCGGCAAGCGCGGCGGCGGCGGTGGAAACACTGCTTGCCGCCACCGCGCGCGAGCCGACGGGGACGGCGGCACCGGCCGCCGCAGCCGCCGTGGTGGCCGTCGAAAGGGATACGGCGGGCCGACGGGCGGCCGCCTCCGCCGACAGAGCCGACGCCTCCCGCTTCGCCTTGGTCACGCGCCGCCGCTGCCCTGCCGCCCGACTCTCCTTTCTCCCTGCGGGGCGACGCGTCACGGCCGCTGCAGCCTTTGGCGGTGGGGCAACGGTGGCAGCGGAGGCTACGTCCCCGCCCGACTCTGCCGCCGCCACCGCACCCGCGTCCGCCGCCGCTGCGGCGGCTGCCGCCGTCGCCGCCGCCGTACGTGCCCGAAGCACGGCCGGCTGCGGAGGCGCCGGTGGCGACCGCCCTGCCGCCTCCTCTGCGGCGACGCCTGCCATAAACCAGCTGGGCGTTTCCCCAGGGGGCCACACCGCAAAGTGCCGCTTGTGGCGCACGTAGTAGAGCTTGTAGCTCGCAATGGCACGTGCGTCTGCCGCCGCTGCTGCCGCCGCCGCCACGGAGCCTTTCGCTGGCCCTCCCGGTGCCAATGTGGCAGTCTGACTCGCCGTCTGGCTGTCACCAGGTTTCTCCTCCCCGCCCCCATCGTCCTGTAGGCAATCATCTGGCACACACGCCCGCATCGGGGTGCGCCCTCCCCGGGGGAGCCCCGGCGGCGGCATGGCGACAGCCCGCAGTACCGCCTCGCTCTTGTGTGTGCGCCCGTATACCGCCGTGTAGCGGCTGCAGAGGGCCATCCCCAGCTCGACGGCGTACGCATAGTTGGCGGTGCTCTCCGCGAGCCACACCATGACCGCGTGGCCGGCCGGTGCCGCCCGCGTGTCCCGGTAGGGGGCGGTGGACCCGTGGCGCCAGCGGGTGCAGGAGAGCATTTGTGCCGTTTCGACAATCATCTTGGCGAGGTGTTTGTTACAGTGGGCAGCGGCGGCGACCACGGGGTTGGCGGAGAGGTAGAAGAGGTTCATGGGTCGGCGAGAGAGGTTCGCCGAGCAAGAACGTGGGGAGGGGAGAGCGGGGTGGGGGAGCGCGCAGGTGCAGGGGGACTGTCAGAGTGGATGGTGAGCGGAAGGAGGAAGAGCGGAGCGGCAGCGACAGGGCGACAAAAACGCGAAAGGAGGCGGCAGCGACAGCTGATGACGTCCGGCGTGTGGCGACAGCCTGTGATTTCCGACACTGGGGGGCCACCCCACTGTGATACTGTACCAGTGCGCTGGAGGCCCCACCCAGATCGCCTCGAAAGAGGGATCCGGCTGCAACCCAAAGTGATCAGAGCATGACGAAGCCGCGCAACAGCGGCAACTGATGGGCAGGAGCGGGTCCTGAAACTGGTCCCCGATTTGCGGAAACGCTCCCAGGCCAGCAGTGGTCCCACACCCAGGCAGGTGTGTCGCGATGTTCAACCAAACTCAACGACACGAAGAACGAAAGCAACAGCGCATGCGAAACACAAAAAAAAACCAGCCAGGTTGCGGAGATAAAAACAAACGGGAGCCACCCAATGTCTATTCAATTGGCCCCTCCTCTTCTCAAGAACAACAAGGTCCTGCTGACATTCAAGTCCAGCACCGCCTCCTTCCCCCCTCAGGTAGAGGGCGCAGACGTTGCCCCCGATGGCGCACCCAGCTCCGCGTCCATCACGCTCATGTGCGGGAACTTCGCGCGCTCCTCCAGCTGCTTCTCCGCCCACAACACGCTGCGGAGGAGTCCCGGTAGGCGGGGCATCGTCTCCTGGTTCTGTGAGGCCAGGATGGCCGCGTTGAGCTCTGACGCCGTCTTTTGTCGCTGCGAAGGCGACAGCAGAGCGGCCATAGGGCACTTGTCCGCGTCCGCAGGAGTGTCAAACGCCAGGAGCGCGAGGGTGGCTTCCAGCTCGCCGAGGTGCGCCGGGTGGCTTGAGCCCGTCGGCGCCAATTGCGCGGTCGCAAACGACAGCGCGCTGGTGGCGTCGCCAGACCGGATGAGCTCGATGAGCTGCTGCTGTTGCAGATGGAAGAACAGGGCCGGGTTGCGGGTGAGGATGTCCGCGTCAAGGGCAACAGCGCGGGCCATGGCGCCTGCCACGTCGCCTTCCTGGATGGATTGGCGGGTGCACATGCGCTCCGTGATGGTTGACAGCTCGACACCGGGCTCGACGCCGGCTTCGGCCGACAGCGCCTCTGCCGCTTCTTTGTAGCCCTCAATAACCAGGTAGTCCATGACAAGCTTGTTCAGAGCGGCACGGTCAACGTCCACGTCTGCTAGCTTGGCCTCCCATTGGGACTTCGTGTAGGACGGGGGGGGCTTGGGGGTGGGCTTTGGGGCTGGCTGTGTAGTGTGCAGGACAGGAGGTGGGGGGCACACACAGAATGGCGAGGGCACAGGAAGGAGCATTAAGCAGAGAGCATGACCGGGGGCAAAGTACGTGCAAAGCAGACACACCGAATGAAAACAGCGACGGGCGCAGTGTCGTACGCGAAGCAGAGTAACAAGCGTCAGTACTGGCACCTTAAACGACTCCCATAAGCACGGGCGGCCTGCGCAACCACACCGCCACGGTCGTCCCAATTGAGCTCAGCACCGCTACAAAAAGGCAATGAGGGCGGCAGCGTCAGCAACAAAAGGCGGTCCTGGCGGGCACGAGACAGGCCAGGGCATCGCTTGCACACTTAACCCCCAGACGCTGAGCGCACGACCGACAGCTCATGATGTCAGCCAGGGCGCCTCACGAACGAACCCACACCACCACGACCCACACGCAACGGTCTGCACGAGGGATGGCATAAACGCACCATGGTGTCGCCGTGGTGCATTCGTATTCCAGCACCCCGGTGAGGACGAATCATCCTCACCACACCCTCGATGGTTGGGTCACCAGGCACAGCAGCCGAGCCGCGAAGGGGAAGAAGCGGAGTGCGAGGGCGGGGGGCAACAACAGCAACGAACGACAGGTGCGTCAGCAGGCCGCATGGAGAGGAACAGGCGTGTGCTGTGAAAAACGAGGCTCGCAAGCACCAGCCTTTTATTTTGTGTCATGCGCATCTTTCAAGTAGCCCCCCTACTCCCCTCATCGCAGCACCACACGACTGGACCGGTGACGAGTCTAACGCCACCAAAGAGCAAGAGCTTGGTCCCAGCGAGGCTCGGCGTGCTCGCGGCCTGCCGCGCGCACCGTGCGTAGTGAACCATGGGCGTTGTGGTTCCGGCTTCACCTGGCACTGTGGCCTTTCCTACCAGGTGACAGTTGCGGTCTTCTTGGGCTGCTCGCTGTGTGTTCGGGAAGAAGGCAGTACGCCCCGGGCTTCGGTTGTGTTGCTGTGCTCCCGCCGTACCGCTTCCTGTTGGCCGTTGCTTGACGGCACCCTGTCATCGCGGGCACGCACTACGCTTTTTTCTTTGGCTGTTGCCTCCCCCACTCGCGTCCTTGCTACTCCACCATCCTCCCTTGACGCTTGTGCACTCGCCGCTGACCCGTTGGCGTCGGCGACGTCGTCGTGGCCAACCCCCTCGGCTGCCACGTGGCACATCCTTTGTGGCCCGCCATCGTCTCTGCCGTTGGGCTGACTCCCCCGTCTGTCTCGCTGTCGTCGGACGTAGAGGAGCGCGCTTGGGCAGGTGGCGGTCAGCGCAGCGGTTGAGCGGTCGAACGCGACTGGCGCGGTCCGTACAGGTTGGCGGCGGCAGTGGGTGGCCACAGTAGCGACGGCGGCTGTGCGGCGATGCCGGGTAGCGCTGATGGCTCGCGGGGCGACACAGGGGGGGGTGGCAATGCCGCCAATGGCCGGCACTCTGCCTCGGGCAGCGCCAGAGGCACGCCGCCCTTGGTCACTTCCGTCATGTCGGCGTCTCGCAACCGCTCTCCTATTGAATGTGTCAAGGAGATGCTCGGTGGCACGCGCGTCCTCCGCCGGCGCCGCTTCCTCGGAGTTTCGAGTATGTGGCTGTGGCTGTCGCCCGGGATGGAAACGCTACACTGGAGTGCGGAACCCAATCCCATCGACGCTGAGGTCATCGTCTTGAATCACGTGAATCGGCTAAAGGCCACCGACAGGGAGGTCATGATCAAGAGCCTCGACGGTGTGCGGGCCAACTTCATCCTGTCCTCGGTTGACGCGGCGTACACTTGGTTGTTAGGGCTGGCGTGCTTGGTGCCCCTCGGCGCGTCTGTCGAGTCGCGGTACCGGGCGTTGCAGACGCGGAACCAGTACGACCCGCTCACGGACCAGTGGGATGGTACCCCGCTTGTCAAGTGCAAGCGGGTGCGCGACTATGTGCTGCTCGGCACCATCGGGCGGGGCTCCTTTGGCAAGGTCAAGATTGCGCTTTCCTCGACGGACCGCCAGTTTTACGCTGTCAAGGTGTTGGTCAAGCAGGCTCTCCGCAAGCAGCTGCGCGTCACCGCCTTTGAGCAAAAGGCCAGTGGGGAGCCGTCGCGTGCGGTCAATCTCGACGACGTCGTTGCAGGCGGTGTTGACGGCACCGTGCGACAGGGTGGCCTTTCGTTACTGGCTGATGGGAGCAATGGAGCGGTGGGCGACGGCGGCGTCGGCGGCGGCGGAAGCGGCAGCAGGTCGGGGAGAGGCAGCGCGTCGAGCAAGACGGACGAGCTGATCACCGACCTTATCCCTGAGATTGCCATCATGCGTACGCTCCACCACCGCAATGTGGTGGAGTTCAAGGCCGTCTTTAACGACGAGAGCAGCGACCGGGTGTACATTGTGGTTGAGTATGTGTCCAGGGGGTCGATTATGTCCTCGGCGCGTCTACAGGGAACACCCCCGTTGACCGAGACGCGCTGCCGAGAGGTGTGTCGAGACGTGCTCGCCGGCCTTGCCTACCTGCACGGCCAAGGTGTTGTGCACCGGGACATCAAGCCCGACAACCTGCTCCACTGCGCGGACGGGACCGTCAAGATCTCTGACTTCGGCGCCGCCCACTTGGTCAGGCCCCCCGTGGGCCAGCCACAATCTACTCCCCCTGTCAGCATGGACGCGGGCGCGGACGGGTCGGGGGGGGCCGGGGCTCCACCCGCGGGGTCGTCTGCGAATGGCCAGCCGGCCGGTCCAGTTGGCGGCAGCGGCAGCTTTCGTGACCCCACCATCGTTGCCGAATCGTCGGCGCACTCTTCTCTGTCGCCGTGTGCGGCGACCACGCCCAGTGGCCACCGCGTGACGCCATTGCGGGAGATGGTCGGCACGCCCGCCTTCACAGCGCCAGAGTTGTGTCTTTTCCGACGCCCCCCCGCTCGGGAGGCGGTGGCGGCCGACCCGTTTGCGGTGGACATGTGGAGCGTGGGCGCGACGCTCTTCTATATGGTGTTTGGGCAAGCGCCCTTTCTGGCCTCTTCCGTGTATGACATGTACGAGGCGGTGTGCACGCAGGAGCTGCAGCTGCCGTCTTCCCCTACCGTGTCACCGTGCATGGAGCACCTGCTGAGGCGCCTACTGGAAAAGGACCCGTCCACGCGGCTGACCCTACCAGAGGCGCTCCAGTCGCCATGGTTAGTGGAAGACACGGCGGCGCCGGAGCCCACTCCACCACTGCCCATTCTTGCTCGCGTGTTTGGGCGGGGGGACAACGCCAGGTGAGTGTTTAGCATCAAGGCACGGTGCATGGTGCATGACATGTCCTTATCTTTTTGTCTCGTCGGGGTGGAATGAAGCTGAGTGATCGGCTTGTGTGGGCATAGTTTGTGCTTGGCTCCGCTTTGGCGACAACGCCTGCGTCAATGACAAGTTGGCAACTCTGACTGTGTCCCCGGTCTTTCCCTGAGCCCTTGCCGTGACGCCCTTTGTGTGGCGGTCGTGGACGTCCGGAACCGCCCACCGTCGGCGGTGCCGTGCAACGTGACCGCCGAGCTGCTCGACGAGTCGGGGGCGGCACGGAGCTGCACCTTCACCCCAGGCTGGACCGGGTGGCGCGCTCCGACTGACAACGTGTCTGGTCGATGCATGTTCGCCTGGCGGTGGGGGTGTTCGCGTGGGCCGCCGGGTTTGGAGCCGCTGCCGCCGTTGCCTCCGTTGCCTCGGTGTGTAGGGTGGGTTCCCACGTCGCGGCACGCCGTGGTCGGGTTCGGCTGACCGGCGTACCCCCCACGCCGCCGCCGTCGGCCGTCTGTACGGGGCGCACACGGCCCAAACAGAGCCAGCGATGGGTGGTGTGGCCGAGGGGGGGGCGAAGGACGCCCCTCTCGGTCCGGGCGTTGACGCAACGGCGCACGGAGGCGGGCGAAGGGAGGGGCGCAACGGTGGTGGCGGTGGGCGCGGCGAGTGCCCCTCAAGGCGCGCCCGGCATCTGAGGTCGTGCCCGCAACCTCCGGGGGACCCGCGGCCGGTCGAAGCAGCTGGGCGGGGCCGCGTGTCGGCCTCGGGGTGTGCGGTGGCGCGGCAACGGCGGTAACTCTGGGGCGGACGGGGCGGGGGTGTGTCCCGACCCCCGCCACCGCCACTGCAATGGTGGCCGCCACAACCACCGAGGCGACTGTGGGGCAGGTGCCGTCTGGCCTTACCCGGTGCGCCGACCACGTCCGTCCACGGGTGGCTCGCGTGGCGCGGAGGGCGCCGCTGCCGCCACGATGGCGGCACTTTTGGGGGTGACTGCGCGGCGGTGGTACCGTCGCCGCAGTGGGGGCTGGGGGAACGGCTCCCCTTGCCTGCCCGCCTCCCCCCACTCTTGCAGCGCCCCTGTGGTGGTGGGCGACGCTGGGGGTGGGGGGATAGGGAGGCATGCCAGCGGGGGGCTGCAGTCGGGGCGGGACGGGCACGCCCTGGGGGGGGGCGGTGGACGGGACCGCATGCCGGCGCTGGGCGGGGCCCCTCGCGGGGCCTGCGGCGCGTGGGAAACGCGTGGACGCGACGCCAGCCGCCGCGGGGGGGTGGCGGCGCGCGGCTGCTTGACCACCGTCGCCGCCTCGCGGTCGGCATCGGTCGGCCGTCGCCGCGTCGACGGCCGGTGCGCCACTCGGTGGCGGTGCCGCCCGGCGGCGGTCATCGTTGGCGTCGCCGCCGTCGGCGGCCTGCGCCGCAGCCGGCCGCCGGGGGTGGGGATGCTTCCCGGCGCCGCCCGCCGACGCGGGCGACCTGCCCCAGGGCGGTTTTCTCACCGCCCCACGCCTCTTCGGCGCAGGCGACAGTGCGACGGCACTCTATGGGGTGCTTGGACCGCAGGCGCGGTGGCAGTGAAGCGAGGTACCGCGTCTGGTGCCGGCCCCCACTTGCAGCAACAGAAAACAGCATCCAGCCGAGGCTCTTGGATATACGGTACTAAAACTAAACTTGAGTCAGAATGGCCAAAACCGCCATCACTCGTCTGGAGACATTCAAAGATTGCCGTTGCTCTTTCAAATGTGAGATCAAGTGCTACGGAAGTGAGTAATTGTCATGTGTCGCACTCCACCAGCCGCCGCGCGAACCGCCCCATGGGCATCGCCGCCCTCCGCGCGGGTGCGACGCCCCCTCCTCAATGCCCTCGACGAGCGCGGCGAGACGCCCATCGGGCCCGTCGTTGGGTGGATGGAGCGCGCCATTGCCGACACGCGGCTGTGTGGGTGGGCGCGCGCCAATGGGCGCGCCGACGGGGGCGTCGGCGCCGTTGCCGCCGGCCACCGCGTCCGCGTCGACCGCACGGCGGGCAACCGCAGTCGCCCGCCGTGCCCGGCCGGGCGGCGGTCGCCGAGCGGATGGAGGGGCGGGGGGAGGATGCGCGGGCGTCGGTGCGCGCGCTGGCCCTCGCAGCCGCGCGGGTCGTCGGCCTGAGCCGCACCGGCGCGCACCTCGTCGCACGCGTCGTGGGGAGGTTGGTCGGGCTCGGCGTGCGG
>Ga0114957_1005655_pt1 | contig 10268 bp, 6 predicted proteins | sample BantaG_FD_87175 | JGI IMG/M metagenome (GOLD analysis project Ga0114957, IMG submission 87175) | Marine algal microbial communities from Bantry Bay, Ireland - BantryBay_4 metaG | ecosystem: Host-associated > Algae > Red algae > Unclassified | place: Bantry Bay, Ireland | collected 2014-11-21 | reverse complement strand
GCAGTTGGTGGAAGCAATAATGAATTAAGCTCTTCTGCTTTCTGATCTTTACGTTGTTGAATAAGGTTAGGCAAATTTTCTGCATTGGCATTTTTTTCACTTAGCCAATTCTCAAAATTATTTTTTTCCTCTATGCTTTTTTTATTACTTTCTGAATCAGGTTCACTATCAATAAACAATGCTCCTAAGTTCCAATTATTGAAATTAGGATTGTTTCCTATCAACCCAATACTAGTTGATAGAAGAATAACATTAAGAATGATTAAAAAATGAAACCAGGAAGTTTTTTCAAAGAAAATTTCATTTTTAAGAAATGAAAAAAGGTTATTTACTTTTGAAAAAAAGAAATTGTTCAATTCAGTAGAATTGAAATTTGTGTGTTTATTAAGCATAATTACAATGTGTTTTGTTAGTCGATTTCTTTTAAGATTTCAACTCTCAGAATTTTATATATGCGTGTGTTTGAATCTTGTAAAGCTTGAATTCTTTATTTCAATGGTAGGCTATAATGAGATTTTCGTTAATTTCTTACTAGAAAAAAAATAAGGCGCACCATGGTCTGAAAGAACTATGATGTAAAAAACAAAGGAAGGTTCAATATAAATTTCAATTATTTCATCATTTGTGACATGGAAAGGTTTTCTTTCTTTCAAAAAAAAGGAAAGGAATCACAGATTTTATGAGATAAAAAAAGAGAAGAGATTGCATAATCATTTATGCAATCTCTTTCTGTGACAATTTCATAGTCTTGAAATTCAATAATATTAAAAAAAAAAATATAGATTCTACTCACTCCAAGGCACTAATTTCGAAGCATAATAATTCAAATCCATTGCTTCAAATCTTGTTTTTTGTTTTCCTAAACGAATTTTATATTCGTCCCAACTTCGGTTGGAATCAGGTGACCATCCAATCTCTGCATAACCCAACAATCTAGGAAAAACCATATATTCTAATTCCTCCATATTCGTAACCGTCTCCGTCCAAAGTGGACATTCAATCCCTAAAATATTTTCTTTTCCAACTCCTTTAATATAGGTTGCTGGATCCCAATCATATCCTGTATCAATTTCAATATATCCTGCCCAATGTAATCCCAAAGCAGAAGTAGAATCATATTGCATATCTAGGTATGCCTTTTTAGCAGGAGACATCACTATTTTCATATTTTTTTCTACTGCAGTTTTAGCATTTTCTTCTTTTGCCCAATGTTGAGCGACCGCATTGGGCTGTAATTTTCCTGCAACCACATCATCCCACCCCATCAATTGTTTACCATGTTTGGCAACTATTTCTTGAACTCGATTGATAAAATAGATATAATCATCTTCTCTCGTCTGATGCGATTCATCACCTCCAATATGAATATAAGGCCCTGGAGTCATGGCCACCAATTCCATAATTACATCATCAATAAATTCATAAGTCAATTCTCTTCTAGTACATAATGTACTAAAACCAACCTCTGTACCCGTATATAAATCACGAGCATTTCCATCACAGTTCAATTTCGCATAAGATGCTAATGCCGCATTAGTATGCCCTGGCATATCAATTTCTGGAACAACCATAATATGTCTGTCCATCGCATATTTGACAATCGCTTTATAATCTTCTTGGGTAAAAAAACCACCTTTTGTTCCACCTACTTCAGTTGTTCCTCCCATATCTGTCAAGTTGGGCCATTTCTTAATTTCAATCCTCCAACCTTGATCGTCTGTCAAATGAAGATGCAATACATTCATTTTATAACTTGCTATATAATCGATATAAGTTTTTACATCTTCCACTCCAAAAAAATGACGGCTCACATCCAACATCGCTCCACGGTATTCATAATTTGGATAATCCGTAATCGTTCCTGAAGCTATTTCCCAAGGTCCAGATTGTGCGGTACCTTTAGCAATAGAAGCAGGGAGTAGTTGTTTAATAGTTTGGATTCCTCTATAAATTCCTGCTGCTGCATTCGCTTCCAAATGAACCAAATCTTCAGTTATATTTAATTGATATCCTTCATCACCTAGTTTTTCATTTTTTGTTATGGAAAAATAAAAATTACCAGCTGCAGGTACTTCTTTTGTATTTTTTATGGGAAAATCGAAACCCGTAGCAGGTTTTAATTCATTTGCCAAAATCTCCCCTACCCTTTTCAATTCCTCATTTCCATTTACAAAAATTTCAGTTGCTGAAGTTATTGCAAAAGAACTCCCAGTAGCGTTTACGGAAACAGGTTTTGGAATTAGGTTTTCTTTTAAAAGATCTTTAGGCGTTGCAGGTGCTTTATTTTCGCAAGCAAAAAATAAGATACACACGCAAAAATTTAAAATGAGTAGAAAATTAAAATGTTGATTTTTCATATTTAAGTAATTGATGATAATAAAATATAGTTTTTGAGGAGACTATTAGCTTTGTTTAAACCAAATATAGAAATTCTCTTTTATATTTGTAAAAAACATTTTTATATAAAGTGCTGTTTGAATTTTTATCATATCAATATTAACAACCGAAAACAGAACATGACATGAAAAACACAAGGCGAAATTTTATTAAAAACTCTAGTCAGTTTGCTCTTGGACTAGGTGTTGCAGGGTTTATTGGATGTACAAATGATACTTCAAAATCCGCTACATCTCAAAAGGAAGCTACCTCATCTTTCAATTCTAAGAAAGAAATGTTTTTTAAAATCTCCTTAGCACAATGGTCGCTTCACCGTGCTTTGGGCAAGAGAGAAGTTGCAGCAACTATGGATAATTTAGATTTTGCGGCTAAGACAAAAAGCTTTGGAATTGATGCAGTCGAATATGTCAATCAGTTTTTTAAAGACAAAGGAAAGGATACCAAGTATATTGATGAAATGATAAAACGGGCCGATGATAATGGGGTGAAAAATCTTTTAATTATGATTGATCGAGAAGGTAACCTTGGAGATTTGGATGATAAAAAACGAACACAAGCCATCGAAAATCATTATCAATGGGTAGATGCTGCGCATCGAATGGGATGTCATTCCATCAGAGTCAATGCGGCTGGAGAAGGAAGTGCCGAAGACGTTGCAAAAGCTGCTGTTGATGGTTTAGGAAGATTAGCTGAATATGGTAAAAAAGCTGGGCTAAATGTTATCGTCGAAAATCATGGTGGGCACTCTTCTGATGGTAGTTGGTTGGCAGGTGTGATGCAACAAATCAATATGAACAACTGTGGAACATTGCCTGATTTTGGAAATTTCTGTTTGGAACGTAGAGAAGACTGGAGTTGTATTACAGAATATGATCGTTATAAAGGAACTGAAGAATTGATGCCTTTTGCCAAAGCAGTAAGTGCTAAAGCTAATGACTTTGATAATGAGGGAAATGAGACGCATACTGATTTTGTAAAAATTATGAAAATCGTAAAAGATCACGGTTATAAAGGTTATGTTGGAATTGAATATGAAGGTTCAAGTATGAGTGAAGAAGAAGGAATTCTTGCTACTAAAAAACTATTGGAAAAAGTGGGACAAATGATTTAGTAACTCGGTTTTCCAAAACCGATGCGGCAAGTGAACACGGTTTTTTATTGATTTTTATAAAACAAATTTTGAGAAAATCTGTGTTAATTCATTTCATCTAAGTCCACATATTAGTTGACTGTCTTGACCATAGTCGGTTTTGGAAAACCGATTTACTTGAATAAAACCTGTTACTCATTGTGAGTAGCGGGTTTTATTTTTTTATTTTGCGTAAAAACAAGGAACATTCAACTCATTTTTCGATATAATAGACTTAATTCTGAATGATGAATTTTGAATTTTGAATGGGTCAAAAACCTTGTATTCATTTGGTTTAAAATTCCCTATACAAAACTCAATAGAATAATCTTTAATAAAACTAGACTAATGCTTAGTGGTAAGTCAATCTAAAAAGCAAAGTTTTCAAGTCATTCAAAATTCAAAATTTATCATTCAAAATTAACTACATGACTAGAGTAAAAAAACAATTTGACCTCAATGGAAAAGTCGCAATCGTCACCGGTGCCTCTAAAGGTATAGGAGAAAGTATTGCTCGAGGACTTGCGGAATTTGGAGCCAAAGTAGTGGTCAGTAGTCGAAAGCAAGATGCAGTAGATGCTGTTGCAGAAAGTTTTAAAAAAGATGGTTTGGAAGCGACTGGAGTTGCTTGCCATGTAGGTGATAAATCGCAACTTCAAAACTTAGTAGAAAAAACAGTCGCAACCTACGGAGGAGTTGATATTTTAATAAATAATGCTGCTACTAATCCAGTTTACGGTCCACTAGCTGAAATGGAAGAAGAGGTTTTTGATAAAATTATGAATGTCAATGTCAAAGCTTGTTTTACTTTAGCTAACCTTTGTCATCCTATTATGAAGTCCCGTGGTGGTGGTTCGATTATCAATATCGCTTCCGTTGAAGGTCAAACACCTTCATCTGGTTTGGGATTATATAGTGTGAGTAAAGCGGCGTTGATAATGTTGACCAAAAGTCAAGGAAAAGAATGGGGTCGTGATGGTATCCGAAGCAATGCGATTTGTCCTGGCCTGATTCAAACTAAATTCAGTTCTGCCCTCTGGAAAAATGAAGCGATTCTTCACCAAGTAGAAAAACATTTGCCTTCGGGCAGAATGGCTCAACCCGATGAAATGGCTGGATTGGCGTTATTTCTTGCTTCTGATGCGGCAAGTTATTGCACAGCAGGAGTTTATGTAGCGGATGGAGGGCATATGGTTGCTGGAGGTTTTTGAATGAATATCGAACTCTAATGAATATCGAACAATAGAACAAGGAACAAGGAATTTCGAAGTTTGTCGAATAATTTTGAAAGCAAGGAATTCACCACTATCTCGACAAACTTCGAAATTCCTTGTTCCTTGTTCTATTGTTCGATATTCATTAGAGTTCGATATTCCCTTCCCCTCCATTATTCAATATTTATTTTAAAAAAAAAAGTAAAACAAAAAAATGAGTCAAGAAGCCTACATTTTCGATGCAGTCCGAACACCAAGAGGAAAAGGAAAAAAGACAGGTTCACTTCATGAAGTGCGGCCTATCGAATTATTAACAACAGTTCTCAATGCCCTTCAAGAAAGAAATAATTTGGATACTTCTCAAGTTGATGATTGTTTAATTGGCAACAATGCGCCTATTGGAGAACAAGGTGGAAACATTGCTCGGACGGCAGTTTTATATGCAGGATGGGATTTGGATGTACCGGGGGCACAAGTGAATCGATTTTGCTCATCAGGTTTGGAAACGATCAATTTAGCTGCCGCAAAAATTCGTTCAGGTTGGGATGATTTAATAGTGGCAGGTGGTGTGGAAAGTATGAGTAGAGTACCAATGGGTTCCGATGGAGGTGCAATGTTTACCGATCCCAAAGTAAGTCAAAAGATAAAATTTGTTCCACAAGGAATAAGTGCAGATTTGATTGCTACCATTGAAGGATTTAGCAGAAGTGAAGTAGATAACTTAGCGGTTTTGAGTCAAAAACGTGCAACAGCAGCTCGTGAAAATGGTTGGTTTGATAAATCATTAATTCCCGTAAAAGATCAAAATGGAATTGCCATGTTGGATCATGATGAATTTATTCGGCCCGGTACGACTGCGGAAATTTTAGCGGGCCTCTCCCCTTCTTTCGCTCAATTGGGTGCATCGGGTTTTGATGATGTTGCTTTGCAAAAATACTTTTCCCTAGAAAAAATAAATCATGTTCATCATGCTGGCAATAGTTCTGGAATTGTCGATGGCGCTGCGTTGACTTTGGTTGGTTCAATGGAAAAAGGAAAAGCCTTGGGATTAAAACCTCGTGCTCGAATTGTCTCCACCGCACTTGTTGGAACTGATCCAACTATCATGTTGACGGGTCCTGCACCTGCCACTCAGAAAGCTTTGAAAAAAGCAGGAATGACTATTTATGATATTGATTTGTTGGAAGTTAATGAAGCTTTTGCGGCAGTAGTTTTGAAATTTATGAAAGAAATGAAACTTACTGATTTCGGTAAAATTAATGTGAATGGTGGTGCGATTGCTTTGGGGCATCCGATTGGAGCGACTGGTACTATTTTGATGGGAACGTTGATTGATGAGTTGGAAAGACGGGATTTGAATACGGGGTTAGTTACACTTTGTATTGGAGGCGGAATGGGGATTGCGACTGTCGTGGAGCGGGTGTGAACACACGTTTGAAAGTAACGTGACTCTCCGAGTCGCGAAGTTATTCGACAAACACGTTATTTCAAATAACCTAAAAGCGAGTAACATGTTTGTCAAATAACATGTTTGTCGAATAACATGTTTGTCGAATAACATGTTTGTCGAATAACATGTTTGTCGAATAACTTCGCGACTCGGAGAGTCACGTTACTTTCAGAATCTGCACAACGCTTTAGAGAAAATATGATTTGTGAATACTCACATAATGTATCATGTTAACTCAATGCCGTTGCGCTTTTTAGCGAAACGGGAATTCCCGTAACGAGATTCTAAGATTTTTATAAATTCTTTTGAATTGCTTTAATCTTGTAAAATCATTCATCAACATCTGCTATACGATTTCTTTCTTTTTTCTGCCCTGGAATTGTATCCAACAAATTTCTCACTTCCTCAATATTATCAGTTATTTTAGAAACATGCCATTCTAAATTTTTCTGATTAAACTCTTCTTTCTTCAGCCGTTGGAATTCTTTAAAAAAGTAAACTTTAAATTTTGGAGAAAGCCATGAACAGAATTCAAGTGCAATATCACTATGAGCCAAAGTTCCTCCGTACCTCCCCGATTTAGTTATCAAACCAATCGCTCCTGTTTGTTTGATATAATTTTTAGGGGAAATAGCAGCCCTATTATCTGCAGCTTGTAATCTAAAGTTGTGCATTTGCACAACTTTAAATTTTGGGTTATGAACTTCTTCCCAAGTCTCTAAATATAACAAGGTATTTCTATTTCGTAACCAATTCAAAATGGTATATGCAGGTTTATTTTCATTACTACTTTTAGCAATATCCGTTAAAGAAACAAAATCATCTTGGTCAATACTGTCAATTCTAATTTCTAACCCTAGTACTTCTATTTTCTTTTTTGTCATATCTCTTTGTCTTTGTCTTTATTGATCCATTTCCTCTTTTATCTTACCCAACGAATCCGCAATCGTTGAAAAACCCTGTCGAGTTTTTTTAGACTTCGTTTTATTATTTACGTTTCTTGATTTTTGTAATTTCCGATATTCATCATGAGGCATATCTTGCGCTTCTCGACGAGCATCTTTTTCTTCATCGGCAATAGTGTATTGCCAATTAATTAATCGGTCCACCAGTTGCGCCAATTTCTCAGGAGTAGTAATCAACCCTTTTTTCCACCAAGACACAAAAGCAGCTGCAGTTGATTTTGCCTTACTATGCTTTTCAATATATTCAAAACAAATTTTAAAGAACACATCTTCATAACCTCTAATCCGCTCATGCCCCATTGCTGGATCAGGAAAAACGGAGTCCAAAAGAAAAGTCTTATTGACACTTTTATCTGCAAGATATTCGTATGCTCTCATCTGTTGAAACGTCAATCTTGCGAGTTTTTCTTTAAAACTCAAGTTTTGGATTTTGTTGGCTTTAAAAATATCTAATTGATTGGGGTCTGCTTTTAGTTTTGCATTTGCAGAAAATAATTTAGGCGTTTCTAATTTGATTTCTGGTTCGTTAGCAAATATAAAGAATCGAAAACTTTTGATATTTTTTCCTTCCTTACTTTCTATTTCATATTCAAAACGAATGTCTGTATATTTTTTTAATTGCTTCTGCGCCTTATTAATTACATAGCGTCGAAGATCAGTAACATTACCATATTTATCCATATGTTTTTTAACCCCACTTCGATAAATACTCCCTACTAGCCCCAAAAGAAATCGCAACTCATCCACGGTCAATACAAATTCTTTTTGAAACTGATGCCGCTTCAATAATTCATACATTCGAATATCATTGGATTTTAAATACACCAAATACTTTAAATGATACTTCGTAAATTTTTCTTTAAGTTGTAACAAGTATGGTTTCAATTCATCATTGAGGATAAATTCATACACATCTGTTTCCATATCATAAGAGAACCGAGTAAACCATGGCGTCGCATTTGTTTTAGTTCCTTCATTCCATTTGATTGAGTTGCCATTGATGACATCAAACATTTCGAAAACCTCTTGTTTATCAGTCAATCGGATTTTAGAATCAAAATTCATTTTCTTTTGTACTTCTTTCCAATGAAAAGAATATACCTTGAAATCAAAATCATCTAATGCAATTTGAGAAATAATGTGGAGGAGAAAAAGTTGTTCCCGAGCTGGTAAGCTATATCCTGTATCAATAAGTTGATTCGACTTTACAACTGGCATAGGTATATTTAATTTTGAATGATAAATTATTTGGCAAAGATATGTTGGAAAACGGAAAAAACAATCTTTTCTTTCCGTTTATAACAAAATACTTACATCCGTCATAGGTAGTTTTCCGTTTGAAGGGATTATTGCTTTTTTGAGTCTAGGTAATTTTCCGTTTATGTAGTTTATTGAATTCTTAATCTTAGGTAATCTTCCGTTTTTAAGTCAATTTTTATCTTTTTAACCAGCCAATTCTTTTTTTAATCAAAAAAATTGAAGTCAAAATTTACATTTAAAAGGAAAAATTGGAAAAAAATAGGGTATTGAATCATAAAATGATGGGTTGCAAGCCTTTAAAAACGGAAAAAAGAAAGAAGTAGTAGCGTTCAAACGGAAAATTACCTAGACTCAAAAGTAGACGTTAATATATTTACTAACATTACGCTTTTAGGTAACTTTCCATTTTTGTTAGGTAGTCTTCCGTTTGATCCTTAGGTAATCTTCCGTTTGAAAGCCTTTCTGCATAGGTAACTTTCCATTTCTGATAGGTAACTTTCCACTTGACCCTTCTGAAAGCCTTTATTCATAAGGCTTTCAGAGCACTCTAAACTATTAAAAGTAGGTAAAAGAATATAAAAAGCCTTAAAAGGAAATTCATTTAGGGCTTTTTATAAATAAAAACCTTTTTAAACGGAAGATTTAAAATAGTTAAAAGATTGATCCTAGGTAATCTTCCGTATATATATTCAAAAAAGCACTTTGAGAATCTAAAATATATTCCGAGGATAGGTAACTTTCCGTTTTTAGACTTTAAAATCGCTCATATCTTAGGTAATCTTCCGTTTATTAAGGCTGTAAGCTATACTCCTACTTAGTTTTATCTCCATCCTAGGTAACTTTCCGTTTGAATATATAAATGAGTATAATTAGAAAATTACTTAACATAAACTTAGGTAATCTTCCGTTTTAGAGGAAGATGATTTTTTTAGAGGCTTTCAACTTGTACTATACTTGTAAAGCGTTTTAACGTTAAAACACTTAAACGCTTTTGTAATGATGTTGAATTGAAAACTAAGTGGAAACGCTTTAACGTTAAAACGTTTACGCAAAAAAAAATCTAATTTTATTGAGGACTACATACGGAACTTGAGTTAATGATTTTTTGAATAGGTACAAATCCTAGAAATAAATAAATGGGCTCCTATTTTACTTTTGTATATGATTTCATATTAAAAGCGTTTTAACGTTAAAACGCTTTTAATATGAAATATCTTTTGTATTCAATCCAAAATAAAGCGATGTAACCGATTTATTTCAAAAATCAGCGAAGTGTTCAAATAAACAAAAAAAGTTGCTTAAAATTCAATTAAAACAGATTCAGAGGCAAACCTAGAGGAATTATTTGAGGGAAATTTATTAATTCATTCTCATTTGAAGAAGTATTAAAACAATTTAAAGTGTTTTTTAGTAGGAACGTTTTAACGTTAAAACGTTTACCACTAGTATGTTTGTTTAATTAAGGAATTTAAAAAAGTAATATGAATTGTGAGGTTACAAAGAATTCAAAGTAGATGATATTCGATTTCGCTTAGGAATCTAGCTTGGACTAAATACATTTTAAAATTGAATTTAGACTATTAAATAAAACGTTACTGAACGTTTTTATTTTTTTGACATAAAAACGTTTTAACGCTAAGACGTTTTTGTGTTTTTTCTAAAAATCCTATTGCAACTGTTTCGATACAATTGCTTGTCATTGAATTCTAACTAATCAAAATGAATACGCTATAATTTTATTAAATAATGAAACAAAGAAAATACCTTTTTGAAATTCGCACTATCGTTTTAAGATTGGAAGTGCTAAAAATCAAAGTATTATTGAAAACTCTAGTCGCAAGGTGAATAGCTTG